>Ga0315901_10006605_pt1 | contig 13856 bp, 23 predicted proteins | sample LakEriMetagenome_10_FD_203761 | JGI IMG/M metagenome (GOLD analysis project Ga0315901, IMG submission 203761) | Freshwater fungal communities from buoy surface, Lake Erie, Ohio, United States - Buoy 2 MA116 | ecosystem: Environmental > Aquatic > Freshwater > Lake | place: USA: Lake Erie, Ohio... | reverse complement strand
AGAACTCCTTTGGAGTCTCCATCACCACATCATCCAGAGCATACTCAGGCTTTGTGGTTTGTACACAGTACCGCAGTCGGTATGTAAGGACGGTGTCTACCAACACCCATACTTTATTTGCTTCAGTCATATCATCTACCATTTCTTTAGTGGACAGTGGAAAATCGGAATGCGAGCCTTTGCAAAGATAAGGCAACCGCACTCCTTACAAGTACCAAACTCAGCCCAATATCTTGGGCAACTTTTACAGATCGCAATGCGCTCTTCATACTTCATGCAATAACACCATCAAACCACCAAGGTTGCGGACGTGCCTTACGCCACTCCATCTGCATAACCTTCTCCTTTGATTTGTAATAGCGACGATAGGCATCGATGGTAAAAGCACCTTTGAATTCGTCTGGCATGCATTGAGGCGGATCGGACCATGTAGGTGTGCCTGGAAAATCCAGGGCTAGTTCACCAAACACGTATTGACCTGTCTTATGGCGTTTGTCATAACGCAGATCAAACTCGTAAACCAAAGCCTGCGCATGGTAAAGTACCCAAGCGTAGTGAAGAGGCGATGATCGCGTCCACACCGCTGATGGATGATTTACATGAGTAGGCTTGTAGGTCACTGGATGACCGCGAAGGTGATTAGCAGTTGCTAGGAGTTGTGCAGACTCAATGAGCATTTTGCCCACATGTTTGTCACACAAATTCCTAGCCGCTTCTTCGGGGCTTGCAGAAGTATAGAACACATTCATTTGATAAGATCCCTGTGTCGTGGATAGATATGCAGTGAACCCGCATTCCAAATAAGTTCACCGAGTTTTACTCGTACACCCAACTTGTCCATAAGATCATTTGCGGCAAGCCAATGCACTTTACGGTGCCAAGCAGAATCGCCTTTGTAACCAAAGACAGCGTCGTTGGACCTCATATTTACAATGTAGTGTAGTGCACCATTACGAAGAAGTAGTTGGACGGTATTAGTGCACATAAAGTCACGCATACCATCTCGCTTAGAATCTTCGTGCATTGTAGGACGAGTGTAAATCATCAACGCTTGACGGCTCAAAGGATCTTCGACAAGAGCCGAGATTGCTTTGTTGTACTGCTCGCCATTCTCTTTTGAGTAAATACACCAACCATAGTTTGAGTTGATCTCACCTTTGGTTGACGCCACACTTTGCCAGATAGCAGGAATAGGTGGCGGAATGTCTTTCACAGAGAGCGATTGAGATTTATACCAAGCGTACTCGCGAGCGTGCCAATCGTGGTTTGGCTCACCAAAGATAGTCTCTTCATCCGCAATAAAAGATGCGTTGACAATCTCGAGCATCTCATTGGGATCTTTAGACTCTTGTGCGAGATGCACGAAAGTCCTGCGAACATCGCTAACGCCGGCGATGATACCTGTTGTGCTTTTCATCACCAAGCCTTCGCGGTTTTGCAGCGGTCATCTACTTTTTCACCATGAATAGCGTGAAGTTCAAGCATGAACATCAGACCACAAATAGCATGGGCCAAGTGGGTTTGACCACTCTCACCATCGATATCCTCGCCAGACCAGAACGCATTGAGATGCCTTTGAACACCAGCATAGTGCCTAGACAACGCAACGGGTTCGCCTGTGCGCCAATTATCGTTGCCATATTTTTGTGCGCCCATAGTCAAGATTTCAGCGACCTTTTTCATGGGATAAACCGGCAACAGGTCCATACGAACCTTACCACTATCAAACTTACTGGCCTTGCCCGGCTCAATTTTGATAATGTCTTTAGTTTTGAAGAACTCACGGAGTTGAGCGTCAGAATAGGTGTTCAACTCTTCAAGAAGTCCAGTCATAATATTTACTCCAAATAACCAAATGTTTTAGAAAATGTATCAGGAGACATTCCTGCAATTCCTTGATACCCTCCAGGGATGTGAATACCATCTCTGAAAATTTGGGGCACGGATCTTAGACCCATGTCCAGCAACGCATTACGTCCTTCAATGTCGAGTTCAACATCGATATAGTCGTAAGGGACATTGCGACTGTCGAGCAGTGTCTTTGCTTTATCGCAGAACACGCAGTCCTGCTTACCAAAAACTTTTACACGGGCCATACTAACTCCTTTCAGCATAGCGGACCATTAGATGGTCAACCAACTCAGACTCCGGTCCAACCCAACCTTTGGGTTTTACAAGGTCAACACCTTTATACGCCGACCTACCTTCATCAGATTTGTTAGGATTATTCCCAACTTCTTTCTTGAGATTAGCAGCCATTACGGATGCAAATCCTTTATCTGCCGGATACCCATGGCGCTCAAGCGTGCCAAAGGCAAACACAATCAAGTCGATAAGAGCGTCATACTCACCTACAAACGAGTCAGCCTCTGCGTACTCGTTGAGTTCTTCCATGAGACATGCAACGCGAAAAGCCTTCTCATCAAACGGAAGGTGCTGCGGAGGACCATCATGCGCGATGCCAAACTTTGTGTGCATCTCTTTGATTTTGCTCTCGTAAATAGAAATCACATTATTTCCTTTATAGTTGTCAAAGACCACCCGAAGGTGGTTTCGTCCATTTAGGACTCGTCAGTTTGACTTAGAACGGACGAAATTCAAGGTCATTTGCCTCGAAAAAGTCACGTCCAATCTCGTTCAACGTAGCACGCGGAGTGCGCATCATCTCGTCACGAGTACCGAAAGGCATCACATACCGTCCGGGAGCGCTTTGACCATTAGGACGCAGAGTCAGAATGGGTTGCCCGCGATCGCGCAGCGCTTCGACAACAGCCGAAGGGTTGGCAATGCCTGCTTTCTGAAGTTGCTTGACGGTTGCACCGTTAGGCGACGACAGGATTGCACGGATGGTTTGGTACATTTGGGTTTTCATGCTACTTAGTTCCTTTTTTGTGCCCAATCTAAGGGCGATTTATGGATTTACGAAAGTCGTCTATCCTATATAGGGATAGTCAAATATTAGAACTCTGTGTTGAACTTAGAGGTCTCTTCAACTCCAGCCCACTCAGCGAGTCTGCCGGAGAACTTACTATACTCGATTTTGCCGGCTTCACCGGTCTCTCCCGAGAATCTATTTTTCAGCACACGCATTTGTGTGATGTTTGGGTTGTCACCTTGCTGATTGCGCTCAAGACCAATGACTAGGTCACTGAGCTGTGCAATCGCATGTGAGCCGCGCAACTGCGCAAGAGAGGTTTGACCGCCTTCTTCGTGCGATTTACCTTCTGCGCGCTTTAGGTGCGAGACCAAGAGCAAGCCGCACTGTGTCTCTTCAACGAATGTGCGTAGCATAGTCATAGCGTTGTCAAGTAAGCGCCGCTCATCAACTCCCTCCATTCCGCTCACCAAAATAGAGAGATGGTCAAGGATAATCCAGTCGCACCCAAGGCCTTTGACCATATAGCGAATCTTAGCCATCAAATGTTCAACTTCAGATGAGCCAAAGTGGTCAAAGAGCCATAGACGGCCAGTGCCAAGGGTTTTGTCAAAAGCGTCTCGAAGTTCTTCCGTGGTCACACCCGATGGATCGAGGTGATACGGCTTATTCAGTGCAAGACCAACAAGGCCTTGCGCAGTACGACGAGGACTTTCTTCTAGCATGATCATGCCGACCTTCTCACCATTGTTGATGAGATGGTATGCAGTCTCACGCATGAAGGCTGACTTACCAATACCTGTACCACTAGTCACCGTCACCAACTCTCCACGGCGCATGCCGCGAGTGATGGCGTTGAGTGACTGAAATGGGTAAGGCACACTCTTGACTTCATCTACATTTACAAGTTGCTCCCAAAGGTCGCCACCTGCCACAATACCATCAGGCCTAAACGGCTTTGCGTCCCAATAGGAGCGCAGAAGTTCTTCGGTCTTGTTGGCGAGTAGCATTTCATTAGCATCCTTCAGCGGAAGAGATGCAATGCGTGCCTTGCCGGGCGAAAGAATCTCAGCGCACTCAAGCGCTGCTTTCTGACCCGGTTCATCCATGTCGAACATAATGACTACGTCTTTGAAACCCTCAAGCCACTCAATGTTCTTGCGAAATACCTTCGCGGCGGATTGAGCACCTGAGGGCACAGAGACGACTGGCCATTTGTTACCCATGACCTGTGACAGCGACAAAGCGTCAATCTCACCTTCAGTTACCGTCAGTGTGAGATTATCCTTTGCACGGAACAACTGTTGCCCGAAAAAGTCCAGGTCCTTGGTTGCGCCAATGATCCTAAACTCTTTCGCCGCGTTCCGCGTCTTCGCAGCAACCAAAGCGTTGTCTTTGTAGTATGGATAAAGGTGAACAATCTCACCATGAAGTACGCCTTTGCGAACACCATACTTCTCGCAAGTATTTGCATGAATACCACGCTTTGCCAGTGGCTCAACTGCACCATCAAAATACGGATTTAGTGCCGTAGTTGTAGGTTTAGTTGAGGTGTCCATGACTTCTGCATTCGCACTTTTAGTAGATTTGTTGCACGCAAAGCAGAAGGTAGAGCCATCGCTATACACTGCATTGGCATCTGAACTTTTACAACTATCACACGAAGTGTGTCGCAGAAAATCAGCCATTACTTAGACTCACTCTTTGTTGTCTTCAGTTGGGAAGGTCCAGTCAGGAATATCGTCTTCAGAGATAACCCTACCAAACCAACCATCAGTGAACAAATGATCACCTTGGATTACTACATGATCTCGCACGCCAACATATCCCGCACCTTCAAGAAAGGTAACGAAATCTTCGAGGAGCACGGGCCATGAAGTGTCTTCATTATGACGACGCTCAAGTCGCAGATCGGTGTCCACGGTGGTCATGTTAAACGTCAAAGTACGTCGCTTGTTATTCAGCAGCATTTTTTTCTCACAATATTAGGATAAAGAGTTGAAATAATATCTCGGCACTTCTCAGCGATTTCGCGGTGTTCCTTCTGTGTTGAAGGATCAGTGCGAACATCAATGAAATGCAGCCAAGACCTAAGAGTACCATTCATATACAGCCGTGACCACGTCAGACCTTCAGGCAAAATCTTGCGAGCAAGTTCCTTAGCAATCCCAGCTTCAAGAGCGTCATCATACGCTTTTTGTGCTGCAGTGAGCACCTCATCTTGCATCTTTTCCCAACGATCCGCCAAATTCTTATCTGAATTTTCCAGTGAATTTTGACGATTCTTGGTGTCTTGCAGACGACACTCAGCCAATGAGAACTCTTGTGCGACAGAATAGCGAAGGCTAAACTCTTGGAAAGAGAATGAGCGATGGCGCAGAATCTGTCGAGTGATATCGCGTGTGGTTTCAATGCACATACAGACATTCACAAGTTCAAAAGGTGACCAATGTTTATGGTCGATCAAGTATTTGATCAACTTGTCCGCGGAATCTTCAGGCTTTGCCTTTGGATTGCTGACGCGAGCCATATAGCCCAGTAGTTTTTCACCATTAGGTGTTGACCACATCAGTTCAACGTTGCTATTTTTCATTTACGAACCTCGTTTAGCCACGAATCTGGGATTCGTTTCTCCGCCCATTTGAAGCCATGTTTTTCAGCCCATGACGCATACGATGTAGGCGACTTAGGCGAGATTTTTGTTTTTGCATTCATAAACACGAAACGGATGTCAAGGTCAGGGTGTTGCTTTTTGATTAAGGCCATCTTTTGACGGTCAGGTGTCAAGAAGCGTCCCTTAGTTTCGACGATTATGCCGTTTGCAAGTACAAAATCAGGTGTATAGATAGAGCCGCGCTCGGGCCATGTGTACGAGATTTTCATCGTCTCATACCCATAACCCATGCCGGCTTCCTTCAATTGGTCGGCGATGACTGACTCGAATGAGCTGCGCCACCCGTATTTACGGGCAACCTCAGCTTGAGTCATTTTACGCCGCGTAGCCATCAGAAGTCGCCGGACTCATCAGCGGTGCTCGGCTCTTTCTGTTCAACATCAGATTTGCCATCATCAACGTAGTCAAAGCCTTCTTCGGCCGTGAACTTGGCACCCGCATTGAATTCAACGAGTTCGAGAATCTGGATGTCGTTCAGGTAAAGCGAGACGCCAGTGTTTACACCGGTTGCGTACGGATTGAGAGCCGTAGCAATCTTCGCAGTCGTGCCTGAAGCGACTTGAAGAACCTTAGCGATAACTTTACCCTTTGAATCATAGAGTTTTGGTTGACGCTTAGATTTGAATTTGAAGATGATGTTGCCAGTGGGGTTGCCATTGGCGTCGAGCTCGTCGTCAAAGGGCATGTTAGCCTTTTTGAGCTTTGCAGCACCATATTCAGCCACGAAAGCTTCTTCGCAGGCAGTCATGAGCGGCTTTGATTCAACGTCGTTCAGGATAAACGAAGTTTTATAAACGCCTTCGGCGACATAACGAGTGTCGGGTTTAGAAATCCACGGCCACGACAGAGTGCCGGCAGGAGTTACAAAAGATCGCAGTTTAGTTGCCATGATATTCCAATAGAAAAAATGAAAAAGAAAAAAACGAGGGTTTGACAGTTGTCCCCTCTATATAGGGATAGTCAAATCTCGTTGGTTTTAGAAATAAGTTGTTTATACTCAGACTTGAGAGCACTGAGTCTGTCTTCCAGCTCGCGCACTTTCTTGCGGCGGATTTTGTCGATAACTTTTTGATATTTCATAAAGTTTTCATCGACACAGAATGAGACGCCTTGCATCTTGTTTACAGACTGCAAAATCTCTGGATTGGCCTGTAACGAACGATCGATAGCGCGAAGCTCAGCATAGTTGTGATGAATAGACGCCACCAATGCGTTGCCTCGACGTCGCTCGTCCGTCAAATAACCGCCATCAAAGATAGAAGTCCATTCTGCAGGTTTGCAGAGCATTGGCACGCTTGTGTTGATGTACTCTGCATCTACTTTGTTGAGCAAAGACCAAGCACGGTCAGTCAATACAATGGATGCTGTCTCTTTTGGCCGAGTAGGCGCAACATTTGTGAATAAATCAGGCCATCCAAAGATAACCTTAGTCACCAGCATATCAATCAATGAGAACTTGTCTTGAATAGGCAGCGCAAGTTCCTCGTTAGGCAGCAGATTCCGCAGCCGGCCAGAAATGAGACCGCCATTGACAATATTCTGATAAATAACAGGAATATCTTGGCTGTACTCAGGACGGATAAACGGCTCAAATATTGCCTGAACGATGGCTTCTGCCAGTCGACGGGAATCTAAGCTGTCTATGAGATCTCTATAGGCTTTTCTGTTTGGTGTTGCAGCCTCGCCTCGTGGCTTTGGAGCTGTAGCACGCCACTCATCAATCATGAGCGTTACGCCATCAATAAGAGGCGCAAAGACCAAGCTTACTGCTTGTTTTTGTTCTTGTGTGATGCGATGTTGTTCTTTTAGTTTGCGAGCTTCTTCAAGCTCAATACTTTCTTGGTGTGAGTTACTGTTCATTATATCCTTTAGCAAAATAGAAACTTTGACTCCAATGCAGACTTTGGGTCCCACGTGTTTACTGTGAGATTGTCTGCGGTAAATACTTCTTGTCCGATTTGTTTATTCAGACCTTTGCACAGCATATCCAATGGATCTTGCTCCACAAGCCACACAAACTCTTCACGGAGAGTCTTGTAAAGATTCTCACAATCAGCCGGATGTGCCGCAAATGAGTCATGGATTGCTACTACGTCAAAATCAGAATGCAGCATTACGCGCCGTACAAGACAGCCATCAAGTGAGTGTACCCAGTTTGGCGGCATACCATTAGATGCTTTAGACCTATCTTGGTGTGATGGGTCGAGATATGAGTATGTGCGTTGAATAAGCCGTGTTGTTTGAATAACGCCGTCTTTGTCAATATACTCAGGCACCGGTATGTTATAGCCAACTTTGTACTGCTCTGTGCTACCATAACGTTGCTTGACCCTAAATCCATCAGGCGTGTACCAAACTGCATGGTCAGCCAAATGCCTTGGCGTTGCCTTGAAGAATGTAAGAAGATTCATAGCAGCCGGAATAGTATGGCGGCATGTCTCATGGATGTCGCGAGCAATCACAGACGCCATGATGAAATACAAATGGCCATCATCGATTGCTTTGTTGTCTTCCATTTGTTTACCAAGCAGCACATATACAGACTGTGCTAGTTGTATGCGCTCTTCGTCGCTAGACGGCAATGGATAGGGCAGTAGGCCCTTTTCAGCGTTGCCTTGCAGCTCATCTTTTACATAAGATGTTGCGCTGCGGACAGTTGCAGAATATGGCAAAGTCATAACGGCCCGCTTAGTGAATCTACGATGAAGGCCGTGCTCACATATCCATCGAGCGAAGAAGTTTGATGGCATAGCCGCGTATTGCTGTGTCAATAGCTTAGCAACAGTGCCGTACACATCTGCTTTTTCTGTTTGATTCTCATGCGTGGCTGTAATGTTTACAAGCTGACCGCCATGAGCATCTTTGGCTACTGCAGACAGAATCTGTAGACCAGAGCATGTAGCATCCATTGCGATGGTGATGTTTGTCTCATAGTTCTCAACGTCGCCGCTATCGATGGCTTGAATAAGCTCAGTGGCTCGCTGCAGAAATAGTGCTGGCTCGCCGCCTGTCATGATTTCGTTTACGAACATCTCTGACTTTTCAGGGTCATTGACTGCTTGACGAATCTCAAACAAACGCTCGACCGACCATTGAACTCGAGACTCGAAGTCTGATTTGTCGAATCCAGCCGATGATGCTACACCCCAAAGCAGCCATGAGAGCCCAGAGACTCCAAGGCGCTTCTTATTGGCCAATGTCAGAATTACTTTGACATCGTCTCCCATCTGTGGATTCATGTGAGCGCCTTTGTAGTAAAGACGACCGCGAAAATCCATGGAAACTCTAAACCAAAACGGTTTGTCTCCAAGCGCTATTGCTTGTTGCTGCGCGCGCTTTGCGTTATCTCGACGTGCTTCAAGCGACCTAATGTCCGCTTCAACAGCGTTGATGGCTCGTATAAGAGCCCACTTCTTTTCTTCAGTGTTTGTTGTTTCCATTTCTTTCCTTGTGTAATTGTCATAGACCTTCTCACGAAGGTTTCGTCGATTTACGACTCGTCAGTATGACTCGTCACCTACGCCAATGTGGTCGGTGTGGGTGGTAATAAGAAGGCGGCGGTCCATAGTAATTGTAATATGGCCTTGGCCTAGGTGGAGGTGTATAGTAATAGTTGTGCTGAGGCCTGTTTGCATTCGAGATAGCAACAGCCGCTCCTGTAGCAACCACCGCACCAATAAGTGCACCTTCAGGTGTCATAACAACCTGACCTGATGGTGTGACCGCACAGCCAGTCAAGGCAAGCGATCCAAGAATCACAGCAGTCGCTCGTAAGAGCGAGCTCTTCCTCACAGCAAGACGCTTTACCATCGCTTAGTCTCCAGTGTCTAGAGCGTTATGGATATCCAAGAACCCAGCAAATTGTGCTCGCATGTAGGCCTCTTCGGCGAAACCAAAGGTGCCGTAAAGCACACCACGGTAAGACCGTCCATCGACAATCTCACCTTTGTGAAGGCGGCGAATAACAGCGCAAAAGGCTTTGAGTTGGTCTTCTTTGCTCATAGAGTTCCAAAAGTCCTCTTCTTCTTTGAGAAGATTATCTTCAAGTTCTTTGAACATGTCAGCCAGTGTTTGTTTATCTTCAGTTGTCATTTTTATACTCCTAGTTAAATTTCAGTAATGCGACCGCAGGCGCCACACTTGATGCCTGCGTATAGAGGGTGGTTGCAATGGTCGCAACCGGCTTGATACTTTTGCTCAAGTTCGTCCCAAGTCTTGACCACGGCATCAGCCGCTAGCCAACACCTAAGGTGTTTGCAGGCAAACTCAATGTCCTTCTGCGGGTAACCTTCGGCAAGCAGCCACTCTTCAACGGGTCCATCAACAGGATCCCAAATCTTTGGAAATCCATAGCGCCACCCAGAAGGTGGGTCAATAAAAAAGCGTTGTGTCATTGTAATACTCCTTACATATCGTTTTCATAGTTCAATCTTCCTTGGCCCATCCCAACGTAAAAAAAACCACGTTGGTCTCTCCGTTTCTGTGCAAATATACTTTATAGGTCATTTTCATGCCTTTCGCCGATAAATACGGGAAATCGCGGAGCGTCTTTCTTTCCGATAGGGAAGTGTTTATATTTGATAATCTTTCCGACCATTTTGGCTCGCGTACTCCAGAACATCTCACGGTCATCAGCGTTAAATCCTGTGCCAACTCCAAACTCAAAGCCATCTTTTGAACGACAGATGAATTTGCCAAGGCGACCTTTGGGTTCACCATGGATGCTAATCTCTTCTTCGTAGCCAATGATTACTGCCTCATCGTCAGAGAACCTCTTTACTTTTAGAAGCAATCCCTCATTGGCAGTAGAGCGGCCATTCTTGTAGTGACCATCAGGATCTCGGACCATCACACCTTCGTAGCCAAGTCCAAGCCATTCTGCTTCAATGCGGTTGAGGTGTTCAAGATTTTCAAGGATCTCATGATTTACCATGACAACCTGCGGGTCATCTACAGCCTTTACTTTGCGAACTGCACGAGTAATGCGTTTGTAGAATGGTTCGCTAGGATCGTCGAAGCAGTCAAAGATGTGGAAAGTAAAATCTGGGTCACCATCAAAGGCCATCACACCACTTGTTGAGACGCGGAATGCATCTTCAGCGGTGGGTGAGCCAACGATAAGTTCACCATCAAGATTGTTGAGGTTACGTCGTCCAATGATAGACTGGATTACGCCGTTGCGTACAGGTTTACCATTACGGGTGTATGCCACACCATCTTGGATAAAGCATCGAATGCCATCAAGCTTAGGACTTGCGAACATTGGGTATTTCAGTTTCTTTTCATCGTAAGCGGATGCAAGCATGACCTTGAAATCGCTTAGTTTTTTCTCATTGTGTTTTTCAGTGCGTGTTTTCATTTGTGTGTTTTTCCTATAAATGTCAAAGACCTTCATGACGTTCGAAGAACGGAATAGTTCTTCTCACTCTCGAAGGTTTCGCCGAATAACGGCTCGTCAGTTTGACTGTACTATTTGTTGCTTAGAGGCCATCAAAGAATCATCAAGTGCTCTCGGCTTCGCCGTCGGTACTTCCTTTTCTCTTTGATTTTGGTAGTGTAAGAGTTCTCTTCGTCGGCTTTGTGTCAACACTCTTTTCAACCGTTGGTTGGCCATCTTTCGCTTTCTCCATTAGAGGTTCAAGAACATGCTGCGCAAGACCAATAGTGTTTACTTTATCGAGTTTGGCAAGAATGTCCATCTCGAGCAAGGTGTGTGCATAAAACAAGTCGACCACTTCAAGTTCCTTAGCCCACTCAGTAAGCTCTGCTTTCGTGAGTGAGTTTAAGAATTGAAGGTTGTTGTAGTCGTCAAGTGTAAAGCCGTGAAACAGAAAAAGTGACAACTCATTTGTCAAAGATGACTTTTTGCTTCGCATCAAAGTCTACTCCTTCAAAGCCATAGTAACAGATTACCGCTCGTAGTGCTTTGAGCTGCTTTTTGATGTACGCGATCTCAGGCTTGTATTTCCAAGAGTACATACCGTGAGTGACTTTGCCGAGTTCTTTGGTATTTGCAAGAGCGTTCGCATGATACGCATAGGCATCTTTTAGACGCTTGAGCATCGCTTTGTCAAAGCAATCGCAGTCCATATAAGCGTCAATAGGTTCGTGGCATTTGTTTTCCATAGTTTTTTCTACCTTTTCAATTGTAACAGTTCCATCAGAGTCTACCTTGAAGTTCAAGGTGTCGCCTACTTCCCATCCCATAGAATCGCAAAGATCTTCTGGAAAGACAAGTACGGCATCGCCATCAGGTCCGTTTGGATATTCTACGCGGAGAGTGTTCATAGTGCTTTTTCACCAAGTTGTGTTGATATTTCTCAGCCACTTGATAAGAGTAGGTTGAGGACGGACCGGCAAGCGTCAAACGTCGCTGCTGCTCTTTGATGGCACCCGAAAGAGTGCTAAGAGTAGCAAGAACGCGATCGCCAGCGGGACGACATTCTATGACAATAAACTTACCGGCCATTATCATAGTCCTCATCGGCGTCATGGTCAGCAGCCACCATTGAGAGATATTTTTGCTCAATGCGGTCGACATAATCGTCAAGCGCCTCACGGCAAGCGTACGAGAAAGTCTTGTTGCGACCAGTGAAAAGAACTCGGTTCAGTGCTGCACGGAGAGTAAGATCGTTCTCTGCACACGCAATAGCGTCCTTGAGATCGTCCAACAGATCCGGATAGAGCATTTGCAGAATGTCTACGGCTGCCTCTTCACCAATGTAAAGAGATTTCCGAGCAGTCTCAACTACCTCAAGAGGCAGAGGCTCGCGAGGAGTGGTAGGGGTTGTGTGGTTAGTGTTGTTAAACATAGCAAAAGTCCTTTTTAGGTTAGGTTAGGTGTGTCAAAGACCCTCTAATGAGGGTTTCGTCCATCGAGGACTCGTCAGTTTGACTTAATCTAGGTTACACGGCGGGATAAAAATAAGATTAGATGTTAGACCTTTCTTTTCTTTTTCCCATACGATCCAGGCGTACATAACAGCGCTTCCGGCTTTTACATCAACAACGTTCTTTTTCAAACCAACGCGTCTTGTAAAAATCCCCACAGTGCTAGGCGGGTTGTCTTTATATAGTTCTTTATAACGCTTATTTCCTTCAAGAAAAGTTGCGCGCAGAAACATAGCAACACCCACTTTCGCCTCGCTTAGCGCTTTTTGCACAAACTCAAAAGCTAAATTGTATGGCGGGTTTGTTATGACCCAGTCGCAGGCAATAGCTGGACGGTCCAAATAAGAAACACCATCATGTTGAATGTCTGTTGAAATTACTGTTTTCGCGTGCTTTTCAAGAACATTGCTCATATCTAGATGGCCTGCTGCACACTCGTGCACTACCGAGTTTTTATCAAATGTCGGTAACACATAAGTAAATAAAGCTCTTGTCACGTAAGGTGGTGTTGGATAAAAATCAGTGCTATCTAGACTTTCTATTCTTTTAGTGTTTGGCGTGGCCATTTTTAATTCCTTTAAGTGTTTCTGTAAAACCGCTAAATGTAGTCACAAGTATAGATTTGTCAGGTGACACATAATTAGCTGCTTCTTTTGCGCTTTGTATGGCTAGTTGAACATTCTTGTCCCAGTCACTTTCTGCACTATTGCTCGGTACAACAACGCACACATAGTAGTCGAACTTTGTTGTTCCTCGCTGTTTAGCATAATGAACAGCCAATGGCCATGTTTCTACTTTTTCAAAAATAGTTCCATAACCTGACCCTTGGCCTTTGCATTCTATTGCAACAGTGCTTGTATCGAGATAGACAACAAAATCTATTCTGCCTTGTTTGTTGGTCACAAACTTTGTGTACTTAACCTGTTTTTCAAAAGAATAACCCGCGGCTTTTAAAGTATTTTCCACAAGTTGTTCACAATGGTGTCCATTAAATACTGCCGTGCTGCTTGTATCATTAAAATTCATGAAATCTCCAAAAAAAATAAGTGAGTGTCAAAGACCCTCACAAGAGGGTTTCGTCCAATGTCAGGACTCGTCAGTTTGACTGTTTGTCTAGCTAATATAGATATTCAAAGCCAGATTTCCAAGGATTTTCCTCAGAAATGTGGATCGTAGTATGGATCAGAGATCCCAAGAATGAGACCATGCGCCCCATAGCGCACCCATCGGTTGGTGTCTTGCGACAAGCGCACATGCTGCCAAGCGCCATCTTGTGAGCGTCTGAAGTTATACACACCATGGTCGGTGTCAACTTCTACGAAAGTTTTGTTGCCTCGCGAAGCCCATGTCTTAGTGACTTTACCACCATAGCGGTCAGTCCATCCAAGAACGGTAGCGTCCATACCTTCAACAGGT
>Ga0315901_10006600_pt1 | contig 13859 bp, 11 predicted proteins | sample LakEriMetagenome_10_FD_203761 | JGI IMG/M metagenome (GOLD analysis project Ga0315901, IMG submission 203761) | Freshwater fungal communities from buoy surface, Lake Erie, Ohio, United States - Buoy 2 MA116 | ecosystem: Environmental > Aquatic > Freshwater > Lake | place: USA: Lake Erie, Ohio... | reverse complement strand
GAAGGACAACCCCGACCCGCTGAAGGTCGACCCCGTGGCCACGGTGCTGGAGGGCTGCGTGGGCTGCGGCCTGTGCGGCGAGAACGCGCACGCCGCCACGCTGTGCCCCAGCTTCTACCGCGCCGAGGTGGTGCGCAACCCACGCTGGGGCGAGCGCCTGGTGGACGGCCTGCGCCGCGCGGTCACCTCTTGGTTGAGGGCGGCATGAGCGCCCGTACACGTCTCGGCGCGCCGGACCGCCCCCTCACCCTGCTGATCTGCGCCCTCGGGGGCGAGGGTGGCGGCGTGCTCACGCAATGGCTGGTGGACGCGGCGCGCCTGGCCGGCCACCGCGCGCAGGCCACGTCCATTCCCGGCGTGGCGCAGCGCACGGGCTCGACCACCTACTACCTGGAGTTTGACCCGCAGCGCGAGTGCGAGCGCTCGGGCGCGCCCCTGGTGTTCAACCTCAGCCCCGTGCCCGGTGCGCTGGACGCGCTGGTGTCGTCGGAGCTGCTGGAGACCGCGCGCCAGGCCGGCAACGGCATGCTCAGCGCCGAGCGCACGCTGGTGCTCAGTTCCTCCGCCCGCACCCTCACCACCCTGGAGCGCATGGCGCCGGGTGACGGCCGCCTGGACGACCTGGCCCTGATGAAGCTAGTGGCCGCCTTCAGCCGCGAGCACCACGTGCTGGACATGGCGGGCTTGGCACGCCAGCACGGCACCGTGGTCAGCGCGGTGATGCTGGGGGCGATTGCCGGCAGCGGCCTGCTGCCCTTCGAGCGGCGGCACTTCGAGGAAGCCGTGAAGGCCGGGGGCGCCAGCGCCGGCGCCACCCAGGCCAGCCTGAAAGGCTTTGCAGCAGCATGTGATGAGGTGGCCGGCGCGCGGACACGGGGCGCCTTTGTGGCGCAGGTGCTGGGCGGTGGCGAACTGAAACACGCCGCCCAGGCATCTCTTCCTCCGGGCGCAGTCAAAGCAGCGCATGCTGCAGCGGTCAAGGGTTCCACGGGCTCCATGACTGCCGCCGCGACCGTCAGCGCGACCGTGACTGGAGCCGCAACTGGGCAGAACGGCGGAGCCACCGCCTTTGCCGATGCAGCCCATGGACGCAGCACCGCCGCACAGCGCCTGCTAGCCAGCGACCCTCGTTTCCCCGAGGCATTGAAGCCCTTGTTGACTCTGGGCTGCGACCGCCTCATCGCCTACCAGGGCACCAGCTACGCCCGCCTGTACCTGGACCGCGTGGCGGCGGTGCTGCAGGCGGAACAAGCCCAGGCGGCCAGCAGCACGCACCCTGAAGCGGATGCTGCCGCTGAGGGCACAGCGCAAGTCGCTTCAGTGGACGGCTGGCCCATCACCCGCGAGACCGCCCGCGGCCTCGCGGTGTGGATGGCCTTCGACGACGTCATCCGCGTGGCCGAGCTCAAGAGCCGAGGCGCCCGGCTGCAGCGCGTGCGCAGCGAGGCGCGTGCGGGCGAGCAGGATGTGCTCAAGGTCTACGACCACTTCAAGCCCGGCGTGCCAGAGTTTGCTGCCCTGCTGCCGCCTGGGCTGGCCCGGCGCCTGCAGGCCTGGGACGCCCGGCGCCAGGCCCGGGGCCTCCCCGCCTGGGCGCTGCCGCTGAAGATCGGCACGCACACCATCACTGGCGTGCTGGCACTGCGTGCGCTGGGCCTGCTCAAGCCGCTGCGCCCTCTGGGCAGCCGCTGGGCGGCCGAGCAGGCGCTGATCGAACAGTGGCTGGAGACTGTCCGCAACGGCACCCGCCAGCATGCCCAGCTGGGGCTGCAATTGGCACGATGCTGCCGGCTGGTCAAGGGCTACGGCGGCACGCACGATCGCGGCAGGGAGCAGTTGCTGCATGTGATTCAACACCTGGCACCCGCTGACAGTGCACAAGCGCAAGCTCAGGCGGCGGCGCAGGCCGTGGCAGCAGCTCGTGAGGCGGCCCTGGCCGACGGCAGCGGCAAGGCCCTGGCCGAAGCCCTGCGCCACCACGGTGCACCAGCCCAGCCGCTGCGGGAGCAGCCCATACGTTGGGTGCGCAAGCCCAAGTCACCCGGTGCGAGCACCGCTCAGAGCTGAAGGGGCTGAGGGCTCCAATCCCTGAGAACCCCAGAGGCCTCGGCGGCTTCTGGACTGCACAGACCCTCTGAAGCCTCTGAAACTCAGGTCACCCATTCAGGCGCTGAAACCCGAGACCTCTTGATCTCCACAAGGACTTCCCATGCAGCCCATCACCGTTCTTGAGAAGCGCCGCCTACAAGCCCAGGTCATCAAGCCCATCTGGGAAGAGTTGGTGGCACGGCTGGGCCCCGAACAGGCGCGTGACATCCTGGACAAGGCCATCCGCAAAGCGGCCATTGAGGAAGGCCAGGCGCTGGCCGCAGCCTCCCCCGGCGGCGACACCCGCATGCCGGCCTTCATTCGCCTGTACGACCAGTGGAAGACGGGTGGTGCGCTGGAAACCACCACGCTGCAAGCCACCGACGAGCGCTTTGATTTCGACGTCACGCGCTGCCGCTACGCCGAGATGTACCGCGAGATGGGCCTGGAGGCCATCGGCGACCTGTTGTCCTGCAACCGCGACGGCACCTTCGTGCAGGGCTACAACCCCGACATCACCATGCAGCGCGAGCACACCATCATGCAGGGCCACGGGCGCTGCACGTTCCGCTACCGCATGCGTCAAAGCGAGGTTGAATTACCGTCTGACCCAGCATAGAAACATGGGTCACCCAAATGAAAACCACCATTGAGGTTCAGGACGATCTGCTGGAGCGGAGCAAGCGCCTGGCACGACAGGAAGGCACGACGCTGCGCGCCATCATCGAGGAAGGTCTGCAACTGGCGCTGCACGCGCACGCTCAGAAGCGCCGCCAGCCCTTCGCGGTGCAACCCTTCGTCGGCGATGGCCTGACCCCGGAGTTCCAATCTGCGGGCTGGGAGCGTATACGCGACGAGATCTACCGTGATCGCGGTTGACACCAACCTGCTGGTCTACGCGCACCGCACCGATGCTGTCTTTCACCAGCCTGCCCGGGCGGCGCTGGAGACCTTGGCGCTCGGCCGATCGGCATGGGCCATCCCCTGGCCTTGCGTGCACGAGTTCATTTCGGTGGTCACCCACCCCCGCATCTTCAAGACCCCTACCCCTGTGGAGCAGCCTTGGCGCAGATGCAGTCGCTGGCCGATCTACCCCAGGTGGTGATGCTGTCAGAGGGAGACGGGCACCTCGATCGGCTGGCCGCTGTCGCGTCACCCTCCCGCACGCAGGGCGGTGCCATCCATGACGCGCGCATTGCGGCGCTGTGCCTGCACCACGGCGTCACCGAACTGTGGTCCGCTGACCGTGACTTCCGACTTCGCTCGTTTTCCGGCACTGGCGGTGCGCAATCCCTTGGTGGCGTGATGGGGGTTGTGGGACTCAGGGGGAGCTCTGAGGCCTCAAAGTCCAGTTCCACCCTTGCCCCGTTCGGGTCGAAGCTGAAGAGCTGCCAGGTGCCGGCGCCAGCCTGCTGGCGAAGGTCGTATCGCAGGCCGCGCACGTCGAAGCGGGCCTTGGCCGGATTCAGCCTGCGGATTCGGCCCGCAGGTGTCCTGGTCACGGGGCCACCGTGTTGTTCTTGATCCGCGCCTCGTAATCCGCCACGCGGCCCTTCACGGCGCGTGCACCGTAATGAAAGGCGAGGGCCGCCGCAGGCCACAAGCGCACGGTCGGGCCATCGGGTTCCTTGAACTCGCCAAAGCGCCTGCGGGTAGTCGCCCAGACCAGGGGCAGACGATGGCGGCGGCCAAACTTCGTCAGGCCTTTGAGTTCTTCCGGGCGATCGACAGCGCGGTCGCTCCACTTGATCTCCAGCGCGGCCATGGGCTTGAGCGCTGGCGATGACTCGACCAGATCCACCTCGCTGTCGTCGGCGCCCCATCGGGCGTAGTTCAGGCGGGCGTCCTCGTGAAAGCGCTGCGCGAAAACTGCGGTTTCGACCAGGTGGCCGAAGTCGGCGTGGTCAGCGTCTTGCGCGCCGAACAGCCCTGTGTACATGGCCGAGTTGGTCAGGTAAACCTTGAAGCTGCGCTCGCGCTGGTAGCGCTTGCCGTCCTGGTCGATGCGGAACACGCGCTTGATGAGGAAGGCGGCCTCCAGGTACTCGATGTAGCGCTGGATGGTCTGCTTGCCCACGCCGCTGCGCTGGGACAGCGCCTCGAACGAGACCTCCTCGCCGGTGTTGAAGGCCAGCAGGGTGAAGAGGGAGTTGAGCTCCTGGATGTCCTTGATGCCGTAGAGCTGCGGCAAGTCTCGCAGCAGCACCTTGTCCACGATGTCGGACTTCACGAAGCGCTCGGGGTTGCCCCGCACGCTGGGCGACAAGGCCAGCTCAGGGTAGCCACCATAGGTCACGTACTCGACGAACTGCTGGTTCAGGCGGGTAATGTCGTCCAGCACGTAGAGCCCCGGTTCCTCCTCGTGGATGGCGGCCGGTTCGGTGCGCAGTTGCAGGTACTCGGAGAAGGTCAGCGGCGGCAGCAGGAAGTCGGTGAACCGACCGGCGCCCGACTCGGTGCTCTGCCGCTTCAGTGCTGCTGCCGCAGAGCCCGAGACGAGGATGCGCAGGTCAGGCCGATGGTCCACCAGAGGCTTGAGATGCTTCTCCCAATCCTTGTGCGACTGCACCTCGTCGAAGAAGAGGTAGCGCAAGCCCTCGCCACCAGGGGCGATGTCTTCAACATGACGGATCAGATCGGCCAGGGACTGGCCGTGCAGCAACGGGTGGTCCATTTCCACGTAGGCGACACGCTGGCCGGAAACCCCGCTGTTCAGCAAGTCGGCGATCAGGTGGCGAATGAGAATGGTCTTGCCCACCCGGCGTGGCCCCAGCAGCACCACGGCGCGCCGCAAGAGCGGGTCAGCCAGCAGTTTCTGCACCAGACCCAAGTAGGCGCGTGGGCGAAGGCCCACGGTGACGGCATCCATCTGGCCGCTGCTCCACCACGGGTTGAGCTGCTTAAGGTGCTCTGCAACTTGTTGATTGGAAACGTCTTTCACGGGAATATCCTATTAAGCATAGTTCTCTATGCTTAAATCTATCACGAGCTCGGTGGCGGTCCCGTCCACCACGGCCGGCGCTGTACGCACTCAAGATATTGCATCCGCCTCAAGCAGTCTCCGAAGCGTCGAAGTCCAGTTCCACCCGCGCCCCGTTCGGGTCGAAGCTGAATAGCTGCCAGGTGCCAGCGCCGGCCTGGCGGCGCAGGTCGTAGCGCAGACCGCGCTCGTCGAAGCGGGCCTTCACGGCGCGCAGGTCTGCGGCGGTGAAAGCCATGTGGTCGATGACGCCAGTGGCCGTGGCCGGGGCGGGCCGGTCCCAGTAGATGTGCAGCACGGCCTGCGCGCCACCCGGCGGGTAAAGCCAGGCGCCGGGAAAGCCCAGGTCCGGGCGATGGCCTTCCACCAGACCCAGCAGGCCGCAGTAGTAGTCCAGCGTCGCGGTACGGTCCTGCGCTGTGATGGTGAAGTGGTTCATGCCCTGGATCATGGAAAGTCTCCTGCGCGGGTTCAAGCCACCAGCACCAGGGCCCCCGTGGTCTTGCGTGACTCCAAACGCTCGTGCGCCCGCGCCGCAGCCTCCAGGCTGTGGCGCTCGATGGGCGGCAGCTTGAGCGTCCCGTCGGCCAGGGCGTCCCACACGCGCTGGGCCCGCTCGGCCAGGCGCGCACCCGTGGCCACGTAGGCGAAGGCCACCGGGCGCGAGAAGGTGGCGGACTTGTGCACCAGAAGGCCCGGGTCCACCAGCCGGGGCGGGCCGCTGGCCTGGCCCAGGCTGATCCAGTGCCCGCAAGAGGCCAGGGCCTCGAAGTTCTCTTCGAAAGCCGCATCGCCCAGCCCGTCCACGATGACGTCGGCACCGTCGCCGAAGTGCTGGCGCACGCCCTGGGCAAAGCGGTAGTCAGCGGTGACGATCACATGCTCGCAGCCATGCTCGCGCGCGACGCGGGCCTTGTCTTCGCTGGACACCGTGCCCACCACGCGGGCGCCCAGGCGCCGGGCCCAGGCGCACAGCAGCAGGCCCACGCCGCCCGCAGCCGCATGCACCAGCCAGCGCGCACCGGGCTGCACGCGCCCCAGGTCACGCAGCAGGTAGTCGGCCGTCACGCCCTTGAGCAGCAGGGCCGCGGCCACGTCGTCGTCCACCGCCGCCGGCAGGCGTACCACGTGCTCCACCGCCACGTTGCGCAGGCTGGCGTAGGCACCGGGCGCGGGGGTCATGCAGGCCACCCGGTCGCCGGGCATCAGGCCCGTCACGCCCTCGCCCACGTCCAGCACCGTGCCGGCGGCTTCCATGCCGGGCGTGCCGGGCAACGGCAGCAGGGCGGGGATCCAACCGCGGCGCAGGTAGACGTCGAAGTAATTCACACCCATGGCGCGCTGGCGGATGCGCACCTGCCCCGGCCCGGGGGCCGGCACCTCGCCATCCTGCGCCACCAGTACCTCGGGGCCGCCGTAGTTGGAGACCACCACGCGCCGGCAGGGCTGCGGCAACGCCGTGGGCATGGGCGCGCTGCCCGGGGCCCGCAGGTCGGCCCCCTGCTGCAGATGCCGCCGCAGGTTCTCGAAGCCGGCCTCGTACACGCCCTGGGCCACCATGTCGCGCAGTTCGCGTTCCTGGCCCGGCGGCGTGGCGAAGCTGGACTCCCAATGCCAGAACGTGCGGCGCCCGTCGGTCACGGGCTTGAGCGTCACGGTGGCCACATAGCGCTGCAGCGGCACGGTGGCTTCCACGATGCAGTAGGTGGACTTGTGCTGCACGTCGTCCAGCGTCAGCAGTTGCTCGCGGATGACATTGCCGTCCTTCAGACTGAAAGAGCGCACGCAGCCCACTTGGCTTGACGCCTGCCCGCCCTCGATGCGGCTTTGGTCCACCACGGCGTGCCACTGGTCATGGCTGTTGAAGTCGCGCAGCACCGCCCACACGCGCTCAATGGGCGCGTCGATGATGGTGGAGCGGACGACCTTCTGCAGCACGACGGGCCCTGAAATCTCAGCGCGCTGGCTGGCCAGCCCGCCCCAGCCTGATCGCGCGTCGCGCCGACTGGTGGGTCATGGGATCAACGCCGCGCGAAGTGGCGCTTCAGGGCATCGAAGCCGCCCTGGAAGACGCCGCCGCCGATGAGATCCGAGAGCTCGCGTTCGCGGCCCTCGGCACACTCGAACTCGGCGCTCCACTCGGCAAAGCAGCGGTCGCCGTCGGTCACCGGCGTCAGCTTGAGGGTAGCGACGTAGTGCTCCACGCCCATGGGGCTTTCCAGGATCTCGTAGGTGCAGCTGAAGTCGTAGTCCGACAAGGCCAGCAGGCGCTCGCGGATCATGCCGCCATCACGCGTGTGGAAGTGCCGTATGCAGCCCACGCGGTCGGACGGTTGCTGGTTCTCGATGCGGCTGTCAGCAATGGCCGGGTGCCAGGTGGGCAGGCCGTTGAAGTCGCGGATGCGGGCCCACACCGTGTCGGCGCTGGCCTCGATGACGCTGGAGACGTAGAGGCGGATCACGCTGCAGACCTCCGGTGGTGCGCGTGCGCGCGCCTCATTCCTTGGCCTGTACGGCGGCCGCCGGCAGCGCCGCGACCCCGGAGGCCCCCGCGGCCAGGCGGCCGATGTCGCCGCCCTCCAGGCCGATCTCGCGCAGCAGCTGGTCCACGATGGGCGCCTGGGCACGGAAGCGCAGCGCCGAGTTCACCACGTTGTCGGCAAAGCCGCCGTTGCCGGCATCCCCACTGCCACCGCCACCACCACCGCCCGCCAGCCCTTCGACGTGCAGGATCTTGATGCCCTCGATGCGCTCCATGGGCTTGACCGATTCGCGGATGATGGCCTCGGCCTTCTCCACCAGTTTCAGGCGCAGCGCAGAGGCCCGTGCCTCGGGCGACAGCACGTTCTGCGCCTCGTTCATCAGGCGCGTGGCCTCGGCCTCGATCTCAGCGCGCACGCGGTGCGCCATGGCGCGGATGCGGTCGGCGTCGGCATCGGCCTCGGCCTGGGCCCGGATGGCCGCGCCGCGGTCGCCGCTGGCCTCTTTTTCGGCCGCCGCAGCCGCGGTGAGTTGCAGCGCTTCGCGCTCGGCCGCCTGCTGCGCACCGATGAGGTCGATGGCCTTCTTGCGGTTGGCCATCTCCACCTCGCGTGCGGTGAACACGCGCTCCTCGGCGGCCACCGCCTGGGCACGGGCCTCCTCGGCCTCGGTCTGGGCTTCGCTCTGGGCCTTGCTCTCGCGGGCGATGGCAATCGCCCGCTGCTGCTCAGCCAGTTCCAGCGCCTTGCGGCGCTCGATCTCGGCGGCCTGAATCTCGCGCTCCTTGCGGATGCGCTCCTGCTCGATGCTCTGCTCGCTGCGGATGCGCGCCGCCTCGATGGCCTGGCGCGCGGCGATCTGCGCGCCTTCGGCGTCCTGGTCGCGCTGGGCGCGCTCGGTCGTCACCTCGGCGCGCTGGCGCGCCCGCGCCATCTCCACCTCACGCTGCTGCGACAGTCGGGCGCTCTCCGATTCCAGATCGATGGTCAAGGAGAGCTTCTCGGCCTCCAGGTTCTTGTTGCGGATGGCGATCAGGGTGTCCTGCTCGACATCGTTGCGCTGCTTCTTGCGCCGCTCGATCTGCTCGGTCAGCCGCGTCAAGCCTTCGGCGTCAAAGGCGTTGCTCGGGTTGAAGAACTCCATCGAGGTCTGGTCCAGTTGGGTCAGCGACGCGGCCTCCAGCTCCAGGCCGTTCTTCGTGAGGTCTTCAGCCACGGCTTCGCGCACGCGGCGCACGTAGCTGCCGCGCTTTTCGTGCAGCTCCTCCATCGTCATCTCGGCCGCGGCGGTGCGCAGCGCGTCGATGAACTTGCCCTCGACCAGTTCCTTCAGCTGCGCCGGCTCCATGGTGCGCAGGCCCAGGGTCTGTGCCGCCGCGGCCACGCTGTCGGCCTTGGCGGCCACCCGCACGTAGAACTCGGCGATGACGTCCACGCGCATGCGGTCCTTGGTGATGAGCGCCTTGTCACGCCCGCGGCTGACCTCCAGGCGCAGGGTGTTCATGTTCACCGGGATGACGTCGTGCACGATGGGCAGGACGAAGGCGCCGCCATCGACCACCACCTTCTGCCCGCCCAGGCCGGTGCGGACAAAGGCCCGCTCCTTGGAACTGCGCAGATACAGCCAGTGCAGCAGCCAGACGCCGATCGCGACAACGATCGCGACGACGATCAGACCCAGAATGAAGCTGCCGAATTCAGCGCCGGTCATGGTGCTCTCCTCTTGCTTGACTTGCGGGCGACCGCTGTCGCGGGCGCGGCTTCACGCCGGATGCGGGTGAAGGCTTTCGTGGTCTCGGTCAGCGCCACCTCGGTGGGCAGGCGCTCCATGGAACTGGCCCCATAGAACCCATCGCAGCCGGGGCAGTGCTGCAGGATGAAGCGTGCGTCCTCAGGCGTGGCGATGGGCCCGCCGTGGCACAGCACCAGCACGTCGCGGCGCAGCTTGCGCGCCGCCGCCGTCCAGCGGTTGATGGGGTCGACGCAATCCTCGAGCTTCAGCGCGGTCTCCGCACCGATGGCTCCGCCAGTGGTCAGCCCCATGTGGCACACCACGATGTCAGCGCCTGCCTGGGTCATGGCACGCGCCTCGTCCTCGTTGAAGACATAGGGCGTGGTCAGCATGTCGGCCTGGTGCGCGCGGGCGATGAAGTCCACCTCCAGGCCGTAGCCCATGCCCGTTTCCTCCAGGTTGGACCGGAAGGTGCCGTCGATGAGGCCGACGGTCGGGAAGTTCTGCACGCCCGAGAACCCCAGGTCGATCAGACGCCGCAGGAACTGGTCCGGGATCATGAAGGGGTCGGTGCCGTTCACGCCCGCCAGCACCGGCGTGTGGCGCACCACCGGCAGCACTTCACGCGCCATGTCGCACACGATTTCGTTGGCGTTGCCATACGCCAGCAGCCCCGCCAGCGAACCGCGCCCGGCCATGCGGTAGCGGCCGGAGTTGTAGATCACGATCAGGTCGATGCCGCCCGCCTCCTCGCACTTGGCCGACAGCCCCGTGCCGGCGCCGCCACCGATGATGGGCTCGCCCCGGGCCACCTTGGCGCGCAAGCGCTTGAGCAGTTCCGTCCGTGCAATCCTGGGCATGCGTCGTCTTCTCCTGCAGGGTCTTGGTCTCAGGCGCGCCGGGCTTCGCGGCCGGTGCTGACCTCGCGCCAGGCGGCCACCAGCGCCTGCGCAAAGGCCTCGTCATTGATGTGGTGGGGCAGTCGCATCAGGCGCCGATCGGCCCCGCTGCGAAAGCCCTTCTCGATGGTCTCGAACAGCACGCGGTCGGCCTCGGGGTCGTGGAAAGGCTGGCCTGGCCGGTCGATGGCCGACACACCGCCCTCGGGGATCAGGAAGCGCACCGGCCCGCGCATCGCATTGATCTTGGCCACCAGGAACTCGCCGATGGCGCGGCACTCCTCGGCCGTGGTGCGCATCAGCGTGACCGTGGGGTTGTGGCGGTACAGGCGCCGGCCGCGAAAACGCTCCGGCACGCTGTCCCAGGCGCCGAAGTTGGCCATGTCCAGCGCCCCGCAAGAGCCCACCCAGGGCAGCGCGTGGCGGGCAAACACGTCCAGCCGGTCGGGGCCGGCCGAGAGCGTGCCGCCGGCGATCTCATCAGCGATCTCGGTGGTGGAGACATCGATCACGCCTTCCAGCAGGCCGGAGTCGGCCAGCTTCTCCATGGACTGTCCGCCCACGCCCGTGGCGTGGAAGACCAGGCAATCGAAGTCGGCCTCCAGACGCTGGGTCACCATCTGCACGCAGGGCGTGGTCACGCCAAACATCGTCAGGCCGATGGCCGGCTTGGTGGCCTGCACGGCTGAGGGCGGGTGGGTAATCATGCCGGCGAGTGCATGCGCCGCATTGGCCAGCACCCTCTCGCTGATGCGGTTCAGGCCCTGCACGTCGGTGACCGAATACATCATGCAGATGTCGCTCGGCCCGACGTAGGGCCGCGTGTCGCCGCTGGCCATGGTGGACACCATGACCTTGGGCACGCCCACGGGCAGGGCCCGCATGGCCGCGGTGGCCAGCGTGGTGCCGCCCGATCCGCCCGCGGAGATGAGGCCCCCGAGATCGCGCCGCGTGAGGATGAAGCGCTCGAAGGCCAAGGCCATCGCCGCCACGGCACTGCCGCGGTCCCCGCTGAAGACCCCGGCCTCGCCCTGGGGATGGTGGCGCGCCACCTCGCGCGGGTGCACGCTGGCCGTGGAGGTCTTGCCGTTGGTGGACAGGTCCACGGTCACCACGCGCAGGCCGAGCTTCTCCAGGCATTGGCGCAGGTAGAACAGCTCGCGGCCCTTGGTGTCGAAGGTGCCGGCCACGTAGGCGGCGCGTCCACTGGTGGCGGCGACCGGGAAGTCGAAGACGGCCGCAGGCTTGGCGAGGCCCGCGCCGGGAGCCTCACCTGCCCCCGCAGCGGAAGCTGAGAGGGGCGCGGGCTCCAAAGGTCGGTCGACCACGGGCGACATGGGGGTGCCCGCGTTCCAGCGGTTGTAGCCGCGCACGGTGCGGGGCGACAGGTCGTTCAGCGAGGGCAGGCCATCACCATGGGCGCGCACCACCGTGAGCACCCGGGTCTGAGACTCAGCGGCGGCCGCAGCCTGCGCATGGGCAGCAGCCTCTTGCGCGGCAGCGGCGTCCTCCGGCTCGTCGCCCCCGTGCGAGCGCACCCCCAGCAGACGCTCCTGCAGTTCACGGTCGGCGGCCAGTTCGGCTGCCGGCATCTCCTGCGCAATGCGGCCGTTGACCATGATGCCGATGCGGTCGGCCACGCTGGTGGCCACACCCAGGTTCTGCTCGATCAGCAGCACGGCGATCGAGCCCTCGTGCGCCAGATCGCGCAGCGCCTGCGCCACCTGCTCCACGATCACGGGCGCCAGGCCCTCGGTGGGCTCGTCCATCACCAGCAGGCGGGGCTCCAGGAGCAAGGCCCGCCCTATGGCCAGCATCTGCTGCTCGCCACCCGAGAGTTGCGAGCCCCCGTTGCCCTTGCGCTCGGCCAGCCGCGGGAACATGGCGTACACACGCTCCACCTCGCGCCGGTGGCGGGCCACCAGGCGCAAGGTCTCGTCCACCGACAGCGAGGGCCACACGCGCCGCCCCTGCGGCACATAGGCGATGCCGCGGCGCGTGATCTCGTGCGGGCTGCGCCCCAGGATCTCCTCGCCCGCCAGCTTCACGCTGCCGCGAGCCGGCACCAGGCCGGTGATGGCGTTGCACAGCGTGGTCTTGCCCATGCCGTTGCGGCCCACGATGCCCAGCACGCCCTCGTCCAGACTGAGGCTCACACCCTGCAGCGCATGCGCGCGGCCGTAGTAGACGTCCAGGCCCTCCACCTGCAGCAGGGGGACGCGTCGGGCCTGACGGTCCTGGCGGCCTGGGCGTGAAGGCGGGTCGTCCGCGTCCCGGCGGTCGCGGGCATCGTTGCGGTCACGGCGGAACCAGACCATCAGTGCCGCCCTCCCATGTACAGGGCCTGTACCTGCGGGTCAGACTCGATCTCCGCCGGGGTGCCGTGGCGCAGCACGCGCCCGTTGTGCATGACGGTCACGCGTTGTGAAACGCGCAGCGCGATATCCAGGTCGTGCTCGATGATCACGAAACTCATGTGCGCCGGCAGCGAGCCCAGCAGCAGCACCAGTTCCCGGCGCTCGGCCGGCGACAGGCCCGCGGCCGGCTCGTCGAACAGGATCAGGCGCGGCGCACCGGCCAGCGCCATGCCGATCTCGAGCTGCCGCTGCTGGCCGTGGGCGAGGTTGGCCACCGGCTCGTCGGCGATGTGCGACAGCCGCACACGCTCCAGCAGGTCTTCAGTGGCCAGGCGCGAGGGGTGGCCTGCACCAGGGCGCCACATGCCGAAGCGTCCGCTGGCCACGCCACGTACGGCCAGGAAGAGGTTGTCCCGCACCGACAGGTCACGGAACAGCAGCGAGGACTGGTAGGTGCGCCGCAGACCCTTGCGGATGCGCTCGTGCGGCGGCAGCGCGGTGATGTCCTCGCCAAAGAATTCGATCCGCCCGGAAGTGGGCGGGAAGTCCCCGGTGATGGCGTTGAACAAGGTGGTCTTGCCCGCGCCATTGGAACCAAGGACGGCGTACTTCTGACCGGCTGCGACCGCGAACGACACGTCGTCCACGGCGCGCAGCGCCCCAAAGGCCCGGGTCACGCCCTGCAGCACCAGTGCATCAGAAGACGCCAGAGGCGCACGCCCCTGCGCCGGTGCACCTGCGGCAGCAGGCGCACGGGCAGAGGATCGCAACTGCGAGATGGAGGCCATGGGGTCTCAGTCAGCGTGCGCCATCACTGTCGGCACCGCCTCAGGGGCAGGCCGGCACGTCGCGGGAGCCCATCTGGAACTCCTCTTTCTTCATGCCCAGCATCTGGTCGACGTTGTCCACCTTGCGAACCACGCGCGTGGTCAGGTCGCCCTTGCTGTCCTTGACGACTTCGGTCACGAACGTGGAGCCGATGGCCTGGCGGTTGGCATCCAGCTTGACAGTGCCCGTGGGCATCTTCAGCTCCAGCTTGGACAATGCGTCGCGGTACTTGGCCTGCCCGCCAGAGAGATCTCCCTTGACGGCATCCAAGCCGTCCAGCGCCGCCTTCATGTTGGTGTAGTACACCAGGGCGAAGAGGCTGGGGCTGGGGTAGCCGCCGGCCGACACAGGGAAGTTCTTCTGGTAGTCGGCCACAAAGGCCTTCCAGTCCGCCCCGTCAAAGGTATCGGCGTAAGGGCCGGCCGACATGGTGCCCACCAGCGAATCGCGCCGCTTGCCGCGGTAGTTCAGCACGTCCTGGCTGACGGTGATGGA
>Ga0315901_10006593_pt1 | contig 13864 bp, 11 predicted proteins | sample LakEriMetagenome_10_FD_203761 | JGI IMG/M metagenome (GOLD analysis project Ga0315901, IMG submission 203761) | Freshwater fungal communities from buoy surface, Lake Erie, Ohio, United States - Buoy 2 MA116 | ecosystem: Environmental > Aquatic > Freshwater > Lake | place: USA: Lake Erie, Ohio... | reverse complement strand
TTCCTGGGGTCGAGCGGCTCTGTTCCATCTGAAATGGAATCAGAAATCCAAACATGTTTCCTCTGATCTGCGAAGGTGCCGACATGTGCAGAACCTTCGACTGTGATTCGGCGTCCGAGATATCGACTCGGCTGAAGTAACAACTCGCGAACTGTCATGGACTGCCCCCGACCCAGCTGTCCGAGTCACGCCAACTTGAGCAGCTTCCGCGTGAGCCACTCAATCGCGAGCAGCCCCGCCAGCAGTCCCATGACCCAGCCGCGGTCCCAGATCTCGCGGACACGCTGGTCGACAATGACTCGCTCGCCCTTATCCGGCAGCAGATCGGGGATCGCAGCTGCGGCGGTGTCGAGAGTCAGGTACTTGCCCCCGGTCTGGTCGGCCAGATTCATCAGCACAGCCACGTTCTGAGTCATCTCTGCGAACTCACGTTCAGGCAGGCGAATCTGGAGCTCTTCCTGCAAGCGATCCTTCAGGCCGGGAACCTCCATCTCCAGGCGATACCGGCCGGAGAGATCCGCTCGGAACTCGCCGGTGTACTCAGCAGGCCGGAAACGGTCCTGAGCCAGGACGAGCGGCGGCGTCAGCGGTCGGCCCTGCGAGTCATAGACATCCACACTGAAAGACGGGGCGTTGAGGGGTTGGAACTGCTCATTCAGCACGCGTACCCGGACCGGGATTGTCTGCCCCAGATCGAACTCGCGCGAGTCCAGCACAAACATGCCGCGCTGCAGCCCGCGTTTGGATCGTCCTTCAGCGAGCTTACGCGTCAGCTTGATCCAGAACCGGTCGTAATACTCCTCGGAGAGGGACCGCAGCCGCCAGAACTCGGGGCTGCCGAGGTAGAAACTGTTACCCTGGCCGAAGCGTTGACCAGCGATCACCGGCGGAGGCCCATCCACGCCGCGAGCCAGCGGATCGGTGAACTCGGCGTAGACTGTCACACCACCGCGTCGGCCGCGGGTGGCTTGGGTCCGGAAGAATCCACTGAACTTCGACCAGATCGACTCCGCGGCAGGGTCATCCTGCAGCTTGAGGAACTCCGAGGCCTGACCATCCTGAGTGAGTTCAATTTGAAAGGCCTGCCGGGCCGAGTCACGCAGCGTCGTCCCCATCGCCGAGTCGTCGATGATCACGGGGCAGAGAGTCCGGATCTTGTTCCACTTCTCATCCTCAGCGGAGAGCAGATAGGTGTAGGCATCCCCAGCGATAAAGGCGATGCCTCCGCCTTCGCTCGAGACCCACTCGTCGATCCACTGCTGCTGCTCGGGGGTGACCTGCGTCCAGTCCACATCGAACGCCAGGAGCACATCGTAGGCGAACAGGTCTTCCCGCTTCTCGGGGAACTTGAACAGCAGGTTGTCGGCGTCCTGACTGATGCCGATCTTTCCGGTCTGCAGCCAGACATCAGTGTCGATCGACTTGTGCCGGAACAGCAGGTTCTTGGCAAAGATGTAATCCCGCATCGGACCGCCCGCGATGATCAGCACCTTGCTGGGACGGTCAAAGACATTGATCGTGCGGGACTCGGAGTTATTGTCGAGACGGCTCTCCAGCACATCCGGACCAGCGACCGTGCGGATCGTGTACTCGAACGCCCCGGCTTCGGTCAGCGTGCGCGAGAATTGAATCTCCTGCGGTCCAGCACCTTCGATCGCGGGAACGGACTTGGTGTCGACGACAATCGGCGAGGCATCCTGCGGCCCGCGCTGCAGCAGTTCCACAGAGACATTCTGATTGGTCAGCCCGCGGGTCTGGACCCAGGCTGACAGCTCGAAGGCATCCCCTTTGGCGACATCGGTTGGAGTAACAACCTTGGCGATCGACAGGTCAACCGGCGGAGTGGTTCCACCGACTCCGATCGTGATCAGTCGCACGCCGTTCTGCTTGGCACGCTGAATGGCTGTGTCGGGACTGCGACCGACGTTGGAGGCCCCGTCGGAGATGACGATCACGCCGGACAGTGTTTTCCCTTTGGTCTCCGCCAGTACCTTGTCGAGAGCATCGCCGAGTGCTGTCGAGCTGCGGGCGGGCTGGAGCCAGGCGTTCCACGTCGGCGGCTGTGCGTCGCTGGACTTCTCGGTCGATTCGGAGGTCCGACTACCGGACCAGGGGAACCGATACAGCGGGCCGTTCAGGTCGCTGTCGAACGTAAACACATCGACAGCGTGCTGCTTCTGAAGCTCGGCCAGCAGAGGAGTCTTCTCCAGGAACTCGCGGACCACCGTCGCCCGATCGGGCGTGGCAGTCCCCGGGCGAATGTCGGTGGCAGGCTGTTTCATCGAGGTGGAGGTATCGACGACCAACGCCACCTGGGACGGTCGAAACGACTCCCGCTGCGTTCGAATATGCGGGTTGAGTGCGATCACCAGCAGGGTCGCGATCATCCCCAGCCGCAATAGCGACAGCCACACTGTCCAGAACTTGCTGAGTTCCCGCGTATCCCGCCGGGCAATCACAACCGCCCAGATGGCAGTCAGCATCAGGCCGACCACGATCGACCAGTCCCCTGCACTGTACGGCCAGTCCCACTCAAATGCAGAAGAGACCGACGAACTGCCGGCAGAGGTCTGTTGAGCCAGGAACTGGAACCAAGTGTTCAAGAGAGTTCAGTGTGGAGGGTCGAGACACGGACGATCCGATTGTGGCAGATTGGACCAGACGGGGGAACAGTTGGCTCGCAAATGCCCACGCCCGTTGACCTCAACAAAACTCGCGGGGACTCAGGCCCGATCTCCCAGTAATTCGCTCGCCAGCTCTTCGATCTGCTCGCGATCGAGCGTCTCATGAGCCAGAAGTTCATCAGCCAGCGCAGCTAAGACCGACCAGAGTTCATCCCGGTTCAGCCGGTGATAGATCCGGATCGAGACTTGCTCCAGATAGTCGAGACGCTTGCGCTCGTCTGCGTGCAACAGGGCAGCGGCCTCCCAGGCCAACTGCCAGTCGGCGGACCATTCTGCGACCATACCGGGATGAAACGGATCGCCGGTATAGATCATCTCGGCGGCGGGTCCGGCCAGGCTGACCTGGACGGCGTTCTCCGCCAGTTGCTGCTCCGTCAGGCGGGAACGTCTCCAGACGATTCGAGTGTCTCCGAATCGCCTTGGACCGTCATCGTCGTCCGGGGCAATCGTGACCTGCTTGACCCTCGCTCCCAGGAGCAGAGCGACGAGCACGTGCCCGGCTTCGTGGTAGGCTGTCACTTCAGACATTCCCAAATTTCCTCGACAGTCGTGGAAGTCGTCCGACTTCCCACGGGACTCCCATGCCTGTGATGGGGCCGATCTTAACATCTCTTGCCCCGCGACGTTTCGGAAATCGCACACGCATCACACGTTGCGTTGACGTTTCCAGACACCGATCTTCGCTACCTTCGATACATCCCCACCCGCGCAGACGAATGCGGCCAATTCTGCCGATCCCTGGGCCAAGTCGATCTGGGGGCTGGTCGATCTAAGAGCGAAACTACTGTTCCTGTGCGGGATTGAGTTCGCACGTTCGCAGACACACGGATTGTGTTCCACCCACACCCGTGATGTCGCGGATTATGGATCGGAACATCAGCCGAATTCTCAGCTGGGTCGCTTTCGCGATTGCAGCTGCGGGATTCTCCTTCGTCGTAGCACCTCGCTCGGTTCGCGGGCAAGATACGTTTATTACCCCGCAGCTCTCGATCGGAGCTGATCCGGGTGCGGAACCTGCTCCCCCCACATTTGCGCCGCAGCCGGTCTACGAAGCGGCCCCTGCTGTACTCGGGACAGCAGAATGCCCGCAGTACTGGATCGTCAGTTCGCGGTGCGACATCCAGCACCGGCGGCACAAGCACCTCGACGATGGCGAGCTGGATGTCTATCAGCGGACCTCAGACGGACAGCTGTTTCGCAGTAACCTGCCCTCGCTGCAGTCGCTGACGATTCCCGGGGTGCCGGTCCTGATCTGCTTCCACGGCAGCTTTGTGACGTGGGAAGACGAGTGCAATGAGTCCCATCAGGCCTATCAGTGGATTCGCAACGCGTGTCCGCATCTTCCACTTCAGGTGATCTTTTTCACTTGGCCGAGTGATGGGCTGATCACCGGACTTTTCCCGACTGATGTGGCGATCCGCGGTCGGCAGGCGGAGTTCAATGGCCTGCACGCTGCCCGCGTAGTTACCTGCCTGCCGCCCAACTGCCCGATTTCGATGATCGGACACAGCCATGGGTGCCGCGTGATTCTGAGCACCCTGCATCTGGCAGGCGGCGGCGATATCCAGGGAATGACCTACCCCGCGCTGCAGGCCTCTCCCCGCCGATATCGAGCCGTCTTCGCTGCAGCAGCCGTCGATCATCATTGGCTCAACCCCAAGGATCGCTACGGCTGTGCACTACCCGTGACCGAGTGCATCATCAATCTGCAAAACCGCAAGGACCTGGCACTTACGGTCTATCCGCTGCACCGCCCGTTTGCGGGCCGGGCCCTGGGGCGAGTCGGTCTGCTCCGCCGCGATACGAGGAAGCTCGGCCCCGAAACTCAGAAAGTCACCAACCTGGATGTCTCGGAAATTGAAGGTCACAACCACCTGTGGCCCGGTTACTTCCAAAGCCCGGAGATCGCAGGTGCGATTGCTCCGGTGATCTACTACCCAGGTGTGGCGCAGTTCCAGGCGGCTCCGGTTTACGAGGCTCCGGTGACTGTCCCGACGGAGCCGACGTTTGCCCCGGTCGAGCCGACTCCTGCACCGATGCCCAATCTGGCTGTGCCGGAAGCCCCGCTCGCCCCGGACCTGCGAGACTACAACCCGCCCGCCGACGATTTTCGGATGCCGTAATGAAACAAGGCCGGGAACTCCCGGCCTTGTGGTTTTGTGGACTCGAATGACGCCTGGTTAAGCCGCGTCGAACTCGGAGATCCGGTTCTGAGGAGCGAACGGCGACATCGTGTCAGCTGATGCATCCAGACGGAACTGCATGATGTAGGCATCTTCGCAGGTGTCGTCGTAGTGGCTGCGCAGGACGCTGATCGCCCGGAAGCCCTGATTGCGGAAGAACAGCTGGCCGTCCAGGTTCCGCTCACGGCACTCGAGCATGATCTCGTTGCGACGCTGCTGAGAGAGCTTGTCGACGAGCCGCAGGACCATCTGCTTACCGACTCCGTGGCGACGGACTTCGGGAGCGACAGCAAAGTTTAGAATCTGCAGCCGCGACTTGTGCAGTTCGTAGATCATGAAGCCAACGATCTTGTGATCGTGCTCCGCGACCATCCCGATGCAGTTCCGCTGGCGAAGACAGCAGAGGAAATCCTCATCCGTCCAGGGAAACTCGAAGCTCGCCGACTCGATGCGTAGAACTTCCTGCATATCGCGGCGGATCAGCCAACGAATCTGGACGTCGAGTTGTGCGTGTTGTTCGCGCGTGGCACTCACGTTGGCCTCCCTGCCGCCTGTGTGCGTTGCAATCGAAAGATGTCGTTCTCTGCGTGCGGGTTACGACTCCGTCGAACCTGCGAACGGTGACCATAGCAGAGGTAACACCACGGGAAAAGGTCGATCACGTCGAAAATCCTCGCTGAGGGGTCCCTCCGGCGGGATCAGCCGCAGGAAGGGTTCAATCGAGGGGACTCAGGTGCGCATCAGCGGGAGCAAATCAGAGTACTGATTCTCATCGGCACCAGCCTGATCAATTTATCAGACAATTCCGGCAAAGTCGGCAGGAGGTCAGTATCTCCCCTCGGGATCAGGCTATTTCAGATCCAGCCGAGCCCAGAACACGCGCTTGCGGTCGGCCCGGGCCAGCAGGTCATCCAGCAGTACCGCAGCGCTCGGTTTTACGGGAGCGTTGTACTCTGACACCTTGTTGACATGGACTCGAATGCGGCCATCAAACGGAGAGCTCTCGGGGGCAAACATTTCCGGTGACAGCCAGATTGAGACAGCATTTCCTGGATGAGTGACATAGATTGTGCCGCCATTGGTCACCTTTCCCGTGACAGGCAGCGCCCGGCTCGGAGTTTGGCGACTCGTCCAGTCGATCGGCTGAAATAGTTCTGGCTTCAGGGCACCGGACTGAACCCAGTGGAATCGATTGTCAAAGCTGCGGAGCGTCTTGGCTTCGAACTCCATGAAGCTGCGAAGCGGCTTGCGGCGGACTGTCTCAGCCCAGTCCATCAGCCGCGGAAGTTCCTCGGAATAGGTCTCAAATCCCCGCTGCTTGTATTCGCAGTAGATGATGTCGATTCCTTTCTGAAAGTATCGATTCAGATCTCGCTGATTCTCCGCCACGGTGTCGCGGTCGAGTTGCCCCGCCACCACGTACCAGGACGTATTGAGCCCATTGTGGTAGTAGAACTTGCAGTAGTTCATACTCTTGCCGCAGATCGGTGCGACTCCTGCGAACAGGTCGGGATGGGCCATGCCGATGTCAAAGCAGGCGTCTGCCCCCATCCCGTGGCCCGCCAGCACCACGCGATCCGCATCGACTCGGTGACTTCGCATCGCGTGTCGGATCGACCCGAGCACTGCCTTGTGAGCGGCCTCGTCATATTCATGGCTGCGCTGGTTGGGTTTGGAATATTGGGGGGCGATCGTGATGAATCCCCTCCGTTGCCCTTGCCCCTCGCGTTCGATGTCTCCAGCCCACCAGCGAGCTTCTGTTTCCGGGTCCTTGCTCCCATCATTCAGCACGACAAGCAGGGGATATGTGTGAGCCCGGTTGTATTCTTTCGGCAGCACGACGGAGTACGAAATCGGATCGCCAGCTGCATCGATCGTCTCAATCGTCGTGGGCACTCCGGGGTTGATCGGCTCGCCATCTTCGAGCACTGGCAGGAACGCCACCATCGCAGCCAGCAACTCGACCGAGAAATCCTCGGTCTCTTCGATCTTCTTGGCGATCTCGGCCCGCCGGAGCGAATCGGCAGTCCGCTGATACTCCAGCATCAGAAACCGCAGCTCCCACATGCGGAGAGCCGACGCCAGTGATTCGGTGGCGTACGTCGGGCCCACCACCCAGCTCGAGTAGGCTCGCGCCAGCTTCTGCTCAGCGGTGAGGTCATCGGAGTCCGCAAACTGCTCGTAGGCCTCCAGGCGAGCCATGTTTTCAACGGCGTGCAGCTCTTCCTGCATCAAGCTTCGCAGCGGCTTGAGCGGCATCGCCTGCTCCATGGGGAGCTGGGCTTGCAACATGTCGAGCTGGAGGAACAAGGCCGCACGGCGCTCCCGGGCGATCGAGTAATCCTCGACGATTCGTTCGACCTGACCGCGGACCTCGGCGCTGATCTGTTCCTCCTTGAGGAACGCCTGAGACATCTGATCGACCAGCTGATGCTGACCGGCGATCTGACGCCGCTGCAACTCGTGCAGAATCCGCCGGGCGTCGAGTTCATTCATCCGGGCGAGAGCCTCGTCGCTGAAGGCTTTATCGGACGGGAAGTCGATCGCGTACTGCTGCAATTCCTGACGGGCGGCGGGATACTTACCAGCCAGCTCGTAAAACACGATCAGATGTCGTCGATCCTCGGGATCCTTCGGGTCGAGTCGGCTGCGCAAGATTCGGTCGAGCGTCTCGGTAGGCAGCGACTGGGTCGTTCTCGCAAAGGTCCAGTCGTGGCTGAGTCCTTGCACGGTGAAGTAATCCGGCCTCAGCTCAACAATCCCCAAGTAGATATCCTCAGGGCCTCGCGGAGTCCTCAGCTGGACCATCCCGTGCCCATGTTCGTCAAACTCTTCAATGCGCGAAAAACCACCGATCGATGTCGGACCAATCGACTGCCCAGTTCGGATCTGTTTGATATGAATGATGGACCGCGGATCAATCTGAAACACACCATCATCGACGATCGCCGCCTGCCGGCCTGGGACACACAACCGCCGCGGTCCGTCATCGACGAGCCAGATGGGACAACCCGCCGGGTTGTTCTTGGGATTCGCAGCGGCGTTGATCGCAAACACTGCGATATCATTCACTCCCACGACCTTGCCACGGAAGACCAGCCCATTCTTCAGCTGGAGTTCTCCGGCACAGGCCGACATCGCCACGATCAGCAATCCGAAAAGTGCGACGACGAAGCGTTGCATGCGGGACCTGAGGCGAGGATCAACGAGGGAGTGAAGACAGCGGAAGCACCGCCACGTCTCGTACAGCATCGTATGATCTGGCTGGCTTTTCCAGAAAAATCCGGAGTCCCCACAAGTTCGTTACCACCGGACCACCACCTCCACTCCTGGCAAAGTCGGTTGTCCATCGCTCTTTCCCTCAAGTTATGGCTAACGTAGGGCCCTCCCTCAATCTGGGGCCAGACAACGCTGCCGGAATCTCGTATGAGAAATTCATTAGGACAATCGGACTTTTCGATACGTTCTGTTGGCAACGGTCCCGATTCCGGGCATACTCAGGCAGGAGTTCTCCCGCGTTCGTTGGGCCGTTCGGTCATGCGGTAGCGTTGTTGGATATCTGCCACACTGCCGTGGTAGTTCCGCAACGATTCCCCCCCAATACCGGTTCCCTTGGCTCGGCGGCTCGCGGGGTCAGGTTGTGACTGGAGCCAGTCGATGCCCGTCATCCTCCATGTTGACCCGACTCTCGATGATCGCGACGCGATCCGGGCTGGGCTTTCGACTCAAGAAGGCTGGACCGTTGAGAGTGCTTCGTCCTATGAAGAGGCCCGGGAACGCCTGAACCTGCACCCTGTCGATGCCGTACTGTCCGAAGCGGACCTCGGCGACGGAGAATGGCGAGATCTGCTGACCACCATTCGCGGGCGACAGTGGAATACGCCAGTGTTCGTGGTCACACGCGCTCTGTCGATCGAAGCGGCGGCTCAATCGGCTCGCGATGGAGCCGAACTCGTATTCTCCAAAGACAGTGATCCCGCCGAGTGGATATTTCCCCTTGAGTGTGCCATAGAGCGAGCTGCCAGCCGCAGTACACGAGCAGCGGTAGAAAGCTCGCTGACCGAACAGACATTGCGTTTCACCGTCGACAATGACAAGGGACGCGTCCCGCACCTGGTCACAATGCTCGTTGAGTACTGTGACAAGTTCGGACTGCTCGATGACCGGGACCGGATGCGTATTCAAGTCGCTCTCGAAGAAGCCCTCCTCAACTCGGTCATCCACGGAAATCTGGAAGTCAGTTCCAAGCTGCGCGAGATGGAAGGCGATGTATTCGAGCAGGCGATCCTGGATCGAAAACAGCTGGAGCCCTACCGCAGCCGCCGTGTCACGCTGATCGCCGAATACACGCGGGAATACGCTCGATTTACGATCCGCGACGAGGGCCCCGGATTTGACGTCAATAAAGTACGTAATCCGACCGAAGACGATGCCATTGAACTGGCCAGCGGTCGTGGCATCCTGCTGATGCGGTCGTTTACTGACTCGATCGAATACAACGACCTGGGCAACGAAGTGCGAATGCTCAAACGCCGGAGTGCGTCGCTGACGCCAGAGGTCGAGCAGCTACAGACCGCCGGCGCCTCAGCGGCTGCTCAATAGATGGTAGATGCAATCCCGGTTGCTCTCGCGTCATTCTGCCAGGAAAAGCCCCTCACGCAAGCGTGAGGGGCGTAGCGCTTCGATTTGGTCAATCCAGGCTAGAACTCGCCCACAACCTCCGAGCCTTGCGTTGTGCTGATGGCTCTCCAGGTATTGAGATCGATGTTCTCCGAGACAAACTTGCTTGATCCATCGCACATGATGACCTGAACGCCACCTTCGTGCATGCTGCGCGAGCCAAACATCGTCGGGTTCGCAGTGGTCGACACGTCGCAGGGCAGATTCTTATCGGGCTGGTTGTTGCAGAAGCCCGCAGTGTAAATGCGATCCGGCAAGGCCGAGTTGGGAGTCAGGTACGTGGTAAACTCGCACGCATCTCCCCACCAGGAGAATCCCCGCAGGTCGGAACCGTTTCCTTGAAGGACTTCGGCCATCAACAACGTATTGGAAGTTCCATCAGTCGCATCCCGGAATCCGTAAGGCTTGAGGTTGCCGAACGGAGCGCCGCGAAACACGACGCCGTTCACTGTGCCTTGACCGTAGGAGGTATTTCCGAAGTTCACGACATAGTTGTGACTGGTAATGTTGCCGAACGGACGACTGTCCTTGTCGCTGGGACAGCTCAGCACGGGTAGTCGTTTTGTCGTGACCTGAGTCGTGTTAGGAGCGGACGAGTAGCGCGGCCCCGTCGCATCACTTCCGCCCGAGTTCTGATAAAGCTGAAAGAGTGGAGCCTGTTCAATGTAGGGCAGTATGGCCACCATCCACGTCCCCCAGCAGCAGTTGTATTGGCCGACCGGGAATACGTTGTACACGTCATGGTAGTTGTGCATCGCCAGACCGAGTTGCTTCAGATTGTTCTTGCACTGGCTCCGGCGTGCCGCCTCGCGAGCCTGCTGAACCGCCGGCAGCAGAAGTGCGATCAACACGGCGATGATGGCGATGACGACGAGTAGCTCAATGAGGGTGAATCCACGTGAACGACGGACTGGCATGGTAATGACTCCAGATGGACGTGATGACCAAACGATCCTCCAGGATCGACGAATTCCGAGCGACGCAGCGACGGGCCGAGCGACCTATTTCTTCGCTTCCACGTTGAGATCGAAGACGTTGTCCTTCTTGTCCTCGACGCGAAAACGCAATGTGCTCTTGGTGTTGTATGTGTTGGGGATCAGCTCTTTGGCGATTTTGTTCGATTCGCCAGGCACTTCAATCGGCTGTTCAGTGGCATCATTTGCACCGATCCGCACGATGTACTCACCTGCGGGCAGACCTTTGGGTTGGGGGATCGAGTACTCTCCATTGGAGATCGTCGCTCCCGACGAAGTTCCGTTCTCTACAGGAGCAAACTCAATGGTGCCTGCCTTTAGTGGCTCCCCATTGAGGGTGATTTTCCCCGAGACAGCCTGCCGATTCAGTGGATCTGTCTTTCCACACCCGCTCCCTGAGAGGAGTGTGAGCAAAAGCAAAAATGAAAACAGCTGTCGCATTGCCAGACACCAAATCGAGTACATCGGAGCGTTCACAGCGAGTCGCAGCTCTCTGATACGGTTTTCCTAGACATCTGTCAAGATTGATCGAAATGCGATTTGGAATTCTCTCGCTAATACATCCTTCATCGATTGCCGCAGAGTCAGAAAACCTCGAAGCAACCGGCCAGCGTCCGGAGTCAGCTCGCTGCGGTTGTCCGATTTGCCCCCCACGCGGGTTTCAACGAGTGGTCTTCCGAGAATCGTCTCCGCAGCCTTGATCCGACCCCAGACGTGGCGATAGCTCTTGCCAATTGCCGAAGCAGCCTCTTTGATCGATCCCGTGTTCTGCACAGCCTCCAGCATCTCGCACAAGCCAAAACCGAATGCGTATTCGCCACCGGACTCGAACCAGATCTTCAGTCGTGGCTCAAGTAGCAGGGATTTGGCACGGGGCATGAACGGTCTCCACAGAACACAGTGAGTTGCACACAGGATAAAGCCAGATACTATGACCGTGGCAAATGGTTCTGAGGTGCGATCTGGTGAACTTGTGAGTCAAACGCTGTCATTGTCCGGAGGGATACCCCATCCGAGCCGCCTGCGAACTTCTGGGGGATTGTCTCAGAACATCCCCGCGTGGGAGGTCGCCGTACTGGCAATCTCCGGAGCCATCGCTGCCGCATCTGTGGGACTTGTTGAACTCCGTTTGCGAATCCCGGGTCACTCGATTCTGCACGCCGTCTTGCCGATGGCCTTGGGACTGTCCCTGGCACCCCGCCGATATGCCGGGAGTGGAATGAGTCTGGCCGCGATGGCGACGGCGTTTTGCCTGCAGTTGGCGGGCCGGGGCGAGTTCGGGGCCGGCTCCTGGACGAGTCTGGCCAGCATGGGACCTGCACTGGACTTGATGCTCGCCAGTCAACTGGGCCAGCGCTGGCCAGCGTTTTCAATTGCCATCGCTGGCCTACTGGCCAACGCCTGCGCATTTGTGGCCAAGTCGATCGAGAAGTGGTCAGAGATCGTGCCGCATGTCCCGGGCTCCGGTATGGGGGGAGGACGCGGTCTGGGTGGAGGCGGCGGGAACGGGATGGGTGAAGGAAAAGGACTGGGCGGCGGTCGAGGGCTGGGCGCTGGCCTGGGGCGAACTTGGGACGAGTGGATCGCTGTCGCCCCCTACACCTACCTACTCTGCGGATTGTTGGCGGGTCTCCTGTGCGGGGCGGTTCTATTTCGAATCCGTCGGCGAATCGGATCTGATCCTCTGCGGACTCCCCAGCTGTGATTTTTATCGGCATCGACGATACCGACATCATTGGATCTCCGGGAACCAACCAGCTGGCCCGAGCCATCGTGCGCGATCTGGCGGACCGGGCAGATCTGGTTCGAATCACCCGCCATCAACTGCTCGACGACCCGCGAGTTCCCTACACCAGTCAGAACGGATCTGCGTCGATCCTGTTGAAGCCCAAAAGGTCGCTGAGCCTCGATGACGTGATTGCCACCTGCCGGATCCGTATGCTCGACTGGTTCATCGAGGGAAGCGATCCCGGTCTATGCGTCTCAAACCACGTACCGCCGGAGATCATCGAGTGGGGCCTCTGCTGCAAGTCGGAATTGGTCTCCCAATCGCAGGCACTCGACCTGGCCGCTCAACATGCGATTCACCTGGAAGGCTTGGGCGGTACGAACGGAGGCATCATCGGAGCACTGGCGGCGATCGGTCTGGCAGAAACACAGAACGATGGTCGGCTCGTCCAATGGCAGCTCTGGCCCGATGACCTGAGCGCGGAAGTTCCGATTGAGAAAGTCACGGAACGTCAGATCGATGTCGTCATCCGAGAATCCAGTCAGCCGTTAGTGACCGGGATCGTGAACGTCGGAAAACACCTCCGCCCCAACATGGTCCGCGGCCGAGCCACACTGTGGGTTGAACCCGGCATGTCCGGGGGCTGGCGAGCGCTGAAACTCAAGTAGACCGTTCTGGCCGCAGGGTCCATCTGTGTCGCGAGTTCACTTACGAAACTGCTTCGACTTCGAACCCCTTGCGGTAGGTCTTGGTGAGCAGCTTGTTCGCCTCGGCGATGTTCGTGATCTTCAGGGCATTCACGTCCCATTCCAAGGTCTTCCCAGGATGCAGCGCGGCGATGTTGCCCAGCTGGACGGTCTCGGTCAGTGGGCCGGCGTAGTGGAAGCCATCGCTGGTTTTCGTATTGCTGAGGACCGCATCGACCCACACGTGCCAGTGGGATAGTCCTTTCTCTTCGGGGTTCTTGAAGTCGGCGAACTTGGCCTGCGGGTAGAGTTGCGGCATGCCAACATGCGGCAGCACCATCGTGCCTCCTTCGCCGATGAACAGCGAACCACCTCCGGGCAGATCCTTGCCATCGGGCAGCTGAGCCAGCTCGCGCGGTGGCTTGCGGCCTCCGTCGTACCAGGTCACGGTCAGGTCGCCGTCCTTCGTGTATTTCGTGCCGGGGAAAACGTAGGTCACGGTCTCCGGCCCTGGCCAGAGTTCCGGGTTGAACCCCTCGTGGTCACACTTGATCGTCTTGGGCGCGGTCAGATCGAGAGCCGTAAAGACCGGGTCGAGGATGTGACAGGCGAAGTCACCCAGCGCTCCCGATCCAAAGTCCTGCCAGTCGCGCCACTTGAACGGGTGGTAAACCTCCGGAGCGTACGGTCGCTCGGGAGCTGCCCCGATCCAGAGATTCCAGTCGAGCGACTTGGGCACCTCGGCGGAGTCGGGGCGGGCCTTGCCTCCATAATAGTTCTGGCCTTTCACTCCGACCCAGGAGTGAACTGCTGTGATCTTGCCGATCACCCCTTCCTTGAGCAACCGCGTCCCCATGCGGTACTCCAGATTTGAGTGAATCTGATTCCCCATCTGGGTGATCAACTGCTTCTTCTCAGCCAGCAGGCG
>Ga0315901_10006592_pt1 | contig 13864 bp, 25 predicted proteins | sample LakEriMetagenome_10_FD_203761 | JGI IMG/M metagenome (GOLD analysis project Ga0315901, IMG submission 203761) | Freshwater fungal communities from buoy surface, Lake Erie, Ohio, United States - Buoy 2 MA116 | ecosystem: Environmental > Aquatic > Freshwater > Lake | place: USA: Lake Erie, Ohio... | reverse complement strand
AGCGGAAGCATCGCATCAAGCGGAACTCTTGAGTGGACCAACGTTTCAACCACCGAGACCTACAGCCACTGGTCGCTGTGGGACAACAGCACCGCTGGCAACTGCTTGTGGAGCGGAGCACTTTCTTCTTCGGCTGCAGTCACCGCTGGCGACACGTTTCAGATCACCTCGCTGACTCTCAGCCTTGACTGACCCCAGGTAGCCTGATGGCTTACCTGTTGGATTTCAAATTCCCCTTCGCTGGTGGCCCAGCGTTCTATCAGGGGCTTCAAACTTTTGTCCGCACTGCCACTGGCAGCGGTACTGGTTCTGCCAGCAACACCCAATCGCGGATCGTAAAGCGCACCGCTACTGGAAGTGGCACCGGCACATCCACCGCCGCAACTAAAGAGATCCTTCCGCGCACCGCCACTGGTAGTGGTGCAGCAACCGCTGGTAGTAGTGCGACTGGTCTGCGGATTGCCCGACGTGCTGGTTTGCTTTCTGCAGGTGTCGGCTCTGGCACTGCGTCGTTCATCAGAGTCAAAGTGCGCACAGCAACTGGATCCGGAGCCGGCACATCCGTGTTGTCGGAGATCATGGTTGCAATCCGGACTGCGACGGGCAGCGGCACTGGAACCCAGACCTGCGTTGGGGCAAGGACTCGCATTAGGACGGCCACCGGGTCTGGTACGGGAAGCGCAACTAATACGCAGAACAAAGTCATGTTCTTCCGCCCACCCACCGACAATCTTGTTCGCTGGGCAGACTACGGCGGATTTGGCCTTGCCAACAGACTGTTTCGTTTCTATGCACCGGGAGCACGCGGACGCAATGTCTACAAATTGATCGACGGGTCGTTCACCGAGAACGAACAGCGAGACATGAGTTCTGTTGACATCATCTACTATGGTGGCCATAACAATCCTGTGACACAGGACGAAAAGGACGATTTGGTTGCTGCGGGCTACGGCGCGTACATAACCTGATAGGGGATTATGAAGCACAGAGAGAAGCACCCAACCCTTGACGTTGAAGGCTGTTTTGCTTGCCGCATTTCCCACATCAGAATCTCGGGTTCCGCAATGCCTACACGTGGGGCGGTCCAGGATATGAATGCAAAAGAAAAAGTGCTGGACAGGGACCTTGATGCGTACAAGCGCATTCGCAAGTCCGGGGGTCAGCCAGAACAAATCAACGGGTCGGCCCGTTGGGAGGCAACAGTTGACTAATGGCTGCTAAAAAGAAAGCAAAGTCGCGCGTTAATGAGGCTGGCAACTACACCAAGCCGGAGATGCGCAAACGCCTTTTCAACAAGATCAAGGCCGGGTCGAAGGGTGGCGATCCCGGAGAGTGGTCGGCACGCAAAGCACAGTTGCTTGCTTCTGAGTACAAGAAGGCTGGCGGCGGTTACAAGTAATGGCATTGTCTAAATCTCAGAAGTCGTTGAAAGACTGGACGGCGCAGAAGTGGCGCACGTCTGACGGCAAGCCGTCCAAAGGCAAGAAGCGTTACCTGCCAGACAAGGCATGGGACGCACTGTCACCGGCAGAGAAAGCCGCAACCAACAAGGCCAAGGCCAAGGGCAACAAGGCTGGCAAGCAGTTTGTCAAGCAGCCCAAGAAGGTCGCGGAGAAAACAAAGAGGTACCGATGACCATCGAATACAGGGGCGAGAAGTTTGCCGGTTACAACAAGCCGAAGCGCACGCCCAACGCGAGTAAGTCCCATGCCGTCCTCGCCAAGGAGGGCAACAAGGTTAAGTTGATCCGCTTTGGTCAGCAGGGCGTATCCGGCTCGCCGAAGAAGAAGGGTGAGTCAGAGGCGTATCGCAAGCGTCGCGAATCCTTCAAGGCCCGTCACGCCAAAAACATCGCCAAGGGCAAGATGTCGGCTGCATATTGGGCTGATAAGGTAAAGTGGTAAACCGACACAAGGAGCAGAAATGCCAAAGGTAGGAAAGAAAGAGTTTCCGTACACCGCAAAGGGTATGGCGATGGCAAAGGCTGAAGCCAAGAAGACTGGCAAGGCCATGAAGTCTGGCAAAGGAAAGAAGAAGAAGTAATGGCCAAAGGCAAGATGAGCAAGAAGAACCGTAAGCACGAAATGGGCGAAGGCGCCAAAGAGCGCATGATGGAATACGGTTCCAAAAAGGGCGGCATGAAGAAGGGGAAGAAGAAGTAGTGCCCACTCCTAAGCCCAAGAAAAAGAAAGTGAAGGGCGCTCCTGCAAAGGAGTACGCTTCCGCACCCAAAGCAACCACCAAGTCACGAAAGGCAAACAAGGCCGCCCGTGCCCAGGCAGGAAGTTTCCCTGGCTACGGGGGCTACGTCTATTAAATGACCACCGCCGCGACGATCCTCAACCGGGCGTCGCGCCAAATGTTATCGGGGACCGTTGAAGAGCGGAACAAGTTGGCGTCGACCATCAACAGTAGTGCCACGTCTGTGGTTACTACTTACGATATCGGCAGCCTTCGTGCTGGCGCTGTATTTGAGATTGACTCAGAACTCTTCTACATCTGGGAAGCAAACTCGGCAACAAAAACGCTGACAGTTGAGCGCGGATACGCAGGCACCACGCCAGCCGCACACACCGGCGGTGCCGCCGTAATTGTTAATCCGCGCTTCCCTCGGGCGCAGATGCTGGACATGCTGAACAGCGAGATTGATGATTTGTCCTCAAGCCTGAATGGCATGTACCGGGTGGTTTCTGTTGATCTCTCATACAACGGGTCTGATCGCCAAATTGACATCACTGGTTCAGGAACAATCCTTAACTTGATTGACGTGCGTTTACGCTACCTTGCCGACGAGCACCCGATTATCCATGGAGTGAGGATTCAGACCGGCCTTCCCACCGCTGACTTCCCTTCCGGCAACACGCTTGTGCTTGATGACCCCGTCATGGCTGGCACCTTGCGTGTCAGATATAAGGCTCCCTTTACCCGGGCATCGTCCGAGTCCTCCGATTTGACGACCAACTGTTTCCTCCCCGCCACGTGCGATGACATCGTTGAAATTGGCGTTGTGCTCCGCATGATGCATGCGCGTGAAATCAAGCGCAACTTCATTGAGTCGCAGGGAGACACTCGCCGTTCTGACGAGGTGCCACCTGGATCTACGCGGGACTCGTACACCAATCTGGTGCGCTTGCGACGGGACCGTATCATTGCCGAATCAGCGCGCCTGAAAGTGCAGTATCCGATCACGTTCAGGAAATAGCCCATGGCTGACCTGACGACGTTCACATCGCCGTTCTCTCCAGCAGCGGCCTTCTACACTGGAACCGGAGCAACGAACTTGGTACCCGATCTTTTCCCAGTCGCCATCAATGGTCGTGCCTATTTTGTAGATACGGCTTCAAACCAGTTTACGCGCCAGTACGACGCACGCGTCCGTGACTCGGTTGACCAGTCGGCAGAGCCGGGCGAATCAGCAATCAACCCGCAGGGACTGTGGCGACGCAGCCAGTCATCGTGGCACTACGGTGCTGGCCAGGAGTACGCAGACACGGCTGATGCCGAGCCGTACCGCTTCAAGTCATCCAAGGGAATTGACCCGTGGACCAAGGGCGAACTGTCATTGCTGTCCGATACCACCAAGATCTACAGCACCAGCGGCACCAACTTGTATGCAGCAACAGCAAGCGACAGGTTGTATGGCACGGACGGTCAGAACGTCAAATATACGACTGACTTCAGCACCGTTACCACGGTCACCGGAACTGCTGCGTCCAACCTGTACAGCATTGCTTCTGATGGATACAACGTGTTTTATTCGTATGCCAACGGAGATATTGATCAGACCAACGCCGGGATTGGCACGTCATCTGCTTACATCACCGGCATTGAGGCTGGCAAGTTGGCGTACGTCAAGGGCCGTCTCATGGCAACTGGCCAGGGAACCGACAAGCACAAGATTTGGAACATCACTACCCCTGCTGGCAGCAGTGCAAACAACCCTGGCGCCCTGTACACCCACCCGAACACCAACTTCAACTGGATCGGATTCGCCGCAGGGCAGAACCACATCTACGCGGCAGGGTACGCAGGCAACATCAGCCTCGTCTACAAGACCGCAATTAAGGCAGACGGCACCGCGCTTGATATCCCTACCGTTGCCGGTGAACTGCCGCAAGGTGAGATTGTTCAGGAGATCTACGGCTACCTCGGCTACATCCTGATTGGCACCACCACTGGCTTCCGGTTCTGCTCCACGGACGGGGATGGCAACCTGGTCATCGGTCCACTTGTCGAGACTGGGGCAGCCATCAACGCATTCGCTGGTATCGGCAAGTACGTCTACTTTGCCTGGACCAACTTCGATGGCACCAGCACCGGCATTGGCCGCATGGACATCTCGGTGTTCGTGTCCGTCAACCAGCCTGCCTACGCCTCCGACCTAATGGCCACCGCACAGGGCACAGTCCAGGCCATCCACGAGTTCAACAACAAGCCAATGTTCACCGTCTCTGGGCAGGGCGTGTACATCCCCCACGCCACCAACAAGGTGTCTTCTGGCTACATGGAGACCGGCATCTACCGCTGGGGTATTGGCGATGCCAAGTTCGTACCCAAGATTGACCTCAGGTTTCAGCCGCTCAAAGGCACCATCGCCGTTGCAGTTGCTTCAGATAATGGGGCCTACTACACCTTCCCGACAATTGATACCCAGGACACCAAGGACAAGACAATCGATGGCCTTGAGGCCAAGATCTTTGAGGCTGAGTTCAAACTGACCCTAAGCCGCTCCAGCACCAACAATGCCCTTGGGCCAACGATTACCAGGTTTATGGCCCGCGCTTACGCTGCCCCATTACGCAGCCAGATTTTCAGCGTCCCGCTGATTATGCACCACCGCCTGAATGTTCGTGGCAAGGAGTACTACCAGGACGTAGACACGGAGATGAACAACCTCCGCGACCTAGTGGAAAATCCCCGCGTTGTGAACTACCAGGAAAACCAGACCACGTTCTCTGTCATTGTCGAGGACGTGCAGTGGCAGGTACTGGACGACTCGGCCAGCCATAACCGCTGGGACTGGGAGGGGACTGCTATTGTGATCATGCGCAGTGTAAGGTAAGGAAGGTATGGCCGCAGTTACACGCCGACAATATAAGGGTGCAGCAGCACAGACTACGATCAGCGGGTCGCTCGGAACGGGCGACACGTCGGTGACTATTGCTGCGACCACGGGCTGGCCCTCGACTGCCAGCGTCCCCTTCTATGTTGTCATCGACCCCAACACGTCGCAGGAAGAAAAGTGCACCGCGACGATCAGCGGATCGACCCTCACCCTCACGCGCGCACAGGACGACACGACAGCGAAGACCCACGCTGCTGGTGCCGTCATCTATCCGGTGTACTCGGCTGACGATGCCGACGAAGCAAACTTCCTTGCGTCTCGTTGGACCACCAAGGGAGACCTTGTATCTTTTGATGGCACTGACGTTGCGCGTCTTGGAGTCGGAACAAACAACTACGTTCTGACCGCCGACTCAGCGCAGACTACAGGGTTGAAGTGGGCTGCAATCCCGCCGTCCGTCGACATCATCCAGATCCAAGTGTTCAGTTAGGAGCATCATGGCAACGTTCACCAAGAAGAAACTCTCAGGCTCAACAGACGGGCTTGGCATCAAGGTCACAGGAACCAGCACTGCTGCTACGGTCACCGTCCACACTGCCGTTGCTGGCACGACTGTTGGCACGTTTGATGAGGTGTGGCTCTATGCCTGCAATACGTCCACGTCTGCGGTCAAGTTGACCATTGAGTGGGGCACTGCTACCGCCGCTGACGGCAACATTGAAGTCACGATCCAGCCTGAGGCTGGACTTGTCGCACTCGTTCCCGGTCTTCCTTTGCAGAATTCGAAGGTGGTGAAGGCCTTTGCCGCGACTGCCGACGTGATTCTGTTGTTCGGCTTCGTGAACGCAATCGAGGTCTAATCAATGGCAACACCTAGGCGTCAACTTGGTTACGTTTCAACAACCATTACGCAGTCGCCAGTTGTTGCTGGTTATTCGGATGGTGTCGCCACTGGTGGTTCGTCGTCGTCAATCACAGTCAACAGTGTCAACTATACGCTTCTGACCTTTACTAGTACCGGGACGCTTACGGTTACTACGCCTGGAATGTTTGATGTCATGGTGTGTGGAGCAGGTGGTGGTGGTGCCGGGGGTGCCGGTAACTCAGACGGCGAAAAAGCCGCTGGTGCCGGTGGCGCAGGTGGAATGGTTCTGCAAAGTGTTTACTTGGATTCAAATAGAACAGTAACCATCGGCGCTGGCGGTGGGAGTAGCAGCATTGGCAATAGCAGTTCGATTGGGGGAACATCACCCAGCGCGACCGTTGCCAACATTTCTGCACTTGGTGGCGGAACTGGCGGAAGACGCACATCGGACAACAGCATCCGCGGTCAGGCTGGAGCATCTGGTGGTGGCGGTGGGGGTTCGCAGACTGGAACTACCGCTGGTGGATCATTGGGAGGAGCACAGGGAAACAACGGCGCGGATCAAAGCGGCAATGTTGGCGGTGGTGGCGGCGGTGCTGGTGGAGCAGCCTCTGGCTCCAGTGGTGGCGCAGGAATAGATGTTTCTGGATTCATTGGAGGCTCTGCACTTTATAAGTGTGGCGGCGGTGGTGGTGGAGGAAATAACGGTTCTGGTTCCGGCGGCTCGTCTGTTGGCGGCAATGGTGGAAGTGCCACATCGGGCACATCCGCTTCTGCTAATACCGCATCGGGTGGGGGTGGCGGTTTGAGCACTGGCGGTTCCGGTGGTTCTGGCATTGTCTATGTGAGGTTCAAGGTATGACGCGCTCTTACATGGGTTACGTTTCATCGCTAACGACGAACACCGTGAACGTAAACGGTTATGGCACTGCTACTGGCGGTATCGGCTCACCAACATCGGTGACAATCGGTGGTGTGAACTACCAGTATCTCACCTTCACGAGCACGGGTACGTTGACCGTCACCAAAGCAGGTTTATTTGATGTTCTCGTTGTCGCAGGTGGCGGAGCGGGTTCTGGTGCTAGTAGCGGCGGTGGGGCAGGTGGTGGTGCTGGTGGTGTTGATGATGGCACAATCTACCTTGATGCGAATACAACCATAACCATTGGCGCTGGTGGTGCTGCCTCATCATCAGGTTCAGGTGGACCTGGAATGGGTAGCGCAACAGTTTGTGGAATAGCGGTCGCGGTTGGTGGCGGGCAGGGCGGATTTGTTGATGTTAGTTCTGGCTATGTAATCGCTCCGAACATCGGTGGTTCTGGTGCTGGAGGAATGGGAGCATCTGCTTCGGGTTCGTCTGGTCGCTCTGGAACACCGAATCAAGGCAACTCTGGCGGTAATGGTGCTGGCACTACGAGCGGTGCTGCTGGCGGTGGTGGCGGTGCAGGGGCATCGGGTGGAAACTTCAGTAGCGGCAACGGTGGTGCTGGTGGTGCTGGTTATGACGTTTCAGCATTTATTGGCGGTTCCGCACTCTTCAAGGGTGGCGGTGGCGGAGGCGGAGCACGTTACTCATCCGCTGGTGGTGGAACTGGTGGCGCAGGTGGTTCATCCATTGGTGGTACTGGAGGTTCTTCATCGGGGACGATCAACGCAACATCTGCTTCTGCAAACACTGGCAGCGGTGGCGGTGGCGGTTCCTACGACGGAGGCGCATCGGGTGGTAGTGGTGGTTCGGGTGGCTCGGGAATCGCTTATATCAGATGGAAGGTCTAGGATAAGGAAACGTTATGGCACACTTCGCACAACTCAATGACAACAACACGGTTTCCCAAGTAATCGTCGTCGCTAACAGCGATTGTGGCGATCTGGAGTTCCCTGCATCAGAGGCAGTCGGTCAGGCGTTCATCGCGTCGCTTGGTTTGACTGGGACGTGGAAGCAGACCTCGTACAACAACAACTTTCGGGGGAAGTACGCTGGCATCGGCATGATCTACGATGCCGAACTAGATGAGTTCGTCACCCCAACGCCGCCGCCGCCGGAGGCGTAGTCTTCGCTGGATAATCTTTGCCCCAGCGGCAACGATTGCCTGGCTTGCACCAGCATCTGCCGAACCCGTAGAGGGACTCAACGCAGTCGGGTACGTCATCCCGGACACCGAGGAACCGCAGCGCGTAGACGATCTATACGAGTCATGCGGGTCAGAGGTTGAGAACAACATCAACCGCAACTTTGACGGCGAGCCGTTCCAGGATTGCCCGAGTGACTTCTTCATGGTCCATTACTCGGGCTTCATCAACTTCCCGGAAAACCAACAAGTACAGATGATGGTCGCTGCCGATGACGGTGGCACCATCCAGATCGGTGATGTTGAGTTTGGAACATGGGATTTGAAAGGATGCTCATGGAGCGAGATAGTCACGTTCACCCCCGAGAGTGGTTCGTTGCCGCTCGATGGATGGTTCTACGAATGGGGTGGCGGAACCTGCTACATGCTTGCTTGGCGTATAGACGACGGCTACTGGGAGATCGTGCCGGATCAAGCGTTCACACGGGAACCATTGACCCCGCCATCTACTACCACTACCTCGTCCACGACTACGGTTCCCGAGACGACTACGACTACAACGGTGGAAGAAAGGGCTACTACAACCCTGCCGTCAACTACGACTACCTCTACGACTCAGGCTCCACCGCCTCCCCCGCCACCTCCGCCTCCCGCGCCAACAACGACCGAGCAAGAGACGACAACGACGACGACGGTGCCGGAGACAACGACGACTCTTCCGCCCGAAACAACCACCACAACGCTGCCCCCACCGCTGCGAACAACAACGACAACGCAGCCCCCGTTGCCAACCACAGTCGTAGAAACCAGTGCACCGTCACAGGTTACTGTTGCCGCCCCTCCAGCCCCCACGGTTATGGTTGTTGTTGAAGAGGCGGCAACCTCCGCGTCACCGGTGGAGGAAACGATACCCGCGCCACCGGCAGATGCAACCCCAGAGCAGAAGAAAAACTTTGAGTCCAAAGTCGACATCTATTCGGGCGGGTACGAGGACTACGTTCCCGAGGGATCGAAGATCTCCGTGGCCGAGCGGCGCGTCGTCGTTGCCGCCACGGCTGTCCTCTTTGTGCTTCCGGCTCCAGTCCCGGTCTCCAATCGCAGGTCAGTGAAGTAGTCTGGCGCCACCATGTGGAACTACATCAAAGAACAGACATGGACGCTCGCCGGGGTAGGGCTTGTCCTCATTACATTGTCCGGCCCGACCCTCAATCAGGCGCTGTGGCTGACTGGTGTGGCCCTGGTGTTACACTCTGTACTTACCGCTACGACAGGGGAGAAGGACTAATGACATTCATGAAAGCAGCAAACAAGGCCGTCGCGCTCACCCTGGATCTTGGGCAGCGTCTGTTCTCACTGTTTGTGGCCACCGCCCTGCCCGCCATCACTGGCGGCGCTGTGATTGGCGTGTCCGTGGTCAAGTCGGCGTTGATCGCTGGCTTCATGGCCGTTGCTGGCGTCCTCCAGAAACTTGCTGCCGCGTCGACGGATGGCGAGTTGACGAAGGAAGAGATCGCAGAAGCGTTCAAGAAGTAAGCCATGCCTGACAAGTACCCGGTAGTCAAGGTCAAACTCTGCTCGCACCTCAAGGACTGCAAGCCCGGCGAACTCGGGCCTGAGTTGCTGCGTGGTATCGAGGGCAAGGGAAAGTTGCACCAGTGTGCAGCAGACGCGTACGAGGCAATGGACGCAGCCGCCAATGCAGACGGCATCGACCTGTCACCCACCTCGCAGGCTGACACGTACCGGTCCCTTGAGACTCAGGAATACGGCTTCTACCAGCGGTACACGGACAAGCCCAACAAGAAGATCATGAAGCAAACGCCCCGCATCTACAAGGGCAAGGCGTGGTACCTGAAGAAGGGACTGGCCCCGATGGCTGTCCCGGGTACGTCGAACCATAACCTCGGGATTGCCATCGATATTGCGAATGCCAGTGGCAAACGCTTGGAGTGGTTGCTTGCCAACGCACAGCGTTTTGGTTTCTCGTGGGAAGTCCAGAGCGAGCCGTGGCATCTGCGCTATGTAGCCGGAGATGACACCCCCGATGCAGTCCGCGAGTGGCTGAAGAACAAGCCGACTGAGGCGTAGTGGACTCCAACTGGGCGATGATCCTCGCTGCCGTTGTCACGGCGGTCGGCGGTATCATCGTCGCAGTAATCGGAGTTGCACGCAAACAAGACTCAAGAGAACATGGGTTGGTAATGGACATGATCCGTATTGTCCACATCTCCCAGCGCAAGATCGAGCGGTCCGTCGAGAAGATCGATGACCGGCTCAACGAACACCTAGAACATCACAAGGCACAGGAGAGGCTTGACAATGGAAGGGTTGACCAGAAGTGAACTGCGGAGAATCCACGGCTACCTGACCAAGGTATATCCTGGGGTTAGCCAACAGGATGAGTTGTGGGCGCTCATCCAGAAGATAGACTCATTGATCAAGGGGAAACATGGAGAACACCAAAGGCGCTGATGTCCTGCTTGAGGCACACCGCCTCATCACTGGAGACAGGCACAAGTCGTACTCGCATCCTGCGGACGACTATGCGCGCACAACACAGATCTTCAAAGCGCTGACAGGTCATGACCTGACGGCAGTTGAAGGGGCACTTTTCATGCTCTGCGTGAAACTCTCACGCTGGGTGCATGAGATGGAGTCACAGCAATGGATACCAGACAATCCGACCGACGCTGCCGGATACATCGGTTGCGTCCAAATGATAAGGGAGAAATTACGTGTCACTGATGAAGGAATTTGAAAGCGAAGAGCGTGGTCCCGGCAGACGGTCCAAGAAAACGGACATTCTCAAAAAGACCATGGACCAAAAGGAATACAAAGAACTGATCTCTGCTCTCAAGGCAGACACCTTCAGTACGTCAGCCATCGCCCGTGTCCTCGCCAAGCGTGGCCACAAGGTCAACAGATGGAACATCGCGGACATGCGTGAGCGCGTGCGCAACGGTGAAGAAGTATGACCATCGAAGGGGAGTTCTCCATCGAAGAGGAGATCGCGGAACTTCGTCGCGCTCTGGCCAACGCACAACGTGCCGAGGCCAGGGCAAAGAAGAAGAGCGCCGATCTTGTCGAGGCCGTATACCAGGCAGCCAAGGATGCTGCGATGGCTCAGCCTCGGCTCACCTCCGTCATCCCACCGAAGGCACCGTCGGACAAGAAGAGCAAGAAGGCTGAGGTTGCACTCATCCACTTGACCGACTGGCAGGCCGGCAAGATCTCGGTGTCGTACAACATCGATGTCCTCCGGTCGCGCATGGCGCAGATGATGGACAAGGTCAGCCACCTCACCAACATCCAGCGGGCGCATCACCCAGTCAATGATTGTGTGCTTGTGCTAGGTGGGGACATGGTCGAGGGACTCGGGATCTTCCCGGGCCAGCAATACGAGATCGGCGCGCACGTGTACGAACAGTTGTTCTCCGTGTCGAACCTGATCGAGGCAGTTGTCCTGCGGTTGGCCGGAGAGTTCCACCGTGTCCATGTTGTCTGTGAGTACGGCAACCATGGGCGCATCGGACGCAAGGGCGACATGCCGGCTGGCGACAACGTTGACCGCATGGCGTACCGCATTGCACAGGACCGATTGGTCGGACTCAAGAACGTGACATGGCAGCACTCGGACGACTGGCACCAGTTGGTGGCCATCGGCAACTACCGACTCCTTGTTATTCACGGCGACGAGATCCCATCATTCGGTGGACAGACACCTGCGTATTCGATCCTGCGCAAGATCAACTCTTGGGCTACGTTCCTGGATTTCCAGGACTGCATCCTCGGACACTTCCACACCCCCATGAACCTGACCATGGCGAACGGGGGTAGGATCTGGGTCACCGGCTCACCCGAGTCAGATAACCAGTACGCAAAGACGTTCGTTGCTGCGGTGGGGAAACCCTCGCAACGGCTGCACTTTGTGGACCCGGACAAGGGCAGGGTAACCTCCGAGTATGTCTGTTTCCTCGACTGAATGCCCATGGCGATTGATCCAGATCGATTGGGAGGACGCGTTTGACTCCCCCAACGGATGGATTGATCTGGATGAGTACGAACCCAAGGTGGCCAGATTCAGAACCGTCGGATACCTTGTCCCAGATATGTTGGCTGGATATCACAGCATCACATCAACCTGGGACCCCGACGAGTTACCGGATCTCAAGACCATCGGGTGCGTCACGCACATCCTGGATAAGATGATCACCCGGGTGCAATACCTAACCTAGGTACACCCCACAACTACAGTCCCAACGGTAAGGAGAAACCAATGGACAGACACAACAAGATACCGAAGCCGACCCATGGCAGCCCCCAGTGGCTGGCCGTGCGCTGGCGTGATGAACAAGGACGGGCGCGGATCTCAGCCTCCGTGGCTGCCGCCGTCCACAACGAACACCCCTATACCTCTGCGGGTGCGCTCGCCTTGGAACTGCTGGCCGACCAGCCACCCCAGCCCAAGGAGATGAACGATGCCATGCTGCGTGGCAACAGCCTGGAGTCCGGGGTCAGGGAGTGGGCAGCATCCATCAAGGGCACCCCACTCTTTGAGCCTGAGGTTATGTACACCTACAACGACGACGGGGTGCGTCTGATCGCCACCCTCGACGCGGAGGATATAGAAGGACGGGTCCACGAGATCAAGACCAGCCGACGCAGGTGGACGGGCGTGCTGCCCCGCCATTGGTATTGGCAGGGTGTCCAGCAAGCCATCTGTGCCAACGTCAGTGAGATCACATGGGTCATCATGGACTCGTCGTTGCAGATCTTCTTCCATACGCAGGTCGTCACCAGCGATGAGAAGGGCGCACACATCCAGGCGTGCCGGAACTTCCTCGCACAGATCGACATGGGCATGGTGCCAGATGGCGCAGCGTTCGACTACGACACTGTGCAGAACGTGCACCCCGAGTCCGAGTCCGGTACGAAGATCGAACTGGACGAAGAGCACGCAGAGTTGCTGCACCAGTACGCAACAATGAAGGCAGCGGTCGAGGACCTGACCGATGCAATGGATAGCACCAAGGCCAAGATCTGCAAGTTCATGGGCGACGCCGAGTTGGCAACCGTCAATGGCGAGGTAGTCTGCAAATGGAAGTCAGCCAGTCGGAACTCCATCGACACCAAGAAGTTGGAGGCAGACCATCCGACACTGGCCCAGAAATACAAGAAGCAATCTCAATACCGCACGTTCACAGTCACCAAGGAGAAGTGATGAGATTCAATCTGGACAACTACGAGACCGTCGAAGCACGACTGGCCAAGTTCTGGGAGGAGAACCCGAACGGCCAGATCTTCACGCAGATCTTCCACTACGACGAGAACCGGGTCGTGTTCAAGGCAGAGTGCTACAAGGACATCAACGATCCCCGGCCCGTAGCCACCGGCTATGCCGAGGAAGTACGCGATGCCTCGCCCGTGAACCGCACATCGTTTGTCGAGAACGCCGAGACCTCGGCAATCGGTAGGTGCTTGAGCAACTGGAAGTACCAGTCGAAGGCAGCGCCCCGTCCCAGCCGACAGGAGATGGAGAAGGTGGAGCGCATGAACCAGAGCAAGCCTGCCGAACTGCTCACCAAGTTCCGTGAGGCTTGCGCTAAGGCTGCACTCGATCCGGAGGCCGTGGCCATGGAGGCTGGCGTTGACCTCAACGCATTGACCGAGGCTGTCATGCCCAAGTTGCGTGACGCATTCAAGAAGATCAACGACGGCATGAACCAACTCTTGAAGGAACCGAAGCCAGAAGTACAGGAGATCATCGACAAGGTGACTGCTGCATTCCCTGGTGCTGTGGCTACGGGGGACCAGCCACAGATCAAGGACCCAACTGCTAAGGCCAGCAGTGCACAACTCGGCATG
>Ga0315901_10006589_pt1 | contig 13868 bp, 11 predicted proteins | sample LakEriMetagenome_10_FD_203761 | JGI IMG/M metagenome (GOLD analysis project Ga0315901, IMG submission 203761) | Freshwater fungal communities from buoy surface, Lake Erie, Ohio, United States - Buoy 2 MA116 | ecosystem: Environmental > Aquatic > Freshwater > Lake | place: USA: Lake Erie, Ohio... | reverse complement strand
ATTTCCGGCTGCCATGCCGGACACTATCGACGATCAAAGCCCAGGGCGCAAGCCGCCTGTCTTGCCTAGGACTCCAGGCGTGTGATGCGCAAATCCCGTGCCGAACGGGATTGCCTCCATGGCCTTTTTCCATTTGATCGACCGCAGGATTCGCAGACCGAAGGCGTAGCCGAGGCAACGCCAAGGGTTTCCGGGGTCGATGGCCATCGCATCCTGCTCGGGCAGACTTGTTCCACAGCCTGCGAACTGGCGGGAAACGCTATCATCCGCCCTCGTCACCACGAGCCCCCAGGAGACCTGCCGCATGACCGCCGTCGTCCCGCCGCCCGCCACCCCGATCCCCGGCGCCGGTGCCCCGCCCACCGCCGAGGCGTGGGCCGCCGCATTCGCCGCCGCGCTGCCCTATCGCGACTACCTCGACCGCCATGCCACGCCCGAGCAGCGGGCCCGCTGGGATGCCAGCCACGACCGCATCACGCTCTCGGCGGACCAGGAGCGGCTGCTGGCGGGCTTCGTGCGCCGCATGCCGGTGCTCGTGCTGTCGGGCGCCTGGTGCGGCGACTGCGTGAACCAGTGCCCGATCTTCGCCCGGTTCGCCGCGGCCGCGCCGGCGATCGACCTCCGGTTTCTCGACCGGGACGCCCGGCCCGACATCGCCGCGCACCTCAAGGTCTGCGGCGGCCAGCGGGTGCCGGTGGCGGCCTTCTTCAGCGAGGACTTCACGCCGGTACTCTCCTACGGCGACCGGACGCTCTCCGCCTACCGCGCCGCCGCGGCCGCTCAGTTCGGAGCCGGCTGTGCCACGGGCATCGTGCCACCGGCCGCCGACGCGGTCGCCGCCGTGACGGCCGATTGGCTCGACCAGTTCGAGCGGGTGCAGCTCATCCTCCGGCTCTCCGGCCGGCTCCGCCAGTTGCATGGCGAGGCGTGAGGCCGACCACATGAGCAGCCGCGAACGCTGGACCGTCTACCCGCTCCTGTTTCTCGCCATCGGACTGGCCGTGCGGGCGGCGGCCCTGCCCGCCGAGCGGCTGGAGACATTGGCCGCCGGCGCGATCGAGGCCGAGCAGATCGTCTGCCGGGAGATCCTCGTCACCGGCACCGACGGCACCGTGCTCGTGCACATTGGCCGGGTGGTCGGCGGTGGCGGCGGCCGGATCGAGATCAAGGACGCCACGGGCGTGGACGCGATCGCGGTGGGGACGCGACCGGCGGACCGCGACGGCGCCGTGGAGCGGTTCGACGCCCAGGGCCGTCCGGTGGATTGAGAATACGCCCGGCAGGACTCGAACCTGCAGGCTGCTTCACGCGATGCCTCGCCCTCCGGGCTCACATCGCTTCGGCACCCGCCGGTGCCGCTCCCATGGCGGGCTTCCTGCCCGCCAACCCTCCAAATACGCCCGGCAGGACTCGAACCTGCAACCCTCGGTTCCGAAGACCGATGCTCTATCCAATTGAGCTACGGACGCCCGTCCTCGCATGGTAGCCGGTGCGGCCCCCCCTCGGAACCGGCAACCGTTTCCCCCGCCGCGACAGGCCCTTTGACCGCGGCGGCTCGCGCAGCGTATATCCTCCAGGGGAGAAAGAGGTGCGTCCGGGCGGCCGGCGGCGGGGCAACGGGCCGCATGGCCTGGCCGCTGCGGCGGACGCGACAGTCCCTATGGCATTCATCACGCTGCGGGTGCTTCACGGCGCCGATCGGGGCAAGGTCTTCGACCGCATCCCCACCCCGGTCACGATCGGCCGCGAGGAAGGCAACTCGATCCAGCTCAACGACGAGCGGATCAGCCGCTACCACCTCAAGCTCCAGGACGACAACGACCGGATCGTCGCCACCGACCTGGAGAGCACCAACGGCACGAAGGTCAACGGCGAGGAGATCCAGGTGCGGATCGTCCGCGACGGCGACATGATCGCCGTGGGCCGGTCCCTCCTGCTCGTCGGCTCGCACAGCGACATCGACCGCCGCATCGCGGCCCTCGCGGGCCGACACCCGGCCGCCGAGGAGGGGCGGGCCCGCGAGATGCGGGAGCGGCTGGAGCGGATCGCGACGCACAACTCCGACGTCATCGCCGACGTCGGCAAGGTGCGGTCGCCGCTGCTGCCCGCCGGGCCGCCGCAGCTGCCCGACAAGCTCAGCCCGGCCCAGTCGGCGGAGCTCACGGAACTTCTCGAGTACGTGCAGGCCGTACTCCGCGACGCGACCGAGGGGGCCGTGATGCGGCCCGGCAACGAGAAGGTGGAGATCGACTTTGCCGAATGGCAGGCCGTGCTCGACCTTCAGGCCCGGCTCGCCGAGCTCCTCCGGCAGATCGGCGACCGGCCATAGCAGACTGCGGCCCAAGTCTGCCCAAGCAGGATGCGACGAATGCCGGCCGGGGAAACCCGCGGCGTTTCCTCCCGTCCGCCAAGTGGACAACGGCCATGGAGGGCTGTGCCCACGGGCTGCTCAGGCACGTCCGCTACAATCCCGTGATCCCCAGCGAGGCCCACGGATGAGCACGTCGTCCTTCGTTCACCTGCACTGCCACAGCCACTACAGCCTGCTCGACGGCGCCAGCCCGATCGACCGACTGGTGTCGCGGACCGTCGAGCTGGGGATGAACGCCTTGGCCATCACCGACCACGGCAACCTGCACGGGGCGCTCGAGTTCTACCAGGCCGCCAAGGCGGCGGGCATCAACCCGATCATCGGCTACGAGGCCTACATCGCCCCCGGCAGCCGGTTCCAAAAGGACGCCGGCAGCCAGAAGGAATCGAGCTTCCACCTCACGCTCCTGGCCCGCGACCGCACCGGCTTCGCCAACCTCCTGCAGCTGGCGACGAAGGCCTATCTGGAGGGGTTCTATTTCAAGCCGCGGATCGACCGCGAGCTGCTGGAGGAGTTCGGCGAGGGGATCATCTGCCTGTCGGGCTGCCTGTCGGGCGAGTTCAGCCGCGCCCTCGTCGGCTCGTCCCGCGAGCAGCGTGAGTCGCTGGCCCAGGCCCGAGAGATCGCCGGCTGGTTCCAGCGGACGTTCGGCGACCGCTACTTCATCGAGATCCAGGACAACGGCCTCGACGTGCAGCGGCAGGTCACCGACGCCGCCCTCGAGATCGCCCGCGAGCTCGGCATCCCGCCGGTCGCCACCTGCGACTGCCACTACGTCAACCGCGAGGACGCCGAGGCCCAGGACATCCTCCTGTGCGTGAACACCGGCCGGTTCCGCAACGACGCCACGCGGATGCGGATGGACTCCAGCGAGTTCTACCTCAAGAGCCCGACGGAGATGCACGCCGCGTTCGCCGGCCACGACCGCGGCCTGGTGGCCGACGCCGTCACCCGCAGCCAGACGATCGCCGATTCCGTGGCCCTCGACCTCGACCTCGGCAAGCGGCACTTTCCCGGCTTCGACGTGCCGGGCGGCCGGACGGCGAGCGCCGAACTGCGGCGGCTCTGCCTGGAGGGGCTGCGGGAGCGGTACGCCACCATCGCCAAGCGCTGGGCCGGCGGGACCGTGCCGGCCGATCCCGCCGCCGCGGAGCTCCATCCGCAGGTGCTCGAGCGGCTCGACCGCGAGCTGGCCGTGATCGACACCCTCGGCTTTGCCAGCTACTTCCTCATCGTCTGGGACTTCGTCCGCCACGCCCGGGAGCAGGGCATCCCGGCGGCGGCCAGAGGCTCGGGCGTGGGGGCCCTTGTCGCCTACTCGCTCTACCTGTCGCACGTCTGTCCGCTGGAATACGACCTGCTCTTCGAGCGGTTCCTCGACGTCAACCGCCGCGAGGCGCCCGATATCGACATCGACTTCTGCAAGGAGCGGCGCGGCGAAGTCATCGAGTACGTGAAGCGCAAGTATGGCGCGGCGAACGTGGCCCAGATCGGCACCTTCGGCACGCTGGCGGCCCGGGCCGCGATCCGGGACGTGGGCCGGGCCATGGGCCTGCCGGTGCCCCGCGTGGACCAGATCGTGGCCCTCGTGCCCGACCAGCTCGGCATCTCGCTGGAAGACGCGGCCGCGCCGGGCTCCCAGCTGGCGGCGGCCTGCGAGGCCGACGCCGAGGTCCGCGAGCTCGTCGACCTGGCGGGGCGGATCGAAGGGCTGGCCCGAAACGTGGGCACGCACGCGGCCGCCGTCGTGATCGCCGACCGCCCGCTCGTGGAATACGTGCCGCTGCAGCGGGTGACGGGCAAGGAGGAAGTGATCACCCAGTGGGCGATGGGCGACGTCGAGCGGGCCGGCCTCATGAAGATGGACTTCCTCGGCCTCCGCTACCTGACGGTCGTCGCCAAGACGCTCGACATCATCGCGTCGACCACGGGCCAGCGGCCCGACCCCTTCGCCTTCCCGCTCGACGACGCGGCCACCTTCGCGCTCCTGTGCCGCGGCGAGACGAAGGGCATCTTTCAGCTGGAAAGCGGCGGCATCCGCGACCTGCTCCAGCGGATGAAGCCCGACCACTTCCTCGACATCGTGGCGGTGAACGCCCTCTACCGCCCCGGCCCGCTCGAAGGCGGGATGGTCGACGAGTACGTCGACGTGAAGCACGGCCGCAAGCGGGCGGAGTTTCTCCATCCGGTGATGAAGGACGTGCTCGCCGAAACCCACGGCGTGATGGTCTACCAGGAGCAGGTGATGCGGATCCTGGAGCGGCTCGGCGGCATCGAGCTCTCCTCGGCCTACACCTGCATCAAGGCGATCAGCAAGAAGAAGCTCGAGACCATCGCCGCCTTCCGCGAGCAGTTCGTGAAGGGGGCCCAGGCGCAGGGACTGACGAAGCAGCAGGCCGACGAGGTCTTCGCGCTGATCGAGAAGTTCGCCGGCTACGGCTTCAACAAGAGCCACTCCACCGCCTACGCCCTGCTCGCCTGGCAGACCGCCTACCTGAAGACGCACCATCCGCGGGAGTTCATGGCCGCGCTGCTCTCCGGCGACATCACGGGCCGCAACTTCAAGAAGAAGGACGCGCTCGTCGAGCACGTCGAGGACTGCCGGCGGATGGGGATCGAGGTCGCGCCCCCCGACGTGAACGCCTCGCTGCCGGACTTCTCCGTGAGCGGCGGCCGGATCCTCTTCGGACTGGCCGCGATCAAGGGCTGCGGCGTGCAGGCCGCCGAGGCGATCGCCGCCGACCGCGCGAAGCACGGCCCATATCGCGACCTGCACGACTTCTGCGCCCGGCTCGACCCTTCCGTGGTCAACAAGACCGCGATCGAGAACCTCGCCAAGGCCGGGGCGCTCGACCAGCTCGGAGGCCACCGCGGCGCGATCCTCGCCGGCATCGAGCGGGCGATGGCGGCCGGAGCCGCGCGGCTGGCGGACCGCAAGAGCGGCCAGAAGAACCTGTTCGCCGCCTTCGACGCGCCCGCGGCCGGTCCCGCGACGGCGGAACCCTCGGCATTGCCCGACGTGCCGCCGCTGTCGGACCTGGAGATGCGGTCCGGCGAAAAGGAGGTGTTGGGCTATTACGTCCACAGCCATCCGCTCGCCGAGCACAAGGATCTCCTCGACAGCCTGTGCAGCCACGGCACCGCGGGGCTCGGCGGCGTGAAGGCCAAGGGCGAGGTCGTGATCGGTGGCCTCGTCTCCGCCCTCAAGCTCTCGAACACCAAGCAGGCCCGCCCCGGCTCCACGCACACCCGCTACGCGATGTTCGACCTGGAGGACATGGACGGCCTCGTGCGCACGATCTGCTGGCCGGAGGACTACGCCCGGCTCGGCGAGGCGATCCAGCCCGACGCCGTGATTGTCGTCGCCGGCTCGATCGATCGCCGTGCCGGCAGCGAGGAGACGAACCTCGTGGTCAACGAGATCGTGCCGATCGCCGAGGCGCGACGGCTGCCGGCCCGGAGCGTCACCATGCGCCTGGTCGAGGGCACGCACGACTCCACGGTGCTCGACCGGCTCGCGGAACTCGTCGGCCGCCATCCCGGCACCGTGCCCTTGCGGCTGGTGATCGATCTCGCCGACGGGTCGCGGGTGCTCATGGAGGCCGACCGCCACCAGGTGGCGTGGTCACCGGAACTCCACGCGGCCGTGGCGGAACTGCTCGGTCCGGGGAGCGTGCGGGCCGCCGTGGCGATCGGCGGCCGAGGCCGCCGTGACGGCCCCGGCGGTTCGCGGGGCGACGGCCCCCGGCGCGGTCAGGGCCGGGCGCCCGCCGGCGTGGCCTGACGGCGGCTCAGCCCCACCGTGGCGCATGCCTCCAGGCATGCGAATACGGCACCGACGGTCCACAACCCGCATTCGCACGCCTGGAGGCGTACGCCACAAAAAATCACTTCCTCATGCACCCCTGTGGCGCTCCCACGCAGGTGCCACCCGCCTCACGTGGCGCATGCCTCCAGGCATGCGAATACGGCCGGCCCCTATCAGACCTTCACCCGCTCCAGGTAATCGCCCGTCCGCGTGTCGATCTTGATCGTGTCGCCCTGCTCGATGAAGGCGGGCACGATCACCTCCGCGCCGGTCTCGAGCTTCACCGGCTTCGTCAGATTGGTCGCCGTGTTGCCGCGGATCGCCGGCTCGGCGTACTCGACCTTGAGCACCATGTGGTTCGGCGGCTCCATCGAGATCGGGTTGCCGTTGTAGAGGAGCATCGAGCAGACCGTGCCCTCCTTGATCCACTTCCAGGCGTCGTCGACCTGCTCCTTCGACAGCTCGTACTGCTCGTAGTTGGCGTTGTCCATGAACACGAACGCCTCCCCCTGCTTGTACAGGTACTGGGCCTCGATCGTGCTGATGTCGGCCGCGTCGAGCGAGTCGCCGCTCTTGTAGGTGCGATCGAGCACCGTGTTCCGCAGCAGGTTCCGCAGCTTGCACTTGTAGAGTGCCTGCCCCTTGCCGGGCTTCACGAAGTTGCACTCGATCATGATGTAGGGATCGCCGTCGATCTGGACCTTGAGGCCCTTCTTGAACTCGCTGGTGTTGTAGGCGGGCATCTCGGGCTCCTCGGGTCGTCGGTCGATCAGGCGTGTTTCCTTCCCCAGGCGGCGGCCGTATTCTGGAGCGGACCGCGTGGGAAGGGCCTTCAAGAGTGGCCGCGCCCCCGCGACCTGTCAACGTCCTCCCCGTTTCCCGGACCGCGCCCGCACCCGGCGCACGCGCCCATGCAGTCGCTCCCGGTCGCCCCGTCGCCGCCGCTGCCGCCCGAGACCGGCGCGGTGGCCGCACGGCACACGCCCGCCGCCTGGCAGCAGGAACTCGCCGCAGCCATCCGCGACCCCGCCGAGCTCTGCCGGCTGCTCGAACTCGATGCCGACATCGCCGCGACCGCGCGGGCCGCGACGGGAGCCTTTCCGCTGCTGGTGCCGCACGGCTTCGCCGCGCGGATGCGGCCGGGCGATCCCCGTGATCCGCTGCTGCTCCAGGTGCTGCCGACCGCTGCCGAGCTGACCCCGGCCGCGGGCTTCACCGCCGACCCGCTCGACGAGGCGGCGACCCTCGCCGCACCGGGCTTGTTGCGGAAGTACCCCGGCCGCGGCCTCCTCCTGGTCGCCGGCGGCTGCGCGGTGAACTGCCGCTACTGTTTCCGCCGCGAGTTCCCCTACGCCGAGAGCGGCGTCAGCCAGGCCGGTCTGGCCGCCGCCCTGGCGGCGGTGGCCGGTGACGAGACGCTCACGGAAGTCATCCTCTCCGGCGGCGATCCGCTACTGCTCGACGACGCGCGGCTCGCAGACCTCGTCGGCCGCCTGGAGGCGATCCCCCACCTGCGCCGGCTGCGGATCCACTCGCGGCTGCCGGTGGTCCTGCCCTCGCGGATCACCGACGCCCTCGTCGCGACGCTCGCGGCGACCAGGCTCACGACCGTCGTCGTGATCCACGCCAACCATGCCCAGGAACTCGACGCGACCGTCGCGCACGCGACGCGGCGGCTGGCGACCGCCCGCACGCTGCTGCTCAACCAGGCGGTGCTGCTCGCCGGGGTCAACGATTCGCTCGACGCCCAGCGGGCACTCGCAGAGCGGCTCGTGGATATCGGGGTGACGCCCTACTACCTCCATCTGCTCGATCGTGTCGCCGGGGCGGCCCACTTCGAGGTCGCCGAGGAGCGGGCGACCGCGCTGCACCGCGGCCTGCGGGAATCGCTGCCCGGCTACGCGGTGCCCCGCCTGGTGCGGGCCCGACCCGGCGCGCGGGCGAAGGAGTGGATCCAGTGAGCGGATGCACGCATCGGCAATCCTCCTGTAGCGGCGGTCTCTGAGCGTCGTGCCCGGCCGCTGGCTCCACAGCCCGCATTCGCAAGCCTGGAGGCTTGCGCCACGGAAGCGGTCTCTGACCGTCGTGCCCGGTTGCACGGAAGCCCGGATCGCAGATCGCCGCAGGCCGGATTCGACGGTCGGAGACCGCCGCTACAGGGGCACCGTCCCCAACCCCCGTCGCTCACCGCTTCCGTGGGTCGGGCAGCGTCTTCGGCTCGTACGGGTGGTTGCGCTTCCGCACCACCTCGGCCTTCACGATCGTGTCGGGCTTGATGCCCCGCACCGCACGGCCCTGCTCGTCCTGCGTCCGCATCAGTTTCGGCAGCACCTCGAACCCCTCGATCACCCGCCCGAAGACCGTGTGCTTGCCGTCAAGGTGCTCCGTCGGCCGAAACGTCAGGAAGAACTGCGAGCCGCCCGTGTTCGGTCCGGCGTGGGCCATCGAGAGCGTGCCGAGGAAGTGCTTCCGCGCCCCCGGCGCGTCGCACTCGCAGGCGATCGCGTAGCCCGGGCCGCTGGTGCCGGTGCCGGTCGGGTCGCCCCCCTGGGCCATGAAGCCGGGGATCACCCGGTGGAAGGGCGTGCCGGCGTAGAAGCCCTTCTCCACGAGGCTGATGAAATTGGCGACGGTGTTGGGCGCCTCGTTCTCGAACAGCTCCACCACGATGTCGCCCTGGCTGGTGGAGAGTTTCACCCGCGGCAGGTCGTCCGCCTTCGCCTCCGCGGCCCGCTTGGCCATCTCGGCGGCCACCTTCTCCCGTTCGGCAGCGGCTGCCTCGCGCAGTTCGCCGAGACGGGCCTTGGCCGCACCGGCCGCCTCGGCCTTCTTCAGCCAGGCCTCCGCGGTGTCGACGTCGGAGAGGATCATCGCGGCGGTCGCCGCCATCAGCGCCACGTCGCCCCCCGCGGCCCCGGCCGCGTCGAGCCTGCCGGCCAGCGCGAGCGCCTTACGGGGATCATCGCCCTGGAGCGATCCGGCCACGACAGCGCCGCTGATCTCCTTGGCTTCGGCGTTCTTGGGATCGGCGATCGCCAGGGCGAAGGCCGCCTTCTCGAGCCGCTCGCTCGTGGCCTGGGCCTTCACCTTCACGACCTCGAACTTCGCCTCGAGCGCCGCCTTGTCGGCCTGCGGCTGCTGATACTGCGCCTGCAGCACGGTGAGTTCGCCGACGAGATCCTTCATTTCCTTGGAGGCCGCGTCAAACTCCGCCTTGGCCGCGGCCGGATCGACCTGCGGCGCCGCAACCTGTGCCGCGGCCGTGCCGCCCATGACGGCCATCAGCGTCGCCACCACGGATGCCGTCCGCCACCGCCTGCTCACGCCCGTCCGCTTTGCCCGCATGGTTTCAATCTCCGAATGTTGGAAACCGGTACGATATCACACCGTGCGGCGGCACGACGTCGTCGATGCCGCGTGGTTCCAGGCCCTCGTCCAGCATGGATGGCGGGACGGTGTTCACACCCGGTGTCCCCGGGTTGCCACCCGGGGCTTCTTGGGAGGCCCGCCAGGCAACAATCGCACGATCCGATGTTTTGCCGTGCAGACACCCACCGCCGCTACAGTAGGGCACGACGGACAGCCACCGCCTCTCAAAAACAAGGACGCCTCATGGCCCGCCATCGGCCCGCCCGCCGCCCTCCCGCACCGGCCTCCGCTGCCGGCAGCCAACGGTCTGGCAGCGACGAGGCCGCCAGTGCGCCGCGGATCATCGGCGGCGACCTCCGGGGCCGGCGGCTGGAGTTTCTGCCCCACGGCCGCACGCGGCCGATGAAGGATCGTGTCCGTGAGTCGCTGTTCGACCTCCTCGGCACGGGCGTCCGCGGCGCGGTCGCCCTGGATCTGTTCGCCGGCACCGGTGCCCTCGGCTTCGAGGCGGTGAGCCGCGGCGCCACCCGGGCGATCTTTGTGGAACGACATTTTCCCACCGCCGACGCCCTGCGTCGATCGGCCCGCGGCCTGGGCATCGAAGACCGCGTCGAGGTGCGGTCCGGCGACGTCCTCCTCTGGGCCCGCCGGCTCCCCGACCTGCCACGCGACCTGCCCTGGATCGTCTTCATCTCGCCGCCGTGGGAGTTCTTCGCCGCCGGCCATGAGCGGCGGCCGGAGCTGCTGGCTTTGATCGCGGCCCTGCGCGGCGCCGCCCCGGCGGGCAGCCGGCTCGTGGTCGAGGCCGACACGTCCTTTGCCGCCGCGGACCTGCCCGATCCCACCGCCTGGGAGGCCCGGCCGATCCCGCCGGCGTGTCTTCATTTCGCGGACAGTCTGGTATCCTGAAAGGCGGGAACGGTTCCAGTCCGCCAGATCCACACCCTCGGCCTCCGCACCTCCATGGACGTGGTCAACCAGCAGGACGCCCAGCCCTTCGTCACGGCCGACGGCTCGACGATCCGCGAACTGCTCGCCCACCGCAATTCCGCCATCCGGAAGCAGAGCCTGGCCGAGGCCCGGCTCGCTCCCGGTGCCGCCACCACCCCCCACCACCACGCCGTCACCGAAGAGATCTACTACATCCTCTCCGGCACCGCCGCCATGACCCTCGGCCACGAGACGCGGCCGGTGGGGCCGGGCGACGCGATCGCGATCCCGCCGGGCTGCCGCCACACCATCCGCAACACGGGACCGACCGAACTCGTTTTCCTCTGCACCTGCGCCCCCGGCTACGAGCACACCGACACCTTCCTCGAAGCGCCCGCCTGACCCGCGCGATTCGCTCCCGCCATGCCCGACGCCTTTTCCACCATTCTCCTCTCCGAGGGGATCGTCTCGGCCGAGCAGCTCGCCGAGGCCACCCGCATCGCCGGCACGTCCGGCAAGAAGATGCACGAGGAGGTGGTGCGGCTCGGCTACGCGCCGGGCGAGAGGGTGATGAAGGCCCTGGCGAAGGCCTACCGGCTGAAGTTCGTGAACCTCACCGAGATCCAGGTGCCGCCGGAGGTGATCGAGCTCCTGCCGGAGAGCGTGGCCCGCGAGAACACGATCTTCCCGCTGGCCGAGTCGGGGGGCACGCTCCGCGTCGCCACCTGCGACCCCACCGACATGGACACGCAGGAGAAGCTGCGGTTCATCCTCAACCGCGACGTGGAGATGGCCCTGGCCGTCCGCGAGCAGATCGTGGAGGCCATCAACCGCAACTACGGCCTCTCCGACGGCGAGAGCGCCGACTCGATGCTCCAGGAGTTCACCGACACCGCCATCGACTTCACCGAGACGGCCGTGGAGCAGGCGGCCGCCCAGGGGCCTGACGACCAGTCCGACGCCCCGGTGGTCAAGCTGGTGAACCTGATCATCACCGAGGCGGTGCAGCTCCGGGCCAGCGACATCCACATCGAGCCCTTCGAGGACCGGGTGCGGATTCGCTACCGGATCGACGGCCGGCTCGTGGAACGCGACAATCCGCCCCGCCGCCTCCTCGGCGCCATCCTCTCCCGCATCAAGATCCTCGCCAAGCTCGACATCGCCGAGCGACGCCGGCCCCAGGACGGCCGCATCAAGCTCACCGCCGACGGCAAGGATTACGACCTCCGCGTCAGCGTGCTCCCCACCAACCACGGCCAGTCGGTCGTGATGCGGATCCTCGACAAGGACAACATCCGCGTCGGCATCCGCCAGCTGGGGCTCTCCGACAACGACTTCCGCCAGTTCAAGAACCTGATCCGCCGTCCCAACGGCATCATCCTCGTCACCGGCCCCACCGGCTCGGGCAAGACGACCACGCTCTACGCCTCGCTCAACGAGCTCAACCGCCCCGACACGAAGATCATCACCGCCGAGGATCCGGTCGAGTATTACCTCGCCGGCATCAACCAGGTGGAGATCCGCCACTCGATCGGGCTCGACTTCGCCCGCGTCATCCGGGCCATGCTCCGGCAGGCGCCCAACGTGATCCTCGTGGGCGAAATGCGCGACACCGAGACGGCGCAGATGGGCATCCAGGCCTCGCTCACCGGCCATCTCGTGTTCAGCACGCTCCACACCAACGACGCGCCGGGGGCCATCACGCGGATGATCGACATGGGCGTGCCGGCCTACCTCGTGGCCTCCAGCGTGATCGCCGTCCTCGCCCAGCGACTGGTCCGCGTGAACTGCACCAAGTGCAAGCAGCCGCACCAGCCGCTCGACACGCAGATCGAGGCCGCGGGCATCACCCCCGAGATGCTCAAGGGGGCGACCTTCATGAAGGGCCGCGGCTGCGCCCACTGCCAGAAGTCGGGCTACAAGGGCCGGCTGGGCATCTTCGAATTGATGGTCATGACCAACAAGATCCGTGAGCTCGCCTTTCAGGGGGCGGCCACCCAGGAGATCCGGCGGGCGGCCGTCGGCCAGGGGATGCGGGTGATGTTCGAAGACGGCGTGGCCAAGGCCCTGCGGGGCATCACCACGCTCGACGAGGTGTTCCGGGTTTCCAAGAAGACCGAGTGACCGGGCCGGCGGGGCGGCCCCCTGCCCGGCCCAGGGGTTTTGCCGGGCGGCGGGATTTTTCCTGGGGCGGAGGAGACTTTTCACCCGATGACGCGCATAATAAAGCCAGTGACTTCGGCGGCTGTCAGGGGCCCGAGCCGAACGTCCCGTGAAGCCGCCGCCGTGTTCGGGCTCCCTCTCTGCCTGCCGAGCCTCCCGTCCGTAGCCTCCGGCTACGAGGAGTGGCGATCATGAGCACGGCGCCTTCCCCGCTCGTGGCGCAGGTCGAGAAGCTGCTCAAGGTGGCCGCGGACAACGGCGGCACCGAAGTCCGGCTCTCGGGCGGTGCGGCCCCGATGCTCCGCATCAACGACCAGATGCGGCCCCTGAAGACGCGGGCCTTCACGGTCGAGGAGGTGGCGGCCCTGACGGCGGCCCTCGTGCCTCCCGGCGGCGACCCGGCCCGGTTCGCGTTCACGACCGCGCTCGGCGAATGTGCCGGCGCCCTGCTCGACATCCAGGGCACGAAGGTGCTCGTGCTTCGCCCGGCCGCCGCCGCCCCGCCGACGCCGGACCACGCTCCGCTCGAGCTCGACCTTCAGAACGAAGAGCCTGCCGAGGCGGCCGTCGCCGCCGCCGCGGGCGACTCGCCCTACGCCATGCCGAAGGCCGCGGGCGGCACGATCCAGATCGACAAGCTGCTGATGGCGGCGGTGAAGGGGGGCGTGAGCGACATCCACATCACCGCCGGCATCCCGCCCGTGTTCCGCATGGACGGGCACATGAAGGCCCAGGCCACGAAGGTGCTCACCGCCGACGACACCAACGCGCTGATGAAGGCGATCACGCCGGAGCGGTGCCAGGCCGAACTGGCGGAGAAGGGCGGCTGCGACTTCGGCTTCGCCTTCAAGGACCTGGCCCGGTTCCGCGTCAGCGTGTTCAAGCAGCGGGGCAGCGTGGCGATGGTGCTGCGGCAGATTCCCAACAAACTGCTCACGCCCGAGCAGCTCGGCGTGCCGGAGGTCTGCAAGAAGCTGGTGACCCGGCCCCGCGGCCTGTTCCTCGTCACCGGCCCGACCGGCTCCGGCAAGAGCACCACGCTCGCCGGCCTGATCGACTTCATCAACGACAACTACGACCACCACATCATCACGATCGAAGACCCGATCGAGTTCTACCACTACTCCAAGAAGAGCACGGTGAACCAGCGGGAGATCGGCACCGACGTGCCGAGCTTCTCCGAGGCCCTGCGGCGGGCCCTGCGGCAGGATCCCGACGTGATCCTCG
>Ga0315901_10006588_pt1 | contig 13874 bp, 11 predicted proteins | sample LakEriMetagenome_10_FD_203761 | JGI IMG/M metagenome (GOLD analysis project Ga0315901, IMG submission 203761) | Freshwater fungal communities from buoy surface, Lake Erie, Ohio, United States - Buoy 2 MA116 | ecosystem: Environmental > Aquatic > Freshwater > Lake | place: USA: Lake Erie, Ohio... | reverse complement strand
CGCTCAGACCTTTTATCAGTTATCGCAATTTTTGAGCTAACAACACCTGATTTGAGGATTGCAGCAATCAAGGCTTCACCCATAACTCCTGCGCCAATAACGCCAACTGAATATGCGTAGGTATCTGTCATGAAGCAAGGTTAGCGAAAATTTCAATCAATTGAGCCGCCCATGAGAATCGAACTCATGACCTTCGCTTTACGAGTGCTCAGACCGGGATAATTGGAAAACTCAATTATAATCCTGCTTGTGATGCCTGAACGTGAAACTCACTTTCAATACCTGCATGGATGGAATCATTGGTGGGCCCGTTCTATGAGAGAAGTCGCGACGAACGTCATCCTTAAGTTTTCCGAGGAGCGAACCATTGTTGACCTTGGGTGCGGCACTGGGCACCTGGGTGTTGAGCTTCAGCGGCATGGGAAGAGGTACCTTGGATGCGATTTAGATATCGCAGCAGTAAGTTATGCGAATGTTATGGTGAATTCCGAGTCACAAATACTTCACTCAGATGCTGCGGACTTCATTTCCCAACTCCCTCATGAAGAGAAATACTTCCTGTGCCTCCTTGATTTATGGACACAAGAAAGTTTTGATCGAAACAAATTTCTTTTTAATGCAAAAAATTCTCTTGGCGCACATAGACTCCTGATTCGCGCTCCCGCATATAATCACCTTAAGGGCCGACACGATGAATGGGTTAATCAAACAGAACGCATTAATCCATCACGATTGAAATTAGAATTAGAGAAACAAGGTTACCATTTTATTTTTGGTACCCATTTGAATTTAGTCCTCTTACCCCTCTATCTGCTTGTTCGTATATTTCCGGTATCACAGGGCTTAAATAAGTCTCATGGCCGGGGACTTAACTGGATTCTTTATAACATCATGAAGGCAGAGCACAAATTACTAAAAAAGTGGACTCTATGCTATGGAATGACTTATATTATGGTACTCAATTATGAAGATCCTAATATTGGATTATGAAGATCCTAATATTAGGAAGTAAATCGATGACTTGTCGATTGATTATCAGTCAATTGAAACCAGCCGTGAGAACCCACTTCTATTATGCCCAATACCGGCACTTACAATTCGATAAGGGAGGTAGGCGAAACATTGGCAGATGGGCTAGAAATGACAAACGATACTTACTTCTGAAACTATTTGAAGGTTTTATTGATCCACTTATATCAGCTCTAAGCGAGAACGGATGGCGTAAACTGTTTCGCGCCAAACAGATTGTTCATATAAACATAAAAAGGCAGCCTAAAGTAAAACTTCTTAGGCTAATCAAAGAAGAAGAATTTAGTATGGTGGTCTCTATTGGCCCCATGATAATCAGTAAAGGACTCCTGCAGAGTGATGTTAGATTCTTTAATGTTCACAGTGCGAAATTGCCGGAATTTGGAGGTTTGGCGAACGAAGTTTGGGTGCGCTTGTTTGATGAGACACGTATGTACTCTACGATCCATACGATGTCGCCCAAATTGGATAGTGGCGTTGTTTTAGCTAGCAGAAGTGAAGAGATTAGCCCCGATTGGTCTATCTTTCGAACTAACATAGAAAATTGTAAGTTGTCTGGGAAGCTGCTCCATTACTTCATAGAGAACTCTAATGCAATCCCCGGAAAGGAATCAGCCCCAGCAATAGAATCCACTTGCCGATCAATGCCCAGTAAACAACACGTCGATGAAATTAGGCGTAAGAACATTGCTCTAATAAGAAAAGAAGATTTTAAGTGTCTTTATGCGTAATTACATAATCAGACTTTGTGCAACACAATATAGTCTCGCGTTAGTTCTCTATTTTGCAGTTTTTGCCGTCATAGTAATCGTTAATTATTCAAGTCCTCTAAGAATATTTAGTGACTCGGACGTAGCGGATTATTTTTACCCGCACATACAGAGCGCTTTTCAATCATTTCGAATTCACGACAATCTTGGGTCTTTCTATTATTCACCATTTTCGCAAGCTGGATATTTCACAGATACTTCTGGTCAGCTCCAGACCTACTATCCAATTAAATATGTGCTCGCCCTGGCTAGTCTCAATGTTTTGATTTTTGAATTTCTTTACTATATCGTTCACGTGACACTAGCATTTTATGGAATGCGCAAATGGCTAATACAGCGTAAGGTCTCTCCTTTTAACGCAAGCGTAGCGTCTATGTTTTATATTACGGCTCCGCTTTTTGTATCATGGCAGTCTCTATACCATTCGCTAGCATTCTTCGCTTTTGCACCACTCATTTTGACACAATTCGAACAAATAGTTCTTGATGCTCGTCAGCGCGGAAGAAATTCTGTCCAATTGCTCGCCTTCTCGGGTTTTCTTGTAACCGGAAGTCATCTCCAAAATATCTATATTCTCTGCGTGTTTCTCTCTATCATTTTTTTACTATCTTTGTTTACTTCTCCGAGTCGATTAAGACTTTCATACTATCTATTTATCAACATAGTGGTGCTAGTCTCTGCAACATTTATCGTTTGGCATCCTTTTGTAAATCAAATGAGGATTTCTATGCGAACCTCAATAACCCAAGAGCGGCAAGTGAATCTAGACTTCAATGCATTTTCGCTGTTCCTCTCTGAATTCCTCAGTAATAGTCGAATTAATAACATAAACATGCTTTTTGCACCTGCGCCAATTGCAGTTCTATTTCTGATTGTATACCTTTTTGACCAGAGAAAACTTAGAACTTTTAGTTTCAAAACCTCAATTGACTTTAGGTACTTTCTTGCCTGTCTATTTCTACTGATTTGCTCGTCTGGTACAGATCTGGGTGGAATGTTGAGTGGAATCGTTCCAATGTGGGGCTACCAATCAAATACTCAACGTATTTCGTTTGTAATCCTTCCGGTTTTAATACTTTACTTAGCTAGGGCCTTAGACTTATCACTAGCCGCTTCACGCCATCGACACTTGGTTTTTTTTGGATTCTCAACACTTCTCATTGTTTGGGAATGGTACCAAATCTACGGAATCTGGATTATTGGAGCGCTAACTGCTTTGTGTATCCTTTTTTTCTGGAAATCTTTTTGTCAATCTAGAATCAATGCTGCAGTCTTACTTATCATTTTATCAACTTTTGCCACACCCGTGAGTAGCGCCCTTTCATCTTATAGGTCAAATTCGCTTTTGGTTGAGAAATATACGAAATTGACTAACGCAGTTGATGAATTTGATGATGGGGGACTTTGGATCACACTATGTCAGCCTATAGAACCGTATACGTTCAAGACTTCTGCAAATCTCCTATCTAAAGCCCGGTTTTTGGATTCGTACGATAGTTTCGTAACTCGAACTTATTTTGAGAAAATGAAGGAAATAACGGGCGAGTCATTCACTGAGAAGCCCATTGGAGGACAATGGTACCAAGGAACTTCACTTGATGTTAAAGCTAATCCAAAGATATTGAAGGGGAATTTTATTACTAGGATAATTTTAGGACCAAGATGTGCGATTGATTCTCTTGAACCCTTTTATGGAAAATTGGCGGCGGTTGATGGATATACCTTGCTGGGATTGAGGGATTACTCAGGGTATCAAGTTTTGCCCAGTATCCTCAGCTCGCATAAAGCAATCTTCGGTAACTTTATTTTTGAAAACGATGACGATATAGTTTTGGCCATAAAATATGATAGAAGAATTCGAATAATCGATTATGAAGGTCAGAGAATCGTGACAAAACCCTACCGATCTTTTTTTACCCAAATTGACAAGAGTGATATTAGCAAGATTAAAGAAGTGAGGTTTTTACCTTGAATTACTTAATTTGAGTTGGTTTATGTTGGGCGATGAACTCGCTCAAGGTTTTAAACTGACCATCAGCTCGACAGGCTAGTTCAATAAATTCATGAAGAAATTCCAAGGAATATTCATTGCTGGGCTTGTTGTGTAGAATTACTATTAATGGCGCACGCACGATGGAACATTCCCTCATAAAATTCGCTAGCTCCGCAAACGATTCTTTCCATGAATCAATTTTGAAATTAGTTATCGCCGTATCCATCCAATGGGATGGAATGCGCACAATTCCATATTGGGTTAAATTCCCGGCAAAGCCAAATAAGAAACCGTTTCCCCGATTGGACAATTCACTAGAGTCGTATCTAAATAAAAGGCTCGCAGTTACGAAATACGTTTCGCCTTTGTGTTTACCTGAATGTACTCGAACACCTTCAACCGTACCTTTTATAAGTCGCTCCAACTGACTTTTCTCTAAGAGCATTTGCTCACCCGATCTAGCTGCCTTCGGACTCGCATGTAGGGCAATCTCGTGCCCCCCGCTCTCAATTTGTCTCAGCAAATCTTTAACATCTTCAGGCCAGTAGATAGGATTTATTAATCCTTCAAACCCGATTGAATTTTGCCATGACCGCATAAAAATAAACCATGTAGTCTTAATCCCGAGCTTCTCCAAAACTGTTAGAGTGTTGTGGTGTTGAAATTTCCGACCTCGAGCATAGCGACCGGTTACGCGCCAATTTCTAAGCTGAAACATTTGACCATGAAAGAATAGAGAGGCAAAACGAGAGGTTCTGTATCGGAGAGATGCTGATAAGTGATCGACATCAAATGTCAAGCAAATTGGAAATCCTTTAAATAAATCAAAATTCATCTTAGCTTCATCTCTCGCGAAGTTGACTATTTCCCAAACCATCTTGTTTAGTATTGGAAACGGATAGAGACAAGAGTTGTTAGCAGATACTCTAGGACTCGATTCTAAGATTGTTGGCGCGCGAGACAATTTGCAAACACAGTAGTCTATATGACTTCTACTCTCTTGAAAGGTCATAGTTGTAAATTCAGTCGATTGAGTATTACAGTGTCCGGAAATCACAACTTTATCAGGAAAACTTTCTGCGCAGGCTTCATTATGCCTAACAATTATCATCGCTTCATGAAAATCGTGAACTAAATTAAACTGAATATCTGCTTGAAATTTAACGATTTCGTTCAGAACGTCAAGAATCGTTTCTTCATAAACTTTTATATTTATCTGCAACGCCATATTTTATGGTATCAATATTTCTGCGGTACTGCTAGCATGACCCATTCTCTTGTGTGGCATTTCGGGAGACTCCAACTTATTCGGCCATTACAAGAATTCCTGGCCTCCATGATTTATACAGCATTGGATTTCTTACCAATTCGTTTTACTTTATCCTATCATCGCCTTACTGAGGTTCTACAGACTTCAAATATTTTTTTCTAATTCTCAATACATCAATAAAGGAATTTATTGCTTCTTTGAAAGTTATGGCTTTAGGTTCACCCGAATATCGCTTTTCATGCAGTATTTTCCTTTGAATTATCGGGATCCCGAGTTGTTTTGCGACAACAAACATCTCAAGACTCTGGGCGGTATTCTGAGCAACAAAGCCATTCCCGTCAATCTCTCTTGCTATAACCCTAAACACTTCTCTTTGATAAAAAGTCACCGAATCGACGTCTTTAACATCTAAACCTAAAAATAGATTAGTGTAATAATTCCAAGCTCGACCTAAGATTTTTCTGTAAATTGGATCACGCCGCTTTGCCCTCACGGTATGCAGTATTCTATTTCTTTTGAGGTCGTGAAGTAGTGGAATTGCACTTGTGGGAAGAATTTGGTTATCGGTCGGAAACCATAAGAGATACTTTCCAGACGCGATTTCCAGCCCGCGATTTACAGACGCGTGACATCCCAAGTTTTTAACATTCTTTCGAAAAACCACCTCAAGATTCCCAATTGAAGGGTGCCTTTGTTCCAGATGACTCATTACCGTTTCCAAGGAGTTATCCGACGAGTTATCATCAATAAAAATGAATTCACAATTTGTTTCTACATAATGTACAAATTTAATCGCGTCATCGATAAGGAAAGGTAAGTTTTCTTTCTCGTTGTGGAAAGGAAAAATTATTGAATACTCTATCCAGTTTAGTGCTTTCAAGAATCTCCTTCTTAGCCGTACTAACGCTGAAAACGTTGAATAGTTGGCCTCTAACTTTGCCTTTGACAAGACATCTTAAAACTATGTCAGTACTATACAGGGGTGGTTGAGTTCGTTAAGACATGCGACAGGAATGTGGGCCAAAATTTAATAATCGTCGAGAAATTAAAAGTTAAATTACAAAGACCTCTTAGGGTGGCTCACGTTGGAAATATTGCAAACAATGCATATCTCGCGGCGAAATCCCAAAGAGAGCTTGGGTTAGATTCGCATTGTTTTAGTCCCGACTACACACATGTGATGGGATTTCCCGAATGGGAAGAATGCACATTTAAGCGGAGATCGGACTTGGGGGCATTTCAGGATTTTTTTCCAGAGACTGACTTTAAACGTCCGAATTGGTTTCATTGTGGCTCTTGGGAAGATATACGAAAGCACTTTGAGCAATCATCTGGGTTTCCGACTTCACGAGACCAAATTCCTTTGAAAATGCGAGCTTTAACTGTTGCGCTTTTTCGATTTTGGAAACTTTTTCGTCCTATTGGACGACGAATAATTCCCTACCGCCATAGGTCTATGGTTGTTAATTCTCTACTAATCAAACTGCGTAAGCCGGGAATGGTTACAGCCCTAGAGGTCTTAAAGCAATTTGACATAATACATTTTTATGGTCCTTACAACTATATGACTCAGTTAATCGATTTTAGTACTCCATTTCTATCGACTGAACATGGGACTTTACGAGACTACATATTCACAGAGTATGAGCAAGCCAGACATTCAAGAAGTGGCTACCTTAGAAGTGAAAAGGTTTTAATCACTAATCAAGACTCTTTACCTGCGGCCCTAAGAGTTGGCATAGATAAATCAAAAATCGAATTTACCCCGCACCCTTCTAATGAAAATGGCCTGTTAAATCTCCGTAGGCGACGTATTCACATAGATTTAATCAGTGCTCGAGTCGTTGTGCCCGCTAGACAAGTCATAAGGTCAGACATAGATGCTGGAAAAGGAAATTATGAAATTTTCTCGGCTATTGAAATCTGTAAAAGGCTTGATCTAAAAGTAAAGTTCCAAATACCTTTATGGGGCGATAATGTTTCGGAGTCAATTAATTATGTCCGTAAACTTGATATAGAAGATTCTATCGAGTGGCTACCTCTGTTGTCGCGTCCTATGCTAAAACTTTATATTGCAGAAGCTGTAGCGGTTATCGACCAGCTAAATGTGCCGGCATATGGAGCGATAGGCGCCGATGCACTGGCAATAGGCACTCCTCTCCTGACACATAGTGGTTTTGAAAATGATTTATTGGCATTCGGCGAGATAGCGCCAATAATGCATTCGTCTATGAGCACAGACATAGTGCGTCATCTTGATACCTTGCTGTTGGGCAAATTTGACTTTCAGACTCACGCCATAAAGAGCCAATTGTGGTATGACAAGCATTTATCTAATGATATTTCTATGAACGTTGCTTTAAATAGTTATTTATCGATACTAGATAGCCGAAGATAGGAATTCAAAACTTATTTCTTGTGGAGATTCCCCCCCTATAAATATTCTATTCCATATCTCAAAAGAAATAATTGACCAGAAAAGTGACTTGTGATTAAGTAAACGACAATGCTCTTCATACGTCCGCCGGAGTACTTTCATATCAAAGTACTCCGGAAGAAATTTAGACCCCATTAGTATCTTTGACTCAATTAATTTTCGATAATCTCTTGCGATCCATGTGGCTAGCGGGGGAATAAAGCCTTGCTTTTTCGCCTTACCAATCTCGGACGGTAGCGCTTTTTCAAAGCATGAACGCAATGGCAATTTCCCTAAGCTCCCATCGATTTTCTGATTTGGCTGTATGGCGAGGGAGAGTTCGACAAGGCGTTCATGTAGAAACGGCACTCGAACTTCAAGTCCGTGCTTCATTGATAGCCTATCCTCAATCAGTAAGAGTCCATGTAAGAAATATCTCAGATCCATCCTTAGAGCTCGATCAATATTTGAGATTGAAGGCGTAGAGTTCCAAATGTCTTTGACATAACGCTCGCCGTCCCACTCTTTCGACTTTCTAAGCGCTGCTTTACTCATAAAAATAGGTAGTTCTGCAGTCTTTATTACCCGATTAAATTTGTCATACCAAAACTTGAATGCATGCTCGGTTGTCAAATTCTGATCTGGATACCTCCAAGGATACCCACCAAAGAGTTCATCACCTCCCGTGCCGCTCAGTACTACTTTCACATCCTTGCTTGCCAACTCGGAAGCAAAATCATTTTGGACACTTGGACCTACTCTCAAATCCTCTACGCTATAAACGGTGTGAGCCCACCTCTCTAAATACTCTCCCGCCTTTATCTTTCTAGATTTGTTTGGAATTCCAAGAAATTGCGCAACGCTCGACGCTGTTTGAGATTCATCGTAAGTCAATTCCTCTTCTGAAACTCTTCCAGTCTCAAAGCCAATTGTAAAAGTATTGAGGTCAAATAATTCAGAACTTGCTAGCGTCGCAATTAGAGTACTGTCTATCCCGCCTGATAAAAAAGAGCCAACTAAAACATCTCCTATCAAGTTATCCCTTACGCTCATAGTGATTTCTTGTTCAATTTCCCGCTTAGATATAATTCTTGAATCAAATTGATCTTCGAAATACGTCCAGTAAGTTTCGGTTCTTATCCTAAGATTTTCATCGATTTCCACCATAGATCCCGGTGTCATTATTTTCACATCATCAAAAAGGGTCCTGTTATCCAACTGATTCTGAAATTGGAAATGCTGCGAAAATCCAATTGAATCAAGTCTTGGATTAATGTCTCCCAGCACGTGCAGCGCTCGAATTTCGGATGCGAAAAAGAAACTATCTGCTGTAGTTATGAAATATAAGGGTTTAATCCCAAGTCTATCTCTAAAAAGAGTAATTACTCTGTGTGTACTATCAAAAATAGCAATAGCAAACATGCCCTGAACCCTATATACAAATTCCTTACCATACACTAGGTACAGTTGGAGTAGAACCTCAGCGTCGGAATTTGAATGAAATGTTACTCCCATGGAAATTAAATCTTTTTTGAGAGTTAAGAAGTTATAGATTTCCCCATTGAAGACTAAGTGAACCTTGTTGTCCTTATCCGACATAGGATTTCGCCCTAATTCACTTATGTCATTGATGCTCAACCTGGTATGAAACAGCGCCCACGTTAGTTTTCCATTGTGATCTCTATTATTTATTAATCCTGTGTCATCTGGTCCTCTGTGTCGTAAGGCGTCTATGATTTTCTTTTCTTTTGACTGAGTTAACAACAGTCCCTTTTTCGAGTAAAGACCTGCTATTCCGCACACTGCTAAACACCAAAATCAAGCAGTACGCCTGCTTTTTTAAGCTCTAATTGAGACACTTCAAAATTATCTTCCTGAACCGGTTGCGTTTCAAGCCATTGGTAATACTCTTCTAGCCCCGTCTCTAGGTCGGTAGCGTTTACATGACCCAAGCTCTTAAGCCGATCTACTGAATGAAAGAAATGTCGAGCGTCACCTGGTCGGAATTGTTTGCTGATTAAGGGTTCTGGTCCATTCAATTGTCGAGAAATCAATTGGGCAAGACTTAGCATGGAAGTACCGAATCCTGTTCCAGAATTTATGACTAAAGTTGAGTAATTACAATCTAGTGCAAGTTTGACATTCAATAATGCCTGATCCCTTACGAAAACAAAGTCTCGTGTCTGCGAGCCATCCTCATAGATGAGTGGAGGCTTCCCGTTTCTTACTCTGTTTGAAAATATGGAAATAACTCCTGTGTAAGGGTTTGAGAGACTTTGCCTTGGCCCATACGTAACACCGTATCTGATACAAGCTACGGGTATGTTCAAAGACTTTCCAAATCCTATAGAAGCTGCCTCTTGACCAATTTTACTTAGCGCATAAGGGGTTATCCCTTGACAACTTAAATCTTCGCGGGCCGGCAAAGGTACCAAGTTTTTTCTTGTCGGCGACTTGTGTTCCCAGATTGAGTTTTGTAGATCTTTTAAAGGTCTTAGTCCGGGTTGTATTACTGTTCCAGTTTCTAAATCTAGGTACTGCAGCTCTCCAAATATCGCTTGAGATGTGGCAACCACTACGGATCTTGGGCTAGTGCCGGTCACCTCTATGGCCTCGAATAGTCGAGCAGTTCCAGTGACGTTTACGTCAAAATATTCGGACTTCTCTGCGGTAAATCCTCCAAAAGACGCTTGGTGAAATACATAAGATGCTCCCCTAACAACATTTATGAGTCCATCCAAATCCCGTACATCTACTTGGTTAAATTCAGCATCTTTCGGGACCCATTTAGGCTTTCCATTTGGATGCGTTTGCGGATGTAAAGAATCTACTATCTTTACACGAATTCCCTTTTCTAAAAGTAGATCTACAATGTGTGAACCAACAAGACCGGCACCACCAGTTACTACTGCAAATTCACTCATCAGCAAATAGCCTCAGCGACTTCAAGGAATCTCTCGATTACGCCATCGACTTCATTTTCACTTAAGTAAGGATGTAGTGGTAAAGAAACAATTTGCCCAGCAAGCAATTCGGTATTTTCCAATCTCAAAGTTCTGTAGTACCGTTGGATTGCGATTTGCTTGTGAAGGGGGACTGGGTAATGAATACCCGTTTCGATCCCGAAATTCCTTAATTGCTCCATGACCTCCACTCGATTCGCAACTCGGATTGGAAATAAATGCCAACTTGAACCGTTTCTTGGCTTCAAGATTTTGAAACCTTCTGTTTCAAGTTTACTTATATACTTAAGAGCTAAATTCTGTCTTACATTATTCCAGTCACTTAATTTCGTTAATTTAACTCTCAAAATTGCCGCCTGCAGTGTATCTAGACGCGCATTTGTGCCAATTTCGTCATGTTCATATTTGGATACTCGTCCGTGATCCTTAAATTTCTTTATTCGTTCGGCAAAATCTCCATCATTCGTGATTACCGCCCCCGCATCACCCCAGCCACCCAAATTCTTTCCCGGGAAAAAACTGAATGCTGCTGCTTTCGATAAGCTAGCCGGACCGCCCCAATCCGCCTCTGCGCCATGCGCCTGTGCCGCATCTTCAATTACGACTAAATTATGGGAATCGGCGATTTCTCTTATTCTTGGCATATCAGCCAAATGCCCAAATAGATGAACGGGAACTATAGCCCGTGTACGAGATGAAATGTTTGCCTCAACATTAGAGGTAGAAATGGAACCAGAGTCCAAATCAACATCTACAAAAATTGGGGTAGCGCCGACACCATAAATTGCTTCTGCTGTCGCAAAGAAAGTATTTGCAACAGTAATTACCTCATGGCCTGGCCCAATTCCTGCACAGCGAAGTGCGATCTCCAAAGCTGAGGTGCCATTGGATACCCCAATTGCGAAGGTACTACGGCAGAAGTCAGCAAAGTCTCTCTCGAAATTGCCAACTTCTTCTCCGTTTATGAAAGAGCTTGTTTCTTCGATTTTCTCAATCGCGCTCCATATCTCTTGGCTCAAAGATAAATGTTGAGCCTTAAGATCCACTAACTTAATCATTAGGAACCTTTACTTCCTTCCCGCCTTGCTTAATGGATTCCGAAATAGCTGTAAGTGTTCGCACAACATTTAGACCATCCTTGCTAGATACTCTCTGGGAATCCTTGCCGAGGATTGCTGCCACAAAGTTAGATACTTCCTCTCTCAAGGGTTCCCGAAATCTAATATGTGGGATATTCGTATCTCCTGATCGCAAGATTGTTTGGAAGTCGGCATAGCTGTCCACACTTGTTTGCTGCGATTCTGCAAATTTTTGGTGGATTTGTATTTTGGCATCAGGACTAGCATCATCTATTACCAACATGCCTTTGCTGCCAATTACCGTAACTCTTCTAGTTTTTGTCGGATCGAGCCATGACACGTGGTGGTGTGCGATAGTCCCATCTTTGTACTTAGACGAAATGAATGCTATGTCAGCTAGTTCCTTCTGCGTAACGAAGCCAGCAGTAACCGACACTGACAAAGGCACGGAACCTAGAAAAAAATTGGCTATAGAAATATCGTGTGGGGCTAGATTCCAAACAACATCAACGTCGGTTCTTAACTGGCCTAAATTGAGTCTCTGACTATAGATATTTTGAACTTGTCCTATTTCTCCCGCATCAATTAATTGTTTCGCAAAGTAAATAGCGTCATTAAATATGAATGTGTGCCCTGGCATTAGTACCAAATTGCGCTTTTCTGCTTCAGCTATCATTAATTTTGCATTATTGACATTCGTGGCCATAGGCTTTTCTACAAGAACATGCAAGTTATTTTGTAAAGCTTCTAAAGTTATATCGTCATGACTGCTGGCAGGTGTCGCAACCACTAGTGCGTCTACCTCCTCACTAGAAATAAGACTCTTTACACTCTCAAACGTTAAAACGCTAAATCGGTGCTTGGCAGACTCTCTTTTCTCTCTTGAGCTGTCGATAACGGAATGGAAGTTAATACCATCAATTTCATTTAGAACACGTGCCAAATTAGGACCCCAATAGCCGTAACCAACTAGAGCTACTTTAACTGTTTTCACAGAGCTAAATCTTTCGCAACAATCTAGCCGGATTCCCTGCATAAATACCAGCAATCCGCAAATCTCTAGTTACTACAGCCCCCGCTCCAATGACACACCCATCTTCTATTTCCACTGGAAGAATTGTGGCGTTTGAGCCTATTGCTACCCTATTGCCAACTTTTGTATGTCTCCACTTAGAGGTGTCCCCTTTCGCAGGTCCTCCTTTTTGAAAAAGATCATTGACAAACATTACTCCATGACCGATAAATACGTCTTGTCCAATTTCAACCAAAGAACAAATAAATGTGTGTGACTGTATCTTTGTCCGAGCACCTACTACAACATTGGATTGTATTTCACAATAAGGGCCAATTACGCAACCTGAGCCTATAACACACTCGTACATGTTGGTCGGTTCGACAACTACCACATTCTCGCCGAACTCTACATCCCTTATGCCTGACCTGCGGACTATCGGAGCGTTCACACTCTTATTGTATCCATCTTATGACTTTTTGATAGACCAACAGTCTTTTGAAGCACTATTGACCGTACAGAAGTCGAAGCCATTTGGGCATTGGTTCTAGATGCTGAGGATTTGCTAATTTCCTAACCCTCTTTGTACATCTCAAACGAAGGCTCTAATTACACGTTCAACCCTAACCCAAACAGAATTAACCCCAGCAGGTTGAGTTCTCATTCCTCCCCTGATTCTTATCTTCAGAATATCTAATGCTTCATCTAACTGGGACCTGGAATGTGACGTCTAGTGAGGTTTTCATGACTCTTTTTAGTCGTGGCGTGAATTATTTCTGAAAATAGATTTGACTAGTTTGGATAGTTATCGTCTTCACAACTTCTGGACAGCATAATTCATTTGACTGTACTAATGTCTAAGGCTTACACTCTTAAACTCGCAGGATTCTATCTCTTTCTCTGCTCACCAATTTCAACACATTTCTCAATTAGAAGTGCTACATGTCAAATCAATTTATCGGCTATCTCTGCAGACACTAAAATGTGATTAATTCCAGAAATATTGAGCCGCCCATGAGAATCGAACTCATGACCTTCGCTTTACGAGAGCGACGCTCTACCGACTGAGCTAGGGCGGCGATGCTTTAAAGCTTCAAGCTTTGTGAGAATTAATCCAAGCGTACAACGCCATTAGGCGTAGATAGATGAACTGCAACCAGACCCGTCTGACCATCGTTTGTTGCAGGATCTACCCATTCAATTGCAACGCCATCAAAAGCTTTTGATAGGTCTGAGCCAAGCCACTCTTCAATTGTCTTTTCATCACCTGAAATTTCAATTTTTACAATCTCAGCAACTGCCTTGCCATCAGTTGATGGGTGATCACTAGACATCCATTGAA
>Ga0315901_10006585_pt1 | contig 13879 bp, 11 predicted proteins | sample LakEriMetagenome_10_FD_203761 | JGI IMG/M metagenome (GOLD analysis project Ga0315901, IMG submission 203761) | Freshwater fungal communities from buoy surface, Lake Erie, Ohio, United States - Buoy 2 MA116 | ecosystem: Environmental > Aquatic > Freshwater > Lake | place: USA: Lake Erie, Ohio... | reverse complement strand
CTCGGAGACCGTGCACAACACTGGCGACCTCAATATCCCCGCTGGCACACGCGTCAGCTGGACCATCAATGCCCGCAGCAGCGACCGCATCGACCTTGCCTTTGACGACACCACCTACGCCGTGCCCGCGGCCACCGGCACCAATGCCCAGGGCGAAGGGGCCTTCCGCACCACGCGCCGCTTCCTGCAAAGCCGCACCTACCGCATGGTGCCGCGCAATGGCGAGCGGGCCAGCAGCGAGCCCTTGCAGTACCGTGTGGAAGTGGTTCCCGATCTGCACCCCACCATACAGGTGGAGACCCGTACCGATAGCACCGCCCTCAAGCGCCTCTTCTTCCGCGGCGACATCGGCGACGACCACGGCTTCAAGCGCTTGGTGTTCCACTACCGCTTCACCGCTGGCGGCGACAGCCTCGCTCCCGAACAACGGTCAGGCCTATTGGAGCTCTCCATCGACCCGCGCAACACGCGCCAGGAGTTCTACCACAGCTGGGACCTCTACGATCTGGCCATCAACCCCGGCGACCGCATCGAACACTGGTTCGAGGTGTGGGACAACGATGGCGTGAACGGCAGCAAGAGCGCCCGCAGCATGCCACAGGTGTTCGCCGCGCCCACCCTGAAGGAACTGACCGAAAAGCAGGACCTGGACAGCGAGGCCATCAAGAAGGACCTGAAGGACAACATCCGCGAAGCGCAGGACCTGCAACGCGAACTGGACAAACTGCGCCGCGAACTGCTGGACAAGAAAGAGCCCAACTGGCAGGACAAGCAGAAGCTGGAGAACGTGCTGCAGCGCCAGCAACAGTTGCAGCAGAAGATCGAGCGGTCAACACAGGAACTGAAACAAAGCCAGCAACAACAGCAGGAGTTCCGTCCCAACGACGAGCGCCTGCTTGAGAAGCAACAACAGCTGCAGGAGCTGTTCGAGAACGTGCTGAGCGAAGAGATGAAGGAGCTCTACCGCAAGGTGGAGGAGATGATGGAGAAGCTGGACAAGGACAAGCTACAAGAACAGCTCAAGGACATGAAGCTGAGCCAGGAGGACATCGAGAAAGAGCTGGACCGCGCACTGGAGCAGTTCAAGCGCATGGAGGTGGAACAGAAGGCCGAGGACCTGACCCAGCAGCTGAAGGACCTGGCCGAAAAGCAGAAGGACCTGGCCGAGAAGACCCTGGAGAAAAAGGCCGACAACGAAACGCTGAAGAAAGAGCAGGAGGACCTGAACAAGGCCTTTGAGGAACTGCGCAAGGACCTCGACGAGCTGGACCAGAAGAACAGCGAGTTGGAGAACCCGATGGACCTGCCCAAGACCGACGACCAAGAGCAAGGCATCCAGCAGGAACAGCAAAAGAGCAGCGAACAGCTCGAGAAGAAACAGGACCAGAAGGCCGGGCAGAGCCAACAGAAGGCCGCCGAGCAGATGGAGCAGATGGCGTTCCAAATGGAACAGGCCATGCAGGGCGGCCAACAGGAACAGCAGGAAGAGGACATGGACGCGTTGCGCCAGCTATTGGAGAACATCGTGCACCTGAGCTTCGATCAGGAGCAATTGATGAACGACCTGGCGAACACGGGCATCCGCGATCCCCGCTTCATTGAACAAGGCCGCACCCAGCGCAAACTGCGTGATGATGCGAAGGTGATCGAGGATTCGCTCTTCGCACTGAGCAAGCGCGTCACCCAGATCCAGAGCATTGTGAACCGCGAGATGAACGCGGTGAACGACAACATGGACGAGGCCGTTCGCTACATGGGCGAGGCCCGAGCCAACGAACGGTTCAAGCCCATGGCCACGGACAAGCAACAGCACGCCATGACGAGCCTGAACAATCTGGCGCTGCTGCTGGACGAGGCCCTGCAGCAGATGATGCAGCAGATGCAGGCCCAGAGCAAGCCGGGTAGCGGCAGTTGCAACAAACCCGGCGGCAGCGGCAGCGGGCAGGGCAAGAAGCCGAGCATGGCCAAGATGAAGGCCCAGCAGGAAGCCCTTCAGAAGCAGCTCGAAGGCATGCGAAAGGCCTTGGAAGAGGGAAAGAAGAAAGGCGAGAAACCCGGCCAGCAGAACCCCGGCGGCATGAGCATGCCGGGAATGAGCCAGCAATTGGCCAACCTCGCCGCCCAGCAGGCCGCCATCCGCAAGGAGATGCAGCGCATGGCGCAGGACCTCAACAAGGACGGAAGCGGTGCGGGCAACCAGCTGAGCAAGCTGGCCGAGGAGATGGAGAGGACCGAGAAGGACATCGTGAACAAGAACATCACGCCCGAGACCATGCGCCGCCAGCAGGACATCATGACCCGCCTGCTGGAGCATGAGAAGGCCGAGCGCGAACGCGAACTGGACCAGAAGCGCACCAGCAACGAGGGCCGCGACCAACCGCCGCCCGACCCCGTGCGGTTCTTTGAGCAACAGCGCCGCAAGGCCCGGGAAACGGAACTGTTACGAACAGTGCCCCCGGGATTGAAGCCGTACTACCGTGATCGCGTCAACGCGTATTTCGGTACTTTTGACCGACCCTGAACACGCCCATGGGAGCCTTGACCGAAGAGCTGGAGTTCACCCAACGCATCGACTTTCCTGCCAAGGCCGAGAACATCGCCCTGGCCGAGAAGCTCATTGATGAGGCCTGCACGAAGCACAACGTGCACGAGAGCCACTACGGCAACATCCTCATCGCCCTCACCGAGGCCGTGAACAATGCCATCCACCATGGCAACCGGCTCGACCCCACCAAGACCGTTACCCTGGGGTACCAGGTAAAGGGCGAGCAGATCGTGTTCCTGGTGCAGGACCAGGGCCCGGGCTTCGATTTCGAGCACCTGCCCGACCCCACCGACCCCCAGAACCTGGAAAAGCCCCACGGTCGTGGCGTGTTCCTGATGCGCGCACTGGCCGACAGTGTGGAGTTCAGCGACAACGGCGCCACCGTGGCCATGGCGTTCAGCCTGCAGCCCGTGCAGGAATAAACCCACCACCCATGCCAACGATCGCGTTCAAGGCCGTGGATGTTCCCAACGCCTTCCGCGACCGTGAGAAGCTGCGCCGCTGGATCAATGCAGTGGCCCGCGACCATGGGCACAGCATCAACGAGCTCGCCTACGTGCTCCTGAGCGATGAGGGCCTGCTGGACTACAACACGCGCTACCTCGGCCACGACGACTATACCGACGTGATCACCTTTGATGGCCAGACCGGCACGGGGGTAAGCGGTGATGTGCTGATGAGCTACGACCGCATCAAGGAGAACGCGTCCACCTTCGGGGTGCCCGTTCAACAGGAACTGCGTCGCGTGATGGTGCACGGCCTATTGCACCTGCTGGGCCACAGCGACAAGACCAAGGCCAACAAGGAGGCCATGCGGGCCCTGGAGGACAAGTACCTGGCGCGCTGGCGCTGACCCTCCTCATTTCCCGGAACAACCCCTGAAAAGAGAAGGGCCGACCCGTTTGGGTCGGCCCTTTCGCTGTAGCTGTTGGAATTACTTGCCGGAAACGGTCAACTGCTTGGCACTGGCGATGGTCTCCAGCGCACGGGTGTTCAGCGCCTCGGCCTCGGCCTTTACGCTGGCCCAGTTCTCCGGCTTGGCCTGGTTCACCTTGGTGAGCATGCCTTCAATGGCCTTGCCCAGATCGGCCATGTCGACCGTGGCGCCGTTCAGTTTGGGGGCGCGCTCCGCCATGGCGGGATCGGCGGCGGCCTTGGACACCATGCCACGCACCTGCTCCAGCTGGCCCAGGGTCTCCTTCAGCGTGCCGCTCATGGCCCGCTTCTCGGTGGTGGTGGCATCCTGCTGCACGGTAGCGGCAGTTGCGGTGGTCGGTTTGGTCTGTTGGGCCTGTGCGCCAAGGCTGGCGAGGCAAACAGCGGCGGAAAGGAGGAGGAAGCGCATGTTCGTGTTCCGTTGGTTTGGTGTTGACGTGTGGGACCGTTGCTCGGTTGCCCGTTGAACGGGGATCCGTCCCAAAGATAGGTCCTTGGTACGCGAATATCGTGCCTTACCTTCGGACCATGCGTACCCTGCTCACACTCACATCGGCCCTGGTCCTCGCCACCGGTCTTTATTCGCAAACCACCAGCAAGACCGTTTCCGGTGCCGGCACCTTCACCCTGACGAGCACCAACGTGGGCGGCCAAGGCACTCGACAGGAGGAGTTCAATGGATTCGGCTGCTCGGGAGATAACATCAGCCCCCAGCTCACGTGGACCGGCGCCCCGGAAGGCACCCAGAGCTACGCCATCACCATGTACGACCCCGATGCGCCCACGGGCAGCGGCTGGTGGCACTGGGTGGTGTTCGACCTGCCCGCCGATGTCAAGGGCCTGCCTCTCGGGGCCGGCACACCGGGCAAGGCCGGTATGCCCAAAGGGGCCGTGCAAAGCCGCACGGATTATGGCAAACCCGGTTACGGCGGCCCCTGCCCGCCCAAAGGCCATGGTCCGCACCAATACATCATTACCGTGTACGCCCTGAAGACCGCCAAGCTCGGGCTTGATGCTGATGCCTCCCCTGCCGTGGTGGGCTTCACGCTGAACAGCCAGATGATCGCCAAGGCCAGCATCGTGTTCTATTACGGCCGATAAGGTCAAGGCCGCAGCAACCGGCCCTGGCCCAGTACCGTGGACCCAGAGCCGATCCGCCAGAGGTACATGCCACTGGGCACGGCCTCCAAGGGAAGCCGGAGGGTGTTCCCATGTCCGGACGCCGTGGCGAGCATGCGCCCTGCCACGTCCGTCAAGGTCACGTTCAACGCACCGTGTACCTCTGGTCCAACGGTCCAGTCCACTTCGTTACCATCGCTGGCCATGCGCATGAGCACGGCCGGTGATCCCGCCATTTCCGACAGGCCGACGGTCAACTGGGATGCATGGACGCCCACCACCACCGGGTCGTGGTCGCTGCATCGGTAGGCGTTGGGTTGGTACCGCGAGATGTTGGCATCGGCATAGCTGAACGCAGCAGGCTCGTCGCTGTTGATATGCCAGACCTCAGCGCCCGCCACGGCCTGGGCCATGGCGCCCGTTCCGAAGGCATGGTCCAGCGCACCGAACGCACTGCCGAACTTGTAGCTGTGCGCATTGGCCCCCAGCAGCCGTTGCAGGCCCGACGCACGCAGCACGTCCAGCGGGTCCTCCTCGGTGTAGGCGTTCAGATCGCCCAACATCAGGTGCGCGGCAATATCGGTCTGTTGCCGCACAAGGCTCCAGTGGGCGGCCAATTCCTGGGCCTGGGTGCGGCGCAAGGCATTGAAGCAGGACTGGCCATCGCCCTGGTCGGTGTTGGCGCCGGTGGCATTGTCGCAGAGCTTGCTGCGCAGGTGTACCGAGCTCAGCAGAAATCGCGCACCGGTGGCGTTGACCTGGAATCCCTGGGTGAGGTGCGGGCGCTGGAACGCGGCGGTGTACAGCGAGTATAGCTGGGTGACCGGCGCTAAGACAGCGGGCTTGTAGAACAGCACGGTGCGCGTGCCGCCACCGGCCGCATCCTCTTCCAGGCAGGCATAGGTGCCAGCCCCTATCGCGGCGTTCAGGGCGCCGAGCAGGTCGGCCCATGCCGCATCGTTGTTCTCCAGTTCACACAACACCAGGGCGTCCGCGTTCATGGCCTGCAAGGCGGCCACCAGCTTGGTGCGTTGCCGTTGCAGCTCGCCGGCATTGGCGGCACCCCATTCGCCAAGCGTGGTCCAGTAGTTCAGCACGTTCAAGCCGACCAGCCGCAGGTCGCCGCCGACGTCAGGAACGGAAGGCCTTGGGGCGTGCGCCATACTCACCGCACCCACCGGCTCCAAGCGGTAATCGCTGAAGGTGTACGTAAGCACGGCCGTCAGGTCGGTGATGGTGCTGCCGGTGCGCAAGGTGCCGTCCGGACCGACCAGGGGCAAGGGCGCGGGAAAGGCGGTGGTGCGGCCATCATCCAACCGGATCTCGCTGCGCGTGTTCAGGGCCGCCAGGGCGGTAATAGCGGTCACATTACTGCTACCCGTGGAGCTTGTGCCCGATGCGTTGGCATCGTTCGGGTCGATGGCGTGCGTAGGCTGGAAGAGGCGTGCGGGAGCGAGTGAGACCTCGCCGTATTGCACCCAGTCGCTGTTGTCGGTAACGACCAGCGCACCTGGGAACCGGAGCAGCATCCCCTCGTAGCGTTCGCGCTCGGCCAGCGATAGGAACGGCAACGTGATGTTCGTGGGTACGACCGTGCCACTGCCCAATTGCACCACGCTCGTCACGTTCTTTATCTCGGTCAGGCCTTGGAACTCATCCACTTCGCCAGTGACCTGGATGCGCTGACCAACGGCCACACCCGATGCCGCAGGCTGGTACACGAAGAGGCCATTGCTCGTGTTCGCGTTCGCATCGCACAGGGGGTCCTCGATGAAGTACCCTCCCAGCGCACCGCTGCCTAGAAAAACCGCCGTGACCGTACCCGTGGTGGTGACCACCTGACCTTCCAGCGCGCTGGCCGTACCACTGCCTTGGATCGTGCAGATGGGCGTTTGGGCGAACAGGGCTGCGTTCGAAAGGAGCGCCAGCAGGAGCGATGGGCGAAAAGGGAGCATGAGCGGCCGCAAGTTAGACCGGCCGTAAGGCCCACAGGCATCACCTACATATGCACGTACTCCACATCCTCACTGCAATAGGCCGGGCAGGGTTCGCCACAGACCACCACCGATCCAGGCACCGCGGGGAGTTCTTCACACGAACCACTGCCCAGCTTGGCCGCCGTAAAACGCATGGTGAGACTGCCATCGGAAAGCGTGGAGGGAGTGATGCGAATGCCGTTGCACTCCTTGTTCCTCAACAGCACCACCAGGGCCTTCACGCCGAGCTCCGCAGCAAAGGCCTTATGGCCGGCATCCCGCAGCCACTGCGAGGCCTTCACCGCGCCGGTGCGCTCCGTGTCGATGGTCTCCGTCAAACGGTCCACCACCTTGTCGTAGATGCGGTACGGCATGCCCGAGGCACCACCGCCGATCTCCCTGCCCAGCGCATCAACCGCCACGGCCATGACCGAGCCTTCCGTATCGCCTTCCTTCCGCAGCACGTTGTAGAAACGCACGGTGGTGCAGCCCTCCTCTCCCATCAACACACGCAAGTCGGTATCATCGAAGGCCGCCCATTCAAATCCGGCATCGCCAGTGAGGTCATGCGATGGACCACCGCAAGCGGACAGGATGATGACCAAGGCCAAGGCTGCATTGACCAGCTTGAACACGTTCCTCATGGTAACAAAGGTTTGGGTCCTGTAAGATAGGACGATCCCGAAAAAAGAGGTTGGCGACGAACTTCACACTTACCTTTCCTACACATGAGGTTGCAGCGCCGGACCGGATGGTTGCGATGCCTGGGGCTCCCCGCCCTGCTGGTCACGTTCACGCTGGTGGCACAGCCACCGCGCGATGAACGTGCGGAGGCCTTGTTGCGCAAGGCCAGTGCGTGCATGCGCACCGATGAATACCTCAAGGCCCGCGTACTGCTGGATTCGGCGTTGGCACTCGCGGGCGAGCTCCACAATGATGCCCTGCGCGCTCGAGTGCTCACCCAGACGGGCACCGTGGACCAGGCCATGGGCGAGCGCAACCAAGCGCTCAGTTCGTACTACAGCGCCTTGCGCATTCAGGAAGGTCTTGGCGACACGGTGGGCATGGCCGAACTGTACAACAACATCGGCTCCATCCACCACTACGAGCACGAGTACGCCAAAGCGGCGTGGTACTACCACCGCAGCCTCGATCTGCGCCAGCGCAAAGGCGGCCCGCGCGACCTGGCCAAGCTCTACAACAACCTGGGCAGCCTGTATGAGGAACAAGGCAAGGTGGACAGCGCCCTGATGCGCCTGCGGCAGGCCCTGACCATCTGGCAACAACAAGGGGATAGCGGATGGGCGGCCGTTACGTATTCCAACATGGCCGAATGCCACCTGCGCGTGAACGGACTGGACAGTGCACGTTTCTTTCTGGAGCGTTCGCTGGCCATACGACGCAAGCGCCAGAAGCGACTGGTGACCGCGCACATCCTCTCGCGTCTGGGGCATGTGGAGATGCTGGCCGGGCGGTCCAAGGTGGGCCTTCCTTATTGCCAGGAGGCACTGGCCATTGCCGAAGAGCTTCAATTATCCATGGAGGAGCGAAATGCCTGTGACTGCCTCTATCGCATTCATGAAGCGCTCGGGCATCCGGAAATGGCCCTGGACTTCTTCAAGCGTTCGGTGGCCATCCGTGATTCGCTCTTCAGCACCGAACAGGCGCGGGCCATCACCCGGATCGAAATGGGCCACTTGTTCGACCAGCAACAATTGGCGGACAGCCTGCGGACAGCCAAGGACCGCCTGAAGGTGGAACTGGCCTACATGGATGGCATCAACCGGGTCCGGAACACACGCAACCTGTTCATCTTCTGGAGCGCGCTGGTGGTGGTTGCCGCCATTGGTCTGTGGAGCAGATTGCGTTATGTACGACGGAGCCAGCGCCTGCTGAAACAAGAACGCGACCGCAATGAGGAGCTCCTGCACAACATCCTGCCCAGGTCCGTGGCGGACGAACTGCTTGCGAACGGGCGCGCCGAAGCGCGCGAGCATGAACACGCCACCATCCTGTTCACCGACTTCCATGACTTCACCGCATTCTCCGAGAAGGTGAGCGCCACGGAGCTGGTGGCCACCATCGACACCTGCTTCAGCGCCTTCGATGACATCCTGGAGCGCCACGGTGTGGAGAAGATCAAGACCGTGGGTGATGCCTATGTGGCGGCGGGCGGTGTGCCCGATCCATCGCGGTGCGGGCCGGAGTGCGTAGTGCGCGCGGCGCTCGCCATGCAGGCCTTCATGGACAAGCATCGCCGCGAACAACTGGCCAGGGGACTGCCCATCCTCACCATGCGCGTGGGGATCCATACCGGACCCGTGGTGGCGGGCGTTGTAGGCCGACGGAAGTTCGCATACGACATCTGGGGCGATACCGTGAACACCGCAGCCCGCCTGGAGAGCAGTGGTGAAGTGGGCAAGGTGAACATCAGTGGCTCCACCTATGCCCTGGTGCGTCATCTGGCTGATCTGCGGTTCATCCAACGCGGCCTGGTGCACGCGAAAGGCAAGGGCCTCATGGAGATGTACTACGTGGAGTCCTCCGTGCACGAGCCTTCGCTCAGTAGGATGTCGGGAACGTAGCGTCCACCACCAGGATGATATCGGCCAGGCCCAGGTTCTCCTTGTCGAGCCGGCCCAGTTGGTCCTGTGTGACCGTGGCGATGGTGACCTGCTTCAGTTCAGGCCGGTACTTGCGCAAATACCAGCCAATGCCCTCGTAGCGGTCGCTGTGGTAGCTGCCATTGAAGTGCAGGAAGCGCGCTCCGGTCCTGTAGTTCACGGCGATGAAATGCGCCATGGTGGCGTCCTTCAGGGCCTGAGCCTTCACCATGTCCGGCGTTCCGTGGCCCTCCATCATGGCCAGCATGTTCACGTAGCCTGGCAAGGTGGGATCAAAGACGATGGGCAATGGGGCCATCCACGCCCGCTGCTCCGCAGGCACTGTATCCAAGGCCTCAAAGCCTCCGCGCGATACGGCACGCGCATAACGCCGCGGCACATTGCAGGCCCCAAAGGGAAGGCCCTTGGCCTTCGCGAGGTCAACCAAGGGAGCATAATCGGTGCGGTGGTTCTTCCACAACCGGGCGAGCGTATCGAACGCGGCCTGGTCGATCTCGCCTCGCAGGTAGCGGTCCAAGGTGGCCTGGTCATCGGCCTCGACCATCTCGGCCCCCATGACCAGAGGCCCCCTGGCCGCGAGCTCCCGGGCCACCACCAGCTGCAGCCAGTGGGCCACGGTGCTATTGTGCTGCTCGCCGAACAGGATCACATCCGCCCCGGCAACGAGCCGGACGACCTGGGACTGACCCAGCTTACGGCCTTTCGCATCGAACAGGCCATAGATGGGCACCACCTGGGCCGCGGCGGAGAGCGAGCAGGCGACAGCTACAAGGACCATGGACATGCGCTGGCGCAGCGACGGAGAGGACAATTGCATCATGGGTTGAAGTACGGTGATCGGCAACGGATGACAAAACCCGACGTTCATGCTAACTTGAGCAACGAACCACCGAACGCCCATGCGCACCGCTCCCGTCCTTTCCCTTCCGCCCGTTGAAGCGCCGACCATCACCAGGGAGCTGGAGCGCCCCGATCTGTTGCCGGAGCTGTTGACCGATGTGGAGGAGAAGGGCCAGGTCACCGTGCACTGTTCGTTCGTGGCCGGCCTCAGCGATGCCATTCGCATCTGGCCCAGCACCTTTCTGGTGTGCCGCCACAGCGGTCATCGCAGCCAGCTCCTCTTTGCAGAGGGCATTCCCCTGGCACCGCAGTGGTTGCCCGTGCCCGCCGGCAACTCCATCCGGTTCACCCTGCTCTTCGCCGGACTCCCATCGCACTGCGTGCTGTTCGACCTGGTGGAGGAGATCGCCGATCTCGGAGGCTTTCATGTGCCGGCGATCCTGCGCAACGACATGGACGTATACCGCGTGGAGATCTGAAGGGCCCGGGACCGCAGCCGACCATGACGGACCAACCGACCGGCAAGGCAGGTTCATGGTCATCTTCAATTGACCCGCAGGCATGGAACGGACCATTGTGCGTTGAGGGGTCGGCGAACCGGATGTTCGAACGCCATGTCACTTGCATGCAACCACGACAGGCTCCACGGCGTCACCCCGCTGATCGATCACTTCATCATGCGTTCACTGATACTCGCCTTTTCCGCCTTCATTGCGCTCGGCGCTTCCGCCCAAGTGCCCATCATCGACTACGGCTTCCTGGCGGACGACCCTGCCGTGGTGGTGAACAGCGTGCTGGTCCAGCCCGATGGCAAGATCCTGGTGGGCGGTTTCTTCCCCGACTATGCGGGCACCATCCACGACCACCTGGTGCGCCTGATGCCCGACGGCACCGTGGACCCCACGTTCAACCCGAACGGCAGCGGACCGGGCAATGCGGTGGAGGACATGATCCTGATGCCCGATGGCCGCATCCTCATCGCCGGCAACTTCCTCACCTACAACGGCAGCTCCGCCTACTTCATCGCGCGCCTGCTGCCCGATGGCACGCGCGACGCCACCTTCAACGTGCCACCCAACTCCATCAATGGGGCCGTGTGGGCCATTGAACTGCACGATGCACACCGCGTGATCGCCGGCGGCGAGTTCTTCACCTGCAACGGATACAGCTACCCGCACATCGCCCGCTTCAACGACGATGGCTCGGTGGACACCAGCTTTGATGTGGGCACCGGCTTCAGCCACAACGTGCACGAGATCCTGGTGCTGCCGGACATGCGCATCCTGGTCGGTGGCCAGTTCCAAGTCTACAACGGCGCGCTCACCGGCCACATCGCCCTGCTGAGCCCCGGCGGTCCGCTGGACACCACCATGGACAACGACCCCGGCCTGAGTTCCGGCGGAGGCACGGTGCGTGCACTTGCACGGCAGCCCGACGGCAAGCTGCTGGTGGGTGGCTACTTCCAATACCACAATGGTCAGCCGCGCAGCGCCATTGTGCGCCTGAACACCGATGGCTCCAACGACCCGAGCTTCACTTCACCGCTCTATCCCTACGCATTGGTGCGCACCATTGCCGTACAGCCCGATGGCAAAGTGGTGGTGGGCGGCGAGTTCACCTCCAGCGAATACGCGAACGCTGTACCCGGCCCTGCCCGCCTGGTGCGCCTGAACGCCGATGGCAGCCGCGACAACACCTTCACCATTGGCAGTGGCATCGGTCAGGGCACCGACCTCACCGCCTATGTGCACGACCTGGCCCTACAAGCCGATGGCAAGATCATCGTAGGCGGGCATTTCCAGACCGTGGATGTGGAGGACAGCTACCACCAATTGGTGCGCCTGTTGCCCGATGCGCTCACCGGCATTGACGAGGCCGATGCGCGGAGCACGCTGCGCGCCCGCTACGATGCCGCGAACGGCATGTTGTGGGTGGACCCGAACGCTGAGGCCAGCGGCCCTGCCCAACTGAGCCTGATCGCCATCAACGGACAGCTCGTACACACCGAACGTGTGTTCCAGAACGCGGGCGTGCCCATCGTTCTGCCCATTGCGTTGACACCGGGCGTTCTCATTGTCAGCCTCGCGACCACGGACCACCGCGAACAGGTGCGTGTGGTGGTGGAGTGACCGAGGCCATCGGTGGCTTCGAGAGCCTCAGCCACCGGGTCACTCGAAGCCGAGGGTGGCTGAGGACCCTGAGGACCCTGAGGTTCTCGAAGGGTCCGAAGGGTCAGTAGGTGCATGCCCGCTCCCGTGCGATCTTCGTCACGCATGCGCGCCCTCCTTGCCCGGCCCTATCCACTGGACCCCAACACCCTGCACCACGTTGGGCGGGCCTTGCTGTTCGGTGTCTTCGTGGCGGCCTTCCTGGGGGTGTTCCGGCCTTTCGGGTTGCATGGCGCTGCGCACCTGGGTCTGCTGGCCGGCGCTTTCGGGGGCACCTGCACGGCGGTGATGCTGCTGCTGAACGTGGTGATGCCGCACCTCCTCACCCGCTGGTTCGACGAGGCCCGCTGGACCGTGGCCCACGAACTGGGCTGGACGCTGTTGAACGTGGCCGCCATCGGCCTCGCCAACGCGCTGCTCGCCACCGCCCTGGGGCTGGCGCCGCTCAGCGCTTCCACCCTGGGCCGCTTCACCCTGTTCACCGTGCTCATCGGCCTCTTCCCCATCGGCCTCTCCGTGCTGCTCACCGAAGCGCGCAGGGCCCGCATCCATACCGCGGACAGCATGGCCATCAATGCCGGACTGCACCCCGCCGATGCACCGGACATCCCGCCGGCAGCACCACCATCGGACACCCCCGCGCCGGTCGTTCTCACCCTGCCCACCGAGGCCGGCGAGCCGCTGGTGCTGGGCCTCAACGACCTGCTCTTCGCCCGCGCGGCGGACAACTACGTGGAGGTGCACCACCTCCGGGCGGGGCAGCCTCGCCGCACCGTGCTCCGCAACAGCCTCAAGGCCCTCGGCGACGCCCTGTTGCCCCATGGCGACCGCTTCCTGCGCTGCCACAAGAGCCACCTGGTGGACCTGCACAAGGTGCAACGCGTAAGCGGCAATGCCCAGGGCCTGCGCCTGCACCTTGCCGGGGTGGAAGGGTCCATCCCCGTATCGCGCCAGCTCACCGCCACCGTGCGCGAGCGGCTTGCCGGTCGCCCCTGAGGGCGTTCCGCACAGCCCGGACCCCTTGCCATTGGCCCCATTGGTTGCCGATGGTCCCACGGTGCTTGCAGGACCCCGGGGCAGGCGGACACCTTCGCCGCTCACCATCAAGCGCACCGCCATGGACCCCCTCTTCCGCACCCTGCTCGCCCTCCACGTGGCCGCCGGCCTCACTGCCCTGCTCTCCGGCCTGGTGGCCATCGCCAGCCCCAAAGGCCGCACCCTGCACGGCCGCAGCGGCCGCCTCTTCCACGGCGCCATGGTGGCCGTGTCCCTTACCGCCGTGGCGCTCTCGGCGCTCAAGGGGCAGCGCTTCCTGCTCCACATCGGCCTCTTCGCCCTGTACCAGGTGCACGCCGGCCTGCGCTCCATCCGCAACAAGGGCCTGCGCCCCGCCGCGCAGGACTGGGCCGGGCTGGCGCTGGGCGGCGCGAACGGAGGGTTGATGCTCGCCACGGGCAACATCGTGCTGCTGGTGTTCGGCGGCATCAGCACCGCGCTCGCCCTTACCGACCTGCGCCTGTTCGTGCGTGCGTTGCGGGGAAAGGCCCTGCCCCACCTGGCGTGGCTGCGCCGCCACATCGGCATGATTCTGGGCACCTACATCGCCACCACGACCGCCTTCCTCCTCACCCTGATGCGCGACCTGGACGTGGGCTGGCCGCACTTCCTGGG
>Ga0315901_10006581_pt1 | contig 13886 bp, 13 predicted proteins | sample LakEriMetagenome_10_FD_203761 | JGI IMG/M metagenome (GOLD analysis project Ga0315901, IMG submission 203761) | Freshwater fungal communities from buoy surface, Lake Erie, Ohio, United States - Buoy 2 MA116 | ecosystem: Environmental > Aquatic > Freshwater > Lake | place: USA: Lake Erie, Ohio... | reverse complement strand
TCTAGAAGGGTTAGTAATTGTCACGGGCAAAGTCGATGCGTAGATTGAGCGACACACAAAAAATACGAGAAAAATCGAAGATTTTTCGAGTCTAAGCACAATTTTAAAATTACTAACCCTAGGAGAAAGAGGTTAAATGTTATTATTAATTACATGACTAGCTTGGCAAATAATAATTCCGCCAAAACCCTATTAGATCCAGAGTTGTTAGCGACTAACTCCAGTCAGTTTGTAATAGGTTTAGCTAAATCAAATCATTCATTAAAAGATATCGCAAAAAAAATTCTTGATTACGAGCGCATCAGCACAGATGATGCTTGCAGGCTGATAAAAACAGATGAGCTTTTTACCTTGGGGCATTTAGCGAATTTTGTAAAAGAGCGTAAAGCTTATGAAACAGCTTTAAATAAAGGTTTTGACGATAAAACTGCTCGCTTGAGAATGACTCAGGTGTGGTGGAATACTAATCTGCATCTTAATCCTACTAATGTGTGTATAGGAAGCTGTGATTTTTGTTCTTTTGCTCGTAAGCCCGGTGAAGACGGCGCTTACACTATGGATATCCCTGAAGCTATTGAGCGCGTGAAACTTGCTCGGAATGAGGGCGCAACAGAAGTTCATATAGTAGGAGGATTAAACCCTAAGTGCTTGATAGAGTACTATTCTGATTTGATCCAAGCCATCAAGACTCAAGTTCCTGGCATTCACGTAAAAGCTTTTACAGCTGTAGAAATAGATTTTTTTCAGCAATTTGCTCGCAAGCCTGATAAATCAAAACTCACTCTAGATGAGATTTTTGACGCTCTTATTCAAGCGGGTTTAGATAGTATGCCAGGTGGTGGTGCTGAAATATTTTCACGTCAGGTGCGAGATGAGATGTGCCCAGATAAAATTGATGCTGATTTATGGATCAAGATACACCAAACTGCTCATAGAAAGGGTCTTAGGACTAATGCTACTATGCTTGCTGGTATTGGAGAAGAGCCAGAAGAAAGAGTCGAGCATTTAGATATATTGCGTAAAGCTCAAGATGAATCTGGTGGTTGGCAGACTTTTATTCCTCTTAGCTGTCATTATGAGGGTAATAATCTTTTGGAGCGCGGTGTTAAGCCTCTTACAGGTTATGATCAGCTGCGTAATATTGCAGTGTCCAGATTAATGCTGGATAATTTTGATAATATAAAGGCTTATTGGATCCAGCTTGGTGAAAAGCTTGCGCAGATTGCTCTTCAGTTTGGAGCTAATGATTTGGATGGTACTGTAAAAGCGGAGCGCATCACTTTTGCTGCTGGAGCAAAAAAACGCTCAATGACAGAAGATACGTTGCGCAATATTATTATCGGTGCTAGATTAGAGCCTGTTGAGCGCGATACGCTCTATAACCCGATCGAGTTGAGTAAGCATAAAGTTGCAAACATATAAACCAGTTTTTATCATAGGTTCATACAGAGGCGGTACTAGCTTAGTTTTTAGATTATTGTCTGAAAGCGAAGAGCTTTGGTCTTTATATAGAGAATCTAACCATCTTTGGCAAAAATATCATCGTGTACCCCAAGAAACGTCTGATACAGTTATTATCCAAAAAAACTCTAGTGGCTATTTTAGGAATCTAGCTGACGAAAAACCCACTACCAGAGTGGATTTGGAGCGTAAGTTTTTTGATCATCATTATCATTACTCAACGTATCATAATTATTTTTTTGGATACTTGGGGCGAGTAAAACTTCTAAGAGATAAGTTAAAACCAATTTTTAATTTACTTAATGTTTTTAATTATTTATCTAAAAAACTATTTTTAAAAAACTATCGTTTCGTCGATAAGACTCCTCCTAATATTTATAGAATCGACTATCTAAAAGCGGTTTATCCGGATGCTAAGTTTATATATCTGGTTCGTAACCGGGAAGCTAATATCCAGTCACTTATAAAAGCTTGGACACATCCTGAAAAATTCCAGTATAAATACCGTAAGTATCTTACAGAAAATTTACCTATGAACATTAAAGGTTATCAAGGTAAAGTGTGGAAGTTTTTTATACCCTTAGCTTGGCAAAAGTATCTAGAATCCAGTATTGAAGAGGTTTGTGCTTATCAGTATGATGATGCGCATAGAGTGGCCAAAAACAGCTTTTCCAAGATGGATAAATCACAATTTTTAGAAATCAGCTTCGAAAATCTACTTGCGGAGCCTGATAAAATTATGCAAGAGATTTGTGATTTTGCAGAAATCAATTACTCCAAAAAAATGCAGGACATCGTAAAAAAAATGCCTGAAGTAAATGTCTCATAAATTTAACCGTGAAACCAGAACTCCATATCAATATAGACCATATAGCTACTTTGCGAAACGCAAGAGCGACGGTCGAACCCACACCCCTAGAGGCTTTAAGGCTATTAGAGGGCACTAAGGCTTACGGTATTACTATTCATCTGCGCGAAGATCGCAGACATATAAAAGATCAAGATGTTTTTGAGTTAGATTATTATATCCGTGAATCTAGACTGGGACTGACTTTTGAGATGGGCGCGACTGAAGAAATCAGATCAATCTGTCTAAAAACCAAATCTAAACTAGCGACTCTTGTCCCTGAAAAGCGCTCTGAGCTTACTACAGAAGGTGGTCTTGATGTTTGCGCCCAAAAATCTTTTTTATCTGAGTTTATAAAACCTATTCAAGCCAATGGTACTAAAATAAGTATGTTTATAGATCCAGTCAGTGAGCAGATTGTAGCTAGCAAGGAAATTGGAGCAGAGTTTGTGGAGTTACATACCGGCACTTATGCTAATTTATTTATTAAGTATCATCAAGAGCACTCAGCTCTCGGGGCTTTTTATTACTCAGGGCAAGCTCTTAGCTATGATCAGCTTGTTACGCCGGTCCAGCAAGAGATCGATAGACTCGCCGAGGCAGTTAAGCTCGCTCAGTCACTCGGTCTAAAAACTAATCTAGGACACGGTCTTACCGTGCCTAATCTCCCTGCTCTTATGAGCCGTTTAGAAAACATAAAAGAACTTCATATCGGTCATTCGGTTATTGCTAATTCGATTTACTATGGCTTGCCCAGAGTAATTGAGATGTTTGATGGGTGTTTATAGCGGTTTTTTGGTATGTTTGTGCCAAAAATACGGCAAATTTGGTGATGTTTATCCCAAAAAACGGGTATAATTATATTAATGCTTAAGCGTCAGTTGAAAGTATCCAGAAAAAAAAGTTTTTTTTTGTTTGGTCCTCGACAAGTTGGTAAGAGTACTTTTATCAAGTCAAATTTTAATGATAATGTCCTAATTTATGATTTATTAAAATACAGTGAGTATATTAAGCTTATTGAGAATCCATCAATTCTTGAGCAAGAATTGAAAGCTAAAGATCCTTGTATAAAATATATTATTATCGATGAAATTCAGAAGATACCAGCCTTGCTAGATGAGGTCCATCGTATTTTAGAATCTCCCAATCCTCCTATCTTTATTTTAAGTGGTTCTTCAGCACGTAAGCTTAAAAGAGATTTAGCTAATATGCTTGGTGGAAGAGCGTTGACTTATAATCTTTTTCCTTTAACACATTTAGAATTAGGTTCTGCTTTTGATTTAGATAAAGTGTTAAATATTGGTAGTTTACCAGCAGTATATCTTGCAGAGGAAGATGCAGAAAAAATTCTAAAATCATATGTGGAGACCTACTTGGAGGAAGAGATACAAGCAGAAGCTTTAGTTAGGAATATTGGGAGCTTTTCTAAATTCTTGCGCTTAGCGGCAGATGAAAACGGCAATATAATAAATTTTAGTAACATTGCGCGAAATACAGCTACTGATCGCAAGCTTGTAAAAGAATATTTTCAAATCTTAGAGGATACTTTAATAGGATTTTTTCTTTTACCTTTTGATAAAGCATGTCGCAAAAAATTAGCAAAACATCCTAAGTTTTATTTTTTTGATATTGGTGTGCAAAGAGCAATTGCCAAGCAGATTTTTTTAAGGTTAGAATCTGGTACTTCTTTATATGGTAAAGCTTTTGAGCATTTTATAATTCTTGAGTTATATCGCTTAAACCAATACCTAGATAAAGATTATGAATTTAGTTTTTATCGTACTAATGACAACGCTGAAGTAGATCTTATAATACAAACTCCCCAAAAAGAAACTTATGCAATTGAAATTAAAAGTGGCACTAATATAGATGGACGTGCCTTTCGAGGGCTTAAGTCATTCCAAGAGTTAGTGCCTTCTGCCCAATTACTCTGTGTGAGCTTAGTTGAGCGCCGGCGTCTTGTAGGCGAGGTGGTAATATTACCTTGGCAAGAAGTTTTTGAAGTATTAGGTTTGGTTACTAGAGTGGATACCGTCTAAAAAATTGGATTTTAGAGAAATCTTAAGTAGTAGTTAATAATCCTGCTAAAAGTGATAAAATTAAGAGTATGTTCAAAAGATCACTAGAGCAAGTTTTGATTGAGGATATTAATGATTTTAAGATTAGTATAGTTTTTGGACCCCGCCAAGTAGGTAAAAGTTATCTACTTAATCTCATTTTTAACAAAAATTTTCCTCATAAAAAATCACATTTTTTTGATTTGGAGCAAACGCATGATTTACTAGAATTTTCAGGATCTCCAGCTGAGATTCAAGAGCGTATTACTAAAGCCGGTAAGTTGATTTTTATTGATGAGTTTCATTATATAAAAAACGCAGGCAAAATTTTTAAAGCCATTTATGATTTAGCCAAGCGCTTTCCAAAAAAACAAATCAAAATTTTTGCTTCAGGTTCATCATCTATAGAGATTCATAAACATATAAAAGAGAGCATGGCAGGACGAGTTTGGACTTATCAGCTTATGCCTTTGACTTTGGATGAATATTTATCAGCGAATCGAGCAGATCTCACTATTGATGAGTATTTTATCTATGGTGGGTTGCCGGAAGTCTATGATTATGTGGGTTCCAAAAGAGAATTATATTTAAATCAAATCCTAGAAACCTATATCCAAAAAGATATTAAATCAATGATTAAAGAAGAAAATATAACGGCATTTAATAAATTACTTTTTATGCTTGCTGAATATCAAGGTCAGGTAGTGGTGAGATCTGCTCTAGCAAACGATCTTAGAGTCTCTAGTCAAACTGTAGATCGCTATTTGGAACTTTTAGAAAATACTTTTACTTTATATGCTTTAAGCTCTTTTTCTACAAATATTAGTAACGAATTAAAAAAATCAAAAAAATATTACTTATATGATTTAGGTGTGAGAAATGCTCTGCTAAAGAATTTTAAACCGCTTTCAGCTAGAAAAGATTTAGGTACAATTTATGAAACTTATGTTCTGCATTATTTAATGAGTATTAAAAACAAGGCTAATTCTAGTTTGTTTTTTTGGAGGACAGCTAAGGGTTTGGAAGTAGATTTTGTTTATTTGCAAAATCAAGAAATTACAGCGATTGAAGTTAAGCATCGCTATGATCAAAAAGTACTAACTCCTAGCTTGGAAGCTTTTTTGAGGGCTTATCCACATACAAAAAGAGTTATTATCGTTTTTAAAGAATCAAAAAAATTTGATTCTTATGAAGAGTTTGAGTATCGGGGATATAAAGTATCTCTAGTAAGAGTAGATGTTTTAGATAGTGTATTTGATTAGGATACGAGAATATGCGTTTAGCACCCCTCACGGCAATGTCTATCAAGAGCGCTGAGCATCTCGTCTGAAGCTAGGTGCTCGGGGTAGATACTGATACCAGCATTTACATTTAGATCGCGAGCCGCTTTTAGAGAGGTTTTGAGCTCTTCAGTGCTGGTTCTATCACCGTCAGTTATGAGATGGATTTTTAGATCATCTTTTTTGGTGAGAGTTCTTAGCTGTGAAATACTGTCTTTGACGAAGTTATAGACAGTTTCTTGGTTGCGGTTCTTAAGTCCGTGCCAATAAGTCATCGGCATCAATACATCCCAGTTACTAGCGATGTATTCCCATGGATAAACGCTTTTGATACGAGGAGAGTAAACAATAGCGATAAGAGGATAGTCTTTTGGTAGTTTTGATTTTAGTTTTTCGGTATAACTACGAACCGCCCAGAGATTGGTGTTCTCCTCAATATCAGCGGCCATGCCGTCTAGCTTATGACCGTCTGGGCTGGTGTAGAGAGCGGGATCGATAAATTTTTTGGCGTCAGTGTTAATGTCATTTAGATAGCAATACGACCAGCCGATGATTTTGATATTAGCTTGGTGAGCGGCTTTTAGAAGAGCATCAACACCGGCTTTATCCTTAAAGACTTCTGTGGTAGATCTATTTATTTGTAGGTAAATAGTGTCGATATTATAAGTTTTGAGTCTGGTGATAAAAGCATTAGTGTCTTTTGGGTAATTCCAAACATTCACCCAGACGCCTTTACCATTAGTGATAACCTTATTTACATCTTGCACGCTAAGTTTTTGATCTTGATATTTACTCAAGCTCAGAACATCACTAGCTTGCGCAAAATTTAAACAAAAAACCGTCAATAATAAAAATACAGAAACACGCTTCATAATAGTATTTTACCCTAATAAAAAAATTATTCACCTATCTGGCACCTAAACTAAATCACTGATAAATTTTGTTATTAAGGTCAGATATACAAAAAACGATAAAACATCAATGCCCGTGGTAATAAGCGGTCCGCTTGCCGCCGCTGGGTCTAGATCCATTTTTTTAAAGGCCATAGGGGTGATTGTACCTAGTCCGACTGCCAGCATCATAGAGACGATTAAAGATAAAGCTATGAGTGCAGAGAGTAAAACATTTTTATAAACATAAAAAGATAAGGCTCCAACGATTCCAGCGCAAGTCACTCCAATCATAATACTGATAAGGATTTCATGGAATAAGATTTTTGAGCCTTTATTCAACTCTACTTCTCCGGTAGCTAGCCCGCGAATAATAATAGTGGAGCTTTGGTTTCCGATATTACCAGACATCCCAGAAAGTAAGGGCATAAATGAGATGGCAATTGGGATAGCGGCGATGGTCATATTAAAACTAGCAATTAAAGTAGCGGCGAAATATTGTCCAAGCAAGGTAATTATCAGCCATGGTGTGCGCGCGCGATAGGCATCATAAAAGCGATTGATAAGAGATTTACCAAAATCAATTCCAACATCACTATTAACATTAATACCGCTTGATTGATAAATATCTTCAGTAACTTCCTCTTCGATAACTTCGACGATATCATCGATGGTAATAATTCCGACAAGTTGTTTATCATCGTTCATCACAGGAATAGCCAAGAAGCGGTACTTGCTAATCAAGTCAGCGGCGGTGCTCTGGTCATCGGAGGTTTTTACGGAGATAACTTCGTTATTCATGTGCTCAGAGACTTGGTTTTCGTCGGGAGCCAAAAACAATTCTCTCAAGCTGATTACACCAACGAGCTCACCAAATTTTTTGGTAACGTAAATGTACATGATGGTGTTGCCGGTTTCTTTTGCTTTTAATCTTAAGTAGCGCAAAGCCGCTCCTATCTTGAGATCCGCGCGCACACTAATAAAACCCGGAGTCATAATACCTCCGCAGGTATCGGGCTCAAAACTGAGTAGTTCTTTGATTTCAAAAGGTTTTTGGAGTTGTTCGAGAATTTTGAGCATGCGCTCATCTTCAAGTAAGCTTAAAATATCAGCCGCATCATCGAGTTCCATTTGGTTACAGAATTTTGTGATCTGATCGTTAGATAAAAAATCAAAAATTTCTTTTATCTGGTTATACTCAAGCTCAACAATTACAAGTGCCCCTTGATTAAAAGATAAAATATCAAAGAGAAGTTGTTTTTCGTTTTTATCGAGATTATCAAACTCCTCAGCAATATCCTGAGGATAGTACTCGTCAAAAATGGCCCTGAGCTCATCAATGCGAGACTCATCTATTTCACTTAAAATATTTTTTAAATTAAGCGCGTTTGCCGACATATTTTAATCTTAAAGAGCCCTAGGATTTTTTGCCCAATAATACTATTATTCCCAAATCAAAAAGCAGCCAGAATTGGCTTTTTTTGGCGTTAATTATCTTTATAGATTGATGTGTAACTAATATATAATTAGCTAAATATGGCAGAGCCTGATGCTAATCAAAAATATCTTACTCGAATAGTTATTGGCTTGGCGCTTTTGGGTTTTGTTTTTTTGTGTAATTATGCTGGCGCGAGTCTTTGGTCGGTTTTGATTTTGGTGGTGGCTTTGCTTGCGTTTCAAGAGTTTAGAAACCTTTGTAATCGTATGGGTGTTTTTATTTTAGCGAGCTGGATAAATTTTTTTATAGTGCTATTTGTGCTAATGCCTTTACTTGTAGCTCGCAGATACACTCCTGAATTGGTTTTCACCTATCAGCTATGTTTGATTGTGGCGGCTTATGTGATAATTTTTCCGCGAATCTTACTAAAAGAAACTTTTACAAAATTCGATGATGTGACTACGTCTCTGTGGGCAGTTTTTCATCTCGGGCTTTTGCCTTCGTTTTTTACTTGGATAAGGATCATGGATAAAGGGTTTTACTTTACTCTGATAATTATCCTCGCTTCAGCGGCGAATGATACCGGTTCGCTACTCTTTGGAAAACTTTTTGGTAAGACCAAACTCGCTCCCCATATAAGTCCTGGCAAAACAATAGCAGGAAGTTTGGGCGGAATTTTTTGTGCGAGCTGGGCTTTTTGGGGTTTTTGTAGTTTATGGGGTATAAAACTTAATCCTGATTTTTGGGATAGCAAAATAGAATTTTTATCTAATAACTTGATGAATTTTTCACCTGAGATTTTTTCAATAGCGGTGTTTATCGCCCTTGGCGCGTTATATGCCATCGTCGGTCAGATTGGAGATCTCTTGGTGAGTGCTCTTAAACGCGCGGCTGGAGTGAAGGATTCAGGACATTTACTTATGTCTCATGGTGGAGTCTTGGATAGAGTAGATAGTCATTTTTTTGCAGTTTGGTTTGCTTTTTTTGTTTTTGCTTATTTGGTTAGATAAATAGCCGTTTTAGTATAAAAATGGATAATAGATTAGCTGTTTTGGGTATAATTTAGCTAATGGTTGATTATATCCCAAGATTACAAGAGCACGATCTTAAAAAATTTCTTTGCTCTGATATATATCAAGTGGCCATAATTTATGGAGCTAGACGTATTGGTAAAACTACACTAGTAAAAAAATTTTTAGAATCTCAAAAGAAGTCTTATTTATTTAAAACAGGTGATGATTTAGAAGTTCAGAATATTTTATCAAAAAACTCCTTAGTGCTTTTAAAAAGTTTTATTGGAAATAATAAATTAGTTTTTATAGACGAAGCTCAAAGAATAGAGAACATCGCTTATAGCTTGAAAATTTTAGTAGATCATAATCCAAATTTAAAAATTATTGTTACAGGCTCGTCAAGTTTAGATCTGGGAAAGTCAATTGGGGAGCCGCTTGGCGGAAGAGCAAAAATCATTAAGGCGTTTCCGATTTCACAACTCGAATTAAATAAAATAGAAACTTTAAGTGATACTTCTGCTCAATTAGAATCAAGATTAATTTATGGATCTTATCCAGTGATTATTACTCATGAAGATAATCAAGAAAGAAAAGAATATCTTCTAGATTCAATTGATTCATATCTTTTAAAAGATCTACTAGAATTTGATGGTATTCGTAATTCAAACAAAATTAAGCAATTGCTTAGATTGATTGCTTTTCAGATAGGTAAGGAGGTCTCGCAAACAGAACTTGCTGGGCATTTAGATCTTAGTAAAGATACCGTTGCTAAATATTTAGATTTGCTTGAAAAAGCTTTTGTGATTTATTCTCGCCTAGGTTTTAGTAAAAATCTAAGATCAGAGCTAACTCGCAATTATCATTATTATTTTTTTGATAATGGCATTCGTAACGCTCTTATAAATAATTTTAATTCCCTAGATATGCGTGATGATTTAGGTTTATTGTGGGAAAACTATATCATTACTGAGAGATTTAAAAAAAATGAACTGACCCATAAAAAACCTTCATGTTATTTTTGGAGGACATATGAGCAACAAGAAATTGATTTAATTGAAGAAATTGATGGGGAGCTTTTTGCATTTGAAATAAAGGCAAATAAAAAAACCTCTAAAATTCCAAGTCAATGGAAAAAAAATTATCCTTCAAGTTGCTTTGAATTAATTAATAGGGATAATTACTTGGATTTTATTGGGTGATAACACCTAATAAACACATATTATTTCTTAAAAATATTATCCGTAATAGCATATTACGCTAAAATTATATTTGCTAATTGTATTTACAATTGGCGTGATTTTTTGCTGGTTTTGGCCGGTAATAATCCTATTCATGCAAACAGCAACGGAAAAACTAAATATTCCTAGTTTGCCCCAGGCAAAACCAGATCAACACGCTGCAGGTCAGGCTCTTGCTGTCGCTTCTGAGCCAGCTGGAAGCGGTGTAGAAAAAACGCGAGAGACTTTGGAATCCCTGAGCGCGCAGACTGAGCAATCCGCTAAAAACAAGAGTTCTAGTGGTTTTGATTTGAATTCATTTATTTCCAAGTATATTAATAATCCAGAAAAAACTAAGACTCGAAATTTATACATTAGTTATGTAAATGCCTTGTTGCATGCTTTTGCCACTATTACTTCGTTTGGTGATAGTGCCACTACAAAGTTTTTTAATAAAATTTTTCATAAAACAGCATTTTTCTTTACTCGCTATTTTGCTCCGATTTCTTCTTATGGACTTGCGGCGTTAAATTCTTTTTTTAATAAAGATATTGTCGAGGGTTTTATAAAAGCCATTCCGCCTTTGTTATTGCCTTTTGTTGGTGATGCTAATGTCGATACTGTCTATGGCTTAAGTACAAGCTTAAATCAACCTTATGATACGCTCAAAGACAGGGTTAGAGCGAAAACTGTTAAATCCAAAGAGCAAGAAGAATTCTTAGAAAAAAAAGGTAGTTTGAGTAGTAATATAAACGTAATTATTGATGAAGCAAAAAGATTTTTTAGAGATTTTAAACAAGGTAAATTAAATTTTTGGGATGAGTCGATTTATCTCTATAATTGCCCTTTAATTCTTGGTGGGTCCTTGCCGATGCTTTTATTTGCGCGTAATGATAGAGATACCTTCCTGGCTAAAGCTCTTGGTTTGATGCGTAATATAGGAGGTCTAATGGGAGACGCTGGATTCTTAAAAGGAAAAGATATGCTCAAAAAACTTATTGGTGTGATGTGCTCTATTAGTGCTTTTGCAAGCATCGGCAAGCGTTGGGTTAAATCAGAAAACTATTTCAACGCTCTAATCCATTTATCATCAGCTCTTGATGTTTCAGCAATGGCATTGTGGAACACATTTAGTGGTACTCGAGATGCTAAATCTCATTAGCGTTTATGATTCCCAAACCCGGTCTCTCTGGTAGTTTGATTTGGTTTTTTATAAATTCAACCCCGCAGTAAGGATCTTGCTTAAGTAGTAGTGATCCATCTAAATCAGCAAAATCCACAAGCGGACTTAGATGAGCGAAGGCTGTAATTGAAATAGAAGTCTCAGTAAAACAGCCAAGCATGATTTTTAAATTGTGAGCGCGAGCTGAATGTATCATCCTGATTGCTTCCGTCAGCCCACCAGTTTTTGTGTGCTTGAGATTAATTGAGTGAAAATATTTAGCACAATAAGGAATATCTTTTAGGGTTTTGCAGCTCTCGTCAGCCATCAGCGGAATCGAAGATTGCTCAAATAAGCTTAGATAGTCACTAGGACTGGATTCTAGCTTTAGCGGCTCTTCTACAAATTCTATATCAAAGTGTTTTATCTCTTCAAGAGTTTTGATGGCTTGCTCAAGGCTCCAAGCGGCATTAGCATCGACTCTGATTCTGGCTTGAGGAGCTGATTGACGGATGGTTTCCATGATCTTGATATCATTTTCAGTGCCTAGTTTTATTTTTAGAATATCATAGCCACGCTCAAGAGCAATCAGCGTCTTGGTTTTCATGGTTTCAAGATCAGCGATACCAATGGTGTAAGAAGTCTTGGGAGCTCTTGAGGCTGATAAACCTAAAAATTTATATAAAGGTAAATTAACTAATTTAGCTCTTAAGTCCCAAAGAGCCATATCTAGACCGGCTTTTGCGGCTTGGTTATTTCCAGGAATAGTAGCGACTCTGGCTTGAAACTCCTGATTATCAAATGGATCAAGGTTAGTAAGTAAGTTTGAGGAGATTACTTGGTTATAAAAATTACTGACGCTCGTTTCATCTTCTCCGTAAAATCTACTAAAAACCGACTCACCAAGAGCTTTTATGGTTTTGCCGTTATGCTGATATTCTAATTCTAGGATAATGGTGCGAGATGTGTTTTTTGAGCCTCTTGAAATAGCAAAAGTAAATTCTAGATCTAGTTCGATTACTTTGTAGTTTAGTTTCATTTAGATACCTGCCAGAATTTTTTCATGCCCGCCAAACCTAATCAAATCAACGCTTTCAAGTCCTGTTTCGGCTTTTACACTTTTTAGGTAAGCGCGCGCTTGATCTTCATTAAGGTTAGAAGTGTTAATCGAAATCCCAATTATTTTAGCTGGGTTATTGGCTTGTATCCACGAAACAGCCTCTTGGTAGATTGAGATTAATTGACTCATATTTGGAATTTTTACACTGTAGCCGCCTTGAATTTCTTCTATCCCAGCTTTATGGCAAAGTATCATGGCAGAAGGGTTTGAGCCGTGGACTAGTGAGAGAGTAACTCCAGAATAACCAGGATGTAGAAGCGAACCTTGCCCTTCTACAAACACATAATGTTTTTGACTTAAGTCAAAAACTCCGCAAACTTCATCAATAGCACGTTCCATAGCTCCGCTGGCAAAATCACAAATAATTCTATCTAGAGGAATCCCGTCGCCGCTAATCATGATGCCGGTTTGTCCAGTAGCTACAAACCCGCTTGGGATGCCTTGTCTAAGAGCGGCTTTTTGAAGCTCTAGAGCTGTGCACATCTTGCCGACATTACAATCACTACCTACCATGGTGATAATTTTGGTGTTTAAGTTTCTAGATTTTTGCTTAGCTACATAATTATCCTTACTTGCTTTATAAATACTGGGATCTCGCACATCCCAAAGCATGACCTGGTGCTCATCAGCTAGATTTTTTAGTTCGGGAATATCAGCTAAAAAATTATGCAGACCATTTATAATGTGCATTTTATTTATTATGGCGGTTTTAATTATTGTGATCCAGCTATCGGGCAGATCCCCGCCAATCGGAGCAATTCCGATCAAAAGCGCTTTAGGATTAAGCTCTAGAGCTTCTTGGATGTTTGATACTATTGGAGCCGAGCAATTTATGCCAGTTATGTCTTTGATTTTTTGGCCAGTGCAACTGCTATCAAGCACTGAGCTGATTGGCCAACTGCCGTATCTTAAAATACCTGTTGCGGTTTTAGCTTGCCTTGTCGCTAAGAAACCTTCTGTCAATAAACAAAGCGGTGTGGTTTTCGGGTCAATGATACTCACAAGGGTATTATGCCCTGTTTTTTTTGATTTTCCCCATTAAAGGCTTGAATACAGGTGAACTATAATAAAGAGGCATTATGTATTGTTTCACATGATTTTTCTTTTTCTACCAAGATAGTTATGTCTCGGAATTTATTAATATCTAGAGTTTTAAACCTTCTTACTAGTTGTCTTTGAAACTCATTTACGAACAAATCTATTCTTTTTTGGGTTAATAGAATTTTTTCAGCTTCCTGGCTATCATAATCACTCCTAGCTTCTTGCGGAGTAAATCTATAAATTCCATCAACATCATAAAAACGGCAGTTTCCACTTACCAATTAATTTAATTAAAGTTAACAAATAAAAAAGACGAGTTCATAGATTGTAAATAAAAAAACAAAGAAACTATGAACTCAT
>Ga0315901_10006573_pt1 | contig 13894 bp, 13 predicted proteins | sample LakEriMetagenome_10_FD_203761 | JGI IMG/M metagenome (GOLD analysis project Ga0315901, IMG submission 203761) | Freshwater fungal communities from buoy surface, Lake Erie, Ohio, United States - Buoy 2 MA116 | ecosystem: Environmental > Aquatic > Freshwater > Lake | place: USA: Lake Erie, Ohio... | reverse complement strand
GTTGAAAGGTCCAATTGAAATATTAAATGGACAAAAAATTCAATCATCTGTTGGTGGCACGCCAGTTGTATTTGCAAATGATATTGTTGTATCAGGATCAATCGATATTACCGGAATAATTGAAGGAATTAATTTAACAGATTTTAGTTCTTCTCTTAATACGAGATTAGGTAATTTAGAAAGTAGCGGTGGTAGCTTAAACTCATTTACAGCATCTGCCATTAGTAGATTAAATTCACTAGAAAGTACAACAAGTAGTTTAAACTCTTACACATCTAGCAATAATACAAGACTTAACACAATAGAATCAACAACAGGTTCACTAAATTCATATACATCTAGCACAAACACAAAACTATCAAGTATTGAAACAACAACTAGTAGTATAATAAGTGTTAACACAACACAGAATAGTAGATTAGATTCGTTAGAGACAACAAGCGGAAGTATTTTAAGTACAAATACAGCTCAGAGCAGTAGATTAGATTCTATTGAAGGTAAAACTGGTTCTTATGCTACAACTGGTAGTAATATATTTCAGGGAACTCAAACAATTACAGGTTCTTTGTATATCTCACAAGATTTAGTTGTTGCAGGATCATCATCTATTCAAAACATAAGTTCATCTATTGTTAATATCGCTGATAATATCATCACCGTCAATGCATTAAATCCTAGTGTTAGATTTGGTGGTTTAGCAGTTATTGATAGTGGATCTAACCCACAGGTGTCCGGATCAATGTTGTTTGATTCAGTAAACAACCAATGGATTTTTGTTCACCAAAACCAAGGTACGGTTACATCATCAGTTTTATTGATGGGCCCAGAAACATATGACAATTTAGGTAATGAGGCTTATATAACAACAAACAGATTAGTTAAAAGTACAGGAATTGAACATTTAACTAATAGTAATATTAATGATGATGGAACAACCGTTACAATACTATCAAATGCAGTGGTTAATGGTACATTTAGTGCAACAGGAACAACATTAGTATCGGGTTCATCACAAATTAATCATAACACAACAACCAATTATGTTGCCAATGAACATATAAATCACACATCGGTGTCTATAAGTGCTGGTAATGGTTTAAGCGGTGGTGGTGACATATCTTCAACTAGAACATTATCACTTGATACAACATCAACAACATTTACAAATGGTGTTAAAACAAAAATGAATACCGAAGGTGTTGTATCTGGTTCATCACAAATAACTTATGGAAGTATTAGTGGAATACCAAGTGGTATCGTTTCTGGTAGCTCACAAGTATCATATACGGGTTTAAGTAATATACCTAGTGGTATTGTAAGTGGATCATCACAAGTGTCTTTTACAGGTTTAAGTAATATACCTGGTGGTATTGTATCAGGGTCAGTACAAGTTGATTTAACGTCAACAACAAATTATTCAACCGGCATTAAAACAAGATTAAATGCTGAAGGTGTTTTATCTGGTTCAGCGCAAGTTGTTGCAGCATTACCTGCTGGAACTGTTTCGGGGTCTGCTCAAGTATCAATAGCATCAACAACAGGATTTAGCACATATTTAGACCAAGCAGTTAAATCTGGCTCAACAGTTACATTTAACTATGTAAACACAAATAGATTAATTCAAAATTCACATTCAACTACTTTAAGTAATTCATCATACAATAGTGAGGCTGCAGTTTATGCGAATGCTGGTGCCGGTGCAAATATTTATCCTGGTTATGGATTTCATAAATCTGGTGAATTAGGTGTTTTCTTATATGCCACAAATAGAAGCACATTAAGAATGCGTGCCGACGATGGGAATGATTATAAACTATGGCATGATGGTAATTTAACCAATCTTAATCAACTTACTAATGGGCCTGGTTACATTACATCATATACCGAAACAGATACATTAGCTACAGTTACCGCTAGGGGTGCTAGCACATCGACTGATGTAACATTTAACGGAACCCTTACAATGGGAACTAGTGGGACACAGTATATCAGAATGGGTAGATTTCCATCAAGTGTGACCAATACTGGAGAAGCTTGGATAGGTAGGGCGTCTGATAGATCGGCAGGAACAATGACGGTTCAATTGGGTTCAGGTAGTGATAGAACATTCGAAGTTGTGGACAATGCATGGAGCACAGTTATCTTTGGTGCAAGTATGGGTGCTTTTACTTACAAAAACAACGCAATATTACATGCCGGTAATTACACTTCATATGCAATGGCTGGTGCGGGGTATTCAGCGAATCAGAATTTAAACACATCTAGTACACCAACATTTGCAGGTGCAGATTTGACTGGTAGATTATATCTAAATGGTGGTTCATATGAAGGTTCTATATTGTTTGGTTCATCAACTACATGGAGATGCGGTATTAGACAACATGACGATACTGATGCTGAACTAAGAATTTGGACTGTTAATAATAGTGGAATGATATTCTTGGCAAATGGATATAATGGAGAACCAGCTGACATTGCCAGACCAACCGATGGACTTGTTGTTGTGGGTAATAATGTTGGTATTGGTAATTTCAGTTCAAGTGATCCAGGTTATAAATTACAAGTAAATGGAACTGGTTATTTTAGTGGTAATGTTAGAATGAACGCTAATGTCGGTGTGGGTGGTGATGCTGCATTGAAATTTCATGTTTATGGTAGTAATGAATTTGTAAGATTTGAAAATACAAGTACTGGTGGTAATCAATATTGTCAACTTAATATGAGAGCAGGTAATAGAAATGCGTATCTATGGGTAGGTAATGAAAACACCTCTGCTTGGGCCGGAGCTGGTGGATTAAACATATACACCGATAATGGTAATATTGATTTATGGACAAATGCTGTTCAACGAGTTAGGATTCAAACAGATGGACACATGGTTCCATATGCAAATAATTCATACGATCTGGGATCGTCATCACTTGGTTGGAGAAACGTTTATACAAATGACTTACATTTAAGTAACATGAATAAGCCTGAAGGTAATGATGTTGATGGAACGAATGGTAACTGGACTATTCAGGAAGGTGCAGAAAATCTTTATATTATAAACAATAATAACGGAAAGAAATTCAAAATAAAGCTAGAAGAAATATAATGGCTGTTTACGGAAATAATGAATTATTTACGATTTATACACACGATGGTAGCACAAAAGAACGAGCGGCGCCATCATTAAATCATTTGGTAGAGATAGGAATTTCTACCAATGGTTTTTATTGGGTAAATCCAAGTTTAGGTTCAACAACACCAATATACATTTATGTTAATTTTAGTTATAGAACAAAAGAGGCTTGGGCGCTCGTATTATCAAATAGAATTAATACAACAGGTGTTGCAAATAGTTTATATACCGCAGATGGTGTAAATGGCGCAACATCTCAAGGTTCAGTTACATATGATAAGGGTGTTAATTTTATTAATTACAAAGGTTCTTATGGAAATACAAACTTAGACTTTAACTGTTTAGTTGGTGTTAAGTATTGGGAATTACTAGGTAATAATGTTTGTCAATTTGTTTCAACATCCATACGTACATTGTCAGATACAGGAAACCACACAAAAAGATATAGATGGGCATTTAGTGAAATGAATTCAACATACGCTTTTATAAATGCTTATGGGGTATCTGATGAAACAGGAAGTGGTTCGCCGGGATTGTATAGTTACCATGCAGCAAATAGTTTTTCGTTTACAACATATGATAATGACCAAGATGTGCACGGTGCAAACTGTTCATCATATTACAATAACGCCCCAAATTGGTACGGTGCATGTTGGAGTGGAAATCCGTGGGGTGGAATGGGAAATGGGTATGCTGATGCATTTTTTTGGGATGGTTCGGGTGGTGATTACCATAATTACGGAGCAGTTTATATAGGAGGATAATATTATGCCATTTTATATTGGAGGAAATAAATTTACAGCAAGATTTCATGACGGATCGACAGCCGCAAAGGCAGCGCCATCACTACAACATCTTGCTGAGTTAGGAATAAGAACAAATGGTTTCTATTGGATAAATCCACAAGATTCGTATTCACCAATTTATATCTATGTTGATATGAATTATAGAAGAAATGAGGCGTGGGCACTAGTTTTATCAAATAGAATTAATACGGGTGCATTGAATAGTGGTAGTGTAACAGCAGATGGAAATACTGGAATATCATCACAAACATATGTAACATATTCAAATGCGGTTAATAATATAAATTATAAAGGTTCTTATGGAAATACAAACTTAGACTTTAACTGTATGGTTGGGGTTAAGTATTGGAAACAATTAGGTAAAAACATATGTCAAATTGTTTCTACATCTGCAAGAACATTATCAGATACCGGAAATCATACCAAAAGATTTAGATGGGGGTTTAGAGATATGTCAGGAACATACGCATTTCAAAACATTTACGCGATTAAAGATGAAGGTGGTGGAACGCCTGGTTTTTATTCCTATCACGCAGCAAACGGTTATTCTTTATCAACATATGATAATGACCAAGATGCATATGGTGCCAGTTGTTCAACAGCGTATAGTAATTACCCTTGGTGGTATGGTGCTTGTTGGGATGGAAATTATTTTGGAGGAAGTGGTCACGCAGATGGCCCGTATTGGGCGGGTTCTGGTGGCGATTATCATAATTACGGTGCAGTTTATGTTGGTGGTTATATTTAAAATTTAATGTTATGAATACACAATTAAAAGAAATGAAATTATTGGTTAAAAAGATATCTCACGAAAAGTATATCAGAACAATTGTTGATATGTCTGGAAATGAAATATGGAATGGTGGTGAACAATATTATCTATATATGGGAGACATTGTAATGGATAATGATAGAATGTCACAATTAATAAACCAAATGCAACAATTACCATTTTGGAATATTGTTGAGATTGAAAACGATTTTAGTTAAATTTAAAGAATGGCACCTTTATATATAGGGACAAAAACTATTACATCTTCAGACACGTTTGGGTCAACTGGTGCTTATAAAAATAAGTATGAATTACCATTAGGTGGATTGAAATTATATTTAAGTGGGGACTCATACAGGGCCGGTCCTTATTGGGTGGATAAAGCACAAAATATTATATTTGAATCTAAAAATACCTCTAACCCATACAACACAAGTCAAACGCCAAGAGCGAGTGTTGGTGGTGTTAACTGTATTGATTTTAATGACGGTTCTTATTGGGAATCAACACAAGCTGGTGCGGATTTAGTTGACATGAGATATGATTTTACTTTGGTGATGATTTATTATTATGAAGGTTTTGCCGCAAGAAGAACGATATTCGAAAAAGCTGGAAATTCATATGCATCATATCAACAAGAATTAGCATGTACAATGGAAACGGACGCAACTATGTCGTGGTATCGTGGGCATACTAATTATGATTATTCAATAACTAAGACATACTCAACAGGTGGGTGGAGAATGATTGGAATTTATGGCGCTGGGGTTACTTCTAGAACTGGTGGTTATTATAATGGTAGTGGTTGGTCAGACACTTATTATAATAATACAACTAATGCTATTACAGCCGCGGGGCCAATTAGGGTTGGATATGGATATGCGGGTGTTGTCCAAGCCGGTTATATGCACGCAGTATGTGTATGGGATAGAAAATTAACAACTCAAGAAATTAATAATACGTATAGATTTTTCCAAACCAACTACGTTACAGGTTTAACAGTATAATATGAGTAGAAAATTTATTAATATGGATATGGATAACACCAATTATGGATATTGGTGGGTAGATTTCATTAATGAAGAAGGTGAAATAGAAAGAATAACTTTTGATAACGATCTTGATGCTGAAGCGTTTTATCACGAATTAATTTCAGAGAGAAACTCTACACAATCTGAATAATTATTCTTAATTTAAACCTATGAATAATATAGGTTTTGGAATTTTCTGCTTCGGTGAGGAATATTATTATAAAGGTACTGTTGAGAAAATAAACAGTATTTTAAACGCCGGTTATCATTGTTATATCTTAACTGAAGATACCGAATATTTTACAAAAAAATACACAGCACCTCTTCATGTGTTTGAATATAATAGATCATATAAATCCTATGCGGATAAAATGATCTTACCAAAACACATTTTTAAAAACCACGATATTTGTATTTTAATTGATGCTGACACATTTATTAAAAACTATTCATTTTTGAATGATTTAAAAGATTATAATTTTAAAGAAGGTATTTCTTATATTGACACATTATTGAATCACAATGCTAAACGTGAATTCGTTAAAGATTTGATTAATAAAGATTCTGATGAATGGAAACCATATGTTAATTACATGACAACGTTATATCCTAATTATGGTAATTTTTTGACTATGTGGGAATATTTTCTTATTATTAACAAAAAAGGGTTCAACTCAAAAGATTTTTATCATCATTATGAAAGAATGCAATTAGCAAAAGAATATTCAGATCTTTCATTTAAAAAAGATATTGGTGGCGCAGGTGAAGGTATATCGATACAAGCTAGTTGCAAACTATCGAACACACCAATAGAAAGGGATATTGAGTTGTACGATTTATTAAAACATAAAATGATAAGCATAAGCCGAAGGTACATAAGACCCGAACTTTGGCCAGATTGGATGAAATGATAACAAATGAAGAATATATTAGAAAGAACATCACTAACAATAATGATGAACCTGTACCGTATCGCTGGACACATGGTGCCACAGATTTACATATGGGAGATGGTATTATTGTGTATTCTCTTATACAGCATATGAGAGCAAAAGTTTGTGTTTGCATAGGTTCTGGTGGCGGTTTTATCCCCAGAATTATGACACAAGCAAGAATTGATTTACATAAACAAAAAATATTCGATGGAAACAATGATTATAATTGGGGGGATATTGGGGTTACTTATGTGGTTGACGCTTGTAATGGGATTGGTGGTCCTACCGATCTCGAAGACGAGACCTCTTTCTTTCGCAGCACGTTTTATCCTAGACTTATTAAGTCAACTTCTGTCGACGCGTATTATGATTTCTTTGTTCGACAAGATATTAAAATAGATTTATTATTTATTGATGGGGATCATTCATATGAAGGGGTTAAACAAGATTTCGATCTTTATTCATCCATTTTGTCTAATAATGGTATAATCATAATTCATGATACCGACCCAAATTATGAAGAAACATTAATTGTTTCTGAAGATGCCAAAAAAGATCATTATAGATTTGATGGCCCGGCAAAACTTGTCAAAGAACTTGAAAAAAACAATAACTGGAACTTGATTAATTTACATAATTTCCGTATATTAATGGATAAGCCATCCTCAAGTGGCATTACCATTATTAATAGGAAAAATGATTAAATTACTTTCAGTTGTTGGCCACGGAACGAATCTCATTCCCCATTTTATTAATCACTATACAAAGTATGTAGATGAGATACAATTCATTGTATATCAATCATCTATACAGCCAACACTAATTAATGATGTTAAAGAGATAGTTAAAAACTATTCAAATACTAAGATTGTAAAAACAATTGAAGATCGTGTATTTGATTGGGAAAAAGTTACAGCATTATATAACATGGTAAAATCTAAAAAACCAAATGACTGGTGGGCTATTGCTGATATTGATGAGTTTCATTTATATCCAGATGATAATCTAAAGAAATTGGTAGATAGATGTGAAGAGTTTGGTTGGGACCTTGTTAGGGGTGGGTTTATAGATAGAGTTGGGGAAAATGGTGAGTTTGTTGAAATAAAAGAAGATATCAATATTTTTGAACAATACCCTAACATGGGATTTTTTAGATATCCAATGAGTAAAGCATGCCCAAATAAAATTTGTGTAATGAGAGGATATGTTGAAATAACCGCAGGTCAGCACTACGCAAAAATTAATGGGCAAACCACATGGAGATGGCAGGGTTGGAATCATCCATTAATACACCCATATTCGTTTGTACAGGTTCATCATTTCAAATGGGATAACACAGCAATAGAAAGAGTAAAAGCTGTTGCTAGTGTCAATCAAGAATATGCTTATTCAGATGAATATCGATTGATGTACAAAGAATTATCAAAAACGAAGTTTAAAATAGATTTAAATGAACCCGAATTTATGTTTGAAAAAAGTGATGGTCAAGCAAAATTCAAAAAATACCAGCAGTGGGATAAATTAATTAAAAAAATCATATCAATATGACACAAAAAGAGAGAGACGAAGAAATGTTCAAGCTAGAACAAAGAAAAGTCAAAGCATTAGAAAAAATCGGTAATTCATTAGATGCACTAACTATTTGGTTTGAAGAAATTGATAAACAAGAATGGAGCGATAGAATTCAATATTATTTGTCTGAATGGCACCATTTTTCTGAATTGCACCAAACAACTAAACCAAAAGACCCAACAATAAATGGATAAACACAAATTAGGCATTATTGTTCCGTATAGAGATAGGGCGAATCAATTAGAGACTTTTAGAAGAAGAATGGCTTTCTATTTAAATCAAACTGGTATAGATTATAATATTTTTATAATTGAACAGGATGGGGCAAAACTTTTTAATAGGGGGATGTTATTAAACATCGGATTTAAATATGCCATAAAAAATGGTTGTGACTATGTTGTTTTTCACGATATCGACATGTTACCACTTAATGTAGATTACTCTTATTCTGATAAGCCGTTACATATAGCAACAGATTTTTATACCACGCTAACTATATTAGACAATCGAGAAACATTTGATGAATATTTTGGTGGTGTAACTATGTTTCCAGCTAAAGATTTTCAAAAAATTAATGGATTTTCAAACAAATATTGGGGGTGGGGGTATGAAGATACCGATCTATTATTAAGATGCAAAGAAGCGTCAATTGAATTGGGCACATTAAAAATAAAAAATTTTGGCAGAAATGGTAAATCTTTAAAATTTAATGGGGTTGATTCACTAGTCAAGTGCAAAAATACCATTAACTTAAATCAAAATGCAACATTTTTTATATCGTTTTATCCTGATAAGTTGGTATTAGATCACACAAGAGAATCTGATGAATTTACAGTATTCAGTATCCCTGGATGGGATTTTGCAATTTGTTTTAATTCTTTTTCAAGATATAACTTTTGTGCATTTGATTCAAACCATAACGCGTTATATGTTAATTCAAAAATTAAAACAAACTATAAAACAAATATAACAGTAACACTAGACGCAACAAATAAAATTATAAAAGTCTACCAAGACGGAAAATACATAGGTGAAACCCCAACCTATAAGAAATTGTATTTTTATAAAAAAGAGCCATATTTTTATTTGGGTGTCGGTAAACCAGACAGACAAAAAACGGAAAATTATTTTAGAGGAACAATAGACAAGTTCGCATATTTTGAAGACATCCTAAAAGAAAATGAGATAAATGATATATCCGGTAACGAATCAATAAGTCTTACCAAAAATTTTATGTCATATAATTCATCAGAGTTTTTAAACATATATTATGATGCTAATTTTATTCACAATTATGAATTAATAGATCTTTCTGGGAATGGGAATAATGGAATTATCGAAAAATGTGAAATTGTTGATACAATATATGATGAATTCACAGAAATTAAAATACCTCATAGACGAATATCTAAATTTATATTGTTACCACATGAATCAAACGGATTTTTAGGTACAAAATGGAAACATCAAGCAACCAGGTGGAACCAATTAAGATTTACAAATGAAGTATCTTTAAATAAAAATTTATTGTATAATGATGGATTATCTGATCTGGATTTTGTACAGCACGGTCTTATAAAAGACAATAAAACATACCAAGCAATTGTAGGAATATGAGTCATAAATTAGGTGTATGTATACCATATAGAAATAGAAAAGAACATATCGATAGATTAATACCCCATTTATCAAAACATTTAAATCAACAAGGTATTGATCATACATTTTACGTAGGTCATCAAATCGATGATAAATTATTTAATCGTGGAGCAATGAAAAATATCGCCGCACATGTTGCATTTGAAGATGGTTGTGATTATGTGGCTTGGCATGATGTTGATATGCTCCCACACGAAGAAGCAAACTATTTGTTTCCAGAAACAACTCCAATGCATATTGCAACTAAATTATCAAAATATGGATACAATTTAGGGTATGATCAATACTTTGGTGGCGTGGTTCTTTTTAATAAAGAACAAGCCGACTTAACAAATGGATACTCCAATGATTATTGGGACTGGGGTCAAGAAGATGATGATTTGTTTTGGAGATGTTATTTTGAATCACTAACAACTGGTCGAATAATTAAAAAAGAAACCAATAAGCTAGTTGCCAATTTTAATGGTGACGATTCATACTTGGCTATCCCAACAAATAGGGAAATAAGTTCTTGTTTACATGGTAATCATACAATAACAATTACATTTAATGCAGAACAACAAGACCATAAAGTACCAATTTGGCTTGTGGGTGATACTGAAAAAAAATTTATTGAATATCCATTAATTAGAAAAGATGGTAGCTGGACTTGGGGGATTTCTTTTAATAATTCTAGGGCTGTTACTATGCAGCTGTTTGATAAAAATGGTAGGTATCATTACAACTGGGCCAAGAGGTTTGAGGGGATGTGGACACAAATCGTTTTTAGTTTCAATAATGAGGAAAAAAATGCGTACTTCTATGTGAATGATGAATTAATCAGTCAGATGAATGGAGTAAAACAAAATATTCCATTTCCAATTAGAAACGACTTAAAATCCCACGATTCTGTTAAGCCATTTTTACTTGGGTTTTGCAATCATTCAAATGTTTTCTACAAAGGAAAAATATGTGACGTAAAAATATACAACAAGTATTTTTCAAACATATCTGATTTAGTTAACAATAAAGAAAATTTGGTGTTAGATTGTGATTTCACTTCAGAAGATCTTACCAATAAAAATGTAACATTTACAAACGAGGATATTGAAATTATAGAAAACGTTGTACCATATAGAAGAGATAGTAGGTTTTATTGTTTACCACATATAGACGAAGGATTTGTTAATGGTACGTGGGCTAAAGGCGAAACAACAGCGAGAAACGAAAAAAGGTTTGTTACAGAAATGCAACAAAGAAAAATTGATTACAAAAACGATGGTTTAAAACAAATACTAAATGTTTTAACAATCGATAATATTGATGAAAGCCTATACAATAATACTAAATTTATAAATTGTAAAATGAAATGAAAAAGGTGATTGTGATGGGCGGTGGTGGGTTTATTGGGAATCATTTAGTTAGTAGACTACATAAAGATGGTAGTTATGTTGTTGCTGTTGATTTAAAATATCCTGAATGCGGAAATACTAAAGCTAATGAGTTTATAATTGGGGATTTAAGAAATATTGAGTTTGTTAAAAAAATAATTACAGAAGACACCGACGAGATTTATCAATTGGCTGCTGACATGGGCGGCGCTGGATATATTTTTACGGGGGACAATGACGCAAATGTGATGCACAATAGTGTATTAATTAATTTAAATGTTCTTAATGAATCGGTTGTAAAAAATGTAAAAAAAATATTTTATTCTTCATCTGCATGTGTATATCCAGCATATAACCAAGAAGACACCAATAACCCAAAATGTGATGAATTATCTGCATATCCCGCTGCACCAGATAGTGAATATGGTTGGGAGAAACTATTCAGTGAAAGGCTTTATTTTTCCTATAATAGAAATTACAATATAGATATAAGGGTAGGTCGATTTCATAATATTTTTGGGCCACTAGGTACCTGGACAGGTGGGAAAGAAAAGGCCCCAGCAGCTATTTGTAGAAAGGTTTCTGAGGCTATAGACGGTGAAACTATAGAAATATGGGGTGATGGGAAACAAACAAGATCTTTTCTTTATATTGATGATTGTATAGATGCAGTAATAAGATTTATGAATAGTAATTTTAAGGGGCCTCTTAATATTGGGTCAGAAGAAATGATTTCAATTAACGATTTTACAAAAATGATAATTGAAATTAGCGGTAAAAATTTAAAAATAAAAAATATTGAAGGACCAGTTGGAGTCAAAGGAAGAAATTCAGATAATAAAATGATTAGAGAAAAATTAAATTGGGAACCAAAACTATCATTGAAACAAGGTATAACTGAAACTTACTTTTGGATCAAAGAACAGGTAAGTAAAAAAACGGCATCATGATGATAAATGACTTGAATGAAATAAAAAAACAGTTAAATAACATTGGTTGTGGAATGTGTTTAGCAAAGTGGACGCAAGTTACAATGCATTTACACAATGGAATGACTCATTCTTGTCACCACCCATCACCACATAAAATACCACTAGAAGAAATTAAAAGAAACCCAACAGCATTACACAACACGAGTTTTAAAAAAGAAAAACGACGTGAAATGCTTAATGGTAAAAAACCAGAAGAATGTAATTATTGTTGGAATGTTGAAAACACCTCTAATTCCTTTTCTGATCGAATTTTTAAAAGTTATGAACCATGGTCTCAACCATATTTAAATGAAATCGCTGGGCTAGATTGGAGAGCAAATTATAACCCAAAATATGTGGAGGTTAGTTTTTCGAATACGTGTAACTTTAAATGTTCTTATTGTAGTCCAATGTTTTCATCTAAATGGATGGAAGAAATTGAAAGATATGGAGCATATCCAACGTCAACAAATTTTAATGATTTAACTTGGACTAGAGAAACAAACCAATTACCATATAAACATTCTGAGGAAAATCCGTATGTTGAATCTTTTTGGAATTGGTGGCCAGAATTATATAACGACCTACACACATTTAGAATAACTGGAGGTGAACCACTTTTATCTAAAGATACCTGGAAAATATTAGATTTTATTGAAACGACAGATAAACCAAATAGAAAACTGAATTTGTCTATTAATACTAATTTAGGATCACCCAAACAACTAATTGAAAAATTCGTTTTAAAAGTTAAGAACATAATCAATCAAGGTAATGTAAATGAATTTATTATTTTCACATCAGTTGAATCATGGGAAGAACAAGCCGAATACATAAGAAATGGATTAGACTTTGGTTTATTTTTTGAAAACGTTGAATATATTTTAAAAGAATTACCAAAAGTAACCATAAATGTAATGGCAACCTTTAATGCCTTGTCCATTTTTGGATATGGAAAACTTATTGATAAAATTTTTAGTTTAAAAGAAAAATATCGAAACAACGAGAGGTATTGGATATCAGCAATCCAGCTAGACACATCATATTTGAGATGGCCACAACACCTATCTGTTAAAATACTTGAAGATGAGCAAAAAGAATTCATTTTAGAGTATGCTAAAAAAGCATTTTATTACGCAACGCCAGAATTTAATCATAATCATTTTGGTTTTTCAGATGTTGAGGTTCAAAAAATAAAAAGACTATATGACTATGCAATATCTAAAGATGATTTCGATATAGATAAGCACAGAAATGATTTTGTTTTATTTGTGGATGAACATGATAAAAGAAGGGGCACTAATTTTTTAGAAACATTCCCAGAATTTAAAAACTTGTACAAAAATGTTAAAAATAGAAAAGGGTAAACCCTGGGTAATGTGGCCAAATTTACTGGTTGCCAATTTTATAGATGAACCAGCAAATAAAATATTTGATCACAACGGTGATTTTGAAGTAATTTTAAATTTTAAATTACCAAGTGAGATAAAAAGTAAATCTACTCTTTTTTCTAAATTACCATCATATTTTGGTATCGATATTGAAGAAAATGGTTTATTATTAATTTTAACAGAAGAAACTAATATAACAGAATATAAAAAGTGTGAATATACTTGGGAGATTAATAAGGAATATGAATTAAAAATTAATAAAA
>Ga0315901_10006572_pt1 | contig 13895 bp, 10 predicted proteins | sample LakEriMetagenome_10_FD_203761 | JGI IMG/M metagenome (GOLD analysis project Ga0315901, IMG submission 203761) | Freshwater fungal communities from buoy surface, Lake Erie, Ohio, United States - Buoy 2 MA116 | ecosystem: Environmental > Aquatic > Freshwater > Lake | place: USA: Lake Erie, Ohio... | reverse complement strand
GTTGAGAAACTGCGCACCGGCGAAGTCGGGTATCTGATCTGCAACATCAAATCGCTCAAGGATGTTCGCATCGGCGATACGGTCGTGCATACCAACGATGAGCGTGTTCAACCTCTCGAGGGGTACCAACCCCCGAAGCGCATGGTCTACTGCGGTCTCTATCCGAGCGATGGCCAAGAATTTACAGAGCTTCGAGACGCGCTGGAAAAATTGTCGATCAATGATCCTTCGTTCGAGTTCGCACCGGAGACCAGCGAAGCCTTGGGGTTCGGTTTCCGCTGCGGCTTTCTCGGCCTGCTGCACATGGAAATCATCCAGCAACGCCTGGAGAACGAATGCAATATCGATCTGGTCCAGACCGCTCCGAACGTAACCTACGAAATCATTACGCGGAGCGGCGATAAGCTCGAGATCCATCGGCCTCAGGAAGTTCCCGATTCCGGAGATATCCAGGAATTTCGACAGCCCATTGTTCGCGTAAATTTCGTGCTGCCGACGGAGTACATCGGCGTCGTGATGAAGCTGTGCCAGGATCGCCGCGGGATCCTGCGAGGCAACGAGTATCTCTCCGCGACTCGCGCTCTTGTTTCGTACGATCTTCCCCTCGCCGAGGTGATCTACGATCTGCACGATAAACTCAAAAGCGCCACCCGCGGCTACGGCACAATGGACTACGAGATCATCGGCTACGAGGAAGCGGACCTCGTGCGCATGGATATCCTCGTCAACGGAAAACGAGTCGATGCTCTGAGCATCATCTGCGATCGCCGCGACTCGGATCGACGAGGTCGAGCCGTCGTGAAGAAACTCAAGGAGGAAATCGACCGGCACATGTTCGAGGTTGCCGTCCAAGCGGCTATCGGCTCTCGAGTCATCGCCCGCGAAACGGTCCCTGCCATGCGGAAAAATGTCACCGCCAAATGCTATGGTGGTGACATCACGCGAAAACGGAAATTGTGGGCCAAGCAGCGGGAAGGCAAGAAACGGATGAAATCGATCGGATCGGTCGATATACCGCAAAAGGCGTTCATGGCAGTGCTCGATACCGGATCCGACAGCAAGTAGGTATGATTCCGCTCAGGGAGGGCTGGTGATGGTTCGCGAACGCAAAATAACGTCCCGACGCAACGAAGACCTGGACGACGAACTCTCTGACGAGCAATCGAGTTCCACTGCGACCGAAGTCAGGACCCCCAGCGAGAACATTCCTCCCAGCGAGAATGATTCGGTTCTTCGCCCGAGCCGTATCGCAGATATGGTCGGTCAACGCGATGTGATGGAAGTTCTGCAAATCGCGATCGACGCCGCAAAGAAACGAAAAGAGCCGCTCGGTCATATCCTCCTCGACGGACCACCCGGCTTGGGAAAAACCACCTTTGCGGTTTGCATCCCTCGCGAACTGGGTGTCAAAGTCGACATGGCGAGCGGGCCTAGCTTGAAGGCTCCGAAGGAAATCATCCCGTACCTCACGAATCTCCAATATGGGTCGGTCCTCTTCATCGATGAAATCCATCGACTCCCCAAGCCAGTCGAAGAATTTCTCTACACCGCCATGGAGGATTTTCGCATCGATATCGTCCTCGGCGAAGGTGTCAACGCGCGAACTCTCAATCTGAAATTGCAACCGTTTACTTTGATCGGGGCAACCACCCGCGCCGGGATGCTCAGCTCGCCTCTTCGCGATCGATTCCATATCCGGCAACACCTTGGTTATTACACGGTCGACGATCTCGTGGAGATCCTGGGCCGCAATGCGAGAAAATTGAATGTGGAACTGCATACCGATGCGGCCAGCGAAATCGCCAAACGATCGCGAGGGACTCCCCGCGTTGCCAACAGCCGTCTGCTGTGGGTCCGGGACTACGCCATGAGCAAAGCAGACGGACGTGTCACGCTCGACATCTCCCACCGGGCACTCAACATGCTCGGGATCGATGAGGTCGGACTGGATCGCCAGGACCGAAGGTACTTGGAAACGTTACTCAGAGTCTTTCAGGGAGGACCGGCAGGTCTCGAAGCCATCGCTCATACGATGAGCGTCTCCGCCGATACCCTCGAAGACGAAGTGGAACCGTTCCTGCTCCGCTCGGAGTACATCATCCGAACCCAACGCGGTCGCTGTGCGGCACGAAAAGCATTCGAAATGTTCAAAATGCCCCCACCTACTCAGACCCCCGGGTTGTTCGACAACATCGCGGACTAATCTGACTGATGGTTTGATCGGTTTGATCCGACCGATCGCCAACGCCCATTCCTAGCGTTCCGCGCGGACGCAATACAGATGGGAATCTGACCGCAAATACAGTTCGCCACGATCGGTCGCGGGAGTTGCGTTGCACATGCTCTTGTCCCCGTCGAAGCGATTTTGCGAGATGATCTTGAGCTCCGTGCCAGGTTCGGCGACGAGAAGCCCATCGAAGCGGGTTTGGAAATAGAGGCGGTTGCCTAGCGCCACGGCGGATGCGTACACGGGGCGATCGCGCGACGTGATGTTGGAGACCCGCGAGCGATGAATGAGTTCTCCGTCCTTGGCGGAACTGGCGTAGTAAGTTCCCCGGTCGTCGATCCAATACAGCTTGCCCTCGACGAGCACCGGAGTGGATACGTAGGAGGAATTGCGGCTGGTCCAAACCACATGCGATTTCGTTACGTCCCCGGTTCCGCCAACGCGGATTGCCATAGAACCGCTGGAGCGATAACCGCCAAACGCGATGACCTTATCCCCGTCGAGGATAAGACTCGGCGAGAGATTGCCCGTCAAGGTTGTCTCCGCATACCAAACGAGTTTCCCCGTCCGAGGATTCAATCCCCAGATCTCGCCAGGAACTGCGATCACCAAATCGGTGCGTTGATCATCGACCTTAGCAAGGATGGGAGTTCCATACGCCAACTCCAGCGCCGACCCGACGGCTTTCCATACTTCCTCACCCGTTGCGGCGTTCAGGGCTCGGATCGACTGGCTCTCTTCCGATGCATTGACGATGACCAAATCCTCGTACAGGATCAAACTCGACGCCGTCCCCCATGCACGGTTGCCAGATTCGGTACCGACGCTGGTTTGCCAAAGCTTTTTTCCCTGCATATCAAACGCGAGCACCCCCGACTTGCCGAAAAAAGCAAACACGCGATTGCCGTCGGTAACGGGTGTGTTGGTCGCGTAGCCATGTTCGGGAACGCCCATGCCTTGATACGGATCCTCGGGCTGAATGGCTGACTCCTCATGTGTCCACACAATTTTTCCGTCCGACCGTTGGATGCACAGCAAGTGGCGTTTGAGTTTTCCCGTCTCGCGTTGCCCTTCGCCGCTGATGCCGGTGTAGCAAGACAGGAATACAAACTGATCTGTCAGGATTGGACTGGAGGAACCGGGGCCAGGGAGAGGAATCGACCATTTAAGATTCTTGGACTCGGACCACTCGGTGGGGATCGAGGTGTCGCTGCTGATTCCTGTCCCGTTCGGTCCGCGAAATCGTGACCAGTCCGTGGCAGCATGGTTTGCAGTCGTCGATATCAACTCCGCAGCGGTGTTTTCGGCGTTGCGGGATCCCGCATCCGCTGGGTTCGCTACATCGAGGATGGCTTCGTCGGAACTCCCTGCTTGCGGGATTTTGGCCTGGGGGGAAATGGTCTGGGTAGAAATGGCCTGGGTAGAAATGGATTGTGCAGCAGATTGCGTGTCGGGGCGAACCGGTGCTCCCGGATGACGCATGCGTCCGCCGGAAAGGTACGGCATGATGAGGGTGATTCCAGCGATGCCGAGACCAAGCGGCACGAGAAGGCCTACCCATCGATACCGTCGTGATGACGTAGGGGAGTTGGAAGTGTTCCCCTCGGTGTTGGAATGACGGAGCATCGCGATCGCCTATTTAAGGAGAGGAGTGAGATATCGTTTTTTCGATTCGGTGGGCGACGTGATCGGCATCATCATAACGGACATCGTTCCGGAATAAACGCGAAGCGTGGTTGCTTTTGAGGCAAAAACGTGTTCCGCTACTGCGATCCCGACGCGGATAGTAGCAGTTGGTGAGTAACTTTTCCTTTCCTCCAGCAAATGCGAAGCGCGAACCATGACACAGTCGGCCTTTCAGGCCTGAGGAAGAGTTTTGGGGACTCGGTAACCGGGGGACTACGTCACCCCGGCATTCATACTGCCGGCCCATTCGGGCCTGAAGAAACCACTGCCGGCCCATTCGGGCCTGAAGAAACCACTGCCGGCCCATTCGGGCCTGAAGAAACCACTGCCGGCCCATTCGGGCCTGAAGAATCGCTCGTTATTTTTTGCTCCCGAGCGCGCGACCGGACGAATCGTAGTACCGGGTGGTGCCGTTGCGGGTTTCTGCTCGGCCTTGAAAGGTTCCCGATGGACCGTAGAAGCGAGTCGAGTTGCCCGAGGTTTGGCTTGTTCCCAAGCTCCGCCCGGAACTATCGTAGAAACGCGTCTGGCTGCCGCGAGTTTCCGATCGACCCTGCAAGCTACCGCTGGGTGCATACAATCGCGCCGAGCTTCCGCGGTTCTGAATGCTCCCTAGCGATCGCCCCGAGGAATCATAAATCCTCGACGTTCCGTTTCGCGTTTCGGTCCGGCCGACCGCTGACCCGCGATTGTTGAAAAAGCGTCCGGAACTGGGACTACTTTGAAGGACCTTTCGATCCATTGTCCCTTGAAGTTTGTCCTGGGCCTGGAGTGTTGGGATCGGAGTTAACAGCCCGGTGACGAAGATCGCCGCTAGCAACCCGCGTGGTCTGCCGGTCAAACACAGATCGAGGCGACGTCGAACTCCCTGGAAAATCCCTGATCGAACCATGAGCGTGCTCCCTAAAATTTCATGAAACCATCCTGACAAGTGCAGGTTCTGGGCGATCGAACTCCTTTTTCCTTGCGAGTGATGGACGCCCACCCCCTAAGTTTACGGATTTGCAGCCCGGGGTGGCTACTCCCCTTGCGAGGGTCGTGCCGCGACGGTCGGGATCTGGCGAGTCTTGGATTTCGGCTACAGAAATCGGAGTCGCCAGTTACAATTTTCGCTGAAATCATGAATCGCTACGAATACGACGTCATTGTGGTAGGGGCAGGGCACGCGGGGACCGAAGCGGCCGCGGCAGCAGCGCGCCTTGGGGCGCGCGTCGCTTTGTTAACCGGAAACCTGGATACGGTTGGCCAGATGAGTTGCAACCCTGCCATCGGCGGGGTTGCCAAGGGACAAATTGTCCGCGAAATCGATGCGCTCGGCGGCTTGATGGGGGAAACCATCGATCGCACCGGCATCCAGTTTCGGCTGCTCAACAGCCGCAAAGGACCGGCCATGCACTCGCCTCGCGCTCAGGCGGATAAGAAGGCTTACCAATTCGAGATCAAACGTCGGATCGAGGAAGAACCGCAAATCGATCTTCGACAGGAGCTCGTCGAGGACCTATTGACCGAACCCCACGACGGCCGCGAAACCGTCGTGGGAGTCCGTGTTCGTGGCGATGCGATCTATCACGCGCGTGCTGTCGTGCTGACCACCGGCACATTCCTGCAAGCGGTCATGCATACCGGGGAAGCCAAGACCCCCGGCGGCCGCGCTGGCGAAGGAACCACATCCGGCATCTCGCACGCATTGCATCGACTCGGGTTTCGAATCGAACGGTTCAAAACCGGCACCCCTGCTCGCCTCAACGGTCGAACGATCGATTACTCGAAAACAGAAATGCAGCCGGGCGACGACGCTCCCCAAGCATTCTCGTTCATGACGGATCGATTGCCCGAACCACAGATGCCATGCTGGATCACCTACACGAACGAACAGGTGCACGCGCTGATCCGCGCAAACCTGCACCGTGCCCCGATGTACACGGGCCAAATTCAATCCTCCGGTCCGCGTTACTGCCCATCGATTGAGGATAAGGTGGTTCGATTCGCCGACAAAGATCGACATCAACTGTTTCTGGAACCTGAGGGGCGAAGTACACAGGAAGTCTATGTCAACGGGATCTCCACCTCCCTGCCTCGCGACGTTCAGGACCAAATGTTCCGCCTGATCCCAGGCCTGGAACGAGCCCAGATTATGCGCTACGGCTACGCGGTCGAGTACGATTTCTGTCCGCCCGACCAATTGACGCCGTGGCTGGAAACCAAGAGTGTTCAAGGTCTATTCTTCGCTGGACAAATAAACGGCACCACGGGTTACGAAGAAGCGGGCGCGCAAGGATTAGTCGCCGGCGCTAGCGCAGCCCTCCGCTTGCAAGGCAAAGATGGGTTGGTTCTTCGCCGCGATGAAGCGTACATCGGCGTCCTCGTCGATGATCTCGTGACCTGCGGCGTCGATGAACCGTATCGCATGTTCACGAGTCGCGCCGAGTACCGAATGATGCTTCGGCAGGATAACGCGGACCGACGCTTAACCCCGATCGGGTATCGCCTCGGATTGGTCGATCAGGCCCGCTACCAGCGACTCCTCGACAAACAAGCCGCGATGGACACGATTCATCGCACGGTAGCCGGGCTCCGAATCGGCGACGTTACCGGCGACAAGTACTTGAAACGCAATGAAGTTACCTGGGAGCAACTCAAGAATATGTTTCCCGCCGAACTTGCACCCTTGCCAAATGCGATCGGGCTTCAAGTCGAGTACGACATCAAGTACGCGGGCTATGTAGCGAGGCAGCAAATCCAGGTCGAACGTCAGCAGCGCATGCTCGATAAACAGATTCCGCCAAACTTCGACTACGGAGCGATCGTCAGCCTGCGCAATGAGGCTCGGCAAAAATTTAGCCGCATCCGCCCATTGAATCTGGATCAAGCAGGCCGGATCAGCGGAATCACCCCTGCGGATATTGCCCTGGTTCTGGCGTACCTGGAAAACCCCAGGCTTCGCGAAGGTTGCGAGGTAACCAGCGAGTGAATGCGGATGTCCTCATCGTCGGCGCAGGACTCGCTGGCTTGACCGCCGCCCGCCACTTGCACCAGCGTGGACGCAAAGTGCTGGTCCTCGAGGCGTCGGATCGGATCGGAGGCCGAATCAAAACCGACGTCGTGAATGGCTTTCTGCTGGATCACGGATTCCAGGTCTATCTCACCGCATACGAAACGGCCGGTCAAGAGCTCGACGTCCCAGCACTGGGCCTCGGGCGTTTCTCCGCAGGCTCCATGGTTCGCCTAGGCAACCGTTGGTCGACGGTGGTCGATCCGCTTCGAGCGCAGGGCTGGGCCCGTATTCACGGAGCGTTCCAAACCGCCTTGTCGCCGGTCGCGACCTTTTCCGACAAACTCAAGCTTGCGGCATGGAAACACACTTCGGTGCAGCGACTTGTTCAAGAAATTCTGGCTCGGCCTGGCGTGTCTGCGCGGGAGTATCTCGAGGAGAAAGGCTTTAGTGATGCGATCCTGGAGCGTTTCTTCCGTCCTTTTTTTGGGGGGGTTTTCCTGGATCCCGATCTCGCCACCGACGCGACTCGCATGGAATTTGTATTTCGGTCCTTCAGTCTTGGGTATTCGGCCTTGCCGGAACGAGGGATGCAAGCCATCCCGGCTCAGATCGCAAGCCACCTGCCGGGAGATTGCTTGAGATTGTCGACGACCGTGGCGAAGGTGGAACCCGGGGTGGTGACGTTGTCCGAAGGGACCCGGCTCGAAGCCGAATCGGTGATCGTGGCTGTCGAGGAACCGACCGCGAAACGATTGCTTGGTGAAAGGATCGCAGACAGCCAACTTCCAAGTCGATCGACCGTATGCCTTTACTTCGCAGTCCCACATCCACCGACACGGTCGCCGATCCTGATGCTCAATGGTGGCGGCGATGGATGCATCAACCACGTTGCATTTCCCAGCTTGGCCCAACCTAGCTACGCACCTCCAGGGTGGACATTGGCTTCCGTAAATCTCGTCGGGCTCAGCAAGGAATTCGGTCTGGAGATGGTGGAGCAGGTTCAAAATGAGTTGGAGCAATGGTTCGGCTGGACGGCTCGTCTGTGGCGTCATTTGCAAACCTATCGAATTCCTTATGCGTTGCCCGATCAGTCTCCCGTAGCATTCGCCGGGCCTCGCAAAGCGGTTTTTCTCGGCGACGGAATCTATCGGTGCGGTGATTACTGCGAGGTCGCAAGCATCGAAGGGGCGATCCAGAGCGGACTCGCCGTTGCCGATGCAATCTCAACCATCAAACGTAGCGCGTAGGGTGGGCGAATCCCATCGCTGATTGACGGCCGAACGTGCTATAATTTTCGATCGGTGGGATGCTTCATACACTTCTCCGAGATGAAAAAGCTTGCAATGTCGTCACAGCGGAACGGGATCGCTTTCACAATCGGTAGTACGACGGTTGTTCTGGGTTGGGTTTTATTGTGCGGTCTGGGCATGACCGTGGCACACGGATGGACTCCCGTGCAAACGCCAACGTATTCGCTGTCGAAACGGACCGCAGTGAGGGATTGCGGCGTCTGGAAGCGGGCCGTCGCCCAAGCGGAATGGCTACCGGGTCGGACGGCAGTGATCGTTTGCGATGTTTGGGATTATCATCATTCGGTCAACGCCGTCCGAAGGCTCGAGGAAATGTTGCCCACGATGAATGCATTGGTGAGCAAAATGCGTTCCGGAGGTTCAGTCGTCATTCACTCGCCCAGTGATTGCATGCCTCACTATGCATCGCATCCAGCGCGGCAGCGCGCGATGGCGATACCGAAGCAGACGCTTCCCGAGGGGATTGCGGCTTGGAATTGTCGAATCGAAAAGGAAGGATCTGGCACCTACCCGCTCGACCAGTCCGATGGTGGTGATGACGACGATCCGCAGGAGCATCGAGTCTGGGCGACGAAGCTTTCGAATCTGGGGCGCAATCCCGGATTGCCATGGAGTTCCCAGAACTCAGCCATCGAAATCGATCCAGCGAAGGATTACGTGAGCGACCGCGGGGACGAGGTCTGGGCGATCCTCAAACATCATCAGATCGAGCATGTTGTGATGATTGGCGTGCATACGAATATGTGTGTCTTGGGGCGCCCGTTCGGGTTGCGGCAATTGGTAAACAATGGAATGGATGTTGTGCTGGTTCGCGACTTGACCGATTGCATGTACAACCCCGAACGATGGCCCTATGTCGATCATTATTCCGGCAACGATCTGATGATCGCCTACGTGGAGAATCTTATTTGTCCGACGATCACGAGCGACCAAATCTTGGGGGGGCATCCGGTTGGTTTTTCTCGAGATTCCCGCGAAACAAAGGATCTTCTGCCTCATGAAGTTGCAAAGCGAGAAGATCGATCTCCGAGTTGGAAATTGATTGGTTGGAAAACCATAGCCTCGCGTTGGCTCGACCCATCAGTACCGCCGGAGAAAAGCGATGGGGAAGGTGAGTCGACGAGGGGGACGTTACGGTGCTCTCTTCAGGTTCCGCCCAGCGCGTTCCAACAACCGGTGATCCTCTATCACCCGAAAATCAAACGCGCATGGCTCAACGGACACGCATTAGCCCAAGGGGAGCGACCTGAGGGACCGAACGGATTCCTGCTTCGCGCCGAGCACACTTTCGGCAATGACGACACGAACGTGTTGGTGATTGAACTGGATCGGTCTCGTTCATTTCAGATTCCTGAAGGAAGCGGCACGCTCGCCAGTCCGGTCGTCATTGTCGGGGAGCGAGGACTGTCCCTCGATAGCGACTGGCAGTGGAATCCCGATCCGACAGAGTCCGATAATAACTTGCCGCTACCAGCCAAATTCGCCCTGCCCCCCGCGGTTTATTACTCGGTTCAGGCTTTTCCGGAATAGCCACCGTCTGGCGACGGCAGCAACGCGTGTGCGGGTCAAAAAGCGGGATGGTATTTCCGGTGTCGTCCCAGTATTTCAGCCACCTGGGCGCAGCGTTCGCCGAGCGATCCTGTGAGCATATGATAAGGACGTTGACGAGATCGCAAATCGGCTTCGATGCGACGCTGCATGACCGACCGAAAGACTTCACCCGATCGGTCCCAGGTGTCATCGTAAGGGATATCGCTCGCACAGAGGAAAACTAAATCATAGCGATCGCAGCATTGATTGGCTAAGCGAACCAGTTCCGGATGAGCATCCTCGTGGTAGTATCTCGAGAACTGAAGCGTCGTCGTTGCGTCCGTGTCGACAAAGAGATACGCGTTGGCTGATCCGACGAGTTGATCCTCCCTCTCCTGATGGCCGACGGCAATCTCTACCAATTGTTCGCGGGTCAGCCTGCGGCCAACTTGATGTGTCGCCCAATACTCCCGACCATACTCCGGCATCCATACAGTTTGATATCGAGCAGCCAACTCGCGTGCGAGCGTTGTCTTGCCTGTTGAAGGTGCCCCAAGAAATACAACGTGCGTCACCAGATCGCGATACACTCGCGGCGACAGGTATTGGCGATGCTGATACGGTGCCGAGCGGATAGCCGTTGCGGAAATCGGAACCGCAGTGCGAGCTTCATCCACGCGACGGTCGATGGCGCCGAGGCCGCGACTGACATGCTCACCATAAGCCTCGCTCGAATAAAAATGGGTGATCGTTTTCCCCACCAGTCGCTGCTTGAGATAAGCATCGTGCCGCTCGGTAATCGCCGGGTCCAGTCCCGTTTGCGTGGGGCCATCCCATGCTTCCAAGACCTCGACGCTCGGGTAAAGATCTTCCATCCAACGTCGGCGAATTGGTAGTGGGGGAACGTCCAACTCGGGGCAATCGTAGATCAGCACCATGGTATGGTCCATTTCGGACAGCGATGTTTCGATCAGCCGCTGATGCCCGCGATGCAAGGGCGCAAATTTTCCGAGAGTCAGTCCGACCTTCAAAATTCGCCCCCCTGTTTCGTCACAGAATCCTCGAAGGCCTTTCGCCAACGGTACCAACCCGCAATCGCCATCATGAGAAACACGATATAAAGAATCGCGAGCGGATACAGCCCCCTCGCGGCATACAGCGGGATTGAGACGACGTCGACCGAGATCCAATAAAGCCAGTTATCCAAGTAACGCGCCGCGAGTAAGTATTGCGCCACCAGGCTCGCCGAGGTGACCATCGCATCGAGGATCGGTGAATTGCCGTCGGTGAAAACGATCAGCAACCACGCCAAAACGAGTGTCGCCACACCTGTGACAGCGAGGGAACTCATCCACCCAGTTCGACTCAGCTTGCGTACTTCGATTGCTCCTTCGCTCTTTTGGCTTTCTCGGGGTGCCTTGAGCCACGCCCACCATCCGTAGACCTGCAAAATCGCAAAAACAACTTGTAGTCCGGTTTCCGCATACAGTTTGGCTTCCCAAAAGACGAAACCGGTGAGGATTACTTGGCCGAGTCCGATGGGCCATGACCAGTGGTTTCGGGAAATGAGCAGTCCTACACAAAGTGCGCCTAGGATGGCGGCAACGATTTCGATAGCGGACATCAAACCGGACTCTCCAAACGATCCACTCGCCATCGAGTGGTGATTCGCCGAGCCTCACCACGTCGAGGCAGGAAAAGTATAGACTCTTGGAGCAATTTTGTTCCTTCCAAGCGTAGAATCGATCCCTATGTTTCGCGATTTCTTGAAACGTGTCTCTGCGGCACCTACCAACCCATCGGCCAAGCCGGCTCCAAAACCGTTCGACATCGCCGAACTCTATCAAGGTCCAATCCAAGTCGAGACACCAACGTCGAAGGTCGATTTGCCTCTCGATGAAAAGCTGCGACAGGCTTACTTCTGGATCATCAATCACGCCATTATCAGTCCGTTCTATGACATCGAGTACAACGACGGCCCGCCGCAATCGTTCGAATTTGGGGATCGCGCCAATCATGTCGTCCTTCCTTCCGGCCAGAGCTATTGCAGCTTTGTATTGATGCCGCTGCTGACGTTCGCTGTACGCGCAAAGTGCCTTCTGGTCGGTGGTCCGGGGCGAGGAAAGACCTCGAGCGCGGTATTGATGGGGGTCATGGCCGGGTATTCGATTCGAGATGTTCGTCGGGCGATTCAAAAAGGGCAGCCGCAGATGACCATCGCTGATTTGCTCGGAAGCCCTCTGCCGTCCGATCTGATCAAGGCCCAGAGCGTTGATGAAATCGGGATCGCATGGCGTAAATGGTTGGGGATGCGTGTCAAAATCATCGATGAGTACAATCGAATCCCAACTCGCACCCAATCGGCCCTCCTGACTCTGATGTCAGACAACTACGCGGAACTCTACGATCAGACATTCGAGTGTCCGGACTCTGCATGGTATTTGACCGCCAATGACGATGCGGGTGGCGGAACCTACCAGGTGATCGAAGCCCTCCGCGATCGGATTGATATCGTGGTCAAGGCGCTGCACTTCAATAGCCGGTTCCTCGGAGAACTGCTCGATCGAATTGAAGTGGGATTGCGCCCCGAGGAAATGGTCCCTTCCGAAGTCATTTTCACCGAGGAGGAAAGCAATCGCCTGCACCGCGAAATTCGCCAACTCCCAATCCCAACCAAAATCCTTCGACGCATGGAGTTTTTTGCGAGCCAGTTCGAGTACTGCGAGGCTGCGGCAACGCAATTCGAGTACATGACCAAGGACACGGTGAAACTCTCTGCAATCGACTGGAGTCAGATCACCAATCAGGAAACCGGCAAGGACAAGCTCAAGGATATCGGTGCACAAACGAAAAATGGCATCTCGGTACGAGCGATCATGACCACCCTTGCGTTCGTCAAGGCGCTCGCCTACTTCCGAGGTGCGAGCGAAGTCGGACTCGAGGATCTCCGCCAGATTCTGCCCTTTGTCCTCCACGACAAACTCGTCCAGGATCCGGAATGCCCGTTTTTTGAAACCGCCAGCAATGCGTCCCTTCGAAGCGATAAAATTACCTGGATTCGCACCATGTTTGACATGTCGTGCGCAGAGTACGAGCGACTTCAGCTCGACAAAGACGATGCTGTGCTGAAGCTGAGCCAGCAGTTCGAGCATGGGCTCGACGGGGTCAGCGAATCCGAGGTCCGCAAGCGGTTGATCGAAATCGAACGCTTGCTCAAATCATGGAGCGGATCTCGCAAATTCTATGGGTACATGTATGACGACGTGCTGAAACTCAAGTACCTCCATCAGCGGTACGCCAACTACCTAAGATGGCTGAGTTGGAAAGAGCAATAATCGAGGTCCATCGATGAAGGAAGCAAATCCCATTTCTCCAGCCGTCCGTGTTTTGCTCGCGGAGTTGCGCGAGCAGCTGAATGCAAAGTATCGGCAACGGGCCGCAACGGGCGTCAAAATCGATGGGCCATCCTGGCTTCGACATATTGAACAAACCATTGCACCGGTCATCGCATCGGTCCATTCGGTTGCTCCTGACCGGAGCAAGGAAACGCTCCTCGAGCTTTATGACATCGGGCTCGACTTGTCCGGACTCGGCCATTTCAATGAAATCGGTGGTTCGTTGCACGTTATCGAGCTTTGGCGCGATTGCTTTCCCGCAATCGGTCCGGTTTTGTCTCTCAGCCCAAGAACCGTGATCGGTAGCTTGAGCAATGCCGTGCTCTATTTGAGCCAATTGTCGAGCATCAAGACGGAAAACTGGGTGAAGATGCTCACGCGTTTGGGGCCCGAATGTCGAACCGTCGATCAGTTGTTGAACTTGGGCAAGTTCCTGGGCTGGACCTCGGGTTTTGCGCATATGCGACAGTCGGCTATCCAACTCGCTGCCGACCTTCCCGTCGATCTGCTTCGCGTGCCGCTCGGACTACCCGATCCGTCGTCGGAGCAGACGGTGCGTGATCACCTCCGAGAGTTGGCCCTCCAACCGTGGGCCAACGTCTCCGGCGTTACTCGGGCGGTGACCGGTACACGAACTATGACCGGTACTCGAACGATGACTGTCGCGGAAGTGTGTCGATGCGGGAATTTTCGAGGGCTCGATGGTGAGTTTCTCCATCCACCCAAAACGTATTTGTGTCATGGGCAGATTC
>Ga0315901_10006568_pt1 | contig 13898 bp, 14 predicted proteins | sample LakEriMetagenome_10_FD_203761 | JGI IMG/M metagenome (GOLD analysis project Ga0315901, IMG submission 203761) | Freshwater fungal communities from buoy surface, Lake Erie, Ohio, United States - Buoy 2 MA116 | ecosystem: Environmental > Aquatic > Freshwater > Lake | place: USA: Lake Erie, Ohio... | reverse complement strand
GCATGTTGGCACGCCCGGGCACCTGCCCAGGCAGCTCCATGCGTACGCGTCGCGCCGGCGCCGGCGCAGCCGCCGCAGCGGGGGCCGCGCGTAGGGGCGCTGGGGGCTTGAGCATGGCGTACAGGTGCATCACCGTCTTCACATAGTTCTGGGTTTCGCGATAGGGCGGGATGCGGTTGCCAGCCCGCTGCACCGCGCCCTCGCCCGCGTTGTAGGCGGCCAGGGCCAGATCCAGGCGATCGGGGAACAGCCCGATCAAGTGACGCAAATAGCGGGTGCCGGTGCGCACATTCAGCTGCGGGTCGGCCAGCTTCTTCTCGATGGACAACTTGGCGTCGCCGCGCACGCCCCAGCGTTCGGCGGTGGCGGGCATCACCTGCATCAGACCGATCGCGCCCTTAGGCGACACCGCCTTGGGATCAAAACCGGATTCGGCCACGATCAGCGCCTTGAGCAATTCATAGTCGACGCCTTGGCTGCGCGAGGCATCGCGCAGCAGGGGCTGGGCCTGGCGGTAACCCGCCGAAGTTTCGAAGAACTTGACCAGTTGCGGTGGCAAGGGGGGTGGGACTTCCGGCTGCGGCAACGCCTCGACGGGCGCCTCGCTTCTTGACTCGGCCCTGGATTCGCCGGCCACCTCGCCCACCGAAAACGAGGCCCTGCCGCGCGAGAAGAGTTCATAGCGGTCGTCCAATTTCTCGGCGGCCAGGTGGGCGACACCGCGCGCGTCCACATAACCCCAGATCTCGGCACGCAAAGGCGTGGCCGCGAAAAACAGCAAGGAGGTCAGCGCCAAGCCCAGAGACCACGCCGCACCCGTCGCCGACCGGCAGGTGCCGAGATCCACGCGGCACGCATTCATGCCGGCAACTCCAGCGCGCGCGCGCGGCGATCCGCAAACTCCGGCGCCAGCATGGACATCACGGTCAGCGACTCAAACCCTGCGGCCACGCGCACCGATTCGCGCAGCACGCCCTCGACCACGAAACCTTCGGTGTCGTAGAGGGCACGCGCGCGGGTGTTGTGGGTTTTGACATCGAGCCAGAAACGGTGTGCGCCCAGATCATCAAAGGACACCTTCTTGGCCACGCGCAGCGCGGCGCGGCCCACGCCCTCGCCCTGGTGTTGCACCACCATCCGTTTGAGTTCGAGCGAGCGATGGTGGCTCTTGCAACCAATCAGAATCAGAAAGCCCGCCGCCTCCAGCGCGTCGCCGCTCTCGATGATGAAGTGACGAAAATCCGGAAAGCGGATCGCGGCCTCATGCTGCGTGCGCTCCCACGGCGTGATGAAGGGCAGATTCTGCGGATCCTGCTCGAGGGTCAGCACGTAATCCAGATCGCTTTGCAGCGTGGGCCGCAGGCGCACGCGCGGCGTCACACGGGTGGCAACGGTAGTGGCGCGTGATCCGTTCATCAGATGTCGACGTCGACCGAGTCGCCGTGCAGTTCCATCAGCTCGCGGCGGGCCGCGGCCTCGCCCTTGCCCATGAGCTTGGTGATCAGGGCCTCGGTGCCGGCAAAGTCAAACGCGCCCAGCTGCACCGGCAGCAGACGGCGGGTGTCGGGGTTCAGCGTGGTCTCCCACAGCTGCTCGGCGCTCATCTCGCCCAGGCCCTTGAAGCGGCTGATGGTCCAGGCGCCTTCGCGCACGCCTTCCTTGCGCAGTTTGTCGAGGATGGCGGTGAGCTCGCCTTCGTCCAGCGCGTAGTTTTTGGAGGCGGCTTTCTTGCCCCGCGCGGGCGCATCCACCCGAAACAGCGGCGGGCGCGCCACATACACATGGCCGGCCTCAATCAGCTTGGGGAAGTGCCGGAAAAACAGCGTGAGCAGCAGCACCTGAATGTGCGAGCCGTCGACGTCGGCGTCCGACAGGATGCAGACCTTGCCGTAACGCAGCCCCGACAGATCGGGCGTGTCGTTGGGCCCATGCGGGTCGACGCCAATGGCCACCGAGATGTCGTGGATCTCGGTGTTGGCAAACAGGCGATCGCGCTCGACCTCCCAGGTATTGAGCACCTTGCCCCGCAACGGCAGCACCGCCTGGCATTCCTTGTTGCGGCCCATCTTGGCGCTGCCGCCGGCGGAATCGCCCTCGACCAGAAAGACCTCGTTGTCGCGGGTGTCGCGGCTTTCGCAGTCGGTGAGCTTGCCGGGCAAGACGGCCACGCCCGAGCCCTTGCGCTTTTCCACTTTCTGGCCGGCGCGCTGGCGGGTCTGGGCCGCCTTGATCGCCAACTCGGCCAGCTTCTTGCCGTATTCGACATGCTGGTTCAGCCACAGCTCCAGGGCCGGGCGCACAAAGCTGGAAACCAGGCGCACCGCGTCGCGCGAATTGAGTCGCTCCTTGATCTGCCCCTGAAACTGCGGGTCGAGCACCTTGGCCGACAAGACATAGGAGGCGCGGGCGAACACGTCTTCGGGCATCAGCTTCACGCCCTTAGGCAGCAGCGAGTGCAGATCGATGAAGCTCTTGACCGCGGTGAACAGGCCATCGCGCAGGCCGCTGTCGTGGGTGCCGCCGGCGGTGGTGGGAATCAGGTTGACGTAGCTCTCACGCACCGGCTGGCCGTCTTCGGTGAAGGCCACGCACCACTGCGCGCCCTCGCCTTCGGCAAAGGTCTCGTTGCTGTCGGCAAAGCCCTCGCCGGAGAACAGCGGAATCACCGGGTCGCCGCCCAGGGTCTGCATCAGGTAATCGGCCAGGCCGCCCTTGTACTGCCAGCTCTGGGTCTCGCGGGTTTTCTCGTTCACCAGCGACACCGCCACGCCGGGCATCAGCACCGCCTTGCTTCGCAGCAGGTGGGCCAGTTCGTTCATCGGCAGCTGCGACGACTCGAAATACTTGCCATCGGGCCACACGCGCACGCTGGTGCCCTGGCGACGATCGCCCTCGGCGGCTTTGCGCAGTTGCAGCGGCTCGGTCACATCACCGCCCTCGAACACCAGGCGGGCCACCTGGCCCTCGCGGTGCGAGACGGCCTCCAGGCGCTTGGCCAGCGCGTTGGTGACCGACACGCCCACGCCGTGCAAGCCACCCGAGAAGCTGTAGGCCCCGCCCTGGCCCTTGTCGAACTTGCCGCCCGCGTGCAGGCGAGTGAAGACCAGCTCGATCACCGGTGCGCCCTCTTCGGGGTGCAGGCCGAAGGGAATGCCGCGGCCGTCGTCCTCGACGCTGACCGAGCCGTCGGTGTGCAGGGTGACCTTGATGCGTTTGCCGTGGCCGGCCAGGGCTTCGTCGGCGGCGTTATCGAGCACCTCCTGCACCACGTGCAAGGGGTTGTCGGTGCGGGTGTACATGCCGGGCCGCTGCTTGACGGGCTCCAGGCCCTTGAGCACGCGGATCGAACCTTCGGAGTAGTCGGAGGGAGCTGAGGAGGGTTTGCTTGCCATGAGGGGGCGCCGTGTGGAGGGCGCATTGTAGTGGCGCAGGACTCGGGCGCTGTATAAAACCCCAGCCTCAGCGGGCGCACGCGGGCGACAGCGGTCCGGGCTGACCTTGGGTACAGTCCTCGCCCATGACCCCAACCCCCCGTCTGTCCATGCTGCAGGTGCTCGCCTGTGGCGCCGCCATCGTCACCCTGTCCATGGGCATCCGCCACGGCTTCGGCCTGTGGCTGCAGCCCATCACCCAGGCCCAGGGCTGGACGCGCGAGACCTTTTCCTTCGCGCTGGCGATCCAGAACCTGACCTGGGGCGTCGCCGGCATCTTCGCCGGGATGCTGGCCGACCGCTTCGGGGCCTTCCGCGTACTCTTGGGCGGCGCGGCGCTGTACGGGGCTGGACTGGTCGGCATGGCCCTGGCACCCAACCCCGCAGTGTTCGCACTCACCGCAGGCATCCTGATCGGCATGGCCCAGGCCGGCACCACCTACGCGGTCATCTACGGCGTGATCGGCCGCCAGATCGATCCGGCCAAACGCTCCTGGGCCATGGGCATGGCCGCGGCGGCCGGGTCGTTCGGGCAATTCCTGATGGTGCCGGTCGAAGGCATGCTGATCGCGAACCTGGGCTGGCAGCAGGCGCTGATCGTGCTGGGCGTGGCCGCGCTCTTGATCGCCCCGCTATCCCTGGGCCTGCGCGAACCGGGCTTCAGGGGCGCGACCCCGCCCCCCCGGGACCAGACCATCCTGCAGGCGCTGCGCGAAGCCACCCGCTACCCAAGCTTCCAACTGCTGGTCCTGGGCTACTTCGTGTGCGGCTTCCAGGTGGTGTTCATCGGCGTGCACATGCCCAGCTACCTCAAGGACAAGGGCCTCACGCCCGAGGTGGCGAGCTACTCGCTGGCCCTGATCGGTCTTTTCAATGTGTTTGGCACCTACATCGCGGGTGCGCTGGGGCAGAAGCTGGCCAAGCAAAAGATCCTGGCCTTCATCTACGTCGCGCGCGCAGTGGTCATCGCCGTGTTCCTGATCGTGCCGCTGTCACCGCTGTCGGTGTACATCTTCTCGTCGGTCATGGGCCTGCTGTGGCTGTCCACCGTGCCGCCCACCAACGCGCTGGTGGCCCAGATCTTCGGCGTAGCCCACCTGTCCATGTTGGGGGGCATCGCTTTCTTCAGCCACCAAGTCGGCTCCTTCATGGGCGTGTGGCTCGGCGGCTTCCTGTACGACCGCACCGGCAGCTACGACGTCGTTTGGTACATCGCCATCGCGCTGGGTGGGGTGGCTGCGGCCCTGAACCTGCCGGTGCGCGGCACGCCCATCCCGCGCGCGCCTGCGCCCCAGGCGGCCTGAGATGACACCCCGCGCACGCGCCCTTGTGGCCTACGCCATCGCCCTGACGGTGCTGGCGGGTGTGTTCGCGCTGTACACGCAGCCGCAGTTGCTCGTGACCTTGTCCGAGCAGATCTGGGCCTGTTTCAACTGATGCACGCGAGCACCACACCCAGCGAGTGGGTCCAGCGCTGGGCCCATCTCGTGCCGGCGGGCCAGCCCGTGCTGGACGTGGCCTGCGGCGCGGGTCGTCATCTGGTGGAATTTGCGGGCCGGGGCCATCCGGTCACCGGCGTGGACCGCGACCCGCAGGCGCTGGCCGCTGCGGCCTGGCACCTCGATGGCGCCGGCGAACTCGTGCAGGCCGATATCGAGAACGGCCCCTGGCCCTTTGCGGGCCGGCAGTTCGGCGCCGTGGTGGTGACGAACTACCTGTGGCGGGCCCTGCTGCCCACGCTGGTGGCCAGCGTGGCGCCGGGCGGCGTGCTGCTGTACGAGACCTTCGCCGTCGGCAACGAAACCGTGGGCAAGCCCTCGCGGCCAGACTTCCTGCTGCAGCCGGGGGAGCTGTTGCAGGTGTCTGCGGGCTTGCGGGTGGTGGCTTATGAGGACGGATTCTTGCCCAACCCCGCGCGGTTCATTCAGCGGATCGTTGCCGTGCGCGAGATCCCTGGATCACAGGCACGCCACACGCTCACCTAACCGCGCGCGAGGTCGCCTTCCTCTGTCGTGAACTTCAAGGCCAATTGGCGGAAATGGTCAATTTCGAGGGGCCTTCCTGCATGAACGGCACCCCGGACATGTCGCTGCGCCTCGGGAACCAGTCCCGCTTGGACTATCGCTCCATCAATCTCCTTAAGGTAGATATGCAGCGCCCGCTGATGCTCGATGTACTGGACCGCGTTATCGACGCTTGAATCCTGTCCTGGGGGCAGTCCGAGTTCGCTCCGGATGCTCTGTGCCAACTGCTCCCCCTCCTCATTACCGTTCGCCAATGAATTCAGTGCTTCTTTATTGCTCCTTATTCGGCTGTTGCTCATCTCGAGGAAGCTGATCGCCGTAGTCATCAGGCTGGCGAGCGAGACAGAGTTGCAAAGGCAACTGATGGCAGCATCCCGCGCCGCAATTTTGTCCCTGTCCAAAAATTCGGGGCAGGTCCAAGCGAGCACCGGCCGACTCTTCGTTTCACGCCCAGCTCGAATAGTCGTGCCCGAGGCGAGTGGCGCTACGGCACGTTCACGGATACAGCCGCTGGACGAAAAAAGAGGCTGACCGCGGTGCTTGGCCAGTTGGGTCGTCAAGGCATCTGCAATCACGGGCACCACCGTGACTGCGCCCAGGAATAAAGCCAGGCCTTTTCCGAAAGTGGCTGCGGGAGAGTTTTGACCGGAGCGGATGTCACTCGCCAACCGCGAGAGGGCCATTCGGGGCTGGTAAATCGAAGAGGCAGTGGGACTGGAAGACAAGCGAAGCTCCTGAAGTAGAAAGTTGCAGACCGGGGCTGAGTCGACGAACTTGACCTCGGGTTCCACGCCCGCGACGCCCTGTCAGCCTCTTGCGCAGGTGGGCCCACGGCTGCGCACAGTCTTGCCCCTCAGGCGGTGGCCGGGAGCTCGCTAGAATCCTGTGTTGCCCTACCGAGACGCCCCCCGCCCATGACCCCGATCACCGGAAGCATCGTCGCCCTCGCCACCCCCTTGCTTGACGACGGCAGCGTCGACTACGCCGGGCTGCGCAAGCTGATCGATTGGCACATCGCCGAGGGCACCGACTGCATCGGCGTGGTGGGCACCACCGGCGAGTCGCCCACCGTCTCCGTTGAGGAGCACCGCGAGATCATTCGCGTGAGCGTCGAGCACGCCCGCAAGCGCGTGCCCATCATGGCCGGCTGCGGCGCCAATTCCACTGCCGAGGCCATCTCGCTGGCCCAGTACGCGCGCGAGGTCGGCGCCGACTGCCAGTTGCAGGTCGTCCCCTACTACAACAAGCCCACCCAAGAGGGCCAGTACCTGCATTTCAAGGCCATCGCCGAAGCCACTGGCGACCTGCCCATCGTTCTGTACAACGTGCCCGGTCGCACCGTGGCCGATATGGCGCACGACACCGTGCTGCGCCTGTCCGAAGTACCCGGCATCGTGGGCATCAAAGAAGCCACCGGCAACATCGAGCGCGCCCAGTGGTTGATCCGCGACGCGCGCGCCGACTTTGCCATTTACTCCGGCGACGACCCCACCGCTATTGCCCTGATGCTGTGCGGCGGCCACGGCAATGTGAGCGTGACTGCCAACGTGGCGCCGCGCCAGATGCACGAGTTGTGCGTGGCCGCGATGGCCGGCGACGCCCGCGGCGCGATGGCCATTCAAAAGCAACTGCTGCCGCTGCACCGTCATCTCTTTGTCGAGGCCAACCCCATTCCCGTGAAATGGGCCATGGCCCGCATGGGCCTGTGCGGCGGCGCACTGCGTCTGCCCCTGACGCCGCTGTCGCCCGCCCACCATGCCACCGTCGAAGGCGCGCTGCGTGCCAGCGGCGTGCTGCGCTAACACACGCCTGTGCGACCGTAGGAACCCCTCCGCCATGAAGCTCACACCCTCCCTGCCGCTGCTGGCGCTTGCCGTCCTGCTGTCTGGCTGCACCGTCCTCCAGGGCGACAAGATCGACTACAAGAGCGCCGGCAAAGCCCCTTCGCTGGATGTTCCGCCTGACCTGACCCAGCTGGCGCGCGACACCCGCTACGCCCTGCCCGGTGCGCCGGTGACGGCCAGCAGCCAGCAGGCCACCCGGGTCGGGGCTGGCGTCCCCACCGCCAGCCTGGGGGTCGGTGACGTGCGCATCGAGCGTGCAGGCAACCAGCGCTGGCTGGTAGTCAACCGCCCGGCCGACCAGGTGTGGGGGCCGCTGCGCGACTTCTGGCAGGAGAACGGCTTCCTGCTCACCACGGACCAGGCCGAGCTCGGCATCATGGAAACCGACTGGGCTGAAAACCGCGCCAAGATCCCGCAGGATTTCATTCGCAACACGCTGGGCAAGCTGCTGGACTCCTTCTATTCCACGTCCGAGCGCGATCGCTTTCGTACCCGGCTGGAGCGCAGCGCCTCGGGCGGCACCGAGATCTACGTCACGCACCGTGGCATGTCCGAGGTCTACACTCGCGGCGCCACTGGCCCCCAGAGCAACGACTACAGCACGGTCTGGCAACCGCGTCCCGCCGACCCCGAACTCGAGACCGAGTTCCTGCGTCGGATGATGATCAAACTGGGCGTCTCGCAGGAGCAGGCCAAGGCGGTCGCCGCCGCAGGCGCGCCCACCAAGCCCGTTGCACGGGCCAGCAAGGTGGGCAACACGCCAGTGGTCGAGATTGACGAGGGTTTCGACCGCGCCTGGCGCCGCGTGGGCCTGTCGCTTGACCGCACCGGCTTCACCGTCGAAGACCGCGACCGCACCCAAGGCATCTACTTCGTGCGCTATGTGGAGCCCATGGGCGACCAGAAGCAAAAGAACTTCCTCTCCAGGATGTTCAGCGGCTCCGAGAAGGCCGCAGCACCGCTGAAGTTCCGTATCACGCTGCGCAGCGAAGGCGCGTCCACCACCGTCTCGGTGCTCAATGCGGCGGGCGAGGTCGAGTCATCGGCCACCGCGCAACGTATCGTGCAAGTGCTGGCGGACGACCTCAAGTAAAGCCTCGCTCCGGCCGCGCGTGCTGCGATTCAAGAGCCTGGGCAGCGGCAGCTCGGGCAACGCCACCCTGGTTCAGGCGCGAGACGGTACCACCGTCACCCACCTACTGGTCGATTGCGGCCTGGGCGTGCGCGAACTGGCGCGGCGTCTGGGCGAGGCCGGCCTGCTGCCCGACCAGCTCGACGCTCTGTTCATCACCCACGAACACGCCGACCACATCGGCTCCGCCCGCGCCTTGGCGCTACGTCAACGGATTCCGATCTGGATGAGTGCGGGCACTTATGCCGCCATCGGGGAGCCCGACTTCGAGGGCCTGCTGCGGATCGCGCAGGACGGGGATGCGATCACGGTGGGCGACCTGCAGCTGCATCCCTACACCGTGCCGCACGATGCGCGCGAGCCGCTGCAGCTGCATTGCACCGATGGCGCCACGCGCCTGGGCATCCTGACCGACCTGGGCCATGTGACGGCCCATGTCTTGTCACATCTGGCGGGTTGCCGCTCGCTGCTGCTCGAATGCAACCACGACAGCGACATGCTGGCCAACGGCCCCTACCCGCATTTCCTGAAGCAACGCGTGGGCGGCGACTGGGGTCATCTGGCCAATCGGGTCGCGGCTGACACCGCGATGAGCCTGGCGCCCGCGGGTCTGCAGCAAGTGGTGGCCGCGCACCTGAGCAAGACCAACAACCACCCGACCTTGGCACGCGCGGCGCTGGCCGACGCCATGGGCTACGCGCCGCATGACATCGCAGTGGCAGACGCGGCACGCGGCACGCCCTGGCTGGACGCCTGAGGGGCCATGAAAAAAGCCGCCCGAAGGCGGCTTTCTCAAGGGAATCGGAGAACCGATTACTTGGCGGCGCTGGCCGGAGCGGCGCTGGAAGCAGCAGCTGCGGGAGCGGAAGCGGCGTCCGAAGCGGGAGCGGCGGCGGGAGCAGCAGCGGGGGCGGGAGCAGCGGCGGGAGCGGGAGGCGCTTCCTTCTTGCCGCAAGCGGCCAGACCGATGACGGCGAACAGCGAGGCCAGGACGAGGGTTTTCTTCATTTCGGGTTCCTTGAGTTGTAAACGGTTTTCCGGAAAAACGATCGGTTGCCCAGGCAACCGACTGAATGAACAGGGAGGACTCGAGCTCTCCCACGCTCAGCCTGCGATTATAGGCACAGGTTAACCAGCTTGCACATTCGTGCTTTTCAGGGCATGCAACCAGCCGGCTTCGTACCACTGCCGCAACAGGTCGCGGGCCGCCTCGCTGGCCCCCGCGAGGTCGACCGCCTGCAGCCGGCGCTGGTCGGCCAGGCGTCGCATGAGGGTGGCATCGCGCCCGGCAGCACGCCAGCTCTCGCCGTTCACGAAGATATGCCGTTTGTCATAGAGCATGCGTGTGCGCGCATCCAGCACCACAGCCCGCAGCTGACGCGGCACCGGCTGGCGCTCGAACCAGACCGTTGCCTTGGGCTCGGTCAGCGACTCCCCCAGCGCGCGGTCCAGGGCGTCGCGCTGGGTCAGAGCGGCCGCCACGGCCTCATGGGCGTAGGCCTGCAGGGCCGGCGGAATGGCGCCAGGCGTGGCCGTGGCCGGCTGCCCCCGGTCTTGATAGAGGGCGTCGGAGATCGCGTCCTGCGCATCCTCGGCCAGCTGGGACAGCAGGTCGCGCGCCAGTTGACCCTGCCGCGGTGCGCGAAAGCCGATGGAATAGGTCTGGCATTCGCCCTCAGCGATACCGTCATGGGCATAGCGCGGGGGCAGGTACAGCATGTCGCCGGGCTCGAGGACAAACTCCTGCTCGGGCTCGAAATGGGCCAGGATCTTCAGCGGCACATCGGGCTGCAACGAGAAGTCTTTCTGGCGCCCAATGCGCCAGCGGCGGCGGCCGTGTGCTTGCAGCAGGAACACGTCGTAGCTGTCGAAATGCGGCCCGACCCCGCCGCCGTCGCTGGCGTGGCTGATCATGAGATCGTCCAGGCGGGCGTCGGGGACGAAACGAAAACCTTGCAGCAGCGCGTGCACAGCGGCGTCATGCAAGTCCATGCCCTGAACCAGCAGCGTCCAGCCTGACTGCTTGGCCGGCGGAATCGCTCGGCGCGCGAGCGGGCCCTGACGCAGTGTCCAGCCCCCTTGGTTCTGCACCACCAGACGCGATTCCACGTCATCGCGTGCGGCCAGCTCGAACAGGCGCGCCGCAGGCACCAAGGCCCGCAGGCCCGGCACCGCACCGCGCACCAGCAGGGGCTTGCGTTGCCAGTGGCGTTTCATGAACTGCGCGGGGGTCAGGCCGCCCAGAAGGGTCAGGGGTTGGTCGATGTGCATGGTCGGGGGGCTCAAGCTGCGACAATTCTCGCCTATGGACATTTCCCAACCCTGCGTCGTGGCGCTGACCTGGACGCTCAAGGACACGCTGGGCGAAACCCTGGACGAACTCGAGGCGCCGGTCGAATTCCTGGTCGGAGGCGACGACTTGCTCGAGCGCATCGAGGAGGCCTTGCAAGGCCACTCGGTCGGGGCGCAGCTGGATCTGCATCTGGAGCCCGAAGAAGCGTTCGGCGACTATGACGAAAACCTGGTGTTCCTCGAGCCGCGCGCCATCTTCCCCGCCGAGCTCGATGAGGGCATGACCTTCGAGACGCTCCCAGCGGGCGCGACCTCACGAGGCGCGAGTGGCGCGCTCTACACGGTCACCGAGATCTACCCCGAGCATGTGGTGCTCGATGCCAACCACCCCTTGGCTGGCATCGCGCTGCGCCTGTCGCTGACCGTGCAGGGTGTGCGCGAAGCCACCGACGACGAGATCGAGCGACGCAGCACCGGCACCGGCTTTTTTCGCGTGCAGCCGCAGGCGCCGGGCAGCGACAGCCTCCACTGAGGCTTCAGAGTCGGTAGATCACGTTGTTCTCGACGCGCACCTGATCGCCCACTTGCAACTCGCCGGTCGCTGGCACCTCATAGGTGCGGATCACACCCTGGTCGATCAGTACCGAGACGCGGTAGGTGGGCGAGGTGGTGGCCGTGATCGGTTGCTCGCGCCCCATCTGACTGCCCACCACCGCACCGGCCACGCCACCGAGCACGGTGGCCGCATCGCGCCCGCTTCCGCCGCCGATCTGCCGGCCTAGCACCGCGCCGACCGCGCCCCCCACCACGGCGCCAATGACATTGGGTTGACCGACGGCGGCAGCCCCCGCCGGGACGTACTCGATACTGGTGATGCGCCCGAACTCGAGAGACATCGGCGCGTTGGCGCGCACCGTTGCGGGGTAGCCCCCCGCCGACGTCGTGGGGCCGCCCGCGCAACCCGCCAGGGCGAGGGCCAAGCCTGCGGTGCAGGCCCATGAGAGAAATCGAAGCATCGGACGCATGGCGCTCTCCTGAGAGTGGAAATCCTCAGGATTGAACGTGGCGCCCGCCCGTGTGATGCGGCGGTGCGGGCCTTGCCCTCGCGTAGGAAAGCCGCGTCGCGGCGCGTCAGGCCTTGCCGGTCGAGCCGTAGCCGCCCTCGCCGCGTTCGGTGGCGGGGAACTCGGTGACGACGTTGAATTGCGCCTGCACCACCGGCACGATCACCAGTTGCGCCAAGCGCTCCATGGGCTGCAGGGTGAAGGCGACTTCGCTGCGGTTCCAGCAACTGACCATCAGCTGCCCCTGGTAGTCGCTGTCGATCAGGCCCACCAGATTGCCCAGGACGATGCCGTGCTTGTGACCCAGGCCCGAGCGCGGAAGGATCAAGGCGGCATAGCCGGGGTCCTTGAGCCACATGGCCATGCCGGTGGGCACCAGCTGCCAGGCATTGGGCGCCAGCGTCAGGGGCGCGTCCAGACAGGCGCGCAGGTCCAGGCCGGCGCTGCCCGGCGTGGCGTAGGCGGGCATCTGGTCCACCAGACGGGAATCGAGGATCTTGATGTCGACGTTCATGGGGTCTTGGGGGTTCAACGCGCGATACGTTGTGCAATCTGCGTCACGAGCTGACGGGCCAGCGTGAGCTTGGAGGCCCGAGGCAGCTCCTGGGTGCCGGTGGCGTCCACCAGCAGCAGCTGGTTGTCGTCCTGGCCGAAGGTGGCGGGGCCGATATTGCCCACGAGCAGCGGCACGCCCTTGCGCGCGCGCTTGGCCTGGGCATTGGCCGCCAGGTCGTGGCTTTCGGCGGCAAAGCCCACGCAATACAGGGCGCCGGCGCGGGCACGCGCACCTTGGGCGAGGGTAGCGAGGATGTCGGGGTTCTCGACGAAGTGCAGGGCGGGCGGCTGGCCCGATCCGTCTTTCTTGATCTTGTGGTCGCTGGCCTGGGCGGGGCGCCAATCGGCCACGGCGGCTGTGGCGACGAAGACATCGGCCTGGGCGGCGGCCGCTTCGCAGGCGGCCATCATCTGCAGGCCCGAGCGCACATCGATGCGGGTGACGCCACGCGGGGTGGGCAGGCTCACGGGGCCGGCCACCAGCGTCACCTCGGCCCCGGCCTCACGGGCCGCGCGGGCGATGGCAAAACCCATCTTGCCGGACGACAGATTGGTGATACCGCGCACCGGATCGAGCGCTTCGAAGGTGGGGCCCGCGTTCACCAGCACGCGCTGGCCGGCCAGGGGTTTGGGCTGGAAGAAGGCGATCAGGTCCTCCAGCAGTTCGGCCGGCTCGAGCATGCGGCCATCGCCGGTCTCACCGCAGGCCTGCGCGCCGCTGCCCACGCCCAGCACCGTGGCGCCGTCGGCCGCCAACTGAGCGAAATTGCGCTGGGTGGCCGGATGCGACCACATCTCGCGGTTCATGGCGGGGGCGACCAGCAGGGGCACCCGCTTGATGGGGCGGGCCAGGCACATGAGGGACAGCAGGTCGTCGGCGCGCCCGTGCAGCAGCTTGGCGATGAAGTCGGCGCTGCAGGGGGCAATGAGGATGGCATCGGCCTCGCGCGAGAGGTTGATGTGGGCCATGTTGTTTGGCTCACGCGCGTCCCACTGCGAGTGAAAGACCGGCCGGTTGGACAGGGCCTGCATCGTCACCGGGGTGATGAATTGCTGCGCCGCCTCGGTCATGACGACCTGTACGGTGGCGCCCTCTTTCACCAGGGCGCGGCACAACTCGGCGGCCTTGTAGCAGGCGATGCCTCCGGTCAGCCCCAGGACGATGTGTTTTCCGGCCAGGTCGGTCATGGCGCGCAGTGTAGCCGGGGGGCTTGTCTTTCTCCGGCTGCGGGTCGTCTTCTCCGATCCGGCGCGCTGCACGGGTGGGAGCGGCAGGCTCCTCCCGACGGTCCGCAGCGCCTTCGCGCGCGGCCCCACGGGGCCCTCCGCCTACCGCCCCCACCCGCGCATCACGCACGCAACGCGTAATGGCTTCGCGCCGGAGCGCTCGCCGCAGGGACTCCGGCTGCATCGCGTCTGGATTTCGCGCCGGAGGCCACTAGCCGGCGAGAGGATTTCCGCCGGCGAAGCGCGTGGTGTGGGGCGGGCGGGGCGCATGGGCTCGGGGGCGCCTGTGCGCAGCTGAGGAGCGCAGGGACAGGCGGGAAAAGAAGCGC
>Ga0315901_10006565_pt1 | contig 13900 bp, 12 predicted proteins | sample LakEriMetagenome_10_FD_203761 | JGI IMG/M metagenome (GOLD analysis project Ga0315901, IMG submission 203761) | Freshwater fungal communities from buoy surface, Lake Erie, Ohio, United States - Buoy 2 MA116 | ecosystem: Environmental > Aquatic > Freshwater > Lake | place: USA: Lake Erie, Ohio... | reverse complement strand
AAGTAAAGGCAACGAATTCCAAAGGTTTTGCCGTAAAAGAAAAAATTGAACTCAAAGCCCAAGGGATAACTTTTCTTAGTTTGATGGACTCAAAGTGGGAAACTCCGTACTCTCTTGCAGGTCTCTCAATTTTTACAGTCTTATACTTGTGCCCCGTCCAAGCAACAATTCCTCTTAAAAATCGGTTTTGCTCTCGCATTTTTCTAACATCAGAATAAACAAGCCTACTCATTAGCCTGAAATCACTTACATCGTTTGGGTACATGCCGTCAGTTAGCTTCCCCGCGACAAAATAGAAAGTGCGAGTTAGAAATTTTCTCTTGAGAGAAATAGATTTACGCGTTATAACTTGGGCTACCACATGATTATTCCCTTGCTCGTAGCTTTCAATAAATTGCGAAATCACCTGCGGTGGGTCCTGTAGATCTGAGGTCATCGTTACCACAACATCTGAAGTGGCCTGATCTAAAGCAAATGAAATGGCATTATCAAATCCAAATGACCTCACCATCTTGTAAGCAACAATCCTTGAATCAAGTCTTGCCTCAGTTGAAATGATTTCCCAAGTGGAGTCTGTGGATCCATTGTCACAAATGCGAATTTTCCAAGAGTAGTTAGGGTGCGAATCTAAAACTTTAACTACTTCATCAAGGAACGCTTTAATTCCCTTTTCCTCATTGAACGCAGACGTCAAAATCTCCAAGGTCACAGCCACGGTTACTATTGTATGGGAATAGATGAAAAAATCGCCGAGTCATCAAAGTAGAACAATGCGTTCTAATGTATATTCTCGTTCATGAATGTGGCCGAATTGATAGTCAAACTAGCGTTCAAGTGGGGCGCACGACACTGTTTTATGGTGACCGGCGGAATGGCTATGTATATAAACAAGGCTATCTCGGCAGAAAAGGGCATCAAGGCAACTTTTGTTCATCACGAGCAGGCGGCGATATGTGCAGCCGAAGGCTGGTCAAAGAGCTCAAGCTTTGAATCGATCGGATTTGCATGCGTTACAGCTGGGCCCGGTGTAACGAATTCTATTACAGGTTTAGTAGCAGCATATGGCGACTCCGTACCCATGCTCATTCTTTCAGGACAAATCAAGACAGCTGATTTGAACGTATCGGGCTTAAGAACTCATGGAATTCAAGAGGTAGATTCAAAGTCACTTGTAACTCCTGCTGTCAAAAAGTTTGTCCGAATTCAACACGAAGAACTCTCGAAGCAAATCCTGGAAATTGAAGAAGCATTATTCTCAGGACGAAAAGGACCAGTCTTTGTGGAGATTCCTCTAGATGTTCAAAGCATAGAGGTTTCTCCAGAGTTTATAACTATCCCTTCGAAAGATTATCAAGATAGGCAGAAAGAAAAGGATTCTGAGATTTTGAATCTCAAAGAGCGAATCGAGTACCTAACTTCTAAAACAAATCGAATTGGCGTAGTAATAGGAAATGGGCTAAGAATTTCGGGAGTTAATTTTTCAGAATTACTTGAAGTTTTGAAAGTGCGAAAGATACCAACATTCTTCACTTGGCTCAGTTTTGATTTATATAATTTTAGCGAAGAAAATAACATGAATTGTCCTGGGGGTTTCGCTTCTCCTCACTCAAATTCAACACTTCAAGAATGTGAACTTGTCATCTTTTTGGGTGCTCGAATCGATTTAGCTACCTCGGCGTTTCAGAGAGACACTTATGGGGCTAAAGGAGCAAGGGTTTTCATCGATATAGACAATACGGAATTGAGCAAATTTAGAGGAAAGGAAGATTTCAAATTTTGTATTGATCTAAAAGACTGCTTCGAAGATTTGAAGTCTCTTTTTAACTATATCGAAGTGGATCGAGATTGGGTTGAGGAAATTACTCTGAGAAAGAAAGAATCCCTATTTAAAGAGGACCAAACATTGGAGACCGAGGAACTATCCGTGCGTAATGTTGCATTGGCACTTTCAAAGAACCTTAGCGAAGGGATTGTTGTGTCTGCCAGCTCCGGAGTAGCGGAAGAGATTTTTACACGATTTCTTAGACCCAACGGGAAGTTTCGATTTTTCAATAGCGCAGCACTCGGCGCTATGGGTCAAGGACTGAGTCACGGCATTGGAGCCGCTCTACAGAGAAAGAGCGAAGATATCCCAGTCTTTGTATTTGAAGGCGATGGTGGTTTGTGGATGCATATTCATGAAATAGCTACCGCTGCTCAAGAAGAATTGAAGAATTTTCATCTATTTGTATTAAACAATGGAGGTTATGCTTCAATACGGAACTCACAAATGAATCATTTCAAGTATAAATATGGATGTGACTTAGAGTCAGGCTTGTTGATTCCAAACTACTCCGCAATTGCTGAATTGTTTGGGTTCAATTATGTGGAAGTTGTTACACCTGATGAGTTGAGCAGAGAATTTTTTTCAACAATCATAAATGATGGAAGTCGAAACTTAATTGATTTAAAATTAAGTTTAGACGAAGAAGTGGGACCAAAATTAAAGACTATTTTGAAGGATGGAAAACCGACGACAGAAGATTTCGGGGCTCTTGCATGGTAAAGGTAGCTATCTTTGGTGCATCTGGTGACTTAGGTTCTGCTCTTTTGCGCGAGGGGCGAAGCAGGTCTTTAGAGATAAAGGGGTTCTCGCGAAACCCCAAGCAAGTAGAAGTTTCTAACATTCAGGATTTTTATGATGGAGAGAAATTTGATAAGTACATAATCACTTTTGGGTCATTTGAGGTCACGCCTTTCGTAGAGAGCAATGATGTAAAACTTGAAATTGCACTTGAAGATAATTTTCTTAGTGTCGCAAGAATGATAAGACGAATTCTCACTACTCGGAAGGATGAGATTACGGAAGGGGCAAAAATTGATTTTTTTGTAGTTGGATCTACATCCTCATATAAAGGTTTTGCGAACACTGCCCACTATTGCGCCGCCAAGTTTGCGCTAAGAGGATTGCTAGAATCCTTGAATGAGGAGTATGCAAGTAAGAATGTGAGATTTTGCTTATTCTCAATGGGTACTATGAAGTCCAAAATGGCTGAAAAAATCTTAAATCAAGACGAATCTACTTTCTTGAGTGCGGGTGGAGTAGCGAGGCGACTTTTTGACTTGATTGATTCAGAAGATGAGGGTTTTCAATATGAAGTTATCCTAAAGAGACGAGTGGTTCGATAGGTGGAAAAAAGAGTAGTAGTTGTAACGGGGGCCTCCAGAGGAAACGGTTTGGCCATATCCAAATTACTCTCTGAAGATCCCAATAGCTTAATAATCGGTGTTGACTTAGATGAATGCGTTGTTAATGAAGAGACAATTTTTTCTCAGTACCTACGCCTAGATGTTTCAAATTCTGATGCCAGTAAAGTTGTCTTTGATTTGGCGAGCCAACTATCAAGCGATATATGCCTAGTTAATAATGCTGGAGTAACAAAACCAAACAATCTCCCATATCCACTGGAAGACTTTGACTTTACCCTAAAGATAAATCTTCGGGCGCCATTTGTTTGGATGGAAGAATTCCGAAAACTAGTAGATAAAAATGAAATCAAGACTGGGGCAATCGTAAATATCTGCAGCCTCGCTGCGCACAGGGCTTTCCCAAACAACCCTTCTTACATTGCTTCAAAACACGGCTTACTTGGACTTACAAAATACTATGCTTCAGCACTAGGAAGTTATCAGATCCGCGTGAATTCGGTATCTCCGGGCTACATCAGAACTGAAATGACTTTGCGTTCATTTAAAGATGAGAGTAGAAGAGAACAGATTGGTAATCACTCCATGATGGGACGCTGGGGGGAAACTTCAGAAATTGCAAAGGTAGTTCGCTTTCTGTTGAGTGAAGAAAGCTCATTTATAACAGGATCTGACATTCCTATCGATGGCGGGTGGCTCAGTAATGGCATGTATTTTAGACAATGACTTTGGTTACTCGCGAAACAATTAAGAGAGATAGTCAAGCTTCAGATCATCTCGTAGAAAGTGGGATACGTAAGGTATTGGTTGTTGGCGGCTCCGGCTTTATAGCTTCTGCGCTTCTAAACTACCTAAATAATATTAACTGCAAAACTGTAAACAAAATTAGAGTCAAAGTTCTTTCGCGATCAACGCTTTTGAGAAATGAATATTCTTCACAGTTCGAGTTCCAACATCATCCTCACCATCAGGCAATGGAGGATTGTTATAGGGAGTTCTTGCCGGACGTTGTGTACTTTATTAGTAGAATAAGTAGCCCTGTTGCTGAGATAGGTGCCTTGGAAGAAAATCTAAATTTCTTACGCTCTCATATAAATATGATTACGAGCATTACTTCAATACCTAAACTAGTCTATTTGAGTTCTGGGGCTGTTTATGGACGCACAGAAGTTGACCAAAATAACTCTCCTTTTTCAGAGAGCCAGAGAATAGATTTAGGGTGTCTATCAGATTATGCAAGAATTAAAGCCGAATCCGAGAATTTGATTGAGACTTCTTTTGGCAGTTCATCAGCCAACTATGTTCTTGCCCGCCTCTTTGCCTTTTATGGACCCGGTTTGCCTCTTAACGATTTTGCGATAGGCAACTTTATGGCCTCTAAAATTCGAAAAGAACCAATTCAGATCAAAGGAGATGGGAGAACAGTTAGGTCCTATATGCACGTCGATGACCTCTCAGCTACATTATGTCGATTGGCCACTGATGGGACTGGCGCTCTAAATGTTGGAGGACGTTACCCCATAACACTTTTAGAACTTTCAGAGCTCTATAAGAAACTGTTTGGATGCCCAATCGAAGTTCTTGAACAAGAAGATTTTGAAAGTTACTATGTACCTAATATTTCAAAAATCGAAAAATTATTGGATAAGACTAATTTCATTTCACTTGAAGAAGGTCTTCAATCGTGGAACAAGGAGTTAGAGATATAGATAATGCAAAATCATGGAAAAATCTGACCTTCAGCATAACCGCAAATTGCTTGTCCCCAACATATGTGGGACTCTTGAATGTGACCAGTTATTTCGGATTGCGCTTTTATGCAAATATCCGCCTCGTTGTCCATCGTGCAATTCCTCGCCCCTGTAAATGCGATTGTCTTTAATCCAATTCTCTTAGCTGTCCGAAGTGCTTCAATAACATTTTTACTTTCGCCACTTGTAGAGATACCGATCAAAACATCGTTCGTTTTTCCTACGGCTTCAACTTGGCGCGAAAAAACGGTTTCAAAACCATAGTCATTGCCTAGTGCAGTCAATACTGATGTATCCGTAGTTAAGGCTATGCTTGGCAAAGGTGCCCTGTTTTTTGCAAATCTCCCCACAAGCTCAGCAGCCAGATGCTGCGAGTCTGCAGCTGAACCACCGTTGCCGCACCATAAAACTTTGTTCCCATTTCTTAGGCAATCTGTAACTAGTTGAGCAGCGAGAATAAGTAGTGGTATCTGAGCTGAACCACGAAGAATTGATGTGGCTGCCTTCAAAATAGTGTGTTGAAAGTATTCATGAGCCGTAAGACTAGAGTTGTCTATAGGTTCTTTGTAAAGAAATTCTGATGCCAGTATTGCACGGTCATCAATGTAGAAGTCAGCTTCGGGTTTTCCCATGATTAATTCATGGTACTTCACCTGCCAATTCGATAACTGAGTCTCAGTTACTCTGCGCCAATCCTTCCCACTCCCACTACCTCTCGCTGTGAATATCTTTATTGTATTCCCCTGGTCATACAAGGAATTGATTTTGGCAATTGCACTATCCAGCGGAAGCGCTGCTTCATAGTCTCCAAAAGTGTTTGTGCATAGCGCTCCATCAAGATCTACGCAGAAAACTTTAGACAAGGTGTTCACCAATACCTAAGTTTCTTAGCTACAGAATCTTCGCCGGGTGCGTACTTCTTCACTCCGTCACCGAGCATTTTGGGGTATCGGCGTAACTCAGAAACCAATTCATGTAAGCCCCTTGGTGCTAATGATGCAGCTTGGTCTGAACCATACATAGCGCGATCTAAAGTTATATGGCGCTCAATAGCAACCGCACCAAGAACGGCGGCCACAAGGGAGGGAGCGACAGTGCTTTCATGTCCACTGTAACCGACAGGTACTTCATACTTTTCTCGAAGTGTCTGTATTGACTTTAGATTTAGCTCCTCTTCTTTACAAGGATAAACTGAAATTGTGTGCATAAGTACAATCGGGCACTTTGCATCCTTGAAAATAGTTACGGCTTGGTCTACGTCACTTTCTGTGCACATACCAACAGAAAGAAAAGTTGGTTTCTTTTCAGACGCCACTTCATTCAGAAATTCAGGGTGGGTCGTCATAGCAGAAGCAATCTTGTTGTAGGGAAGGTTGTATTTTCGTAGGAAGTGTTGTGCTGGAATATCCCATGCAGATGCAAACCAAGGTATTCCTATAAGCTTTGAATAAGAATCAATTTCGTCATATTCTTCCTGGCCAAATTCCAGACCTTCTTTTTGTTGGCGAGTGGTGGTTCCCCAGGGGGATTCCCTTGGAGTATCAAGAACTTCTTTCGGATAGACAATTTCTATACTTCGCTTCTGAAACTTCACGGCGTCGCAGCCAGCGCTCTTTGCTAGGTCCATTAGTTGGCGCGCAATATTCAAATCACCATTATGATTAATGCCAATTTCAGCAATTACAAATACTTCATTTTGCTTCAAGAAGTCCATATTGATTCTTCCTATTCCTAACGTCACGATAGCCTATCAAGCGTAGCTCACCGATGCGTTCGATTGCGAGCTAGAAACAGGTTCAGAATTGCAACTCCAACAATAGAACCCAGAAAAGACCAGATATATTGGATGATCAATATATCGACACCGAACGAATTAGAGATTTCAGGGATGCCGTATAAAGCTAGGGCAAATACCGAAAGATGGAATCCATAATAAGCACGGCTTGAGCCATTACTTGGACCTTCACCATAAAAAGTTATCTTCCTGTGAACTAATAGCGAGAACCCAATTGACGCAACTGATGCAATTACCGCTATCGTTACGTAGGGAAGGTCTTTCTGAAGAGAAACCCATAGAACTGTAAATATTGCATTTGAAGCTAGGTAATTCAAAAGGCCGGAAATAGCAAAACGGCGCAAGTTTATGCCTTTGAGCGAGCCAGCCAGACTTCTCAAAAGCCAAGCCAATCGGGCTCATCCTTCGTTGCAATTTCTGCCAGTATATTCTTCTCGCGAAGGGTATCCATAGGTTGCCAAAATCCATCGTGGTAAAAAGCCGAGACATTTCCTTCTGACACCAGTTTCGGAATTAGTTCACTTTCAAAAGTTGTACTTTCACTTACTTGTAAATCTGCAATTTCTGGTTCAGCAACAAAAAATCCTCCATTTATCCATCCAGCGTCAACTTGATTCTTTTCTCCAAAATGGGTGACCACACCATTCATGCTTTCTAATACTCCAAAACGGGCTGGAGGTCGAACAGCAGTTATTGTAAGCGGGAGCAATTTACTTAGGTGAAAATCTAGCAATTTATCAATATTAACATTGCCAAGACCATCACCGTAGGTGATAAATGCTCTTTGTCTACCAATATAGTTTAGCGATTGAACGATTCGACTCCCGGTTTGACTGTTAGGTCCGGTATCTAAAACCTCAATATTCCAAGTCGACCTTAAGGTTTTTACCCATTCTTGGATGACTTCAATTTTGTACCCACCTGCAATAACAAAATCGGTCACGCCCTGTGTCGCATAGATCGACATAACATGCCATACTATCGGTTTATTACCAAGCAAAACCATTGGTTTTGGCTTATCTATAGTTTCCTCAGATATTCGAGTTCCTAAACCTCCTGCCAAAATTATTGCTTTAATGGTGACCCCTAAAAAATGTTCCAATTTGCTCAATAACAAAATCTAACATCTTTTTTGTTAGACCTGGCCAAACACCAATCCAAAAGGTGTTTCGCATAACTTCATCTGTATTTTCTAGACTTCCGACAACCCTGCGAGGCGTCCCTACAAAGGCAGGTTGCCTCAATAGATTTCCTCCGAACAATAACCTTGTACCTATTCGTTTTTCATTCAAAAGCTTTACTAAATCATTCCGATTAATTCGCGAGTTCTGTCTAACTGTGATGGCAAAGCCAAACCAAGAAGGATCACTTAATTTAGTGGCTTGTGGAAGAGTTAAAAACTCATCAAGGGACGACAACTCTTTCCTCAGGTAGTTCCAATTTTCTCTTCTCTTAGAAACAAACGAATCTAAGCGGTCTAGCTGTACATTACCAATCGCAGCTTGAATATCACCAGACTTCAAATTATAGCCCAAGTGTGAGTAGGTGTACTTGTGATCATAACCCTCTGGTAACTCACCAAGTTGCCACTCATATCTCTTCATACATGTATTGTCTTTACCGGGAGCGCACCAGCAATCTCGTCCCCAATCACGGAAAGATTCAATGATTGGTTTTAGCGCCGGTTTTTTAGTGAGAACTGCACCACCTTCGCCAGTAGTAATGTGATGAGCGGGATAGAAACTTAAGGTTGATAAATCACCAAAACTTCCAAGATTTTTTCCATCGTATGTTCCCCCGAGGGCATCACAGTTGTCTTCAATCACCCAAAGATTATGTTTCTTCGCTAGGGCCATAACAGAGTCGAGTTCAAATGGGTTACCTAAGGTATGAGCCATCATTATCGCCTTTGTCTTTGGCCCTATTGCAGCCTCTAGCGCCCCCGTATTGGCTACGTAAGTGCCTAGTTCTATATCTACATAAACTGGAACTAAACCATTTTGAAGAATTGGTGCAACTGTCGTGGGAAACCCTGCCGCAACAGTTAATACCTCATCTCCTTGCATTAATCTTCTCTCGCCAAGCCTTTTGCTAGTTAGCGCGGAGAGAGCAACGAGATTGGCTGAAGAGCCTGAATTGACCATAAAGGCATGTCTTACTCCAATACGTCTAGCTAGCTTGCCCTCAAACTCTTCTGTGTGAGGACCTGAAGTAAGCCAGAACTCACCTGCGGCCATCATGGCAGAGGCTATTTCTTCGACTCCAAAGAACTTTCCGGTTACCGGAATTGGTGTTTCTCCCGGAATAAAAGACTCAGATTTGTGACTAGAATCAAAGACATCTTGAGCCAATGTGTTAATCCGGCCAAGCAAGATTTCATCCATTTGATTCCCTTGCAATGTGGGGGCAGAACTTCGGTCAGAATCAATACTACAATCAAGATATGTTAGGAGATGAGTTAAAGAGGCTTCATGGTCCGATTTTTATCACAGGACACACGGGTTTTAAGGGGAGTTGGCTGAGCCTACTTCTAAACCATCTAGGAATTGAAAATTTTGGGTACTCACTAGAAGCTGAAGAGCATTCTCTCTTCATGAGAGCAAATTTAAAGAGTGTTTCTAAGGGTGCTATTGGGGATATTAGGGATCTGGAGAATTTATCGAGAGTGCTCAAAAGTGTTAGACCTTCAGTGGTGATTCATCTAGCTGCCCAGTCTTTAGTTCTTAAGTCCTACCAAGAACCCTTAGAAACATTTCAAACAAATTGCATAGGCACAGCCAATGTCTTAAAAGCAGCTTTTGAGACATCTTCAGTAGAGGTTGTACTTGTGATTACGACGGATAAAGTTTATCGAAATGAAAATTCAGGTAAAAGGTTTGTTGAATCCGATCCCTTAGAGGGCAAAGACCCATATAGTGCAAGCAAAGTTGCAGCGGAAGCTGTCTGCGCAGCGTGGCAACAAATATCAAAGACTTCAGGAGGCCCCAAAGTTTTAATTGCTAGAGCTGGAAATGTAATTGGCGGTGGAGATTTTGCTAAAGACCGTCTAATCCCTGATGCTATAAGAGCAATAATAAGTGAGAAGCAATTAATTGTTAGAAGTCCCCAAGCAACAAGGCCATGGCAGCACGTCCTAGATCCTTTAATTGGATATCTGAGATACATAGAGTCTTCACTATCATCTCGATCCACAGAGACATCCCTAAATTTTGGACCACTTGAGGCAAGCCTGAGGGTTGATAACGTTCTAGAAATCGCTAAGAGTCATTTTAGCGATAAGCTCAATCTAATTTATGAGAAAGATAATGGAGATTTAGAGGCGCAGAAATTAGAACTGGATTCAAGTTGCGCAGTATCGAAACTAGGCTGGCAACCCCAATGGAATCAGAAAGAAGCTATAGATAGAACATTTCTTTGGTGGGTAAATGCTTTAGCAAGTCCTGCTCACTGTTTAGAAAATTGTATCGAAGATATCAGAATATGCCTGAGCCACAAGTAGTAACTTAGAATTGAAGTAATAGTCTAGATAGGAGTAACAAAATTCCAACAGAGAGATTTGTTTCGTTGAAGCAAAGTTATTTAACACCTTTAGTCTTTGCGATCCAAGCTTTTGTTCTATTTGGGATTTCGCCTTTTCAAGGAGATGGCCACCACGATGGAATTGTGTTTGCACCAAGCGTTGCCTTTTCGGAAGGTCTTGTGGTCCAGAAAGATGCGTTTTCTCTTTATGGGCCGCTAAATGTCTGGTTGTATGGCTCAACCCTTAAGTTTTTGCCAAACCAAGTGCTCACCTTGAGGTTAGTTGCAGCTTTTCTTTCGCTTGCCACAGCATGGATTCTTTACCAAGTTTTGAAACGTACCGCTATTGCTAGCCAAGCAATTTGGGTTAGTTTTACATGGACGACTTCGAATGCAGTTTACATGACAAGTTTTCCTGGATCACCTTTACCTTGGGCAAGTATTACAGCTAATCTTTTTGCGCTTATCGGTCTCCTCATTTTGATGGGTGAATACAAAGAGACGACAAAAAACAAGATGTGGTTTGTCTCAGGAATTTTCTACGGTATATCTATTTTTGCTCGGTTGCAGTTTATTGTGCTTGTCCCAATTTTTCTATTCTTCATACTATTTTCAAGAAACGTAAAATTTAGAAAGAGTCTAGTAATACTCTCAACGGGTTTTGCAATGGGATTAATTAGTATCCTTGTTATTCTTTTTATTCAAGGTGCCTTAGTTTCCTATGTTAATCAGGCAGTAATTTATCCAATAACTAAATTTCCGAGTCTAGGACTTTCAACTAACTACAACCTCTATTTGTTTACTTTGGTATTGTCGATACCTGTAATTTCTATTCTATTCTTGTTCGCTTTAAGAAAATTACTGGGCAAATTTAACTCCTTGCTTTCAGTTTTGCTGCTAGCAAGTTTTTTGCTGGTACTGAATTTTCTGGGGCGATGGACTATCTCTAATTTATCGTTTCCCTTGACTCCTAGGGTGATAGCAGGCGAAATCTTTGAAAAATCAGGAATGTGGCTGAGTTATTCTTCTGCCCTTACCTGTTTAGTCGCCATAGTTATTTACTTTAAGAACTACCTATCCCTCGATAAGTCTGTTAATTCAAAGGGTTTTGCGATTCTAAGCACGGGATTCATTGGGATTCTTCAGTTATACCCTTATCCCGATGTTCAGCATCTGTGGTGGGCCGCACCATTATTAATCCCAAGTTTACACTTCATAGCAGATCGGGCTTTGACAAGTGAATTCTTGTCGCTGTGTAAAGCTACAATTCTTGTCGGTCTTTTCTTTTTCGCATATTTCCTTCAGCAGCCCTGGTATGAATTCAAGAATTACTCATTGAAAGGGGTCTATGCCTCACAAGAGAAAGTAGAACTATATGAAGTTTACTTGCCTATTGAAAATTACCAGGACAGTAAATCTTATAGATTTGATTGCGCGGATGGTATTCATTCTGTAGCAAAAGGAAACTACTTATCGACAGATGAGTGGTTTATCAATGTCTCTAATATCCAAGAAGAAAACCCATTATCATCAAATGTAAAAGCAGTTTTTATCTGCGATAAAAAATTATCCTATGCGAGAGATTATGCATCCAAACTTGGATGGGAAATCTCATTTTTTAATGAAATATCGAATAGTGCAGGTACAAGATCATTAGCAATACTCGAGCCAAAATCGCGACGTTCATCATGAAAAAATCGCTCGTTTTTGTCTGGGTTCATCTAGGACCAAAAAGAATTCCCAAGTACCTTATTAAGAGTATCGCGAGAACTAATAGAATGTTTCCGCATATAGAGAAGTTTATAATAGTCGATCATGAAAAAAATAAATCTGCAGATCTCTCTGGATATGCGAATTTGTTTTACACAGGTAGTATCGAAGACGACTGGTCAGTTGTAATCCGAGAAATGGAACATGACCTAAAGTTTAGAGAAGCATTTTGGTTCACAACTATGGCTCGATTTAAAGCACTGGAAATATTTATGAAAAAGAACGAAGGAAATTCGGTGATCCACATTGAGTCTGATGTAATTTTATTGAATTCATTTCCAGTCCAAACTTTCATAAAGTTGCAAACCGGTCTTGCCTTTGCCTTTGAGAGCCATGGCCAAGGGATAGCAGCCATTTTATATATAGGTTCACACAAAGACGCCGTTGATTTAGTAGATTTCTGTGAGCTTGAAGTAAAAAGCAATCCTAGATTAACCGATATGACTGCGTTGGCTTCTTATCGAGAGAGGTTTCCTGCAAAAGTTATTGTCCTCCCTACAATTCCAATGGCTAGTGGTGCGGATATTCATGAAGATCAGAGAGTCTTTGCTGAGAATTCACGCTTGTTTTCAGGTGTGTTCGACGGGATTTCGATAGGTCAATATCTTTTCGGTGTGGACCCACGAAATCATCGTGGTTTTCGAAAAGTTTTTTGGCATGACCCCGGACATCTGTTTGATCCAGAAAAGTGGAGATTTCGGTGGGAACAGGAAAGGTTATTCATAGAAAATGGGCTTGTTGAGTCCGAGGTCTTTAATTTACATATTCATTCAAAAGATTTGAGGGCGTTTGATAGCAAAAGTCTCAATAAACTAGTCAAAAAACGATTAGATCAATTTGGTAATCCAACAAAAAAAGAATTTGATATTCGAGCTTTCGCAAAGGCAATTATAAGTAGTCTAATAAGAAGAATCAACGATTAAAGAACAAAGGGAATTGCCGCGTCAACTCTCAATATAAGATTGAAATGATTAGAATTTGTCTCCAGACCACTTCCGGCGATTAACTCAAATATAAGACTATAGTAAAAATCAAATCGGACTATCAGTCAAAATAATGTGTATGTGTTTTATATTAGTGTTCATTTAGAAAATAATTGTGTTAAGAAACGTTACATAATCCATGTAAGCGAAAGGGGATATCAAACTAGAACCAAGGTTTACGGTTCGTATTTCCCCAAAGAGCAAAACGGCCACCAGATGCACCGTAGTAACTTGATTCGCAAATAGAGCCATCAAACTGTTTATCCGAGTCCTTGAGAAATGAAAAAGGGAGCCCAAATAATCTCGGAACTAAACTCAACACCACTTGTTCGGAAATTCTTGATACAGATTGTGATTGAATGGATGTTTGATTCAATGTATTTTCATATAACTCTGCCCACAAATCAACTATGTGTTGACATTGGCTTTCGAGTATCTTCACACCAGACCATGAGAAGAAAGAGGTATTCTTCATTGAGGTATTGGTGTACGGTGCCAGCCTTTTTTGCATTGCCTCATAGATTTCCTCGTACGAAACTAAAACACGTTCTTCTAGAAAGAAAATGAGTCTATCTTCGTTTTTATCCTGAATTGATCCGTTCCAACGCAAATCGCAATCCATAAAAAAATCATAAGTCCCTTGCATTCCTAAAATAATATGCAGTTTATGTAGTTGCCAAACTGAATTTTCGTTGACTAGTTCAAAATTAACCTTGTTTTTCCTTAAGAGAGCAACTGCTTTAAATCGCTTGATCAATTCCTTCTCGGTCTTATAGTCATAGTGAATGATGATCTGGGAATTTGGATGAAAAAACAAGAAACTTTCTACACAGGTTTGCGCCAACCTTGCGTAAAAAGCATTATTCACTACCAGTAAATGCACCTTGAAAAAAGAA
>Ga0315901_10006563_pt1 | contig 13901 bp, 18 predicted proteins | sample LakEriMetagenome_10_FD_203761 | JGI IMG/M metagenome (GOLD analysis project Ga0315901, IMG submission 203761) | Freshwater fungal communities from buoy surface, Lake Erie, Ohio, United States - Buoy 2 MA116 | ecosystem: Environmental > Aquatic > Freshwater > Lake | place: USA: Lake Erie, Ohio... | reverse complement strand
ACCCCGAGCGGCGCATGGAGCGCCGGGAGCAAATCGGCGAAATCTGCAAAGAGCTGAAGCGGCTGGCCAAAGACCTGAAAGTGCCGGTCATCGTCCTGAGCCAGCTCAACCGGATGGCTGAGGGAGAAGTCCCAACCCTGGCGATGCTGCGGGAATCGGGCTCCGTCGAGGAGGATGCCGACCAAGTGGTCTTTGTCCACCGGGCCGAGCGAACGTCAGTCGATGGTCAGTTGATTGTGGCGAAGAATCGCCATGGCCAATGCGGCTCTGTGGAGGTCGATTGGAATGGTACTGGGATGCGATATTCGGTTTCGTCAAATCAATTTCGGGGAAGCGACACGAATCAAAACTGGCCCAAGCGCGGCGCGAAGCAGCGTATAAAGCCGGCAGAATCGACCGTGCCACCGGAGGGTGAACCGTGGACCGGCTAACCGACGAGGAGGTAATCGAACTATGGGAGGAGCGAGCCGCCATTATCGAGTTCGAGGGCAAGCAGCCCCGCCGTGATGCCGAGCGCCGAGCGTACGCGCAGGTGAAGCGGGAGCACCGCCCGAATGAAAAGATGCCCGACGCGACGAGCGGGTGGCTGAAGAAGCGGGAGTCAGAGCGATGAGACAGTGTGAGTTTTGTCACGGCCGAGAAACGGTAAGCGGTGAGAAGTATTGCAAGCACTGCCGTAAAGTAGTGCTCAAGATGCTTGAGGACGAAGGTTATTTAGAGAAAAAGCCAAGGAAAGCGCCCGCTCACACCGAGGAGCGTGGCCGAAAACCGCTAACGTCCTGGGAGACGCTGGGCGGCACTGCGGAAATGAACGGCAGCGGCGACAGATGGTAGCGCGGGACGAAATGATTTCGTCCCGTTTCGTCGGACAGTGATTTGTCCCGTTTGTTTCGATGGGTTATTTCGAGTTGACCGCTACTCGATAGCACTTAGCCTATAGCCGCTTTTTGGCGGGTATTGGGGGTGTCTCTATGGCCAGAAAGCAATTCTGGCTAAGGGAACAACCCAAATGTGTGCGTTTGTCGCTGCGGCGGAAGCCGCCTCTGGTGTCGATTCTGCCCGCCTGTCCCGCCAAGACGTGATTAACGCTTGGCAATCGTTTGAGGAGGCCGTTGCGGTCTGGGAGGAATCAAAGGCTCCCGTATTGGTGGAGTGGGAAGGTGGTCTGTCCCGCTCGTTTGAACTGCTGGAACCAGCCGTGGTCCAGCTCATGCAAGACCTGCAAGACGATACGGTGATTGATAAGTCAGCCTGGGCGGTGGTTCTGGCCATTGACGAGTTCATCAAAGCCACCGTCGAGTGGGCCGAACAGGTCAAGCTCAACCCTCGGGGGACCAACCCAAGCGGAAGCAAAGCGGTTTGGGACGCCTACCGTGAAGTCCGGCCGGCAATGGAGGACCGGCTGCCCGAGAAGCTGGAATCAGTGGCCAGCCTGCTCTCTCTCCGAGGAATCAGCCCCCAGCAAGTCGCGGTCATCTATGACTGGTACGACGAAGCCGGCAATCCAGACGTGGACCGGGTGGAGGAGGAGCGATTAAACCCCGGCAAGCATACGCAGGGGATGCGCAACCCAGCCCGAGTCAAGCGCGAAAAGGAAATCGAGGAGCGGTGGAAGAAGCGGTGCGAGGAGTTCGGCGGGTACGACCCCAGCGTTTTCGAGGGCTCGGAATCCACCGAACAGCCCCAGCGGAAAGAACCGCCCGCGCCGGAATCCTTCGAGGAACTGCTTTCCTATGAGGGCATGACCCTTGACCAAGTGGCCAGGATGAAGCAAGTCTCCATCGAGGAGGTGCGGGAGCACGCCCGAGAAATCGCCCTGATGAATACCGACGTGGCTCGCCTGATGGGTGCGGAGCTGGCGGCTGAGCGGCTGACCGTGGACCCCACAAAGGTCGCCCGCAAGAATCAGCTCGAAGCGGCGATGATGGAAACCTACGCCGGGCTCGAAACCAAAGAGAGGGTTTGGGCAATGGCTGATGACGGCTGGAATGTCGGCCGAATCTGCGCCGGACTTCGCGCCCACGGCGTCGGTGTGTCCTACGAGGACGTTTTGCGGTACATGGCCCAGAAGCCCGAGGTAACGAGTGAGCCAGGACGACAAACCGAAGCAGCCGAGGAAAAAGAAACGGCTGGCCAATCCGGTAGCAAGCAAAACGCAAAGAGAGGTCGAGTACCGCGAAAGGCAACTCAAGGCGCTTGAGCTGCTGGCTGAGGGCTACACCTACACAGAAATCGGCAAGGAGCTAGGCTGCTCGCCGGTCATGGTGGGCAATTACGTCAAAGACGGGCTCGGGCACTACAAAGAGCGAATCGCCGAGAGCGTCGAAACACTGGTCGCAATGGAATGGCGGCGGCTTGAGCATCAGGAAACCAAACTTTGGCGACTGGTGCGGAGCGCGGAAAACGACGCGTTCGACAAAGACGGCAACAGGGATTACAAGTCGATTGCCACCCTGTACGCTCGCCTGCAATCGTTAAACGCCGACCGATTAAAGCTCATCGAGAAAATCGACCCGGGCGCGGACTTGTCACTGGATACTCGGGTGTCTTTGGTCGTGGTTCGCAGTCGCCAGGAATTGCCAAAAATCATCGAAGCTACGGAGTTCGCACAGCGAGTATTGCACGATGGCATTTCTGCCGAGGGCGAGGAAAAGTCAGAAGCAGACAGTTGAGCGGGTCAAGCTCGCTGACGGCACAATCCAGTGCCTTCACCAGGTCTATGACAAGCAGCTTCAGTTTATCAACAGCCGTGATTTTATTACGGGTTTTGTGGCTGGTCGTGCTTCTGGCAAGTCTTACACTGGCGCGCTGAAGGTGCTCCACGACGCCAAGGATGGCTGGGAGGTCATGGCCGTCTCGCCAACCTACGTCATCGCCGAAGATACGACGTTTCCGACGTTCATCGAGGCTGCCAGCTCGGTAGGGCGGCTCATCAGGACCAAACTGAGCCCGTTCCCCCGAGCGTTCTTCCGAACCGATGACGGCGGCCGGGCGGAGATTGCCTTCAGGTCAGGCGAAGACCCCGAGAAACTTCGCGGGCCGAGTAAACCGATGCTCTGGATTGACGAAGCCTCGATTTGCCATCAGGACGTGTTCAAAATCGGTGTGGCCACCTTGCGGTATCGCGGGAAGATGGGCCAGTGCCTACTGACCTTCACCCCTCGGGGCCGGACTCATTGGACCTTCCGTGAGTTTTTCGACATGGTGGACGCCGGCGAAGCTGCCCGCCTGGCTGGTGTCGGTTTGCACAAATTCGGCGACTCTTGGTACAGGCAGAAGAAAAATACCTGCCTCATCCAAGCTCACAGCTCGGAAAATCCGTTTGTGGCCTCGGAGTATGTTGACCTCATTAGCGGCGTTTACACGTCGGCAATGCGGGAGCAGGAATTGGCTGGCAAGTTTGTGGACGTGGCTGGGCTCTTGTTCTCCCGAGAGAATTTCCGGCTAATCCAACCATTTGACGTGCCAAGGGGCGCAATGCGAGTCCGCTACTGGGACCGAGCCGCGACTGCTGGCGATGGCTGCTACACTGCCGGCGCGCTGCTTTCGATGCCGTTCGACAGCCGGCCAGCCCGAGTCATTATCGAGGACATTGTACGCGGCCAGTGGCACCCCGCCGACCGCGACAAAGTAATGCTCGAAACAGCAAAGCGGGACGCTGAGAAGTACGACGGCGAAGTCATCATCTACATCGAGCAGGAAGGCGGCTCAGGCGGGAAAGAGATTGGCCAAATGGACGTAGCCAAGCTCGCCGGCTTCCCGGTGTTTTTGGACGTGGTTGGCGGCTCCCGAAACCGGAAGAAGGACGGGATTAACCTGCCGGGCCCAGCCAAGGTGGTCCGGGCGATGGGACTGGCGGCCCAAGTCGAAGCCGGCAACGTGGCCATTGTCAAAGGGCCGTGGAATGACGCCTATCTGGACGAAGCCACAGCCTTTCCCGAGTCCAGTTACGCGGACCAAATCGACGCCTGTTCGGGGGGGTTTAATAAGCTGGCAATTCACTGGCAGGGAGAAGCGCAAAGCCCGGAAAGGCTTTCACCTCCTCCGGGCTTCGGGTCAAAGATTCTTGAAATGCAGTCAGTCTTGGCGCTCAACCGAAAAAGGCTTTAGCTATTTTCCTCCGCTGCTTTTTCTGGGCTTCCATTTCCAGGATAACACGGTGGTACTGGCTCATGGTCATGCCCTTGGGCTTCAGTTCGAGCAGCTTATCCAGAATCGACCTTGGCAGCCGAACAGTCAACATGACAGTGCCCTCGGGGCTCATCGGTGGTCTACCCTTGGGCATGAGCCACCCCCTTCCGCTGCCGCCACTTCCGCAAGTCGAGCGGCCGGCGAATCGTCACCTGCTGCCCGGCCAACTCGTTCTCCTTGCCGTTCGGGTTACTGCGTCGGTTCGGCCAAGAGCGCTCGATTCGCACTTGCAATTCGTAGTAGCCGCCAATCAATCGCCCTTCATAGAAATAGCCAAAGACAGGCGTTTCTTGGTCCTCCCATTCGTAGACGCGAAAGTGCGGTTCGAGCGGGGTAATCGGGTCAGCGTCGAAACTGGCCGGCATAACCAGCGTGCCGATTTGCTCAATCAAAAAGTCGGGGTTGTCGTGAAATGCTTTAATCATGGGTAGGCTTCTTCCTATCGTGTGGTGGTGGCTCGTTTATTGGCTTCGCGCTCAGCAGCCGCTCGGCCGATTTTCTTCATGGCGTCAGCAAAGGCCATTGCCAGCCCGCCCACGTCAACGAAAAGATTTCGCCGTAACTGGCTGATTGCGTCCTCAGCTCTGTCGCAAAGCTCGTTCAGCTCCTCGATTGCCAGCCCTGCCCAATGCATTTCCGCAGGTACGACTGGCGCTGGCGTATACGTCGGTGTAACCGGCTCCTCGGTCGTCAATAACTCGCCGATTGGCTGCGACTCTGCATCGCCTACCAGTTCAGGCCGGTCGTACACAAGTTTCCGATAAGTCACTGTGTCGCCGAGTCCGCTAAACGGCACCCAGTCTCGGTCAAAATAGACGTTTTGTGCACCAAATTTCAATGCGCATCCCGCCGCCCAAACCTCGGCCGCATGGTCCGTATGGAACTCTGCTTCAACTGTTTCGCCGTACACTATGCGAGATTCAATTTCCCAGGTCTTTGGGTCGCGCATTTGCATGACGGCTTTTATGTCGTGGTAAGTGTATTTCGGCATGTTTCTCAATCTCCTGTTAGGTGGTTTCCTATAGCTTCCTGCGACGGTGCAGGCCATCAGGCCGGCGTCAGCCGGCCCTCGGGTGAGCACCGGCTAGTTTGCCACGACTTCCACTTCGTCATCCTCGCCCCAGATTTCGCCGCCCTGTGAATGGCACCAGTTATTCAGCATTTCAGCGGCAGTGCCTGGGTCGTGTTTTGCATCAGCAACCTGGAATGGAGTCGATTGCCCGTCCAGCAGGATTGGGCAAGACGCCTGAGCGAAATTGGCCGTCATGGTCGCTACCTTGTTGCCATTGGCGAGGATTGAATAGTCGTTCATCGTTTAACTCCTTGTGTCGTTTCCAGCCGTTGTTGGCTGAGATAGGTAATCTACTATTTCGACATACAAAACGCAAGTCTTTAATCTTTTCTTTCCCTACCGCAAAAAACACGTAAAAACGCGGGTAAATAGAAAATTCTGGTCAGTCTTGAATAGGAACTGGCCTATAGCTACAATGCCAGGCGAGGAGTCTAGTTCCACGGAAAAAAGGTAGCGAAATGAAACCGGAAATCAGGATTGAAATGCAGCCAGAGCTGCGAATTGAATCAGGTATTCCGTTGCCTCGCAAAGGCGGGAAATCGGCGAGTTTTTTGGCGCAAATGCAGCTTGGCGATTCCGTTTGCTGCGACCGCAAAACAAAAGCTCGCTTAATGAACGCGGCAAGAAAAATAGAGGGCCGCAAATACATTGCCCGGCAGGTGATTGAAGATAACCGGCCGATGTTTCGTATTTGGCGAATGAAGTGAGCCCGGTCGAGCAATACGTCACAAGCCTCGGCGGCGACCAGCTCAGCGTCAGGGCAATGCCGTGGTCCTACGGTGTCGAAGCAGGGATTTTTAACTGTGATTGCCTTGTCGCCTGGGCTCAGTCGGTCGAGGTAAAAGCCCCGAAATCGGCGGCAAAAGTGGTGAGGCTGAATCGACGTAAGTATTTGTCCCTCAAGGGTTTAGGGCAAATTTCCGGCAAACCGGCAATCGTGGTCTGCCGGTGGCTGGATGGCCTGGGATGGCATGTGGTGGACGGAACGGCCGGGCTTGATGTGGGCTCGGTAAGGATAGCGGTCAGTGAGTTCAGGAGGGTGGATTGTGGCTAAGAAGGTTTACATTGCGGGGCCGATGCGGGGCAAGAAGCTATATAATTTCCCCGAGTTCGACCGAGTGGGCGGGATACTGCTTTCCAAGGGTTACAAAGTCTACAGCCCGGCCGATTTAGACCGGGAGCATGGCTTCGACCCGTGGGCATTACCTGGTGACCATGACTGGAACACGGTGCCGGAAGGTTTCGACCTGAAGCAGGCGTTTTTCCGCGACCTTGGCGCGGTGGCCGAGTGTAATTTCATCTGCCTGCTCGATGGCTGGACCGATTCAGTTGGGGCTCGGTGTGAATACTTTGCGGCGCGGTGGTTGGGCCTGCAATTCCTTGCGGTGGACGACGATAAGGTTTACGAGCTGGGCCCGGGCTGGGAGCCGGCGCAACTGATTCACGCCAGCGAAATTCCGCAAGTTAATGCGAGCCAAATTGTTCATGGCACGGCTGCTATTTACTTAAACGGAGAGTTTATTGGCACAACCGACGGCTTTGAGGTTACTGAAAGCCCATCTGAAATGACGCCAGAGAAGCAAAAGCAGATTCTCCGGCAGGTTGCCGAGGAGGCTCGTAAAGCAATGGTAGCGTCGGCGGGTAACTTGACACCAGAGCAGCGAGAAGCGTTAGAGTGGGCGGCTTCCTACTGGAAGGGAAATCCCGAGCCGCTCGAATCAATCCTCGCCGAAGCCCAGCGGATTACCGGGGGCGACCGCCAAGCCCAATACGGGCCACCGGACCAGGATTTTGCCCGGACGGCCGGCATGTGGACCAGCCTTTTCGGGGAATTGCTGCGGGATGGCGCTAGATTCGATGCTTTCCACGTTGCCCTTGCTATGATACTGCTGAAAACCAGCCGGCAGATGCACCAGCGCAAGCGCGACAACTGGACCGACATTGCCGGATACGCCCACTGCGGGAACGTCTGCGATGAGCAAGCCGCCAAGCCAAAATGAGTTCGGTTTCGCCGATGAGGAGCACGACAACACCGTGGCCTGCTGGTGCTGCGGCAAGTCGTGTTACGCTCAGCAGCTCGCCGACAGTGAGGTAATCTGCTGTCAGCACTGCTGGGCGAAAGTCCCCCATCACCATCGGGTCTGGATTCAGTTTCTCAGCCGCGCAGCCGAGGAGGGGGGCCTTGGCCTGCGTGAGCTGATTGCCAGGAGCACGGCCGAGGGTTTTGACCAAAGCGGCGCTGCTGACTGGTTCAGGAGTCTGTACGGCGGGCAGGGTGGCTCGAATTGAGAGTTTCGCGGCATTAGGGACGTGCCTATAATCTTCGGACATTACCCCGAGGTTAGGCCGTGGCAAAATCCCCGCTATTTCGACTTGCCAGCCGGGCGGCGCGTTTTGCGGCGCGCCGTGCGTTTCAGCGCATGCCGATAGGGCGGTCTATTACCCAGTCCCGTCGCCAACTCAAGGCAGGGGCGATGGCTCCCCTGCGGCGGGCGATGAACAAAGCCAGCCGCGACTTGACGGGCCGAACGGCGCTCAATCGGGTGCGGCGGGAACTGAATCGAACCAGCATGAGCGGGATGGCCATGCAGGCCGTCAATGCCCTGCTCCGCTCGATGGGGCCGTTTGGTCAGGCGATTCAAAGCTCGATTCGCAGTCGTGGCGGGCCGGCGAAGCAGCTCCAAGCGGCGGCCGATTTACTGCGGTCCTACGGGTACGAGATTCTGGGCAAAGACCCCAACTGGGCGGGCTATCAACGGGGCGAAGAAGCCGCGAAAGAAGTGCTGGAAAACGCTGGCTACACCATTACGCCTGGCGGCAGGGTGATGCCAGCCAACCCACCTCGATGGATGCCGTTCCCCGAGGAGGAGGAGCAGCCAGAAGCCACCACCGAAACCGCGACGGCACCGGGCAGGCCCAGCGATACGCAGCGCCCCGACCTGAGCGAAGAAGCACGCCGGCCAGCGCCACAGCCCGAGGGCGATGAGGACGAGGAGTCCGAGGTAACGGTCACACCGGAGATTCGCACGCCGGCCAGTAGCAATGTCTACAGCTTTCAGTACGACTACAGCCGGTCGATTCTGTACGTGCGCTACCAAGAGCACACCATCAACCCCCGAGCGGCCAAGATGAGCAGTTCTGGCGGGCGAACGCACGTCAAAGGCGAGCTAGGCCGCACAGTGGGCGGTAAGACAGGCGGGCCGGGAGCGCTCTACGCCTACTACGATGTGCCCCCGCGAATCTTCGAGCGGATTGTCCGGGCTCCGAGCGCCGGCAAAGCGGTCTGGGATGATTTGCGTATTCGCGGCACCGCTTACGGGCACCGCTTCCGCTACACCCTCGCAGCCGGCCAAGTGGTCAGCATGGATGGCCAAAAGGGCGTCTACATTCCGCGCAAAGTCACGCCTCAAGGCTTCAGGAGCCGCACACTGGCCATCGAGGGGACCGGCAGGCGAATCTACGGGCACAGCGCTTTGCCGGAGGAACGGCGGAACTTCCGTGGCAGACCGAATCGTGGTACACCGAACCGAGGCCGACCATGAGCGTAACCAAGAGCAAACCGAAGCTGCGCGACGTGAATCTCGACGCCTACTATGAGGGCCGGCAAGCCTTCCACCTTGGCAAGCCGACCAGCGATTGCCCCTACACCAGCCGCAACGCGGGACCGGCCAATGAGACTGACGCAAGGCTCGATTGGATGCAGGGGTATTTTCAGGCTAAGTACGGTGACAAATGGGGGGTTTAGCTTTGCACCCGGAACAAATTCGAGTCGGAATGTGGATTCGCGTCGAGGACGTGCGGCCATGCTCGATGCCAATGGGCGATGGCGAAATTTTCGTTTACTCGCAGCAGCTCAGCCAAGCACAGTTTGCGCTTTCGTCCTTTGGCGGCCTGCCGCTGCAAGTCGTGGCGGTGCAGTTTCCTTTCGTGTTGGCCAACACAGGGCCGCGGGGCCTGCTGATGATTGACCTCCGCTTCAACCGCATTGGCAAGTGCGACCCTAAATTTGTGGACGTAATAAAACGGATGCGGGCCCGCAATGCGATTGCGATGGCCCAACTCCAAGTCGAACCAACCCAGCCGCACAGTGACGACAGCGGCGATGAACCTGAAGAAGTGAGCCCGTAATGGACCGTGAAGCACTGGTAAAGGGAATGTTGAACGGCCGGCAGAGCAAGTACCCGCTCTCGGCCCAAACGGTCCCGATGAATGTTGCGCTCAACAGCAAGACCGACCCGGCAATGATGTGGCCTGGTGCGCCCCCCAACTGGGGCCAGCCCGACATGCCGCATATCTTTTCGTTTGTCGGCCGGTACGGCATGGTGGCAAATGCCTACATGCACGCTGACGAAGCCTTGATGCACTCCTCGGCTAACGCCGAAATCATGCGGAATGAGCCGATGATTATGGAGTGTATCGAAGCCCGGATGCGGTGTGTGGCGCTGCTGAACTGGCATATCCAGCCGGTTGACAATGATGTGCTCCGTGACGCGCTGGACAAGGCCGACAGCCAAGAGACAGCGATGAGGATTCGGGCTGCGCTGAAGAAGCCTAAGAGTGACGCGGAGGTGATAGCCGACAAGCTCACGTCGATTCTCAAGCACACTCCGCATTTTATGAAGATGCGGTACTCCCTGATGGATGCGATTTGGTACGGCAAAACAGCGACGGTGCAGACGATGGGCGTCCGGCCGATTGGCGGCCAGCGGCGAATCTTTGTTCGCAAGTGGGAGCCTCGGCACGGGGATAAGCTGATTTTCCGCTACGCCGATGGCAGCTACGAGTACGACCCCGACCAAGTGGGAATCCGAATCGGGCCGACCACTGAGGCCCACGATGATAAGTGGATTGACTACGCCGGGTTTGAACGGCAACGGGTGGACGCCACCCAGCACGGTTTCGTCTACTGGTTCGACGGCCAGCAGCGGCGGCGAATCTGCCTCCACAAGCATATCATCGAGGACGGTGATTTCATGCGGCCGGAAAAAGCCGGCAGCATCAACGGTGTCGGAATCCGCAGCCGAATCTACTGGACGTGGTGGGCTTACCAAGAATCGCTCAAACTACTCCTCGAATACGTCGAGCGCTCAGCCCTTGGTATCGAAATCTGGAAGTACCCAGCCCACGACCCCAAGGCCAAGGAACGCACAGAAAAGGCCGCCCAGGAGCGCGGGGCCCCTGGTCGCAGCGTGGTATTGGTGCCAATCCCGACCGGCGAATACGGCGATATGTACGGGGTTCAGATTGTCGAGCCGGGACTAGGCGGGATTAGCGAGCTGCAATCGGTCCTTCAAACCTTTTTCGGCCACAAAATCAAGCGGTACATTCTCGGCCAAACGCTGACCAGTGAAGCCGAAGCGACCGGAATGGGCTCGGGCGTGGCTGACGCGCACCTTGCCACCTTCCATGACATTGTGCGGTTCGACGGGCTCAACCTCGAAGAAACCATTACGACCGACCTGCTGCGGCCGCTTCAGCAGTGGAACTTCCCGGGCACGGATGACATTTTCCTCCGGTTCGTCATTGACACCGAGAGCCCTGACGCGCAGGAGCGCATTGCCAGCTACCAAGCCGCTTGGGCGATGGGAGTTAAAATTCGGACAGAGGACATTTACGACGCGCTGGGCGCTTCTCCGCCGACCGAGGGCGATGATTACCTCGACAACCCGGGGCTCGAAGCTGCGCGAATCAGCAATGAGGCCCAGAAGCAGCAGATTGCCCAACAAGCAATGATGATGCAGGCCCAAATGGGCGGCGGGCCCCAGCAGTTTGTCCCGTTCCCAAACCTTGAGGGCGGCGGCGGTGTCCCTGGCGATGGCGACGGAGACGGGCTGGTCAACGACGATGAAAGCCAGCAGTTTGACGACCGGCAAATGGCGTTTCAGTCCAATGCCAAGGTCGAGCGGTACGCTGCCGACCATAAGTTTGTTCACAACATCAAGGATGAGCACCATCAAGCCATCGGCCATGCGTTAGGCGCGGTGAACGAAAAAGGCTCGGCGGCCTTGTTTCACCCAAACTTCCGCCAAAAGCTAGGGCTTACTGACGACCATGTTTTGACCCATGACGACCAGCACATGATTTTGTGGCACGCTGGACTATTGGACGACCCGCACGTCGGGAAACGGCTGTTCGGCGAGCACTACAAAGGCGAGGACGCGGGAACTGTGCCTCACATGACGCTAGGTGAGTTTATTCCGGCAGCTCACAAAGCGGTCAAAGAAGGCGGTCAGGCTGGGCGCAGGGAACAGGCCGCCCAGCGGCTCCAAGGGGCGAAAGTCGTTTCATTCAAAAATGACAGCGGCGGTCGGCTGGTGCTGCATCCGGCAGTCCGCAAAGACGCGACAAGCAAGTGGCAGCTCACGCAAATGAGCAGCCACGACGGAAAGCCGTGGGGGCACGAGAACCCGCCAAGTTTCGAGCACGGCTGGCAAAACGCTATCGGTGTCAGCGACAAGCATTTAGACAACTGGCACGGCTACGAAATCGAATGGACCGACAAGGACGGCACCAAAGCCCCGTTTGCGGCTGATGGCGACGTTTGGCACACGATAGAGCGCTTCGGCCGCTACAAGCCCATGCAGGGCCAAGGCTCGTTCGACTGGAACGAGGAGGACCACCCCCGAGAGCAGGAGGCTCACGACGGCAAAAGGCCCGGGGAGTTTGCCAAAAAAGAGAAGTCAACCGAACCCAACCCCCGCGCATGGACCAACAACGGCGACGGCACCTACACGTCCCCGAATGGCACAATCTGGCGCAAGGCCAAGGCAGGCGGGGAAACCAGTCCAGTAACGGGCGGGCAGTTTAAGGGCGGGGCGCTGATGCCGATTCACGGGCTCGCAACCGGCCTACCCAAACCTGAACCTAAACCCAAGCGGGACAAGGACTTAGGGCAATCCAAGGTCGATGAGGACGGCCGCCAGAAGGATGATTGGAAAGAACCCAAGGTGCGGCAAATGACTCCCGAGCAGATTGAACGGGAGAAGGAGAAGCGGGAGCGGCAACGCAAGTGGGATGAAATCAACTCTGGCATTATCGGCAAGGCGCTCGGGCTGGGCGACCGACCCCATCATATCAACCGAGGCTGGGGCATAGCCAAAGTCTGGATGGCGGAAGCTGAGCGTATCGGCCCAGAGGCCACAAAGAAACTTGTGGATGCCGCAAAAAAAGTTGCACTTAAAGGCTACACCGAGTTGTGGCGACAAAAAGGTGAAGCCAACCCGGAAGCGGCGGCGCAGGAGACGCTGGATTGGCGGCGCGCTAATTGGCAAGAGAGGTTGTTGACTCAAGGCGACGTGTTCACCAAGAAGCACAAAGCCAAGAACCCGCATACGCCTGAGTTGCAGCATTATGCGGAATTGGCCTTGGAGGGTGCCGGCAATCAAATCGACAATTTGTACGAGATTCACAAAGCATTGGGCGAAGCTGAAAAGCACAGCGCCCAGGCGGAAGTAGACCGCTACGGCAAGGTCAAGCCGATGGCCGGCCAAACAGCCTTCAATTTCGATAGGCAGGAGCCTAACAAGCAGGCAGAACCGCAGCCAGCACCGGAGACAGAACCGGAGCCGACTCACCCACTGGCCATCAAGCTGAAGAAGTATTTGGAGTTGAAAGACAAGGCGGTTCGGGCAGGATTAAAAGAGCCGCGAACCGACCTGCTCAAGTAGTCCTCATAGGCAGGAGCCTAGTAGGTGCCGAAGAAGCAACGGAAGCAGTGCCCGGTCTGTGGCAAATGGGTAGAGACGGTTAGCCGGACCTGCTCAATCAAGTGCGCCCGAGTCGCATTTCCCCAGCCCCATCGCAATCCCGACCCGACCGAGGACGAGATTCGAGAGGCTTGTGCGGAGATACGCAAAACTTGGTCCCCAGAAGAAACGGCGCGTCGGCAGGTGGGCCCCAAGCCCCCTGAGACGCCAATCAAAACAATCTCCGCTCCGGTTACTCGCCGGGGTGGCTTAACTCACGAGTAGGCGAATGACACTGGCTGAGCGCATCGCTGCCCGACTCTCGGGCATTTCCACCGACCGATATATGTTTGGCTTGTTCGGTGAGGGCCGGATGGGCGAGGGCGGGTTTGGCAAGCTCCAAATCCTAGGTAAGACGAAGCACGTCACTCGCTGCCAGAACTGTGGGCGTGCCGGCCTGAAACATGCGGTCGTATGCGCGGTCGTGGGCGAAGATGGCCACCCCACCAACCAGTATTACTACTTCGGGACCGACTGCGCTGCCAAGTTGGCTGGCAAGGCCGAAAAGGACGTGGAAGCCGAAGCCGAGCACCAGGAATCAAGCGGCCGGCCACGGATGAAGAACCTGAAGCCAGCCAAGCCCAATGAGGGCCAAATGGAGCTGTCTTTGCGGTTCGCGGCAGCATGGCAGGCGCACGTCGAGCGATACGGCCGGGTGAAGCCGACTCGGGGCCAAGCGGCGTTTGACTTTGACGCGCTGGCAAGTGCGCCACAGGCGGAAGCACCAGCGCCCAAAGCGGCGGCTGTCGAGCCCCCTGCCCTGCCTTCCAAGGGACGGCAGATGGGTCTGTTTGACCAGCCACAAGCAGCGGCACCAGCGGCCAAGCCGGCAAGCGATTGGGATAAAATGAGCCTTGCTGACAAGTTGGCTTGGCAAAAGAAAACCGGGCTAA
>Ga0315901_10006557_pt1 | contig 13911 bp, 17 predicted proteins | sample LakEriMetagenome_10_FD_203761 | JGI IMG/M metagenome (GOLD analysis project Ga0315901, IMG submission 203761) | Freshwater fungal communities from buoy surface, Lake Erie, Ohio, United States - Buoy 2 MA116 | ecosystem: Environmental > Aquatic > Freshwater > Lake | place: USA: Lake Erie, Ohio... | reverse complement strand
CTGCTTAGAAGGCAGTTGCTCTATCCGACTGAGCTACAGGCGCATTATTTGAACGGGGTAAGTCTACCGATCACAACAGGTAAGGTTTGACCCTATGGCCGAGTTTATTTATACGATGAAAAAGGCGCGTAAGGCGCATGGTGACAAAGTAATTCTTGATGATGTCACTTTGATGTTCTTACCTGGCGCCAAGATCGGCGTGCTTGGTCCCAATGGTGCTGGTAAGTCAACGGTGCTTCAGATCATGGCCGGGTTGCAACAGCCATCAAATGGTGAGGCTTATTTAACACCTGGTTACTCAGTTGGCATCTTGTTGCAAGAGCCACCACTTAATGAAGATAAAAATGTTTTGGAGAATGTGCAAGAGGGTGTGGCGGAGACAATTGGTTTATTAACTAGATTTAATGCAATCAGTGAAGAGATGGCAAACCCAGATGCTGATTATGACAAGCTGCTTGCAGAGATGGGAACATTGCAAGAGCAGCTAGATCACCGAAATGCTTGGGATTTAGATTCACAATTAGAGCAGGCAATGGATGCACTTCGCTGTCCACCACCCGAGGCGGATGTAAAGGTTTTATCTGGTGGTGAGCGACGCCGAGTTGCACTTTGTAAATTACTTCTGCAAAAACCTGATCTATTACTACTAGATGAGCCAACCAACCATTTAGATGCTGAGTCTGTGCTTTGGCTTGAGCAACATTTAAGTAAGTATGAAGGAACTGTGGTTGCCATTACTCACGATAGATACTTCTTAGACAATGTTGCGCAATGGATCTTGGAGTTAGATCGTGGTCGTGCTTATCCATATGAAGGAAATTACACAACATATTTAGAGACTAAAGAAGCTCGTATGAAGGTTGAAGGACAAAAGGATGTAAAGCGCGCAAAACGTTTGAAGGAAGAGCTTGAGTGGGTAAGAATGAATGCCAAGGGCAGACAGACAAAATCTAAAGCCCGTCTTGCAAGGTATGAAGAGATGGCAGCTGAGGCTGATAAAACTCGTAAGTTAGATTTTGAAGAGATTCAAATTCCACCAGGACCACGTCTTGGTGACATTGTGGTTGAGTGCCAAAACTTAGTTAAAGGTTTTGATGATCGGATTTTGATTGATGATCTTTCTTTCACATTACCTCGCAATGGAATTGTTGGCGTGATTGGGCCAAATGGTGCTGGAAAGACAACATTGTTTAAAACAATTTTGGGAATGGAAAAGCCAGATTCTGGTGTGGTTAAGGTTGGTGAGACGGTAAAAATCTCCTACGTTGATCAATCCCGCGGTGGAATTGATCCAAAGAAATCACTTTGGGAGGTTGTCTCAGATGGTCTTGATTTCATCAAGGTCGGCAATGTTGAGATGCCAAGCCGGGCATATGTTTCAGCCTTTGGATTTAAAGGACCTGATCAACAAAAACCAGCAGGAGTTTTATCAGGAGGAGAGCGAAATAGATTAAATCTTGCGCTAACTCTTAAGCAGGGTGGAAATCTTTTACTACTTGATGAGCCAACAAATGATTTAGATGTTGAAACACTTGGTTCTTTAGAGAATGCATTACTTGAGTTTCCAGGTTGTGCTGTGGTGATCTCCCACGATCGTTGGTTCCTAGACCGAGTTGCAACCCATATCTTGGCTTATGAGGGTGAATCAAAATGGTTCTGGTTTGAAGGAAACTTTGAAAGTTATGAAGAGAATAAGATCGCTCGTCTTGGTATTGATGCAGCCCGTCCGCACCGTGCTACCTACCGTAAGTTAACTAGATAAGTAGGAGTTGCAAATGAAATTTACTAGCAAGGTTTTTGTTAGATGGGCAGATCTTGATGCATTTGGACATGTAAATAATGCGGTCTACCTTACCTACTCAGAGCTTGCCAGAGTTGAGTGGGGCGGCAAACAATTTGCACCAAAGGATCCTAGCTCTGTCTTAGTTGAGATGACAGTTGCTCACTCTGAGGTTGATTACTTGATTCCAATTACTAAATTTGGTGTTGATTATGATGTAAATCTATGGGTTGAAAACATCGGTAATACCTCCTTCACAGTTGCATATGAGGTTGTTAAAGATGGTGTGGTTTTTGCAAAGATGAAAACAGTTCAAGTAATGATTGATATCAAAATGATGAAACCTCGGCCAATTAATGAGGTTGAAAGAGCTTTCTTAAACCAATACTTAATCTCATAATAAATGGTTAAAAATCGGATTCATCCCGCTTGGATTGTTGCCGGCATTACCTTTGGCACCTTATTTGCAACTGCAGGTTTTAGAAGCGCACCCTCTGTTTTAATCCTGCCACTTGAGGAGGATTTTGGTTGGCGCCGGGATGTAATCTCACTGGCTGTTGCAATAAATGTTTTGCTTTATGGATTAACCGCACCATTTGCTGCGGCTTTAATGGAGCGCTTTACCGTTCGCAAGGTTGTAATGGCAGCGCTGGCAACAGTTGGAACTGGGGCATTGTTAACTATTTGGATGAGCCAGAGCTGGCATTTGATGTTGCTTTGGGGAGTAGTAGTTGGCGTTGGCACTGGATCGATGGCGCTGGTATTTGCAGCAACAATCGCAAATAGATGGTTTGTTAAAAGACGAGGCTTGGTGGTTGGAATATTAACTGCAGCTGCTGCCTCTGGTCAGTTGGTATTTTTACCTGGTTTATCAAAGTTAGCCCAAGATCCAGGTTGGCGTGCCTCATCTTTAGTTATTGCATTAGGTGCTTATTTAATGGTGCCGCTAATTTTCTTTTTCCTTAAAGAGGATCCACAAAGCATCGGAACAACTCCATATGGCGCAGATAAAGATTGGACACCACCTGTATTACAAAAAGGAAATGCGGCAAAGAATGCAATTGACACATTAAAAGCTGCATCAAAGGTTAGAAATTTTTGGTTCTTAGTTGGCTCATTTTTTGTTTGCGGCCTATCAACTAGTGGCTTAATTGGCACTCACTTTATTCCAGCCGCCCATGACCATGGCATGCCAGTAGTTACTGCTGCATCACTGCTTGCATTAATTGGTGTCTTTGATGTGGTGGGAACAATTTTTTCTGGTTATTTAACAGATCGAATTGATCCTAGAAAACTTCTCTTCTTTTACTACCTGCTTCGTGGCCTTTCATTATTTTTACTGCCATCAATTCTCTTCTCAACCTTGCACCCATCAACCTTAGTTTTCATTATTTTCTATGGTTTAGATTGGGTGGCAACTGTGCCGCCAACAGTGTTGTTATGCCGTCAGGTATTAACCCCTGAAAAGGGAGCGATTATTTATGGCTGGGTCTTTGCAGCACATCAAATTGGGGGTGCGATTGCAGCCTTTGGCGCAGCAGTTCTTAGAATTAAATTTGGCGATTACGCAGCAGCTTTTTATGTTACTGGAATTCTTTGTGTAATTACTAGCTACTTTGTCCTACAAATTACCTTGAAGGAAAAGGTTGCCTCATGAGCACAACTTTTTATGAAAGAGTGGGGGGTGAGAAAACCTTTAATGATTTAGTCTCACACTTTTATGCCTTAGTTGCAGTTAATCCAATTCTTCGCCCGATGTATCCAGAAAATGATTTACATGGCGCAGGAAGAAGATTGCAAATGTTTTTAGAGCAGTACTGGGGTGGACCAACTACCTATAGTGAAGAGCGAGGACATCCAAGATTGCGGATGCGCCATGCCCCATTTCATATCTCACGCAAAGAGCATGATGCCTGGTTGATCTGCATGAAGGATGCGGTAAATGGTTTAGAGATCTCTGATGATTTAAAAGCTGAGTTGTGGGAGTATTTGGAGGCAGCAGCTGCTGCCATGATCAACGCACCGGAAGGCATATGAGGACAAGTAAAAAAAGAATTATTTCTTTACTTCTTATTATTCTGACCGTTAGTTTCTTAACAGGTTGCGCAAATACAGAACCTGAATTAACTGCACCTAAATTTGAGATTCCACCAGAGCCAAAAAGTTTTGAAGATATGCTTGAAAATCCAAACTCCGTTGTTTACTGGGGATGGAAGAAGAGTGCTGATCAAGTAATCAATAACACAACATCTAAAGCCGAATTTACAGTTGAGGTTGGACCAAACACTATTGCTGATAACACAAATCCAGATGGTGGGATAAATCTTGCATCAAGGCTTTATCTTGATTTTGAGAAACAAATTCCAACAAAATTTGTATATTTTGAACATAAAGATGTGGATTGGGCGCAATCAAAGGTTAATGAATTTCATGGTCGATCTATTCAGGATTGGCAAAAAAATGAAGCGAATAAAATGTGTCCAAGTGAGGATCAATGCCGAGGAGCAAGTGCGATGACCTCATTTGATAAAAAAAGTGCATTAATAATTGTAAGTTCAAGCCCAACCGGTAAAACAACTAGAAATAACACCGAAGGTCCGCTTGAAGCCCATGAATACACACACATAATTCAAGACTCTCAACAAGGAAAATACTTAGGAAATCTTCCAAGATGGCAAGTTGAGGGAGAAGCAACATTTGCTCAGAATGCTGCAGTTTATTTTGATGATTATGAGAAGTATTTAGAGGCACGAGATTCAGTAATTGGAGCTTTAATTTACTCAGTCAAACCAGATGTTAATTGGTTAACGGAGTTTATGAGTCCCAAAGATGGCTACACCTATGGTGGTGCTGCATGGGATAAATATGATGGTGCACGAGTTTATGATGTTGGGATGGCGATTACAGAGGTTTTAACAGCACTTGGCGGTCCATCATCAACGATGCAACTTAGCCAGCTGGTGGGTGAAGGATTAAGTTATGAGAAAGCCTTTACTAAAATTTATGGTGTTGAATGGAATAAAGGTGTATCTATGATTGCTCAAATTCTAGTTAAAGTATTTAACCCTTAATTTACTTCTTAGATTTGGGTTGTGACTTATTTCCAACTTTTAGTATTTCACCATTTCGTAGATACCAAATAGTTCCTTTAGCATCTCTAACGGTTGTAATGCGTAATCCCACTGTTTCAACTACGCCTTGAATATCAAGCACATCAACCTTGTCGCCAACACCATATTGATCTTCAACCAACATAAAGATGCCAGATAAAATATCCCGTACCAATGTTTGTGCGCCAAGACCTAAGGCAACACCAATAACACCAGCGGATGCAATAAGGGGCCCAAGATTTAAACCAAACTCAGCTAAGATCATAAAGATTGCAATCAACCAGATAACTCCATTTAAAGTTGAACGCAATACTGTGCTAGTTGTTTTAGCTCGCTCCTTTTGTCTAACTCCAGATCTTTTTGGACCAGGAATTAGATCAGCACTTGCCACCTTGTTCATTAACCGGGTGATTGATCGTTGCCCAAATCTTGAGATGGTGATGGCAAGGATGATTACTACGGTGATGTTTAGCGGCGCCCCAGTGAACCATTCAAGGGCAGGTTCGAAGTTTTTTGGCAGTTTCATGGTGATTTAAGGAAAACCTTAACCCAATTGTAAGAAGGAATCTGCTTAGAAATGCTGTCTTTTTCCCAAACCTCGGGCAAGATATACCTACGCAGCTCGAGCCACGCGCTGCCTAAAAGGGAGAAAGTTTTCAGTGTCACAAACTTTGGTACTGAACGCCACCTACGAGCCACTAGGTGTCGTATCAGAAAGACGAGCGTTAATCCTGGTTCTAAATCAGCGCGCGCTAAGTGTTGAAGATTCAGATCGCGTACTTACCTACGCCCGCGGTTCAATTACATTGCCTTCAGTTATTAAATTAAATAAATTTGTGAAGATTCCATATCGACATGCAGTGCCACTATCTCGCAGAGCGATCTTTGCTAGAGATAACAATCGATGTGTTTACTGTGGTGTGACTGCAACCTCCATTGATCATGTGATTCCACGATCTAGAGGTGGCGGACATAATTGGGAGAATGTGGTTTCAGCCTGTCATAAGTGCAATCACCTTAAAGCTGATAAAACTTTAAAAGATCTAGGTTGGCGCCTTCGTCACACCCCACGTGAACCAGTCGGGGCAGCTTGGCGTATATTGGGAACTGGAAAACCTGATCGAATTTGGATTCCATATTTGAAACCATTTGGGGTAGAGGCGATGGGAGCGGCAAGCGCATGATTGAAGATGGCACATTTGCAGGAGAGGGCTTAACTGTTTTGCAGACCCTTACCTATTTTGTAATTGCTCCAACAGTTTTATTCCTTGGTATCTCATTCTTTGCATACATCACCGCAAAGGAAACAAGATCAAAGAAAAAGGTGAAGCCGGTATCTCTTACTCATATTGAGTAATTACTTATCTTTTGCTTGAACCTTTAGCGCTCGCTCTAACGCATCTCTTCCTTCAGAAACTAATCTAACCAATCCTGCCTGGCCATCTTTTCCGGTGGTATTTAACCAAGAGATAGTTTTATCTAAGGTTGTTTGAGTGGTAATAAATGTTGGATACATTCCCATCACAAACTTACTTGCCACCTCATAGGATTTTTTACCCCAGGTTTCAAGTAGTAGATCAAAGTAAGGATCAACATAGGAGGCAAGAAGTGGGCGGTGAAGTGCTCGCATAAAGCCGGCAATCTTTGCCTCACGTTGTGAGGTTGAGATCTCCTCAGTTGTAATTGATTTCCAAGTTTGTGCCTTTGCCTCTGGTGTTGGAAGTGCTGCAAGTGCGGTGGCATGAGAGAGCTGGCCAGTTAAGGTGTTGTCTTTAAGTAACTCTGCAGCTAAGGCTTGTTGATCCATTAAGCCGCGCTCTGCAAGTGCAATTACAAATGTCCACCTTAAATCAGCATCAACCTTAAGTCCTGCCAATTTTCCATCCAAAAGCTCTTTGATTAAATCATTGTGTTCAGCACTTGATGCAAATGAGGTTAGATTTCTAGTAAATTGAAGTTGGTGATCACTTCCAGGCTTTGCAGCATTTAACATCTTCTCATAAGCATTGCCAACCTTAAGTCGGGCTGAGTCTCGTTTGTATGGCGCTGAGTAAAGCTCAACTGCAGTAACTAATTGATTTGCAATGATTGTGACAGTTGCAATGTCATCCTCACCTGGCAGACCAGCAAGTGCGATATCAATAAAATCAGTTGCGCTTATCTCTGCATCTCGCAACATATCCCAAGCAGCAGACCAGCAAAGCGCCCTAGTTAGTGAATCATCAATTTTTCCAAGGTGGGCCTTTAAGGTTGCAATAGATTTCTCATCAAATCTAACCTTGGCATAGGAAAGATCGCGATCATTAATAAGAAGTAGATCTGCAACCTTCTCACCAGATAACTCTTTAACCTCAGTTTTTTCACCACTAACATCTAGCTCAACTGATTTACGCAGTACTACGCGATCAGAGACTATGTCATATAGACCAACTGCTAATCGGTGGGGACGAAGTTCCTTTGACCCAACAGGCATAGTTGGAGCCTCTTGAATTACGCAGATGGATTTGTAATTACCATTTTCAATTTCAAGGGATGGGCGAAGTGTGTTAACACCTGCTGTTTGTAGCCAGGTTGAAACCCATGGCTTTAAATCACGGCCACTGCTAATAGTTAGCTCCGTTAATAGATCATCTAGTGTGGTGTTTTTAAAGGCATGCTTTGCAAAGTATTTTTGTAATCCAGCGATAAAGTTTTCTCGGCCGACATGAACTACTAATTGCTGCAATACCGAGGCGCCTTTGGCGTATGAGATGCCATCAAAGTTTCCAGCCACAGTATCGATATCAACCATGTCGGTCACAATTGGATGGGTTGAGCTAAGTTGATCTTGGCGGTATGCCCAGTTCTTTCGCTCCTGATTAAATCCTGTCCAAGAGTTTTTAAATCTAGTTCCCTCAACCATGGCAAGGTATGAAGACCACTCAGCAAATGATTCATTTAGCCAAAGATCATCCCACCACTTCATAGTGACCATATTTCCAAACCACATATGGGCCATCTCATGCAAGATTGTGTTTGCCCGCGCGTTATACATTCTCTCTGTTACCTTAGATCTAAATACTAAAAGTCTTTCCAAGAAGGTAACTGCGCCAGCATTTTCCATAGCGCCCCAGTTGAAATCAACCACAGCGATTTGGTCATACTTTTCAAATGGATACTCAAGACCAAAGACTTTTTCAAAGTAGGAAAAGCCTTGTTTGGTGATTAGGAAAATATCCTCTGGATCCAATGAGCTAGCAAGTGATTTACGGCAGTAGATACCAAGTGGCACACGTTTTTTACCAACATACTCATCGCTAACGGTGTAGTAAGGACCTGCAATTAAAGCGGTGATATAGGTTGAAATTCTTGGTGTGGTGGTAAAACTCCACTTTGCTTTCTTATCATCTAAGGCAATCTTTTCTTTAACTGGATTATTTGAGATTACCTGCCAATGATCGGGTGCGATAACAGTTAATGTAAAGGTGGCCTTTAAATCTGGTTGATCAAAACATGGATACATCTTTCTTATAAAGGCTGTTTCACCCTGTGAGTAGAGGTAAACCTCATTATCAACTGGATCTACTGATCGTTGTAATCCCTCACCAGTTTTTGAGTAGGCACCATTCATATGAATGATCAACTCATTTTCACTTGCTAAGTTATTTATAAAGATGCTCTCGCCATCATAATTTGAGGTATCAACAGAAGCGCCATTTAAGGTTGCCGAAATTACACTCTCACCAACAGCATCCATAAATGTAGAAAAGCCTGGAGTATTGCAAGTAAATTTAATCTTGGTGATGGAGGTAAAAGTGCTCTCACCTTGGGTTAAATCAAGGCTTACTTCATAACTATCAATGGCAAGGTGGGCAGAGCGCTCGGCCGATTCGACTCTTGTTGAGTTTAAACCTGGCACATCATCTCCCTAAAGGTAAGCAATAATTGGCTAGTTAAGATTGTTGAAGTCTGTATCCAAGCAGAGATTGCAGGTTAAGCCAAGATGGAGCGAGCCTCAAATCGAAGTTACTCACTTCGTGGCAATCGAATGACCCGTGCCCAAACTTTGGCGATGGCTCAAAGCTGGGATAAGTATGCAATTGAGATTAAATCAGAGTTGATTTTAAATCAGATTTTTCCAGAAAAAACAAAAGTGATTATGGAGATTGGCTCTGGCATGGGGGAGGCAACCGCCCAAATTGCAAAAGCAAACCCTGAGGTTGGATATGTGGCAGTTGAGATGCACTCACCTGGATTAGCTGCGCTTTTAATATTAATAAATCAGATGGAGTTAGAAAACATTAAATTAATTAGAGAAGATGCCACATACTTATTAGCTAATCACATTCCTGATAACTCACTTGATGGTATTCACTTACTATTCCCAGATCCATGGCCAAAAAATCGTCAACATAAAAGACGGATGGTGCAGAGTGAGTTTATTGAGATGGTGGGTAGGAAATTAAAGCAGGGCGGCTTCATCCATATTGCAACTGATTGGCAGCCATATGCTGATTGGATAAAGGTTAGATTTGATAGGTCAGACAGTTTTTCAGGTGGTGTTGTGGATAGGCCTAGCTGGCGCGTACTTTCAAAATTTGAAGGTCAAGGGCTTAGAAAAGGACATCAGGTAACAGATTTTAAATATATTAAAAATTAAATCTTGCCATTTTCTTCAAACTTTGCAATCTGAGAAATTCTTCTTACATGCCGCTCATCATTAGTAAATTTTGTAGATAGGAATGTATCGACTAGTTGCAAGCAAAATGCTTCATCATGCATACGGCCACCGATAGAAATAACATTTGCATTGTTGTGCTCACGAGCTAACTTGGCTGTTTCAATTGACCACACCAGCGCCGCTCTTACGCCCTTAACTTTATTTGCAGCGATCTGTTCCCCATTGCCAGAGCCACCTAACACAATGCCAAATGAGTTTGGATCCTTTGCTGTTGCTTGGGCGGTTGGAATACAAAAAACTGGGTAATCATCTAATGCGTCATATTGGTGCGGGCCATGGTCTGTTACATCATGTCCATTGCTTTTTAAGTGCTCAATGATTTTGGCTTTAAATTCAAGCCCAGCATGATCACTTCCAATATGAATCTTCATGTGGGTAGTTTGGCAGAAAACAAAACTGCCCGGCTTATTTTGGTAAGCCGGGCAAGTTGTGTCTAGGAGGAGATTGAACTATTTATGCTCGAGCAGCAGCCTTGCTACCTTTGTGACCCATTGGCTTTAATTTATTAACCATATCGTTCACACGTTCGGTAGTTTTTGCTTTCTGAGCAGTTGCTTGGGCTGCTGTTAACTTGCCAGCACTTACCGCTGCATCAATTTGCTTATTGATCTCTGCAATCAAGGCGTTAATTAATGCATCTTTTTTATCACCTGCAATTGCTGAAAGGGTTTCACCAGCCTTCATTCTGGTTTTTAAAGTATCTAATGAGATACCAAGAGTTGAGGTGATAATTGAATCAAGGGCTGCGCGATCTTTATCAAACTTAGCTTTGCCGGCCACGCGCGCTGCTTGGGCAGCCTTAGTGATTGCATCTGCTTGAGATTGGGTGATCGTGCCATTTGCTACCAAGGTTGAAAGAAGGGAAGTGATTCTCTCTCCACCTTTTTTGCCCATTTGATCATCAGCTGATGCCACCGCACCACCTGAGACCGTTAGCGCAATTGCTGTTATTGCAATTGCTGCAACTAGTTTTTTATTCATCGATCCTCGTTTCTACAAGTACCTTCTGCACCTGATGTGAGTAGATAACTCCAACATGCTGGGGGAATTATCTAAGACAACTGAGTGCTAGGTCAGAGTTAATTCAATACATTTATTTTATATCCAAAGTTAGGAGGGCTAGCACCCATTTACCTGAGATTTGTGTGTGAGTATTTCTATCTGGGTGCTACCTCTCTAGTCACGCTGCGTAACCAAGTCGACCCTTATTCCAGTACAAAGCCAATCAGGCTTTGACATTAGACCCCAATAAGGGGGGATGGAATGGTTAACATGGCGATTAATAATCTAAAGGCCAAAGTAGTTTCAGTAATCCTAGTAAGTGTATTTCTCAATCAATTAACCCCAGCAAATGTAATTGCCGCTGGCAGAGCTAACGCAGCTACTACCAACACAATTAGAAGTGGCAATGGTGTGCCCGCTGTATCACTTGGTATCGATGGTGATTTTTATATAGATTTGAAAACCATGAATTTTTATGGTCCCAAAGCAAACAAACGTTGGCCAATTCCAACATCACTTCGAGGTCCAGCAGGTGCTACTGGTCCTTCTGGAGTTGATTGAAAAAATGGAACAACAGCGAGTGCAACAGCTGGCGCAGCTGGTGCAACCGGACCTGCAGGCCCTGCCGGACCAAAAGGTGAAACAGGTGCAACTGGACCAAAAGGTGAAACAGGTGCAACTGGACCAAAAGGTGAAACAGGTGCGGCAGGTGCAGCAGGAACAGGAAGTGCGGGACCAAAAGGTGACACGGGTGCAACAGGACCTGCGGGACCTAAAGGTGATGCTGGAAGTTCTGGGCCAATTCAAACATTGAACTTAACTCAATGGACATTAGCTTCAGGAGCAATTGGGGGCGGATCAGAATCTGCATCATTTGGAACTTTGGTAGCTGGGAAAAAATATTTTTTTAGCATTGCAGTGAACGGACGCATGGCAATCGATGTTACAACTTTCAGGAGTTCTCCTGAATTAAAATGCAGTGATGGCGCAGCTTCCATGATTTACGATTACAGCTACGGTTTCGAGCCAAGCTTTGATGGCTCGGGCGAGTACAACCGAATGTCATACATGATTGTTGGAAGTGTTTCAGTAGCTAGCAATTCGGCATTATCTGTAGTTGTTAAAGATGCTCGGGGTACAGGCAAAACTGTAACTTTGAACGGAACTGCTGTTATTCAAGAAGTAGGTTCTATTAACTAAGAATGGAGCGGGTGACCGGGATTGAACCGGCACAGCTAGCTTGGAAGGCTAGAACTCTACCATTGAGCTACACCCGCAAATTTGTTGCGTGATCTGCTACTTCATCGCCAAGAATAACTTGGTATGCGGTAGCAGGTCATACCTTATTACTTTGGTTAGGAGAAGGGAAAATCACCCTCTAGACTTTCAGCCTTCGGGGCGTAGCGTAGTGGCTAGCGCGCCTGCTTTGGGAGCAGGAGACCGTGGGTTCGAATCCATCCGCCCCGACCAATTTCTAAAGTTGAAATTAACCAAGGGAGAGATTTAATTGAAAAGTGCTGTTGAGAAACTTTCACCAACTCGCGTAAAGCTTTCAATTGAGGTGCCCTTTGCTGAGTTAGCTCCACACATTGATGGTGCTTATAAGAGCTTGAGCGAAAAGATAAACATCCCAGGGTTTAGAAAAGGAAAAGTTCCGTCAGCAATGATTGACCAACGTGTTGGTCGAGCTGCGGTTTTAGATGAAGCGATCAATGCGGGATTGCCGACCTTTTACTCCCAAGCTGCAAAAGATAATGATGTTTTGGTAATTGGCAGACCCAATGTTGAGATTACTGAGCTAGTTGATAATGAGAAGTTTGCCTTCACAGTTGAGGTTGATATTAGACCTGATATTAAATTACCTAATTTTTCTGAGATCAAAATTGAGGTTGATGATGTCAAGGTGACTGATGCTGATATTGATGAGCAGGTGGAGTCGTTGCGCACTCGCTTTGGCACATTAAAAACTGTTGACAAGGTTGTGGCAAAGGGTGATTTTGTAACCATTGATTTGGTGGCAACTAAAGATGGCGTTGAGTTAGATGGTGGCGTAGCTAATGATCTTTCTTATGAGGTAGGAAGTGCCTCAATGATTGAGGGCTTAGATGAGGCAATTATTGGATTAAGCAAAGATGGTGAAAAAAGTTTTAATACAGCTTTAGTTGGTATGGCAGAGGGTGAAACCGGAAGCGTGAAGGTAACTGTTAAGGCGGTTAAAGAACGTGAGCTGCCACCAGTAGATGATGAGTTTGCAAAACTTGCTTCAGAGTTTGAGACTTTAACCGAACTTAAAGATGATCTGTCAAAGCGGCTTTCACGAGTTAAGCAGATGGAGCAGGGTGCTCAAGCGCGGGATCTTTTGGTAGAAAAATTAATTAGCACCATTGATATTCCACTTCCAGCTGAAATTATTGAGGCTGAGGTAAATGATCATCTTGAAAAAGAGGGCAGATTAGAAGATGACAAGCACCGTGCTGAGGTTAATGATGAGGTTAAGACGACAATTACAAGAGAGTTCTTATTGGATTCAATTGTTAAAGCAGAGGCGATTGCAGTTAATGAATCTGAGTTAACTGAGTACTTAGTTCGTGCATCTGCTAGATATGGCATGACGCCTGATCAATTTATTAAAGAGGTTTCCCAGGCAGGTCAGGTAACAACGATGGTGGCTGAGGTTGCTCGTGCAAAGGCCCTGGCTCAGGTGCTTGGCCGCATTAAGGTTGTTGATAAATCTGGCAATAAGGTTGATTTGGAAGCCCTTGCGCCAAAGAGTGAACCTGAGAAGAGTGAATAATCGCTTTAGGCGAACATAAGACAGGCTTAAACCGGGAAGCATTTTTGCCAAAAGATTGTTAAGGTCATGACAGTATTTTTTCAAGGTAATCAAACAAGGAGATAAAAGTGGAGCTAAGCAACACCCCACGCGCTGCAACAGCTGGTGCAGGTGGACTTGATGACCAGGTTTATCAACGTCTATTAAAAGAGCGAATTATTTTCCTTGGCTCTGTTGTTGAGGATTCAATGGCAAATGCAATCTGTGCCCAGATGTTATTGCTTGCTGCTGAAGATCCAGAGAAAGATATTTACCTTTATATAAACTCACCTGGCGGATCAATCTCTGCTGGTATGGCAATTTATGACACGATGCAATACATCAAAAATGATGTTGCAACTGTTGCAATGGGACTTGCTGCATCAATGGGTCAATTCCTACTTTGCTCAGGAACAGCTGGAAAAAGATATGCATTGCCACATGCTCGCATCATGATGCACCAACCATAGGTGGAATTGGCGGAACT
>Ga0315901_10006554_pt1 | contig 13915 bp, 7 predicted proteins | sample LakEriMetagenome_10_FD_203761 | JGI IMG/M metagenome (GOLD analysis project Ga0315901, IMG submission 203761) | Freshwater fungal communities from buoy surface, Lake Erie, Ohio, United States - Buoy 2 MA116 | ecosystem: Environmental > Aquatic > Freshwater > Lake | place: USA: Lake Erie, Ohio... | reverse complement strand
GCAGTATCAACAACTGCATCTACTGACTTTTCCGCTGCACTATCAACAACAGGAGCATCTGCTACTGGTGCTGATTCTGCCACTGGCTCTGCAACAGGTGCTTCTGCAGGAACTTCTGCTGGAGCATCTACTGGAGCCTCCGCTACAGCATCTGCTGGAGCCTCTGGAGCAACCTCAACATTTTCAACTACTTCTGCTGCATCTGCAACTGGTGCATCTACAACTTCCATTGTTTCTTCTGTCATAGGATTTTCCTCCTTTGTCATCTTAATTGTTCTAATGCCTTTTGCACTATCAACTAAGAACTTTACTGTTGTGATATCTTCTTGATCTTCAACAAACCCAATGTTTTGCATTGAGCAGTTGCAAGATGGACAACTTTCATCAGAATCTTTTGAAAGTCTTACGATATCATCTGTCTTGCACCAATAAACTGTATCAACAACTGCCTTTGCCAAATACCCGCCAAGTTGTCCCTTTTCAATAGAGATAACATTAGCAAATTGATTTGCTGGGTTGTCGACAAGCGATAGTTCGTGCAAGTCATACTCTTTAATTATACGCACTGATTTATCAATTTTTTCATCATACATGTCGTCAGACTTTGTAATGTTTCCACCGATGGAAAAACCAGTCAAAGTTCCATCAAGTACTTTTTCCCAGGTATCTTGTGCACCTTTGGAGACGTATGCAGAAACATAAACTCCGCTATAAAACTTTTTAGCCTGTGGATCAAAATAACGATCCTCTTTAAAAGAAACAACCTTACCGACAGCACTGGGTTGATGCATTTCACGAAGGTTGCCACGGAATTTCTTAAATGCCTCTATACTTGCTTCTGTCGTGACAATATCACCTTGCTTATCTATATTATCTAGAGTAGCAAAACCAGAAACAATACGACGTTCTTGATCTACTTTGCCAATGGGCATTGAAAAGCGAACATTGTCGCCATCAGTAACCCAGTGTGCTTTATTTATAGTCATGGCAGTATTATTATAGCATTTGTTTATAATGCTTTTCTCAATTATTGAGACGCTCTTCCTTCACCTTGTGGATTTCTTCCAGAGATAGTTGTAGGAGAGTCTGATTCATTATTGGCTCTTTCTGCATCCCTTTCTCTGTTACCCGCCAAGTTTGCCCTAGCGTCTGTTGCCTGTCGTGGACTCATTGTAAATGGGTCATCTCCGTCTGGACGCTGTGACATATTTAGCATTTCACGAGCCTCATTAGGAGTAATAACCTGAGTCTTGACATAACGTTCAATAATCTGAGATTGAGCAATTTCATCTGTAAGAGTCAATTCATTGAATTTAAGTTCAAGAATATCAGTCTTTTCTTTAATAATCTTATTTACAATCTTTTCTAGATGACGCTGTGCTGGACGTGATACCTGCTCTTTGAATGTTCTGTCTTGTGACAAAGCAGCAGCGATAGCAGCCGAATCAGATCCTCCAAGTTTTGAAATAGGTACTTGGTGAGCAACTAAAATATCATCACGATTTTGTTTACGATATTTTTCAAATGATCCTTCTTGAACACCGTTTTCAATAGGCTGCATACTAAACTCAACCTTATTTCCATCTGTATCTCCAGGAAGTGGGATATATAGCGTTCTGTGGTTTTGCCCCTTTAGTCCTGTTTGCATAAAACGGAACATCTTATCTTCAGCATCAGCAGAGAGTTTTGCACCCTTTACTGTAATAATATATCTTGGTACCGCCTTGTTTTGGAAGTAATCAATATTATATTGAGCAGCAAGAGAGTCTCCAACAAGTGAAGAAACTGCAGATAGAATATCTGGAACGCCATAAAATGTGTTAAGTGGAGAGTATTGCTTGAAATGTAGAATCTCATTAGGACGTGGATCTGCAGTAAGCGGATTTATATTAGTTGCCCCAAAGTTTCTAAAATATACTAACTTCTGACCAATAATCTGTACAAACCCATCACGTAAACGACGAACACGAACTGTGGTTGCTGGAATATGTCCAACATATCCAATTTCTCCAGTTACTGTACGACCAATTTCAAGGAATCCATTTCCTGTGGCCTGAACATCTGTATAAAACTTTTCCATTGTTTGCTGGAAAGTATCCTCATCATTTAATGATTCTAGCCAGTCACGAACCTCTAGTTTCATACGCTCAACACGACGACGAGCACGGTCAACAGCCTCATCATCATCGTTCATCTCAAAACGCAACATTGTGCGATCTGTCAAATCAAACTTGTATCCAAGACCAACAACATTTTCTACCTTAGCATCAATAGCAGCATGATTAGCAAAAGATGTATCATAATAACTTGCTAGTTCATATAGATTGTATGGTGGTGTAATAACATCAAATAGACCATAGCCATTTTGATATACCGTTCCAGGATTAATCTGTTTTGACTGTGCACCCTCTTTACCAGAAGCAAAAGCATTTGCATCATTTAGGTATTGTGGGGTTGGATTAATTGCTGGGTAGCGTGGATTATAACTATCCATTGGCAAAGTATATTTAGCCATATTTCTAGTTGTTCTACGCTTAAAGTTTGTATCCATTCCAGACAAGTCTTTTAGTTGATCCCATGACTTTAAAAATGGATCATTCTCAATAAACTGATTATTATCTGTATACTCAGTATTTAGACTTGCTTGAATATATTCAAATTCTCTATCCATTTTCGTATATATCTCTTCCGTGTGTCTTTAATGTTTGTTGTGCGGCATGAATAGCACCAAGATCGTTTAGAGAAGGAATCATTCCTTGCTTAAACCTATCCATTTGCTCACTATGCTCTTCTTCACTAATTCTTGTAAGGCCTGCTACAAATACCGCCTGACCTTCGCCATCATCTCCATAATGTAGTGCTGCCTGCTTTAATTTTGCAATTTGGCTAATATCGCCACGGAGAGAGGGTATGTTCAAAATACTACCATTGCCATCAGTAAACCACTTACCATCAGCCTTTTTATAAACATAAAGACCCCAGTTATAGTCCTTCTCAATAACCTTACGACGGACATTACCTACAATAGGTTTACCAGTTTTTGGGTTGATCAATGGATTATTTTTAGAACTCATACCATAAGTATAGCAGATTATACTGGTGTTGCGACATTGGTTGACCAAAGTACCTGAGAATATACGCTCAAGTTGTTCGGTTCAATACTAAGACCCTGATCATCATCAATAATAATCTTGTTTGTACCAATATATGTCTTATAAACATCTGATGGGTCTACACCATAAAGTTCTGAGGAAGAAATAATTAATACACCTTCCCATGTATAACTATTTAACCAGTAATCCCAGTCAAAACTGGTCAATCCATCAGACTGAACTCTTAGCCAAGGTCTAGTAAGATTACTTTGTACTTGCTGTAGATTATTAGCCTGATAGTATGCAATGTTATTAAATACCAACGGTCCATTAAGATTAATACCGCCAAGATATAAATCAAAGTTTAGGGCTGTTGCAAATGATACCCCAAGAACGCCCCATTCCTTTAATGTTAGCACTGGCTCTCTTACCAATACACCATTCCAATAATATGCAAGACCATTAAATGCTAAACCAGTATTTAGACTTTTTGCAAATACTCTCGCCCTAGCACCATCTTCTCCAAGAGCCTCCATAAAGAACTTAATAGTGTCACCTTTATATTCAATTTCAAATAATTCTGTTTCTGCAAGTGGGAATCTATCTAAATCTGAACGCATCCACACCTGCATAGCGCTTACACGGTAGTTATCTGAAATAGTTTTATTAATTGGAATAGCGATACCACGACTATTTTGTGGGTCATACTGTCCACGAATTTCAATTCCAGATGTTCTATTCAGATAAAGGTATGGTGTACTACCCTTATAAATGCTAAATGGATTTTTAGCCTTATAGTCATAGTAAAGGCCAGCACGTGTGTATGGGAATAGATCAACTCCGAATCTAGTTCCTACTGGATTAAATGAGTTATCATTAAATGCTTGCGATGCAAGTTCAAGTCTACGAAGCGTAATAGGCTTTGTCAAGATACCACGGATATTGAACTCTAAATGATACACAATTGCAAGTTTATTAAAGTCAACTGATTTATTTGGATAAACAAGAGTATTATCAACTACCTCAAACTTTGTAACATCCCAGTTTGTATATTCTGAAATATCAATAATAGATCCTTCTTTTGGCGGCTCTATGTGTGTAAACGCTGACTGCGGTGCGTTTGCCCCTTCTGCAATATATTGGAAAGTAAGATAACTTCTAATTGACGCTTCTGAGGTATCATATTCATAGAACTTAATAGATTTTGATTCCATATCTTCATAGTTATTCCAGCCAGTAAATAGGTAGTTATCTAAGTCATTATATGTTCTTTGAACTGGATGACCGTATTCTTGGAATAAATCTTCATATGTCCAGGAAGATGTTTCTTCACCCTCAAGTAATTTTGATGGTTTAGGATAGCCAATATTAAATTGAATAAAGTCTAAGTCGTAATATGAAGCAGCGTCCTGATTAGTAACAAATTGACCAAAATATGATAATGGTAAATAATCTTCCCAATACCCCGCAACTCCAATATCTAAGTAATATGTGTCATAGGCTTCTGTTGGCAGCAGCGTATAACTTGCTGTATGGGCAAGAAGCGCTAAAGCATTAGCAGATTCAGCAGAACCAGTTGCTAAATAACTATCAAGAATTGCAGTGCCATTTGTTTCAAAATGGTCTTCAATTTCAAATGCATTATATGAAGTAGATAATCCTACGGAATAAATCTTCCCAGTAAACTGATAGTTGCCAGTCTCATCTCCACCAACATACATCTTTAGTCCATTTTGATTACCAAAGAATGCAGCAACATTACCGCCAAAATAGTTAGAAAGTGCCTGAATCTGAATACCAGCGGCATACTTTTCATCTTGTACAATTATGTCTGTTGTATAAATTTCTTCTTCTACTCCATTAAATGTTAGGTAGTAATGGACTTCATCAAGATCTTTTCTAATACTGAAAGAATTGCCTGTTAGCGGGTTATAAATCTTAAAAAGAGTTTCTTCTGTTAAAAGGTCATCAGATGAAAATACTCCGTATATGCTATGAATACCATCATTAATAATATTAAATCTAGGGAAATTAAAATATGACTGAACTGATACCCACGATGTATTTGGTCTAAAGGTTATAAAGGTATCATCATTAGGATCTTGAATGGCCTGATTATCATCATATAATTCTTGTAGTGTTTTTGTTTCCGTGCTAATTTCTGGTAAAGAGTAGTTTGGTGTTGTAATTGATGTTTCTGTTGTTACAAGATTATCAAACGTACCCTGATCCCATCTGGCAAAATCTGGGTAATTATAATTAGCAGTATAGTCTGCAAATGGATAATCTATAAAAGCCTGTGTTCCTCCATAAGCAGAGTTGATTGCTTCTGGAGACAAAACTCCTTGTCCATAAACCCAACGACGCTTTGCAACACTTACTGCAACTGAATACGGATAGATTGCAATACAGTCTAATTCAATTGGGCTTACCTCTTCATATGCATAAAATCCTAGCCAGTCCTGATCATCTCCACTATTATTAAGAATGTCTGGCAAATCTAAAGTATCTGTATTAATATTTAAGGAAATAACTTCTTCTCCATTTATTAATACTGTTGCATTATTTCTAATGATACGAACATGCACTAGCATTGGTCTAAACCACTCACCAACGAAGTGAGAAGCAAATGTATTTCCAATTACTAAAGTTAAAAAACCACCCTCAATATAAAGACCATCTGTTGATGATATTGGACCAAAAATTCTTTTAGGAGCAAAAGTGTTTGAATTTACTCTCATCCAAAACTCAACAGTATATTCTTTAAATTGTCCTGCTTTATTTAAAAACCCTTTTCCAGGAATAATTAAAGATGGCTCTCCACCATTTTCTCTTAGCCTTGTAATATTTGATGCTCCATAAACCATTGGCAACGCAGTATTACGAGCCTTAAGATTATTGCTTGAAACTAAATAGTATCCCACATCCCCACCTAGACCATATGGGTCAGCAGGTATACACTCTAAAGTTGTTAGTGGAATATTTGATGGTAATGAAATTGGAGTGACTCCAAGAGATGTTGTATTAAAATCTTCAGACCATTGTCCAAGCGTTATTCCATTAGTATAAAATACATAATCTGATGTTGATCCGCCTTGATCATATGTAAACTCTAATACAATTCTTAAATCTGTATCTTCATCTGGAATATCAAATGTGCCAGAAACAAAGCCCCATGCTTCAAAAATATTAGTATCAAATGTTTTTACTCTTTGTATGATTTGAGATGATGTTGTATCTGTATATTGATACCCGATTGATACTGAAGTTAAATATGCGCTTTGAGAATAAAAATATGCGCCAATACAAAATGTTTTAAGGGTCTGGTCTAAATCTGTAAAATTAACAATATTAGGACTTACGCATAGTACACTGCCAGAACTTACTGCAGGAACATCTCCATCTATCTCAGTTGTTACGCTATCTGGAAATGGCTCATTTACGACTGAAGAAGTTGTTGCTGTTCCATCTGTGATTGTCCAAAGACTAACATTTCTATCTGTTTCATCAACAAGGCTAATATAATCAGCACTGTCATCTAATGCCCACATGATGGTGGGATGTTCCGCAAAGATTTTTTCTGCGTATAAATTAGATGGGGTAGTCATTAATATCTCCTACCCCAATTATAGCAGTTAGGATATTTTAATCATACATGTATCTGTAGTACAGTATGCTTCGCCTTCAGCCTCTAAATTGTCTACCCCGTCATAAATGGCAGACCAATTAATCTTCTTTATCTCACCAACATAGGCGTTATATTCGTCTTTTGTAATTTGAGTGTATGGTTGCTGTGGGTATGTTTTATTACCCATAGGCAAAAATGACACAGCCTTGAGTTGACCCTCATACATATGAAGTGCTGGAGCAACATGCTCTGTCTCTTTGTCCTTGTCAAATGAAAGGGTAACAGAAACACCATTGTCTGACCAATACTTTTGAGTTGTAGCAGCAAGACCAATCTTCTCAAATAAAGTGACATCTTTTTCAGATCTAGCATGTCCAGAATGAACAGGGAAATATACAACAGTTGTATTTTGTGATACAAGATCTGCTTCCATTTTATACCCTGCTGCTTTAAACAAACTAATCATTGGATCTTGGTTACCAAATCGGATTGCACGAAGAAAGAAGTTTCCTCCTGGTCCCCAGTGAACTCCTGGAGTTGCACCAGATAGAAGTGATACCGAGCCTGAAGGCTTTACTGTTGTTACACGAATTGATTCACGAACACATAGCCATTCAGAATATGAATGATCATATTTACGAATTGTTTTATATCCTTCGTCCATCCACTCACGAACTGTTGGCAAGCCATTTTGATCTGCAAATGATGCAATACCAGTTAATGATGTTCCGATTCGACGATTGCGTTGCATAATACCATTTGTAATCTGCCAATGTGTAGGAACAAGTGTAACTGTTTTGCCGTAGAGATAAGCAAACTTCAAAGTACGCAAGAAATCTTCTTTTGATTCGTGACGATTTAGATGAACCTCAACAAGAGTACAAAGTTCATAGGATTCTAATGGTTGTTCTGCACATGGATTAAATCCCATAACACGATAGTCTTTTCCATCTGCTGGATCTGCAAGACGACCATAGTTACGAGCAACATCAAGCCAAATAAATCCTGGCTCTCCATTATTTGCAATTAAATCAACATAGTCTTCATATTTTGTTCCCACCTTAGCAGCAATAGAGTTATTGCTCATCCATGCCCAACCAGGATTTTCTGGATCAAATGAATTTCTGTCAGGAAATACTTCTGAATTCTTTAGATTAATAAAGTCTTTATCTTCTGGCAAACCCAAGGCAAGTGTTGCAGAACGACGAACGTTACCAGCAACAACGCAGGTACCAATAAGATTTACAACATCTACAATTGCACGAGAGTCAAGAGTTTCTCCTGCTCTATCTCCAATAACTTTACGAATTGTTTCATGCAATTTAATAAGTGGTGCTGGACCTGAAGCGGTACCACCAAATCCCTTAATAGGAGCACCAAGTGGTCTAATCTTAGAATAATCAAAATTAATCTTAGCCTGTCCTGGCTTTAGGTATGAATTAAGAAGAAGTCTTACAGACTCTACCCATCCTTCTCTTGTATCAGGAATTTCATATGTTATTTCTTCTTTGGTATTGGGATATATTTCCATACCCTTTTCTTGGCCAAGGGTGTCAAATCCTACCCCTACCCCAAGCATCAAGGCATCCATAACCCAGCCAAAAAGGGCACCTGGATCGTTTCTATCAATGTCCCTAGTAGATACCATGGCGCAGTTCTGCAAGGCTGCCGAATTGCGTCTCTCCATCGTCATAGGGGTACCAAAAGCCCATAGCCCACGTCCTGGTGGAGTCCATTTCAAATTAAACATTCTGTCATATGCTTCTTGGGCTGATTTCTGTGCTTTATTGTCATTCCAAGGTAAACGGTTTTCTTTAGCATGGTTCTTTTGAACAGAATACATTCCTTCAATTACCCTCTTGCAAACCTCATGCCAGCGTTCCTTTGTGCCATCTTCCTTGACTCTGGAGTATGTACGGATAAAGGTAATCTCACCTAAAGAGTTGCCACCTGCATCGGTAAAGCCAAAAGGAGCCTCAATATCCTTATATTTATTAACAAATTCTTCCAAAAGCCTAAAAGAAAATACATCTGACATTTAATTTACGAACCTCTCACTAAAAATAATATTAGAACTTTACAAATCGTAAAGTACTCCCAAGTATAGCACAAAGTTTTATTTAAAAACAAATTGATTTATAACGATTTTATAAACTTTAACTATCAAGTTAAGGTTGAGTACTTTTAATTTTACAAAGTACTATTGTTATTTACTTAAGCAGACTTTCCATTCTTCAAATCTCCCCATGTTAGAGAGGCTGGAATGAATCCTTGTAATGCTATTGTACCTGTAGCATCAGGAAGTGTGATTGTTCTGTCTGCTGTTGGATTTGTAACTGTTAGAGTAGTTTCAAACTCATCTGCAGAAGAACCTTCAAAAACAATGCTTGAGTCATTAAGTGTAAGGCCAGTAATTATTGGGCTAGTTAAAGTCTTATTAGTAAATGTTTCAGATCCTGCAAGGGTAGCAAAATCAGCATCTGTAAGAGCGGTATTAAACTGAGCAATAGTTCCTGAAATAGTGTTGTTTCCAAGAGCAATTGTTTTATTTGTTAGTGTTTGTGCAGTACTAACATCAACCGTTGTTCCAGTATTAATACTAAAAGTATTACCTGTTAAAGTTAGTCCAGTACCAGCCAAATATGTGCCAGCACCTGAGAACTGAGTAAATACGATAGGGTCTGTTCCTAGAGTGGTAACTGTTTGAGTCTGAACCCATCCAGTATTGTCATTTACTGTACCACCAGAAACGAATACGAAATCGCCTGGATCAATTTCTGCTGCTGTGTTATAGTCTGCTGCACGAGCAAGATCTCCATTAATTACAACATAAATACCGTTTTCTGATGTTGTGCTCTGATTCTTAAGAAGAACACGATCATTGATAGAAAGTGAAACGCCGTCCAACGTTGCTGGAGCAGTTGGCAAAGCAATATTGCTAGTTGAAGCAGCAACTACAGAAGCATGAACATGCAATCCTTCTGCCACTCCATCAACATAAGCCTTTGTAGCAGCATCTGATGCATTTGTAGGGGTACCAAGACCAGTTACTTTATAAGTTGCTGCTGACAAGTCTGCAGAAAGTGCTGTTCCAGAACCTAGAGTTTTATTGGTAAGTGTTTGAGAACTAGATGTTGTAGCAATTGTAGAATCAACGGCAATTGTTACTGCAGCAGATCCATCATAAGAAGTACCTGAAAGACCTGTGCTGATTGTCAAAGCATTTGGATTTACGGCGGTAACAGTAGCAGATCCACCTAGTGAAATTGAACTACCATTTACTGTAATTGAAGAATTAGTTAGTGATGTATTAGCAAGGTTTGTTATTGTATTGCTAGTACCTGAAATTGATTTATTGCTTAATGTTTCAGAGCCAGAAATGGTTGCAAAATCTGCATCCGTAAGTGCTGAGTTGAACTCTGCTAGTGTTCCAGAAACAGTATTTGAACCAAGAGCAATTGTTTTATTAGTAAAGGTAAGGGTATTATTTGTGGTAGCAACGACTGTGGTATCAACATTAAGAGTTACGGTACCACTTGTACCTCCTCCTGTTAAACCTGTGCCCGCTGTAACTCCTTCAATATCTCCAGCAATAGAGATACTTCCACCAAGAGCAACTGGTGTACCATTAATAGTAATTCCAGAATTAGAAAGTTTATCATTAGCAATAGAACCAGCAAGCATAGCATTTGTGACTGTTCCAGTATCTCCACTAGTAATCATATTTCCAGTGACATTTGGAACTGTAATTGTTGCATCTTGTGTAGGTTCTACTACAGTAATTGTGGTTTGATAAGAATTTGTTGTTGCACCCTCAAAAATTACAGAAGATGCAGTTAAAACATTTTTATTAGAATCTAATTCAGCAACACCGTTTACTGCGCCTTTTTCTGTAAGTTCAATATAGTTACCAAGACTTGTAGTAAGTTCAGCATCTGTAACCATATAGTCAAGAGATGACCAGGCTGTAGAACCGTCACCAATTTTGATTTGACCTAGGGTAGTATTGTATCCAATTTCACCTTCATTAAGAATTGGGTCTGCGGTATTCCAGTCAGAGGTGGAACCTCTACGCATTTGAATTCTAACGGCCACAATAAACCTCCAAGTTAACTTCCATTATACCAAAATTTGTCATGCTGCTGAACCTCCATCAATTACTGATGTAAATGATGTTGTTGCTGGTGTACCGCCATCAAGCGAGGTTCCAAGCCATGGTCCTACTGGGCCATTTCCTTGATACTGATAAACATCTTCTACAAAGCCATCTGTATTATGTGTGTGATCTGTTACTCCAGAAGTATCGTCATAATTTGCAAGGGCATACCATGTGCTGCTGTAATAATAATAAATACGATTTGTATTCGTATCTAGATGCATTGCACCATTTGATGGGCTTACAGGAAATGAAGATCCTACAGTAATTACAGAGCCAGTGAAGGCTGTTGTTTGAACTGAATTATCTGGGAATGTAACTCCAGTGGCGACCTTAAGGCCTTGTTTTACTACAAAGTCTCTATCGGTTGTTGCCACTGAAGTTCACTGTCCCTTCGTGGTTCACATTACGCTTCGATTAGCGTTCTGTGCACCTTTACTGTTGTACCATTTGTTGATGTTACGAGTAGACGAACATCTGATCCTGAGTAATCTGCATCGATTGTACCAATCTGTGCATTGCTCTGAACATCAGCATACTCAGTGATATATACATTGTTATTTCCATCGACTGTTACTAGAGCCTCAAGAACCTCAATGTCATTTCCATTACGCATTTGAACTACATACTTAGCAGACTTAAATGTTGCTGCTGCCCATGAATCTACTACAGTTGCGCTAGTTGTCGTAACGCTTGTTGTAGCAGTACCCATAAGAGCATCTGTAAGTGTTACATATCCAACACCAATGCTTGCAAATGCTGGGCTAGATGTTGTAGCAATGCTCTGTGGTAGAGATAGTGTTACTGCACCAGTAGAAGCGGTTGCTGAGATTTGATCTGCTGTTCCCGTGATGCTGGTTACACCTGCGTTTGTAATTGTTAGAACATTGTTTGTTGTTGCATAAGATGCTGTAATTCCAGTACCGCCAGTTACTGCGTTACCAAAGTTATCTACAGCAGTTTCAATATCTGATGTAAAGGCTAGTGTGCCTGTTCCATCCTGAAGAGTAATTGTACGATCTGCTGTTGGATTTACAACTGAAAGTGTTGTTTCAAAGTCATCCGCAGAAGATCCTTCAAACACGATGCTTGAGTCATTTAACTTAAGTCCAGTTACTGTTGGTGTAGTAATTGATGGACTTGTAAGAGTCTTGTTTGTTAATGTCTGCGCTGTATTAAGATCTACTGTAACTCCAGTATTAATGCTGAATGTATTGCCAGTTAGAGTTAATCCATTACCAGCAAGATAAGTACCAGCACCAGAGAACTGTTCGAATGTAATTGGGTCTGTTCCCAATGTTGTTACTACTGCTGTTTGTACCCAGCCAGTATTATCGTAATTAGTACCACCAGTTACGAAGAAAAAGTCACCTGGATCAATTTCTGACGCTGTGTTATAGTCGCTTGCACGAACTGCAACACCAGACGTTGAAGCAATATAGATACCGTTTTCTGATGTTGTGCTCTGATTCTTAACAAGAACACGGTCACCAGCAACAAGAGTTACGCCGTCAATTACATCTCCAGCCTCAAGGCCAGTTGATAGATCAACATTTGCAGTTGTTGCTGCTACTACAGAAGCATGAACATGTAGTCCCTCTGCAACGGCATCAACATATTGCTTAGTTGCCGCTTCAAGAGCACTCTGTGGATCTGCATTAAGTGTTACAGTTCCTGGGAATACTACTGCGCTTGGAAGAGATAAAGTAATGTCACCAGTAGTTGAACTTACTGCAATCTGGCTTGATGTTCCACTAACGCTAGAAACACCAGCAGTGATATTAATTGATCCACCAAGAGCGGTTGCAGTTCCATTAATTGTAATGCTTGAATTTTGAAGCATTGCATTTGTAACAGTTCCAGAATCACCTGTTGTAATTACTGTACCAGTTACATCTGGAAGAGTGATTGTTCTATCTGCAGTAGGATTTGTGACTGTAAGAGTGGTCTCGTTTGCGTCTGCGGAAGATCCTTCAAACACAATGCTTGAGTCAGAAAGAGCCAGTCCTGAAACTACTGGAGATGTAAGAGTCTTATTTGTAAGTGTTTGTGTTCCAGATGTTGTTGCTACTGTTGAGTCAATTGCTACTGTTACCGCTGAAGATCCATCATAAGATGTTCCTGAAAGGCCAGTGCCAATTGTAAGAGCATTTGGATTTACTGCAGTAATTGTCTGGCTTCCACCAAGAGAAATTGATGCACCATTTACTGTTATTGAAGAGTTTGAAAGTTTATCGTTTGCAATTGAACCTGCAAGCATTGTATTTGTTACAGAACCAGTATCGCCAGTCGTAACGACAGTTCCAGTAACTGCTGGGAATGTAATTGTTCCGCTTGCAGTGCTTTGTGCCAAAAGTTGTGTGTGTCCAGTTGTTGAACCATTTAGGTTAAGACCAGAGTTAACAAATAGGCTAGAAATTGTTGGGGTATTATTAAGAATAACTGTACTTCCAGAGCCAGAATATGAATTAATTGTATTATTCTGAATTTGGAATGTGTTTCCTGTATCACCTGTATCAAAAGTTTTGTTTGTAAATGTATCTGTTGTAGCCTTACCTACAAGAGTATCTGTTGCATTTGGAAGAGTTACTGTAACATCTTGTGTTGGTTCTGGTGCAAGAAGTGTTAACTCAAAATCATCTGGTGTATTTCCTTCAAAGATGATTCTATCTGCAAATGTTGGGGTTGTTGATACTGTAGCAGTAATTTTTCCTGATGTATCATTGTAACTAAATGAAATTCCGCTTTGAGCGCCATCAAACATGGCCGCCGTAGTGTCTTGCAAGAATTCTGTGCTCGCTTCTGTAAGAACATTAGAGCCATTAACAGTAGCAGATGATCCTTCTACTACCAGGCCGTTCTTGATGCGAAAGGCTTTGTCGACTGTTGCCATTCTTTATCTCCTTGTGGGTCTATGCCTTCAAACCAGTGCGGTAATACCGTATGGTCATCGGCGTTAGTGTTGGTGTCACCGTCATGCTAATTGTACCAGAATTTAAACTAGCAGTTATATTTCCTACATTACTACCAGTATTTGCT
>Ga0315901_10006552_pt1 | contig 13918 bp, 13 predicted proteins | sample LakEriMetagenome_10_FD_203761 | JGI IMG/M metagenome (GOLD analysis project Ga0315901, IMG submission 203761) | Freshwater fungal communities from buoy surface, Lake Erie, Ohio, United States - Buoy 2 MA116 | ecosystem: Environmental > Aquatic > Freshwater > Lake | place: USA: Lake Erie, Ohio... | reverse complement strand
ATTGTTCAGCGATTGCTCGTCGGCAGTAGGTTCGCTGAACAATCGGGTTGCCGTATCGATAGCATCGGTGGTCGCTTCATCGTATTCGTGGTCGTCCGCATAATCCTCATCGATACGCTCTAGCTCTAGCTGGAGTGATCGCTGAGTTGGCTTGGCTACCTTCCTCTTGGAAGTGTGGAGTGACTTCTCGTGCTGCTCTAGCGTGGTAAGGAATGACGCAGGACACGAGAACAAACGCTTCTTAAGTGTCTTCAAAACAAACTCAGTAGCGAATCGTTCCGTTTGATCGACCGCTCGTGAGGAACGAAGCTTGGTGTATTGCCGCAGAGCCGCATGGATCTCTCGCTCTTCGTCGGTGTACGGAACCTCAATTGGTTCAAGGACACGAGGTGGAAATCGCCTTACCCCAAGATGATTGAACGCAAACGATGGATCGCTTTTAAGCCGTCGAACCATCACTGCTTCAAGTTGCTTGCGATCAGGCTCTGTGCCACGAGAGAACCGCTGGTTGTCGAGTAGCTCAAGCAACGCACTGAAGCTCTCCCGATAGCCGTTATGCGGTGTGGCGGTTAGGAATAGCTTGTGTTCGAAGTGAGGGGATAACTGTCTTAAGGTAAGTGTCCGTAGGGAGTCGGCAGAATATCGACCTACACCCGATGGAGCACAGTTATGGGCTTCATCTACGATGAGGAGGTCATACTTACGTGGATAGATTGGTTCGCCCGGTGCTGGCAAGGTCTCACGGAACAGCCGCATCGGTCGTTCCCGCTTCAAGAAATCGATACTGGTGATCAGTCGAGGAAAGTGAGACCAAGGGTTGGCATGGATACCTCGCTTACGACGTAACTCACGCATCAGGCTTGAGTCTACGATTCGGAAGTCCAAGCCGAACTTGTCCCGCATCTGGTCGCGCCACTGGATCTGGAGTGACGATGGACAGACGACAAGAATCCTCCTTGCTCGGTGGCGAAGAATAAGTTCCAGTCCCACCATACCTGCTTCAATGGTCTTTCCCAAACCCACGTCATCTGCAATTAGAAGGTTTACCCTTGGCATTTGGATCGCGCGGACAACAGGATCTAGCTGGTAATCTTCGATCTCAATACCGCTGCGGAACGGCGATTGGATGTTCTTGATATCTGCGGAGGAAGATGCTCCCCAGCGAACCGCATCAAGAAAGGCATCAAGCTTGTCTGGGGAGTCAAAACCTGTTGGTTCTGGGAGAGCCACCCGTTCGATGATTTTGGCACCTGGTTCAATCTCCCATACAACCTGGAGCTCCTCTCCCAGACCATCATCCTCGACAGAGGAAAGAGTCAGTAGGTTCTGAGGCGAGGTGACTGGCAACTCCATTGCCGAGGATGGAAGGCAACTTGGCTTGACCTCAGTGACGACCCATGGACGTGATCGAACCTGAACCAATTGGCCCTGCTCGGGTACAGTGACGGAAATCATGCGTTGGTGCTTCGACGGTCGGGGAGGCTTGAAACATCCTGTTTCGAAAACTTTTCTGTTACCGAAGTTTACCAGAGTATCCTGCGACGTGTAAGCATTTCCGAATGCTGTTTCGTTGGTTTTCGGCTAACGCAAGAGCAAGCGATTTCACTGACTAGCCATAGACTTGGACTTGTTTCGGCTTTGGACAGTGCCAATTCCATGCAATTCATCTGCTAGATTTAGCACAACTCAGTCAGATTGATTGGGTGAGGATTACTGATTGGGCGGAGTGGATAGCACTAATTGGATCCTGGAAACCACCTCAGAGTTGATAAACCTTCCATGCGTGAACCAAACCAAATCCGAATCGACTGTGCGGCCAAACTCATTTCCGTGCAAGTCAGCGAGCATTTCCAAGCGATCCTGAGCTGCCTGCTGGGCGAAGACTGGACTTCGCCACGCTTAGTCGAACTGGTCATCACATCCGATGGTCATCTAGTCGGTCGGCTCGACGGCGAATCCGATTTCAAGGTGTTCCTGGGTGAAGCGGATGACCTCATCAAGAACATCCATGGAGTCGCTTCCGTAGCAGAACTCGATGGCGATGAGGTGGGTTATCTCGTTGCCAAAGTTGCTGAAATCAAAAGGAGGAGGTAGGGAATGCGATTCCTATCTTTCATCCTCATCCCCACAAACACTCAAAGGTGCCAACATGGAAGCCGATAAATTTTCGCAAATTGATCCGATCCTGGACGACATCACGGAGATCGTCCAAGACCAGTTCGAGTCCGAGCAACTTCGCCTAGCAATCAAAACCATCGGGGATATCGTCGGCAAGGGACGAATAGCATGCTTCAAAGTTGTCCTTGAGGTTTTCGATGAGCAGAAAGAGTGTGCTATCCCCTATCTCGCTATGGGACTGATCTCGGATGACAGCGGGGAGCCTTATGCGTCTTGGGACGATGCCGCCTTGCAAAGGTACGTGATCAAGGACGGGATTGTTGTTGTTCCTCACGATCGATGCCCACGCTGCTGGGAAGCATGGGACAACAAGCTAGAAGATACGTCATGCGTTCATTGCGGGTTATCGATGGGAGATGATTGCAAACTCCTACTGGATTACGACCGTTGCCCCTGGTGTGATGAAGGAACGGTTACTGCTGCAAATCCGACTTGCAGCAAGTGCAACTCCCAAGTGGACACGAGACATGTGGTATGGGGGTAGTAGTGAATACACGGATCACGAAAAAACCAAGTTCCAGTTCGGTGTTCACGAAGGTCAATGCCGCGCTTGCTAAGGCAAACACCCTACCGGAGATAATCGAGATTCGGGACCAGTCGGAGACCATTCGGCAGTACCTAAAGCGGATTGGTGAATCACTGGAGCTTCAAAATACGGCAGCAGAGATAAAGCTACGTGCGGAGAGAAAGGCGGGTCAAACACTAGCAAAATTACTAAAAAGGGGCGGCAATCCAAAGTCACACGATGTTACCTTGCGGAAATTGGGTGTCACAAAAATGCAATCATCCAGGTGGCAGGCGATTGCTGGTGTGCCAAATGCTTCATTCGAGGATCACATCCTGAAAATGAAGAAAGACCGGGAGCTGACATCGTCAAGCGTTCTGAAGCTTTCAAAAGAACTGGTTCTTGCAAAGATACGAGCAGAACACGTCAAGCAAGCTCAAACCATGCCATCGCAGGGGTGTGGGATCGTAACTGGTGGTTACAAGCTCCTCTGGAAACGACTAGATGACGATTCCGTCGATTTGTTTTTCACCGATCCTCCGTATGGGAAGTCATCGCTCAAGAGTTATTCAGACCTCGCCGAATTAGCAGCCGCAAAGCTAAAACCAAGTGGTCTTTGCTTGGCTTACTGTGGGCAAATGTTTCTGCCTCAAGTGATCGATGCGATGAGCAAGCATCTTGAATACTGGTGGATTTTTGCGATTCAGTTCGCCGGTAGCCACGCAGCGATTCATCCCCGTGCGATCCAAAATAAGTGGCGGTCCATCTTGGCGTTTGCGAAGCCTCCCTTGAAACCATCGGGTGAATGGCTAAGCGATATGCTCATCGGTGGCGGAAGAAACAAGCAAAGAGATGATTGGGAACAGGACGAGTCCGAAGCCGAATATCTGATCAGGAAGTTATCTAAGCCCAATGATTTGATTGTCGATCCTTTCTGCGGCACGGGAACCTTCTGCGTCGCTGCAAAGTCATTAGGTAGACGATGGTGCGGTACGGACACAGATGCTGTGAAAGCAAAAATGGCACGTGCCAGATTGGTGTAACCTAAGACTTTCCATCGATGCGTCCTTTTCGCTCTAGTTCTCGGCAAAAGGTTCGATTGCATTACCCGGAAACGCCTATGCGTCCCTTGCATTACTTCGCAAAGAGCTAGTAGCACGTCTACTCAGCCCTCAGGCACTCTTTCCACACCCCAGCTAATCGGTAACCTGATTCCGTCGCTCTAATTTGTGCAATGCGTCCGGCGTTCTTCAGGTAAGCTTCGGGCAACTCTAGCGTTTCAGGCTTATCGACTAAACCTCGCTTCACTCGCTCTAGGCTCTCTAGCACCACAGGACTGTAAACATGCTCAGTAGCCAGCTTTCGGCTTTCTTCGAGCCATACCAGCGGATCCAGCCCACCTGGGACGGCAACAGCCTGCTCGCCAATCGCTTTGAGCTCGGAGCTAGTTACAATCTCGGCGTAGCGACGGCGCATGGATCCTAAAGCAAAGTCCTGGCCTAGTAGCTGATCCCAAAGAGCGTGCATATTCTGACGCTGTTTGGTAGGGATACTGTTGGCACCTCGGTCACCGTCTTTCTTCTCGAAGACTCCCTCCATGTAGAGACTCCCGGCATGGCAGGGTTGGTGCGAGTCGGCGACAAGGTGTCCAATCCAGCAAAGTGCTACCGCTCGATCCCCACCATCCCGGGATTTGTCCGAGAGCACCTTACGGCAAAGCTGCAGAGCCTGGGCGATGTGTAACTCTTGTGTCTCTAGGTTTGCATCCAGCGGCAGGACTCCTGGACGATCAGGCACGAATAGTTTGGTCGTATCTCCAATGACCAAAGATGCGCCAAGCTCGTAGTGCCATGTCGATCGGTGGTACTTCGGTTGCCTTCGAGCAACATCCGGCCAGTAACCTGAGCGACCCACAAGCCAGCGGATCTTCTCACCTTCGTTGGGGAGCTTTTCCGGCGGGACGAAATCCTCGGCGTAGCGTGGATGCTTTTGGAGCACCGAAATCAGCTCCGCCTGCTCTTGCTCAGTAAGCAGACTGAACGCCACGGCGGCGATCAAATGATGCCCACCCTCGGACCATGCGAAGACGGGGGATGGGATCAGTAGCAGGACAATGATCATTGAGGCGATGATTCGGTTCATATGGGACATTCTAGCAGGCTTGACCGTTCTCGCCATGTTTCCTGTGAGTGTTTGTGACGACACCGTGTCGCGACAGATAAGGTACACCCTAAATAGCTTGTTTAGTAAACACCCTTAGTCGAAGAAAGAGCGAGTCTTGACGGAGACTGCAAACTTGTGCAAACTAATGCTTAGTCTTGCAAAGAGTTAGGCCAAAAAAGGCATTGCAGGATACACGTGACGTGTGAGCGGTAAAACCTCCCGTTGGTAGATCGACGTTCCAAGTTGTTCGTCGTGCCCCCAATGGTGCGAGGTTTCTTTCTAAGCGCATTGAGGCACGACACCTAGAAAGAGGTGCCAAATGCGAAGCGTTTCATTGTTGACGGCTGAGACCGTCATTCCGATTAATCATGCCCCAAAACACTACCCCTACGGTAGGGCGAACATCTCTACGGTTTACCGGCATTTTGGTCGGGGGTGTCGTGGCATACGTCTTGAGACATTCTTAGCCGGTGGGCGTAGATATACGACTGTCGAGGCAATCGAGCGATTTTTTGAAGCAATCACTGCGGCAGCCGACGGCGACGCAATCACAACGGCAGCCGACGGCGATAGTCCCCCCACGCCGACACCGCGCCAGCGCGAACGAGAGATCAGCCACGCCGAACGCGAGTTCGATGTTGCGATGAAAGGGAAGCAAGACCATGCATAAGACATCGCAGGACAATGCTTCAACTTACGACTCATTGCAAGAGCATAAGCAAAGCCGACTCGATAAGTCATTACAGATCCAATCCGTCATTCGGATGAACTGGAGGACAATGTCCGATCGTGATATGGCGGTGATTGCCGAATGCTCGAATCGGACAATTGGCAACCATCGCCGAAAAATGGAGTTGGCAGGCGAAATCCTTCCGCGCGTCGACGAAAGTACACACTCCTTTCAATCATGCCTGTATGACGTGTGTACTTCCGCGATCGAACCCGCCCCAGAGAATGATAAACTCTACGATCCGATTCGAGAAGATGATCCAGCATTTTTAGCCTTGGCAGCCGACATTCGCCTGAATGGCATAATCAATCCCATCGGGGTATCTGCGGATGGATACATATTTGATGGGCATCGGCGATACGCAGCTGCTTGCCATTTAGGGTTGGAGAGATTGTCCGTACGCATCGATCCGACGATCTCGCATCTTGGGGATATCGATGGGTTCCTGCGCCGACTTCGAAGCTGTAATGAGCAACGGGTGAAAACTTCCGCAGAAGTAATGCGGGAGTCCCTAGTAACAATGGAATCTGATACATGGCAGCGAGTTTGCGACTACCGAACCTCTGTTAGCAGGGTGGATGGCTCTGAGGTTTTTCGCATTGTGGGGACCAAGAGACGCTCCAAAATCGTCGAAAAACAAGGTTTGGCAGATGCAATCATCAAGGTTGTTAATGACTATTACCGCGAGTATGGAGCAACCAGTGATCGGAAGGTTTTCTATCTGCTGCTCAATACTCCAGGGTTGTTACGCAATGACAAACGCAAAACGCCGTTTCAAAACGACGACAAATGCTATCAGGACGTTACCGACATGTTGACGCGACTGCGTTTGGACGGGTCCATTCCATTTGAGGCGATTGAAGACGAAACGAGACCCGTTGTCGAGTGGAATACGCATCGGCATGTGCGGACTTTCATTGATCAGGACTTGGAGAATTTCTTGTCTGATTACTGGCGCGACCTTATGCAATCGCAACCGAACCACGTGGAATTGCTCGTCGAGAAGAACACCGTTTCGAAAGCTCTCAAGCCTGTTGCGGCAAGGTACACTCTTCCCCTGACCAGCGGAAGAGGTTACTCATCATTGCCTCCTAGAAAGGCAATGGTCGATCGATTCAGAGCCAGCGGCAAAGAGAAACTCATTGTCATCGTAGTTTCCGACTTCGATCCTGAAGGCCAAGATATTCCAAATTCATTTGGACTAAGCCTGCGAGACGACTTTGATGTTGAAGACGACGAACTCATCATCATCAAGTCTGCGCTAACGCAACAGCAAACGCAAGAGTTAGATTTGCACGAGGGTCAGTTAGCGAAGGAGGACTCCGCTCGGTACGAACAGTTTGTCCGATCATATGGCAAACGCTGCTGGGAACTGGAATCGATCCCTACAGATATGTTGCGCGAGATTGTGGATGGAACTATTCAACGGACAATCAACCTGGATCTGTTTCAAAGCGAACTTCAGATGCAGCAACAGGAACAGCACGAACTAAACGAGCATCGCCATCGCGTACGTAAAATCCTCTCAAACAACGGATTCTGATGCAAAAGGTAATCGATCAAAAAACCTACGGAAAGGAAACGACATCATGTCGTTAAACGAAAAACGAGAGATCAGCCACGCCAAACGCGAGGCTATAGAGGCTGGGCTCTGACCTTCCCCCTGCGCAAGCCGACAAGCATGTCCTTATCTCGGTTTACTGCTTTTTTGTTTTACCACGGAGAAAAAGATGAGTTTTGACATTTCGAGCAAATGGCTGGAAATCGATTTGAGCATGAAACGGAATTTGTTCTCGCACGTCAATGAATCGATGCGCGACGATGTGATGCGTGAGATTGTTTCGATCTGCAATTTTGATGGATCGAGTCGAAGTACTGCAAGGAGAAGTTCCTGGCTGTCGGTGCAGTCCGGAACCGTGTTACGGTGATGTTTTGGTTGATTTATTACCACAAGAAGGAGACGAAGAAATGATCGATTTGACACCAACTTGGAAAGCGTGCGCGATTCAAATGATTCGCCACATCAAAAATGGCGACAAAATGGAAAAGGCCGCGGCAGAGGTCGCAATTGAAATGATGGCTGAGAACCTGGATCAAGCGATCCAGTTCCTTAAGGATCAAGGTTTCGATCCAAGAAACCTTCAGGATCCGAAGGCTAAATAAACATGCCTGTCGACTGGTCAAAGTATCCGAGCGATTGGAAGACCATTGCGACCGCGGTCAAAGACGCGACCGATTGGAAGTGTCAAGTCTGCGGCAAGCAATGTCACCGTCCTGGTGATCTGCGACTATGCAAATATCAAGCGAAACAATGCTGAGCAAACCCGATTGGTCAAGTTGGTACAAAGCGTTCAGCTTTGGTAGTCATTTCCATCGGCAAATACCTCATCGAGCAAGAAAGTACACCACCTAGTTCCAGGGGTTGCGATTCCGGCGACCAGGAAACTTCAAACAGAAAGGGAGCGACATCATGTCGTTAAACGAAAAACGGGAGGTCAGCACATGAGCCAGACCTCCCGAGATCTTGCAGACGGTGGGGACCGTGTTCAAGATTATAACACAGACAACGATACTCGTCATGCGCCGATTAAGTTCCTCGACGCTAAAAAAAGCGATTTAATGACGATCATGCCTCGTGCGTTGGCGGAGCAAGCCGATAGCGGCGGAAAGCACCGGGTCGACCTGCTATACGAGTTAGCACTTCTTTGGCGAAAATATAAGGATGATGGGGAGTTTTCCATCTCGCAGAAATTGCTGGATGAGCTGTACACGAGTACTTATAGACGCAAACTGAGGGACATTCTCAAGGCTGTAGCTACACCCATTAGAACGCACTCCAACTATGCTGGAAGCGTGCGATGTAAGGGTTACAGATTCAACATTTCAAGACCCAAAAAAGCGCCAACATATAATGGTATCCCCGAGGATGAGCCGGATGACCACAACAAGTCTGATGGGTCTGAAGTGCCAGCTAAGTTGATCCGGGTGGTGATTCCAGCTGCGTGGCTTTGGGATCGTTATGAACGATGGACCGGTATTTGTGACCGCAACGACTGGACATCACGACTGGATCTGGACGGTCGGACAGAGTGGGGAAGACCCTTATTTGCTGCACTCGATGAGATACGGATTCCAGCCACCGTTGAAACCGCGAGGCTGACAGAGCGGGGAGTAGTGAAAATGGCACGGCGCAAGCGAGGTCGTTGCTACGATCCGATTACTAACCTGAGGAAGGATCTCCGGCGTGATAGCCTGATCGACGGCGAGCCAATCGCTGAGGTGGATATTCATGCCTGCTATACAGCGGTGCTGATTTCGAAGCTACCTGCAGGGAAGGCGAAAGACAAAGCAAATGCGGCGATGCAAACCGGTTGGTATGCGCAATTTGATGAATCTTACGATGAATGGTTCGATGCTAAAGTAGCGAGTGGTAGAGGTTATATCAACGAGGCTGGTGAACGGATGCTACGCCTCGACGACGACCCGACGCATGACAAGCCAGCATCGATCAAGGTGGAGTACCAACGTCAGTGTCTATTTTGGAGGGATCCTCGCGACGAATCGAACCCTCTTCGAGTTACCTTGCGAAGGTTGCACCCAGAGTTTTGCCATTTGATTGAGACCTTGCGTCAGCGGATGACACCATCCGAGCTATCCGACGTACTGACCCGTGCTGAGGGATCGTTAGTCGTTGATTCTGCTATGGCGGAACTGGAACGAGCCGGGATAACCGCAAAGCCGAACCACGACGGGGTGTTGGTGCCAAAGTCTCGGGTTAATGAAGCACGAGAGATTCTGTTGCAAGTGTGCGAGTGGCACTTAGGTTTCAGGCCGAAAGTCACGGACAAGGCGAGCGACAGGATTACGGCTACGGCGTGATCGATCGAGTCGTGGGGGGGTGGCGTTTTCCTGCCGGCGTGAGCCGCAGTCACGGATCCTCGCACGCACGCACGTACGCGAGGCTAGCCGTCTGACGGTGCGCTGTTATGCATAGCCGAGCGTTATGCGAACGACATGGAAATTGGATCCTTCCTGTCGACTGCGAAACAGTTTTCTTGGTGAGGGCGATGCGGGTCGCTGTCCAACTTTGAGCGATTCACCAGGACGACCAATTTCGGAAACGACACTATGTCGCTGGTTTTCTCGTGATGAAAACTGAGCTGATCGACTACCGGATTACTACCGGATTTGGAAATCCGATTTTTCGGGAATACTGCGAAACGGCAGTAAAAACTGCAAATAAATGAGAATGGTTGCAAAAGTGATTTTTGAGGCTAGAATTCAACGAATCACCGAGGAATTGCAGGCTTTTTGCGTTCGATAGAAATTGCTTTGGGACCAGAGGGTCGTAGGTTCGAATCCTATCACCCCGATTTTTCCCGAACTGCCCTTTCGCCGAATGGCGAAGGGGCAGTTCGGGAAAAATAGAGAGTGGATGGGAGAAAGTAGACAGTAGAAACAGCCAAAGACCTGAGAATCATCATGGTTTATAGCTGTCGACCTACCAAGCTATCTTCTCCCATTCACTCGGTCTACTCTCTACTTTCTACTCTCTTGGCTGTTCTGGCCGCTTGTCTTGTCTTCACCCGCTCAATACGCCTAAACACCGCATGAGTTTCGCGTTCGAGAAGCTGTTGATTTCTCAAGAGTCAGTCGACCTTGCCGACTTGATTTCCGCAACTACAGAGGAATTCCAACGCGGCTAGAGAGGTGAAACAGCCAAAGACCTCAGAATCATCATGGTTTTTAGCTGTTGACCCAACAAGCTATCTTCTCCCATTCACTCGGTCTACTCTCTACTTTCTACTCTCTTGGCTGTTCTGGCCGCTTGTCTTCTCCGGCTACGCTCTTGGCTGTTTCCTCTGTTCGCTTGCGAACATTCGTTTAACCCGCAGCCAGCGGCGAGGAATTAAATCAAGCCCCCTAGCATCCCTCGTCTGGGCACCACCGAAGCAAGTGCCCCCCACCGCGTAGCACGGTCTTCTAGGCCGTGCGTTCCAACACCCCAATACCAAACGCTCATCCGAAGTTTGTCGACGTTGCAGGCAAAGCTACGGCCAGTCAACAGGACGAGCAGGATTTGGTGCGACGCGAATGCAGGGCGACTCAGTGGACTTGTGATCCAGGCCTTTAAGGCACTGGGCCGTGAGCATTTGACCCAGCAAAGGGTTGATCATCTTAAGCGAACCCTACCTCTAGAGAAACGTCGAACGCTACTGGATGATTTAGGGTTTGCCCCGGCTTGGATTCGACCAATACTCCTGGAGATTGCTGAGGTGAACGATTGAAAATCGATTTCCTAGGATTGCCTCTTCAGGAGCGACGGATTTACTTCACCCAAGCAGCGATTCGTCGAAACCTACTCTCTACTTTCAACGCTCTTAGCCGTTTCCTCTGTTCGCTTGCGAACATTCGTTTAACCCGTAGCCAGCGGCGAGGAATTTAACCAAGCCCCCTGGCATCCCTCGTCTGGGCACCACCGAAGCAAGTGCCCCCCACCGCGTAGCACGGTCTTCTAGGCCGTGCGTTCCAACACCCCAATACCAAACGCGCCGGATGCTCTACATGGCAAACTCGCATGCCAACGAGACCGAGTTTGCGCTACGGTGCCAAAAGGTGGTCGACATGCTCACCAAATGGTTTGAGCAGTACGGCGACCTCTGGATGCCATTCCGGGACATTAGCCGCAAGCTTCGTTGGACCCGTCGCGACCACGAGGACATTCGAAATGCCCTAATCGACCAGGAACGCATCGAGACCAACAGTATCGTCACTGGCGGCCGGCCAAAGGCAGTTTATCGCCTTAGGTCATCCAAATGACCAGATGCTTCCCACGAGCTCTTTTTGTTCCCTTTCAATTTCGAGGAGTTTACCATGCGTCGATGTGATCAGTGTCGTTTTTTCCATGCCTACCCACCTGCCGACTCTCCGGATCGAATCTCGTTCTCGGGGGATCAGATACGCGGGGGAGGTGAATGCCGGTCCAATCCGCCAGTGGCATCCGATGAACTAAAGCCGATCGGAAGCTTCCCGGTCGTCTTCAACGATTACTGGTGTGGGCGGTTTAAGCCGACTCGCTCACAGCCGGCTGGACAAGAGTAGACAGGCTTGATGTGCGTTAGTCCTCATAAGTGAGAGAAAAAGTCCGTTTGACCCTTCGCATTAGTAGCAGGCCGACGCTTAAAAACGTTGGCCTGTTTGCGTCTCTACGAAGTATTTTCAGGGGGCTTACCGCACTGGCCCAGTCTCAAACTCTCACCGGCCGCCTGATCGAAAAGATGATTGAAGCCAAAAAGGAAAAGTGAGATAGTTTGGATGCCAAGATGTGGGGGTACTCGAGTTTCGACTCGAGCGCGCCGTATGACATCTTTGACTTCCGGGTATCGCGCCATCGCGATGGGCCCGATGAGATCCTCGGTGGATACGAAGGTTATGTGATGGCGGACTGTTATTCGGGCAATATGAGCGTGGTTGTTGCGCCAGGGTCGAAGATGACTCGGATGGCTTGCTGGGCCCATGCGCGCAGAAAGGTCTATGAGCATCATGAAACGGATCCCAAGGTAAGTGCGCTGCCACTTGCGCTGATGAACCAGCTCTATGTCATCGAACGCAGGGCGATGAAGATGAGCGACCAGGACCGAGGAGAACTACGCGCCAAGGAATCGCGCAAGATACTCGAGCGACTGAGCGAGTATCTCGAAGGCCCTGTGGCCAAGAGCATCCTCCCGGCAAGCAAGCTCGGTGGAGCCTTCAATTACCTGCGCAACCATTGGGATGCATTGAATGTGTTTGTCAGTGATGGATCGCTACCGATTGATAACAATCAGGTTGAGCGGTTGATGAAGCGCGTGGCGATTGGTCGAACGAACTGGTTGTTCATAGGGAGCCTGCTTGCAGGAGTTCGCAATGCGAGCCTGATGTCGCTGGTATCAAGTGCCTTGCGGATGGAGCTTGATGTAGGGATGTACTTAGAGAGTGTCATCACACACATGACGCGGGGTACGGACAAGCTCGAAGAGTTGCTTCCAGATCGTTGGAAGGCGGCGCATCCTCATGCGGTGCGCCAGTACCGAGAGCAAGAGCGGCGCGATAAGGCCGATACGGCGATCGTTCAAGCGGCGCGTCGTCGGGTTAGAGCGCAGCTTCGCAAAGGCAAATAGGTCTTCGAATCGATGTCGTGCGCAGAAGGTAGATGCTGCGCCTGATCCTGTGCTTGCCATAGATCGCCCTCTGGGGCCGGCGCATCTTTGGCGGGGCATCGCATGCATCCGACATTCTAGCTCGCTGGGTCACAAACGGCTTAAGCTACTCAGCGACCTAATAAACCCAGCAAACAACCGCAAGCCTGAGCTCTAATAATTCTTTACCGGGCCGTGTACGCTTACGTGCATGACACAAGGACATTGAGTCAGTCTGCCGTTAAAAATCCGGCGTCCTTCAATAGCTTGATCAGCAACGCCCCGTGCTTTGCTACCTCTCCTGGTTTGAATCGAATTCGGTAGCGGTTCCATCGCTTGTCATAATCCATCACATCGCAACCGTCAGCGTCAAGCTGACTCTGAACTTCATCAGATTCCTTGAGACGAGGTTCGACGGCAATCCAGTTCATTTTTGGCCTGAATATCACGAAGTTATCAGGCCGTCCATCGCGGGCAAGCCCAATATAGAACTTGTTGAACTTCAGCTCCAAAGAATCATCAAACTGCCGAACAAGAGCGAGTAGTTCATCCGCCATCGCAACTGTCTGCTTTGAGGCTTTTTTCTCCCAGTACGACCGGTCCGTGGTTTCCTGTACTTCTTCGTCTTCATCAACAAACCCGAGATTGATTTGGTCTAAAACCGTCGTGAAATACAATCCAATACTTTCGCCGTTTTTTAAAGCATTCATCTGAATTGCAACCAACGGAATGGTACCGTTCAAAATGCTGATCACATTCAAGAACCGACTTGTGATATCCTCTGCGATGATCACCGCTGTATGGTCGTACTGCGGATAACGCTTTCGCTCGATGTCCCAATACTCAATAGTTCGAATGATGTGGCTTTCATCAAGTGCGCCGAGTTGCAGCTCAACCTCAAAACGTCGATTGCCGTCTGATTCCTGGAACAACAAGTCCAGCCGTCCTGCGCGGGGTTGTATGCGTTCCTTATCCTTCAAAATGATGTCGCCAAGCCCAAGTATCTGCGGGTCAGCTGCTATACGTTCCTGAACCCACTAGTATCTAGCAATTGACCTTACTGAGCTTCTCTGAGAGGCTAGTAAAGTCGAAGTTGCCGAGTCGCCTGCAGCGATTTTGTGACGCAGCTACGCAGATCGTATTTGCCCCCTAAACCTCGCAGTA
>Ga0315901_10006547_pt1 | contig 13924 bp, 20 predicted proteins | sample LakEriMetagenome_10_FD_203761 | JGI IMG/M metagenome (GOLD analysis project Ga0315901, IMG submission 203761) | Freshwater fungal communities from buoy surface, Lake Erie, Ohio, United States - Buoy 2 MA116 | ecosystem: Environmental > Aquatic > Freshwater > Lake | place: USA: Lake Erie, Ohio... | reverse complement strand
AGATACGAATCCTCGCGCTCTGGACTTTCCACCATTCGGCTGAGTTTTGTTGCAATAGCAATAAGTGCCAATTCAGATGGGTCTCTGAGCTGAATACCGAGTGCTCTCGCGATTTTGTAAATGCGTAAAAAATTGTGCCTCGGGTCTCCATACTCAATCCCTCGGTCGAATAAGGTAGCACCAGCTTCTTCAAGCCATTCACTTAACGATTTCTGTGTATCGGACACTTGACCTGCCTCTCTTATAGCCTTCATTAAAAGCTTTGGCTTTGGCTGAAGTAACTAGACTCCAGATATAAAGGCCGATAAATGGAACTCCAATGATTATTCCTACTACTGCTTCATCAGATAAATTAGGCAACATCTGCGCTCACCCCATATTTATCGAGCCAATATGCAGAGATTTCAGCCTTAGATAAACGGCCTCTTAGCTGCTTCTTACCCATTCGCTCTTTAGCGAATCGTCTGATTATTGATCCCTTAACCCAATTTGTCTCATCAGTCCAAGCCCCTGCTTGAGAATCAAATCGAATAAGAGCTACTTTATTTATCATTTTGCTCCCGTTCTGTAATCCCTAAATGGATTAACGGGCTAAATGTATTTGATTAAATCTATTTAGACCAGCAATAAGTCGGCGAGTCGTATATCTAAAAAGCCAGCAAGTCGCTGATTGGTGGCCTTATTGCCAAAGTCAGTAGTTATAGGCAACCGCTTCAAAGCCCATTCAGGCTCGGTTATAGCCCCTAAATCAAACTGATAGACCCCGTTAGGGGTTGAATTGATATAAAGGGTCTTAGCGCCCGTTCTAGCCCTTATATCGGCCAGATAATCCCACTTCTTCTTTTCAATCATCAAAGTATCATAATGAGTCCTACGGCATTTGAGCTCAATATAGGAATTGTGGGTAATACCATCGGCTCGGTCGGTCGCTGATAAGGGCGTCAAGTCTGGGTAAAGCGACTTGAGAGCCTCGAATAACTCAACCTCTCGAAAGTATATTAGTTATCTTCCTCGCCATCTTCCCAACCAATTTTCTTTATTGGGTCATCGGCAGGCACTATCCAATCGGGATAAGAACTACGATCCATAGCAAAGGCAAGTGCAGTTCCTTCATCCATCCCAGCTCTACGGCAAGCTTTATAAATTTCATTGGCAGCAATAGCCCAGAAATCAAGCTTTGTTAATGGGGTTTCTTTAGTAGTCCTGCGTCTCTTTGGACGCTTGACTGGCTTCTTACTTACGCGCTTTCGCGTTGCCATTTCTGACCCCTTTCGCTAGGGCCAATTCTAGCTGAGACTCCATTTTATCAAGGCGCGACACTATTGGAATATTCTCCAATTTGATTATGTAGCGAAGGCCAGCAATCAGTAGAGCAATAGATCCCAATACTGAGGCAACTAAGGTTGCAAGCTCAGGTGCTGGCATTACTTGACTCTGCCGTAGCGCTCGTAGTTAGGGTTTAGCCAATTGATGATGCTAGGCAAGACTGATACGAGAGCTGCATTGGCAATTGCATCGACATCTAGGCCGACTGCTAGATAAGTCGCTAGTGCCGTTGCTAGGAATGTCTTGGCCCAGCTCTCTGCCATCTTCTTTAAGTCGCTCATTAGCTTCTCCTTCGAGGTTGAAATAACTGCCATCTTTGTCTCCCAAAGTTGTAAATGAAATATGAAAATGAGACTCGTGTGGGTTAGAACCTTTGTAAGTTCTGCGCTTCCATCCCAATATCGGACTCATAATCTTTCCATCAAAAATAATGTAAGAAATTCGCTTATCGCCTTTCTTGGCGCATTTACGAATCTTTTCAACCAGAGCATAAGCTTCTTCTTTATGAGCGTTTAAGTCTGCATCAATATCTAAAGCTCTGACGATTCCTCTTGCGTCTGGTATATGGTCAGAACTGCCCTTTGCAAGATGCCGAGCGTCAGCCACCCAGCCATCAGACTTCCTATTGCGATCAGGATAATCGTCATCAATTTGCTCTCGAAGTTGAATTCCAGCTGCGCATAGTTTAGGCATTATCTTGAGGGATTATGCTAGAAGTAGTTTGGCTTCTTCGGCGGTAATGCCGAGTTTTTCTAATATTACTGCTTTTGCAGTAGAAAGTTCGGCTAACTGCTTTTCTTGTTCTAAAACCATTTTGGCTTTATCAGTAATGGCTTTATCATATTCGGAATCTGTCAATACAATGACTTCTCCATTTATAATACTTTCATTACTTGGATTTTCAGCAAGTATTTCTGCTTTAATTTCTGCAAGAGTTTTCATTATGCCGCCTCGTAAATTGTTGTTACATAGATATAGTCACCAGTTCCCCAAGTAAATGGAGCCGTAGTCGTCAAAGCCGCATTAGAAACATAGGTTCCATCAGCCTTAAAAACCTGTAGATTAGCAGCAGTAGTGCTAAAAAACTCAACTGATGCAGGATAAAAAGTGTTGTTTGCATCGCCATAAGTTCCAAAAAATCTATTAACTGCTGCTGATGCAGATACGGAAGTAACTGGTAAAGTAAATCTTGGATTATTTGAAGTTATAGAAGTGGTGCTACCAAAAACCAATTCAATAGTTGCAACAACAACTTTGTTATCTTGAGCGTATTTGGCTGTTAAAGTTCCGTTTCCAACTGTAAGATTAGTCCAAGTAGGAGTATAAGAAGTCCAAGCAGAAAACCCCGAAGCCGCAGCCCACTTAAGTCCAGTAGCCTGAACACTATCCGCTACAAGTGTGTAGCCATTTGTGCCTACTGCTAAGCGGCTAAAAGTATCTGCACCTGTTCCTACTACTAAATCGCCTTTAGCGTCATAAGCGGTTGCAACTGTGTTAGTTACTACTGGAATCGGTCCAGTTCCCGAAGCTACTGAAATACCAGTTCCAGCTTGGACTTCAGTTATATCGCCTTGATCATTGGCTATCCAAGTATAATCTAAATCAGTATTAGAAGCTTTGCTTAAAATTTGTCCTGTAGTGCCACCCTTAAGATCGACAAATGAAGTATCTATAGAATTGCCAAGGGTTCTAATGGCAGCTGCGCCATCCTTGACTAAATCTGTATCGTCTGGAGTCTCCCAGTTGTAATTTGTTGTATTGGCCATTAACTAATAACTCCTATCGCGTCTTGCCATTCTAGCGTATTAAGAACACTATTCCAGCTTTCCGCTGCATTGACTTGAGCCCATTGTTGGGCAAAGGCCGAGAACTCTGTTGGGGTAGCTAAGAAGGTAACTGAGAGGCCTGAGACGGAAGCGTTGAAGGTCCAGCCCTCGATAAAGCCAGTAAATTCCCCACCTAGGATATTAAGGGGCAGGTTGGTAATTCTGACTGGCTGACCCATAAAGATATTGAGCAAGGCATCTCGGTCTGCGTTATCAATCTCTGGGGACTGCAGCGCAAAGGTAATCGATTGGAAAGTATTTCTGGGCCAAGCCCTTAGACCAATTAAACGATCTGCTACATCCTCGACATCAGCCGCGTTCTTTAGGTAACTGTTAAATTGCTCGGCAAATAGGCCATATTCGGCTTGAGAGTCTAAATCTTCAGCCGTATAGGAGCTATTAAAATTGTTGCCATAGTCCATAATTATTTTATTGCTTAAATCGCCTTGACGCTGGATTATGCCAATGCCAGAAGCTATGGCGTGAGAAGCGTCTAAGTCTGTGTAGCCATTGGCTATTAAATAATCTTGGCGATGGCTGGCATCCGCGTAGTTAATATTGCCATTAGCATCTTCATACATATAACCAAGGGCCGAGCTAGCGATTTGATTGATGATTGGGTAAATAATGCTATCGGTAATCTGGCGGCTAACCATTGTATATTCGCCAGCGTCAATTGTCCCAAAGCCAATATTGCCAGCTTGAGCCCAAGTCTCTGACGCATTGTAAGTTGCCCAAGTTTCCGCTGGTGGCAATTCATTCCAACTCGATAGCAATAGCTCATCTAGTAAGTCGCTAATCTGCGCGCCGTCTAAACCTTCTGCTAAATTGCCATTAAATATTGCTCTTTGCGTTCTAGCCAAAGCTCCAATAGCCGTAATTCTTAAGCTAGTAATTACCGCGCTAGATCCTGCGCTTCTGACTATTTGCCTTAAGTCTGAAATGCGACCGCCAAAGATAGAAACATAAGCGCCAGTCGTATCTTTGACTTCGATAGTTACTGCGGTGTTAATACTAAAATCATAATTAGTGCCATCAGTATTTATTACTTCTAGCGAGCAATAACCTGCTGGGGTAGGTGAGTTAATATCCTGACGGCCAGAGGTAATAGTTAGGTTGCTTAAAGTAACCGAGGTTAATTCAGAACCATTAACTGAAATCTTCCAATCGGGAGTCCAGAGTGTCATAAGATTTGAGCCGAAGTCCTAAGATCACCAGCGCCAGTAGTTCCGCGATTAGTCGAGTTATTAAGCGCCAAGATAACTGCTCTAGTAAATCCTTCTTCATCGATAGCAGATGGAGCATTTACATTGACGATAACTTGCCTATCGCGTTCTTCGCCAGCTCTTGCTCCTCCAATATTAAAATTAGATGGAATAGCTTTGATTGCGCCATTTTCATCACCTCTGCGCACTTTGGCTACATCAAATACTCCAGATTCTATTGTTTTCTTCAACCATTGTTCTTCGCTAATTTGCTCTATTAAAGTTTGTTGAGGTTTTATAGCTGACAAAATGCCTTTGCTTAAAGCTGATCCACTTGCGCCACCTACAGTTATTCCACCGCCAACACTAACTCCTCCAGCAACTCCAGCGCTTGCAGCAGCGCCAGCTGCGCCTCCTACACTAGCTCCGCCAAATGGCAATTGAATATTTGGCGCAATTGGGTTTGGAGTGCCGCTCTTGATTGTTGGCAAATTAGGTAAAAATGAAATTCTGTTATAAGCCTCAATTAAAGAATTAATGCGCGAAATAGCGCCATCTACTAATTTAAGCAAGCCATCAATTGCGCTACTTATAACGCTGACTACTGGGCCAATAATTTTTAGAACAACTGAAAATGCTATACCAATACCTTCAATCGCTTGAACCAATTGATATTTAATAATTGGAATAATGTATTTCTCGAAGAAGTTAGCCATCGTTACAAATAAATCAGTTACAGCTTTAATGTCATCTTTATTGTGCTCCATTGCTTCACTGATTCGGTCAAAGGCTCTTTGTAAAGCTTCCAAAATAGGAGCAAGGGCTTCTCTTGCTTGATTTATAAAAGTTTGAGTTTGTTGAATAAGACCATTAGCGCCGCCAAAAGAACCAGCAAGTTTTTCAATGACTGGTAAAAATCTGTCATTAAATAAATTAACAACATCTAAAGCAATTGGGAGTAATGCTTGGCCGAGGACTATTTTGGCTTCTTCTAATCTTGCAGTAAGAATTCTTTGGCTGTTGGCCATCCCATCAGCAGTTCGAGCGAAATCTCCTTGCGCATCTCTGGTCTGTTCAAGAATTACTTTGTGAGCTGCTAATACCTTTTGCTGGGCACTTAAAGTTCCAGTTCCAGAATAAATGCCCATTTCCATAGCTTTAGCTTTTAAGGTTGCATCGTTAAGCAATACGCCATAAGACCTAATTGGCTCAGATTCTCCGCGAAGGGCAGCGCCTAAAGCGGTAATGGCTTGATCTACTGAAGTGTTATTAAATGATGCTAAATCTGATGCTAGCGTTACGAATTCGGTCGAAAAGGCAGTTAATTCTTGTCCAGCAAGTCCAGCTGATTTTCCAAAGATTCCGAAAGTAGCAGCAGCGTTCATTGCCTGTGTTCTAGTCTGGCCTAGAGAGGCAGCTGCTCTTGATGCAAATTCTTCGATATTCTTGGCGCTTTGACCAAAAATAACATTAACTTTCGATACTGTCTCGGCTAAGTCTGATGCCGCTGCAACAGCTTCTTTACCAACTTTTATGGCCATTGCTCCAGCGGCTGCACCGACGGCAGCAAGAGCTATACCAGCTTTCTTTGCAAAATCACCGACTTTATCGCCAAAGCTTTGAGTTGTAGCATTGGCTTTGTCCATTCCCTTGACGAATTGAGTCGTTTCGGCAAGGACTTCAAGTTTAAGTGTGCGCCAATCTTTAGCCACTCTTGCTCCAATTCTCAACGACTTTATTCATAGCCTGTAAGTATTTTAGCGTTAATTGAGGCTGAATTTTGCGAAGGGTTGGAAAGATGAAGTAACCATTTGAGCCGCCTGTTGGATACCGCCCTGACCAAGTTGGAAATTGTTTGAACTTCTTTGATCCGAATTCCAGACCTTGCCAAAGTATTCTGGTTGAGCCTCCGCCTGAAAGACGCTGATTAGCGAAACCATAAGATAACCGCCCTGTCTTACTACTGACAGAGACTGATGCACCATCAACGACTCGCCTGACGGCTTTATTTGCCTTTGTGCGAGAATATCCAGCTGATTTAATTTCGTTTTTTGCAAGTAACGAAATGTCATAAGCCACTTTCCGAGATTCTTCAACAGCCTCATCTCCCATAGTTTGAAAGGTCTTTGCTAGCTTACCAAGTTCGCGTTTAGTGAAGGCGCTGAATTCAATATTGTCAGCCATTGCGCTTCTCCAAAATCTCTAAGGCGGTTAAAACATCATCCGCGTTATCCCAGTATTGATGGGGTATTCCTGTAGCTATTGCTAGCTCTATCAGGAGTCTGCTCAGACTCCCGACTGGGTGGCTTTTGGGTTTGACTCACCAGCGCTAACATCTGAAACTGTTTCCATCCAGACTTCAAAAGCTTTGACTGGCTTGCCAGCTGATTCCCTTTTCATAGCGTTATATGCCAAAAATAAGAGATCCCAGACGCCTATTCCATCGACTGCCGATGAGACTGTCTTGGAAGTAGTTTTTTCCCACTTAGCCCACTCAGGCGGTTGCGCAATATAAGTTGCACTTTCGCCTGAGTTATATTCAATTGTTATTGGTAATTTCATAGCTCCCGATGCTCCGATTTCTTAGGCGAAGTTCTCTGTAGGTGTTCCAACGACTGTCATCGTCCAAGTATCAGTTAGCGCTCCTGGTGCTGCGCCTCCTGCTGTTGGGAAGATTGGCAATACGCTGAAAGTAAATACTGCCCCAGTTACTGCTGTAAATGCAACTGTAAGAGTTGTATTGGGTGCTGACTCAGCATCAGCCCACATTGCCTCGAATAGAGAGCTTGCAGCTCCCCAATCCTGTAGCAATTCAATTGTAAATGTCCATTGCTTATCAACGGACTTATAAGCGCGACCATCAAGGGTCTGATAGGTCTCGATGATTGTTTCGCAACTTAATACTGCGCTAGTTGCTTGGGCGTCGTAGCTAGCGGTATCGAGTGTAAAGGTTACATCGCGCCCAGTTATTACTGTAGTTGGCATTTGGGTCTCCTATGCGGTTTGCTCGTAGCGGACGCTCAAGCGTATATCGGAAACTAACAAAGTTGTTGTTCCCACTTCAGTTACCGAAGGTCTTTCGACTGTAGATAACTCATACTTGGAAGAATCTAGCTCTCCAAGAATACTAATGACTAATTGCTCTAGGTTATCAAGAGCGGCAGCATTGCTAAAATACGCAACGCAAGCCGTTATGGTGTAATTTAATTTAACTCTAGTTGTAGATTTGCCAATAAGTTCTAATTCCATATATGGTGAATCTGGGACTATAACTATTGCTGGAACGATTGGCGCTTCAAAAACAGAATCGTAAATATTAGCGCTGACACTTGCTAACGCAGTTTTAAGAGCGCCTCTAACATCTGTGGCAATTGTTGATGCTGGCATTAGCCCACCATAGTTTCAACATCAAGATAAGGGCCAAGTAAGCCAGTTACTTTGGCGAGTAAATTCTTAGATAGGCGGTAAGGAGTTACTGCAAAATCTACGCCTTCGATTGATCCACCAGCGGCGGTTCTGGATTGGAAGATTTCAACGGAGATAGCCAAAATAGCAGCTTCAGCATTGGGGTTTCCGACATAGGTCGATAATCCAGATAGCGCAGCGTTTCCTGCTGGGATGATATTTTTTTCCAATATGTCTGCATTGGTGATTGCGACTGTAAATACATAATCTGAAATTTCGTCATCGGTTACTGTGTGAGTGCCATTGAAAGGAGCTCCGCAGCCAGTAATAATTACGGATTGGCCTTCTGTGAATTCTTGAATTGTTGCAGTTTCAAAATAAGCAACATTATTTTCTAGCTTTACTTTGTTAATCTTGCTTTGAAAAGTAACTAGCATTGGAAGAACTAAATTTTCCGAAGCATCAACTATATCGGCAAGATAAGCATCTGAATACAGGGATGACGAAACGCCAAGAATTGTCCTAAGCTCTGTGGCCGTAACTATCGTTGGCATTTCGTCATCCTTTCAAGCAGTTAGGTGAGCGGCCAGCTCGGGAGCGGACTGGCCCTCACTATTAGGGGTTTTACTATGCGTTGTCGTTCGAGGTGTATCCACCAGGAAGCTTTGGAGCTACTGCTGCATAGCCGTAATACATTACGGAGATTTGACCAGATGCAATTACATTGGTCTGAAGTGTTAAGCGAGCGCTTTCGTAGAAAGTAAGAGCATCAGGATTAATAACATAGATTGATCCATCGCCAGTTCCAGAAAGAGAACGGGAAACATAAAGGTCAAGACCCGCAACATTTCCGCGAAGTGCTCGAGGCGAGAGTGCTCCGCCAGCATTTTCAGGATTTGAAGCAATGTAAATTGGACGGCCATTGTCGTTCAATCCCATAATCTCAGCCCATACATCTGGAGAAACTACGACATTGCGAGCAAAGCCAAGTGATCCTGTGTAGCAATTCTTTGCAGCATTAGCAAAGAAAGCAAGATAGTTAGCAGCTGTTGCGCCAGCCTTAGCGGTTGAAGCAGTTGCTGTTGCAGAAGCGCGAGTTACTGCATAAGCGTCAGTTGCCTTTGCATATGCGAACTCCATTTGACGAACAAGCTCAGAAAAGAAAGCGGGTGAGCTGCGGTCGATTAGTTCGACGCTTACTGTCTGCTGTCCAGCGAACTTCTTGACATCTACGGAAATATAAGCAGTTCCCATATCTGTCTCAGATGGTGCGCCTTCTTCATTTGTTAAAGCCACAGTTGGGGCGGTATTGATGCGAGGCAATTCGAAAGTCATTCCGCTAGCCGCTAGGGTTTCGCGAGAGAGAGCATCGATAAATCCGCGATCTCCGTTAGCTACTCCATTAATTAGAGTTGTGCTTTGTGGGGTATTGATAAAACCTGCGTTGTCAGTTGTGTTATCTGCAGCGCGTAGGTAAGAGCGAGCATCATCATCGCCGAGAGCGGCGCGGATGCTGTTTTCAAGATACTTCGCCTTTGTGAATTCAAGGCGAGGAGTTGTGTAGAAAGCTGGCTTTGGAGCTGCAGCTTCTACTTTGGCTGCTTCTACCGCTTCTTCAACGGCAGGAGCAGGAGCGGTAGTGTCAGACACTTGGTCTCCTTCGGTTGGTTTGTCTGAATCAGCGGTTGCCAAATCAGAATCTTGTTTAGGTGCTTCATTTTCGGACGCTGCTACTTCGCTTACGCGAGCAGAATCAATTGCAGGATCAGTAACTAGAGAAACTTCATCTAGGGTTGCTGAAGTAATTTGCATAACGCCTTTATTATTTGTCCATTCATTTATTTGAGCGCCAACGCTAAAGCCATCTCTTAGTCCAGTAGCGGCCTCTTCAAGAGCATCATCCGCAGAAAAAGTTTTGGCTAAAACAAAGCGAGCTGTTATACCTGAGTCAGTAATTTCGTAGTCCGCGAGTTTTCCAATCGGTCTAGTTTTGTCGTGCTCAAGTAACAATTTTACATTTTTCATTTCAATAGAATCTTTAGCAAAAACTGTTGGGCCTACTGAAGTGTTGCCCTGCTCATTCCAAGTTACGATGGTCCCAGTTAGGGTCCTTTTGACTACATCGGCCGCAGTTACGACCATTGGGATATTAACCTTCATTTGGTATTAGGTCCTCTTCTCGCTGAATCTGCTCAACGCTCATCGCGCCAATGCGGTTTAATATTTCATAGACTTGCGCTCTTTCCAAAGCGTTGCCGCGCAAGAAATCGTCCAACATAAATCTGGTCATAACTGGATTCGGGACGAAATCTGGGAGTGAGAGTCTTTCCTCAATCGCTTTAAGTATTGGGCGAAGTGAGAAATCTACTAATGAGCGCCGCTCGGACACAGCGTTTGAGTAAGTCATCGAAGTCGTTTCGGCGCTCAAGAAGTAGGCAGGTATTCCACAGGCCCGAGCTAATTCTAGTGCTACATATTGACGCGCTTCTGCAAGTTGCATTGTTTTAGGATCAAAACCAAATTGTTGTAAGTCAATATCAGCATTGAGAAATGCCGTATTGCGCGACTGGCGCGCAGTTTTCCAAGCAGCTAGCAAAGATGAAATTCTTTCGGCAGTTAAATTAGTTCCATTTGATTTTAGAACCATCATTGGAGAAGGCTCTTTGGCATAATTAACTGCTGCGTTCTCAAGATAAACTGCTGCGGTAATTGTTTTACCAGCTCTGTGTAGCAATCCCTCATCTGGCCCATCGAATCGAATAATTGAGCCAACGCCATTCATTGGCACTTGGTAACCATCAACGCGATAACCAGTAATTTCTGTGTTAATTGAATTTGTCTCAACAGTTACTCTGTCTGGACTAACCCGAGTCCAAGCTCTTACTCTGCCGCCATCTGTGGCCGAATACATTTCTAAAACTTGGCCATAACCAACTCCGTAAAGCCAAATATCTTCAGCTAACCAATTATAAATCACAAATCCTGCAACTCTTGGGTCAGGCTGATTGATAACGCGGTGCGGATCTACATATTGTCCAGTTATGCGATTAAAAGTTGTAAGAGGCAATGAGCCGATAGTCCCCGTAATTATATTTCTAGCGCGAGCTACTGAAGGGACGGACATCGCTATTGCGCGAGTAGTGCTAGTTGCTCCACCTAAAATATTATAAATTTGGTCTTGAATTTGAACTGGCGTTAATGCAGCTTGGATATCAATAGCCGATTTTTTTGCTTCGACTGTTGGAAATAGGAAATCTCTTATAGCACCCATTGCTTACATTGTAAGCGAACGGACTTACAGTATTTGAATATCTACGCCAGTTTCAGCCATCGTTGCATAATGTGTCGCTAAAGCCGAGGCAATTGCTCCGCAGATTGTTGTATTACTTACCTTGCGACCCATTACCCATCCGCCATCACCGAAAGGGAGTTTGACGGCGGATAGGCATTGCTTGGTCAGCTCTTCCTGTCCCGAGTGAGCCAACCGCTGAGATGAAATTGCTCCCAGTAATTCATCGCAGCTTTGGGCGTAATCAAGACCATCTATGGGCTCAACCCTTATACCAGCTGGCGCTAACCTAGCTGCTACCGCTGACGCAGTTCTGGCTGAATAGGCAACCAATTGGACTGGATATTTTCTAACCCATTCGGCTACATCATTGGCCATTGCTTTGTCATCCAGATTGGCAGGGTTATGCCAAGTTTGAAGCAATATGACTTGGAACTTATCGCCCTCTAGTCTTTGACTAGCGACCAACGCCGCTTCTTTTCTACTAGGACTAAGATCAATAGCCAGCCAAGTATCAGCTTCAGGGTTGAGTCGGAGTCCCTCAACTCTGCAACTTTCCCATTGAGACGGATTGATTACTGGGTTTATCGTATCGACCCATTGCGTTAATACCTCTGTGCGCACAATATCTTCAGGGTCATTTAAGACCGCTCGAATATTATCTGGATGAATCGTCAATCCAAGTGAAGGATTGGCTTGGCATACTCCCATCCAAAATGCTGGTGAGTTATCAAATTTAATATCCCTAGGGGCTGAATACTCGAACCAACCAATATCATCACTAGCTCCATAAATAGCGGCGTAAGCTCTTTCCCTTAATCTATTTAGGACGATTGAGTGTTGATCTCCAGCTGAAGTATAAATAAAGGTTTGAGGATTTGGGCTGGCCATTTGGGTATATCGCAAAGCGGACCACACATCATCATCCTTAAAGTCTCTTACTTCGTCCATATGAACGCAATTTGGCGCAGCGATGCCTCGACCCGCTGAGTTATTTGCTCTGACTATGTATCGGCGGCCTTCAGTAAATTGCAGCTCTTGAAATCCCTTACTTTCCAGCTTCTTAGTGAATTCAGCAGCCAGCTTTGGATTCTGTTCAATAATTCCATAAATTTTATAAAAGAGCTCTGCCGAAGTAGTTAGCTTATGAGCTGTATGGACTTGCAATTTTTCTTTCAGGACATAGATTCTAAATAAAATATTAAGCGCCATAAAGGTTGATTTGCCATTCTGTCGGCCAACTAATAAGCAGACAATTGGGTGAGCCCATCGGCCGTCAGGTTTGTATTTAAGTGAATGATGAGCCAGCCATTGCTGCCAAGGCATCAACTCAAAGCCTATTTCCTCGCAAAATTTAATCATTTGTTCGCCATAAGAAGGCAAATGATTGAGTTTTGTGTGAATACGCGGTTCTGGCACACCCCTTATAGTCGATTCGTCCCTGACTCGGGCAATCTCTCCCAATTGAGCCATTTCAATTTGTTTCATTCCTGATAGTGCCTAGCCGAGCCATTTTCAGGGAAAATCTTCCCAATGGGGGTCGATGGTCTGGCATTACGCTCAAAAAAGCTGGGGGTCATACGATCGCGCTTAGAACTATTGCATTGAGTGCAGCAAGCCACCATATTAGAAGCTTCATCAGTGCCACCCTTGCTTATAGGTATTAGATGATCAACTGTAGTGGCTTCCAGGGAGCAGTAATGACAGGTGTTATAGTCGCGTTGCAATACTTGAAGTCTTGTCTTTTGATAGTAGCTGGAGTTGTAGCGTCTGCTCAATGCCAACCCTTAGTCTCAAGATGATGAAGTGCATCGCAAGCATCTTTATATCGATGCCTTAAATATTTAATATGTGCATCAATCTGACGCCTAGGGCTAAGGTCTCTATACCAAGTAGAACGCATCTGACCAAGGCCATAGTGTGATCCATTACGAGCCTTTGGATTCCATCTACTCTCTTTATGAATTAACCAGTTATAACATTGAAACTCTGACCAATCCATTTTATTGTAAGCATAAAGCTTGAGATTCATATCTGCATTTGCTGGCTTTGGATTAAATATTAATAATAAAGCAGCTATAACGCCTGTCGCTATCAAGCGAAGGCAATGGCCCCCCTCAACCTCTGTTGCAGGGCCAGCTGCGCGCCCGCACTGTGGCGAGAGTGTAGCACTTAAGTCAAGTCGATTTAACATAAGTCCTGTTCAGAGCGGTGTTTCATATCCACACCATCTGGCATATCCATATAATCATCAATGGTTCTAAAGATTGGATATATATCATTGATCATCTAATCCCTTAGCTGCTTTGTAAAGCACATAACCAGCAAACAGGATAAGAGCTATGCAAAACCAAATCATCCTTCTAACTCCCATATCTTCTTAAACTCTAACTGGCCTGATTGAAACGCGTTTTTCAGCGTTTCCTTGCCGTCACTATGGAACTTAGTCATTAGATAAGGCTCTGACTGACTGCCTTCTAACCAATCAATTACTTCACCATTTGGATCAATAACTATATCGTCCAGATAATTGAACTTATCCAATATCGCATCAACTGATGACTCTCTTACCGATTCAACTATTTCGCTGGGGATATTAGTTTTAACCCAATCAACAAATCGCTTATCTGACTTGATAACCCACTTAAATTTAGGCTTAGTAGTAGTTACATAGGCGATAACATCATCGCCATACTCGGCCTTGACCCTATCTGCCCCAATAGCGTCCATCTCGGCCTGTAAAGCTGCTCTTAGCCTATCCTTGGCCTTCTTAGCCTCATCAGCTATTAGGCTGACTGCCGCTAGTTCCAGACTCAGTTCCTTGATTCCCATTCCTGCGCTCCCTTTCTTTAGCCCTTCTTAACCTAGTTTCA
>Ga0315901_10006545_pt1 | contig 13927 bp, 16 predicted proteins | sample LakEriMetagenome_10_FD_203761 | JGI IMG/M metagenome (GOLD analysis project Ga0315901, IMG submission 203761) | Freshwater fungal communities from buoy surface, Lake Erie, Ohio, United States - Buoy 2 MA116 | ecosystem: Environmental > Aquatic > Freshwater > Lake | place: USA: Lake Erie, Ohio... | reverse complement strand
GTCCCAGACCGCGGGGGGATCGTCGTGACGCAGCACGGCCGACATCACGCGACGCACATGGTGCGCATGCTGAGTGGCGGTGCGGGCCAGCAGCGGATTGCCGGATGCAAGCGCGATCGCGCCGTGAAACGCGAGATCGGCATCGACCATCGCGCGAAGATCGCCTGCGGCGACCGCGGCCCGGCCGGCCGCCAGCAGCGCGTGATCGAGGCGCGCCCGACGCTGCGCGGCCAGGCGTGCCGCCAGGCCCTCGAGCGCGCCGCGCAGCTGGCAGACCTGTTCGACAGCGGCAGCGTCGATGGACGCCACGACCACGCCTCGAGCCGGGGCGTCGTGCACGAAGCCCTCGGCGCGCAGCAGGCGCAGCGCCTGCAGCACCGGCTGACGTGACACACCCAGACGCTCGGCCAACGACTCCTGCGTGAGGCGTGCCCCGGGCTCGAGATCGCCGTCGCAGATCGCATCGCGCAGGGCACGATGAACCCGATCGACGAGATCGGGCGCGACATCGAGGGCGATCAGGTGAGGGCTCATCGCAAGACGGCAGGTCCCGGTGGCTCGCTGCGCCGACTCGGCGCCTGGCGCGATTGTATACAGCATCCGGTGTGAAGGATGCCGCGTGACAAAGGTCTCGCCGGGCGTGAATCCGCCCTCAAGAGGTCGCGGCGTTCGCCGTTAGACCGGAGAGGCGCCGACTCGGTGCACCCGGACCCCGGGCGCGCAGACCCTGATTCGGCCATGAGAGGCGGACACGGCACCGCCGCGCGGACTGGCCGCGCCTGCCGCACGCCCTGGAGACTGACGAGATGCTTCGACGCATGCTGTGTGGTGCCACCCTGATCGGGGGCTTTTTCTGGGGCCTGTACCTGGTCTATGGGTGGTGGGCATTCAGTACGCTGCTTGCCCTCGGCGCCATGGCGAGCATCGTGCGCCAGGGGGTGATCGAGTCGCTGGTCTCGCAAACGGTGGCGGCCGTCGTGCTGCTCGGGATCGGCGCGGCGCTGCGCGAGCCGAAGGTGATCCGCCGCAAGCTGAAGGCGGGAGCGCGGCGCGCGCCGGTTGCGGCGTCGGCAATGCCGGCGGGTGCTCGCGACAGCCTTCGGGGCATCGAGCACTACGATCCGCTGGTCGACGGCGCGGCCGCGGGAGACACCGTAAGGATGGCCCTGATTCGCAAGTACCGGATCCGCCGCGACGACAACCTCGGTCTGATCATCTGCCAGGGACAGGCTTTCCGCAGCCTCGACGAGGCTCTCGAACACGCACGTCAGGCCGAGATCGAGGCCAAGCGCCAGGCGCGTGCGCAGTCTTTCGGGAGCGATACCCTCGCGACGAGCGCTGGCGAGATGCCCACGCTCGTCGCCGAGCCGGCGGCCGCGCCAGCCCTGCCGATGTCGGGCGACGCGGGCCGCTCACCGGAGACGGCTCGGGCAGCGGCGGGCGCGATACGGGAACTGCTGCGCCCCGGAGCGCTTGCCGAAGGCACCGCCGCGGGTGGGTCAGTCCCGTTATCGCCGGGCGGCGTGTCGGGACGGGCGGGCCAACGATCGGTGGTGCCCGCGACCTGACTCGAACGCCTGCGCGGCCCTCGACGCGATGGGAGACCATCATGGGAGCAGCCAGACGATGCCGTTCGTCGCGAGCCTCGGAACAAGGCCAAAGTCGGCGGCCATCAGGGTCGGTTCAAGCTCAAGGACATCCGGGCACTGCAGGTCCGGCTTCGGATGGCTGGCCGAGCGCTCGAGCCCGCGCAGCCCAACCTGGGGGTTCCTCCCGCGCTCGCGTCCCGGATCGTCGGCCGCTGGCTGATGGGGCGCGTCGTCGTGCTGAAGCCGACCGCGCTATCGCGCAACCACGTGGATCGCGGCGCTGCTGGCGGGAGCGGGCGTCGCCGGTGGCGTCGCGTGGCGCGGTCTGCTCGCGCACTTCGCGGTGGGTGCGCTCCTGTTGATGCTGCGGCCGTCAAGGATCGGCGACAACACGATATTCTCCCAGACGAGCGGGAATCTCTCGACGCTGCCGGTGCGCCGAGTCGAGCGTACCGTGCAGGAGCGCAGCTGAACCGGGAAGTCTCGACGGCGGCCTGGCCAGACGGCTCTTTCAGGAGTGAATCATGAAGCGAGGATGGGTCCTGATCTCGGGCGTGCTCGCTGCCTGCACGGCTGCTGCGCAAATGCCGAACCTCGGGGACATCATGAAGGGCGTCGGTCGGATGACCCAGACGCCGTCGAGCGCGGGCGCCCCCGGCTCATCGGACGAGAAGACCAGCGCAGCCGGCATCAAGGAGGCGCTTGCGGTCGGCACCGGGAGGGCGGTGAGCACACTTTCCCGGCCCGACGGCTATTTCGGCAACGCCGCGGTGAAGATCCTGATGCCATCCAGCATCCAGAAGGTCGCCGACGTCGCGCGGATGGCGGGCTACCAGAAGCAGGTCGACGACTTCGTGCTCAGCATGAATCGCGCGGCCGAGGCGGCCGTGCCGCTGGCTGCAAGCCACTTCGGAGACGCAATCCGCGACATGACGCTCGAGGATGTTCGCGGCATTCTGACGGGCGGCGACACGGCGGCGACCGACTTCTTCCGGCGCAAGACCCAGGACAAGCTGTACACGGCGTTCAAGCCGATCGTGTCGACGAAGGTCAACGATGTCGGCGCGACGCGCGCCTACAAGAACATGATGGAACGTTATGCGAGTGTCCCGATGATGGGTGCCCGGTCGCTCGATCTCGACGATTACGTCACCAGCAGATCGCTCGACGGGCTCTTCCACATGCTGGGCGAGGAAGAGAAGAGAATTCGCACGAACCCGGTGGCTCGCACGACCGACCTGCTGAGGACGGTATTCGGAAAATAGCCGCCTCGCCGGGTCGGTCGACAGGGGCGTGAACCCTCGGGATTCCTGCGGCTCCCGGCCGTGCGCCCGACTGGTCGTTCTCGCCGATTCAGGAAGCGTCGGCCGCGCGGAGAGGAAAACCGTTGTGTGGAAGGTGGTGCCGGCTACCTGACTCGAACAGGTGACCTACCGCTTACAAGGCGGTTGCTCTACCAACTGAGCTAAGCCGGCGAGATCGGTGCGAGCGCCGAAGGGGGTTGCAGGCAGCCAACCACCATCGGTCATTTCACGCGGGTCAGACGTGGCCTCCCCCCGGGAGCGGATCCGGGTGGCGACGGCGAGGGATCAAGGGGCGGAACGCCCGGGGCCGGCGCTGCGGCCGACCCGCCTGCGGCGTCCGGGGCCGGCGCAGACCGTGGCCCGGCATCCGCCGTGGGCCTGGGTACCAGGGCGATCGACGTCGCGGCAGCAGGCGCGGCGGCATCGGTCGCCTTGCGACTGCGGGTTCGGCGCTTCGGCGCCGCCGTGCTCTCGGCAGGCGTCGACGCCACCACGGCGCCGGAGACCGGCTCGGCATCGGCCGCACGATGGGCCTCGGGCGCGACGGCGGGCACGGCGACCAGCGACGCTGCCGGCGCGGGTGGCGGCGGCACGGCCGGCGCACGAGGCACCTCGAAAGCCATGCCATGGCCGTTCTCGGCCGCGTAGATGGCCGAGACATTGGCAATCGGTACCGAGACCTGCCGGGCGACCCGATTGAAACGTGCCTCGAATTCGATGCGATCGTTGCCGATCACCAGGCGATGGGTGGCCTCGGGCGAGACGTTGAGCACGATCTCGCCACCGCGCACGAACTCCATCGGCACCTGGGTACCGGCATCGACCGCCACCGCGATGTAGGGCCGGAAGCCATGATCCGAACACCATTCATGGATGGCGCGGATCAGGTAGGGCTTGGTGGATGGCGCGTCGCTCACGGTGCTGTCCTGCGCGGGCCGGCGTTCAGCGGCGCATCACCTTCTCGGAAGGCGTGAGCGCCTCGATGTAGGCGGGCCGGGAAAAGATCCGCTCAGCATAGCGCAGCAGCGGCGCCGTGGACTTCGGCATCTCGACGCCGTAGTGGTCGAGACGCCACAGCAAGGGCGCGAGTGCGACATCGAGCATCGAAAACTCTTCACCGAGGATGTACTTGTTCTTGATGAAGATCGGCGTGAGCTGGGTAAGACGGTCGCGGATCTGCTGACGGGCACGCTCCATCTGCTTGCTCGCGTCCTTGTGGTGATCGCGGCGCTCGAGCTGCTGCACATGGACGAAGAGTTCGCGCTCGAAGTTGAACAGGAACAGGCGCGCCCGGGCCCGCATCACCGGATCGGCCGGCATCAGCTGCGGATGGGGGAAGCGCTCGTCGATGTACTCGTTGATGATGTTGGACTCGTACAGGATCAGATCGCGTTCGACCAGGATCGGAACCTGGCCGTAGGGATTCATGATCGAGATGTCTTCAGGCTTGTTGTAGAGATCGACGTCGCGGATCTCGAAATCCATGCCCTTTTCGAAGAGCACGAAGCGGCAGCGCTGGCTGAAGGGACAGGTGGTGCCCGAGTACAGGACCATCATGGCAAGCGGCTCCCAGGAGGACGAAGGCTGAAAAAAAATCAGGGTGAGCCGATACCGGCTCACCCCGAACGGGTCGAACGCAGACTTACTTGATGTCCTTCCAGTACTCGCGGTTCAGCCACCAGGCGAATACGGTGAACAACGACAGGAAGAGCAGGACCCAGACACCGAGCTGGGTACGCGAGCGCGCCGACGGATCGGACATGAAGGTGATGTAGGCGACCAGATCGGCGACCGCCTCGTCGTAGCGCTCGGGTGCGAGCGTGCCACCCTGCGGCTTGCCGAGCGTGACCGAGCGCTGTTCATGGTGGAACCTGCCCTCGAGCTTGTCGGACGTTTCGGTTCGCTGACCGCCGGCATCGAAGCTCACGGTGACCTTCTGGAAGCCCGCGACCGCACCGCTCTTGGCATCCTTGACGGCCTTGGTCTCCTCGATGGTGACTCCCCTCATGCCCTGCATTTCCCAGAGGACGTGCGGCATGCCGACGTTCTCGAAGAGTGCATTGTTCCAGCCGGTGGCCCGGGTGGCGTCGCGGTAGTAGGCGCGAAGGTAGGTGTAGAGCCAGTCGGCTCCGCTCCCGTCGTGCGAGGCGCGGGCACGGGCGATGACCGAGAGATCCGGCGGCAGCGCACCGAACCAGGCCTTGGCATCGGCAGGCGACTGGGCGACCTTCATGAGATCGCCGACCTTGTCAGCGCTGAAGAGCAGATTCTTGCGGATCTGCTCTTCGGTGAGGCCGATGTCCTGAAGCCGGTTGTAGCGCATCGACGAGGCGCTGTGGCAATTCAGGCAGTAGTTGACGAAGAGCTTGGCGCCGTTCTGCAGCGCCGCCATGTCGGTGAGCTTCGCCGTGGGGAAACGGTCGAGCGGATAGCCCGAACCCGCAGCCTGGGCGAGAGACAGGCCCAGGGCGAGGGACAGCGCGAGCAGGATCTTGCGGAAGAGGTTCATGGTGGGGTCCGCCGCTCAGTGGGCCTCGAAGGTGACCCGGTCGGGCACCGTCGCGAACTCGCCCATGGCGCTCCACCAGGGCATCAGCAGGAAAAAGCCGAAGTACAGCAGGGTGCCGATCATCGAGACGATCTGGCCGGCCGGCGATGGGGCAAGCACGCCGAAGTAGCCGAGCACGATGAAGACCACGACGAAGATCCCGTAGACCCACTTGTGCCAGCCCGGTCGGTAGCGGATCGAGCGCACGGGGCTGTTGTCGAGCCAGGGCAGCGCGAAGAAGATGACCACCGAGGCACCCATGGCGACCACGCCCCAGAACTTGGCGTCGACCGCGAAGAAGCCGGCAATCAGGACGATGCTGACGACCGGAGCAATCAGCTTGAAGACCGACCGACGCGCGCTCGCCATCACCAGCAGCGAGTACGCGATGAGAAAGGGCGTCAGCCAGTACATCAGGAATTCATCGGTGGTGGCCCGCAGGATCGAGTAGAAAGGCGTGAAGTACCACACCGGTGCGATATGCGGCGGGGTCTTGAGCGGGTCGGCCGGGATGAAGTTGTTGAACTCGAGGAAGTAGCCGCCGAGTTCCGGGGAGAAGAACACCACCGCCGAGAACAGGATCAGGAAGACCGAGACCCCGAGGATGTCGTGAACGGTGTAGTAGGGGTGGAAGGGGATGCCGTCGAGCGGCTTGCCGGTGGCATCCTTGCGCGCCTTGATGTCGACGCCGTCGGGGTTGTTGGAGCCGACCTCGTGCAGCGCGACGATGTGTGCGGCGACCAGGCCGAGCAGCACCAGCGGCACCGCGATCACGTGGAAGGCGAAGAAACGGTTCAGGGTGGCATCGCTGACGACGTAGTCGCCCCGGATCCAGACGGAGAGGTCGGGACCGATGAAGGGGATGGCCGCGAACAGATTCACGATCACCTGCGCGCCCCAGTAGGACATCTGCCCCCAGGGCAGCAGGTAGCCCATGAAGGCCTCGGCCATCAGGCACAGGAAAATCGCGCAGCCGAAGATCCAGACGAGCTCCCGCGGCTTGCGGTACGAACCGTAGATCAGGCCCCGGAACATGTGCAGGTACACGACGACGAAGAAGGCCGACGCGCCGGTGGAGTGCATGTAGCGCACCAGCCAGCCGTAGGGAACGTCGCGCATGATGTACTCGACGCTGGCGAAGGCCACGGGGACACCCGCGGCGTTCAGCGAGGCGTCGGGCTTGTAGTGCATCACCAGGAAGATCCCGGTCAGGATCTGGATGACCAGAACCAGGATCGCGAGCGAGCCGAAGAAGTACCAGAAGTTGAAGTTCTTGGGCGCGTAGTACTCGGAGAGATGCGCCTTCCAGGTGGCGGTGAGCGGGAAGCGGGCATCGACCCAGGCCAGAGCCTTGTCGAGTGCCGGCGCGTTCGCGGGGAGTTGTTTGTCGGCTGCCATGGTGTGCTCTTTGCTCGCTGGTGTGCTCGCTGGTGTGCTCGCTGCGGTGCTCGCGGATGCGTGCTGGCCTCAGGCCTTCTTGTCGTCGCCGATGAGGAGGCGGGTGTCGCTGAGGTAGGTGTGCGGCGGCACTTCGAGGTTGTCGGGCGCTGGCTTGTTCTTGAAGACGCGACCGGCGAAATCGAAGGTGGAACCGTGGCAGGGGCACAGAAAGCCACCCGGCCAGTCGTCGGGCAGCGAGGGCTGCGCGCCAGGCGTGAATTTCTCGACGGGCGAGCACCCGAGGTGCGAGCAGATGCCGACGACCACCAGGAACTCCGGCTTGATGGAGCGGTGGGCGTTCTTGGCGTAGTCGGGGGTGGGGTATTCCTTGCGATCGGAGGCCGGGTCGGCGAGCTGGGTCTCGGTTTTCTTGAGGGACTCCAGCATGTCGGGCGTGCGGCGCACCACCCAGACCGGCTTGCCGCGCCACTCGACCCGCTTGAGCTCACCCGGCGCCATGCCGCCGATGTCGACCTCGACCGGCGCCCCGGCCGCAAGCGCGCGCTCGGAGGGCTTGAGGCTCTTCAGGAAGGGCCAGGCCACTGCGGCGCCACCCACCGCGCCCGCCGCGCAGGTGGCTACGAGGGCATTGCGGCGCGAAGGGTCGTCTGGCAGCAGGGAGGTTTCACTCATGACGGGGATCCTGATGGCTGAACGCTCGGAAAAGGGCCGCGCGCCGATGCTGGCCGCGGCGCCCGCATCTCGGGCGGGCACACCCAGGCACGCGAACAGTCGGCCGGGCAACGGGAGATTTTAGCCGATTGCGGTGCACAAGAGAAAGCGACCCCGGGATCACACCGGATTCGGATCGTCGATGAACCGATGCCGCAGGCCGAACTCGGCGGCCAGCCGGGCGCCGAGCGCCTGCACCCCGTAGCGCTCGGTCGCGTGGTGACCAGCCGCGACATAGCTCATACCGAGTTCACGCGCGAGGTGCGTGGTGCGCTCGGACACCTCGCCACTCACGAACAGGTCGGCTCCGGCGGCGGCGGCCTGCGCGAGCATGTCCTGGGCGGCGCCGGTGCACCAGGCGACACGGCGCACCCGCCGGCGCGCCGGGCCGAGCACGAGCGGATCGCGCCGGAGTTCGGCACCGAGGCTCGCCACCAGCGCCGCCAGCGGATGCGGCGCGCCAAGATCGTGCCAGCAGCCGAGACCCTCCTCGCCGAATCGGCCGTCGATCCGCCAGCCCAGACGCAGTCCGAGCTGGGCGTTGTTGCCGAGCGTGGGGTGCACGTCGAGCGGCAGGTGATAGGCGAAGAGGTTCAGGCGATGCTGCAGCACCAGGGCGAGGCGCTCGCGCTTCGGTCCGAGCACGCAGGGGTCTTCGCCCCGCCAGAACCAGCCGTGGTGGACCAGCAGCGTGTCGGCGCCCGCGCGCACCGCCGCGCGCACGAAGGCGAGACTTGCGGTGACGCCGCTCGCCACGACCGCCACCCGGGGCGCGCCTTCCACCTGCAGGCCGTTTGGGCAATAATCCCTGAAGCGCCCAGGCTCCAGACACTCCGTCAGCCAGGATTCCACCCGCCGCCGCTGCACGCCGGCGGCACGCCCCGCGCCGGCGGCCTCCCGTTTGCGCCCCTCGCCTTCCATGCTTCGCAACCTCTGGCTGTTGTTCGCGCAGGCCGTCACCGTGCTGCTGGCCGCGGTTTTCGTCGTGGCGAGCTTTCAGCCGCAGTGGCTGCCCGACCGGCTGAGCGCGCGGACGACCAGGCCGCCCGCGCTGCCGGCGGCGGGTCAGCCATCGTCGGCCGACCCACGGCGCGATACCGCCATTCTTTCATACGGCGATGCCGCCCGCCGAGCCACCGCGTCGGTGGTGAACATCTACACCACGAAGGTGGCGCGGGTGCCGCGCGACCACCCGCTGCTCAGCGACCCGCTGCTGCGCCGGTTCTTCGGCGAGCAGTTCGCGCAGCGCCAGCAGACCTCGAGCCTCGGCTCGGGCGTCATCGTGTCGGCCGAGGGCCTCGTGCTGACCAACCACCATGTCGTGGAATCGGCCGACGAGATCGAGGCACTGCTCTCGGATGGCCGGCGCGCGAAGGCGAAACTCGTGGGCAGCGACCCCGAGACCGATCTGGCGGTGCTGCGCCTCGAGGTGCAGGGGCTGCCGGCAATCGAGTTCGGCAACCCCGATGCGGCCCGGGTCGGTGATGTCGTGCTCGCCGTGGGCAATCCCTTCGGCGTTGGCCAGACCGTGACCATGGGCATCATCAGCGCGCTCGGTCGCAACCAGCTCGGCATCAACACCTTCGAGAACTTCATCCAGACCGACGCAGCCATCAACCCTGGCAACTCCGGCGGTGCGCTGGTCGACAGCGCCGGGCGCCTGATTGGCATCAACACCGCGATCTATTCCCGCAGCGGCGGGTCGCTCGGCATCGGCTTCGCCATCCCGAGCTCCACCGCGCGCCAGGTGATGGACCAGATCGTGGCCAGCGGCTCGGTCACTCGCGGCTACATCGGGGTCGAACCCCAGGACATCACGCCGGAGCTCGCCGAAGCCTTCAAGCTGCCCCGACGCGATGGCGCGATCATTGCCGGTGTGATGCGCGGCGGCCCGGCCGACCGGGCCGGCGTGAAGGTGGGCGACATCCTGGTTGCGGTCGACGGCCGCCCGATCGGCTCCACGGCGGTCATGCTCAACACCATCGCGCAGTTGGCGCCGGGTGCGGTAGCGAGCTTTCGATTCGTGCGCGACGGGCGAGAGCTCGATCTGGCCGTCACGGTCGGCAAACGCCCCCGGCCGGCACCGCGCGCCGAGTGATCGCGATCCCCCGCCCGCGCCGCCTCAGCTCGTCGGCGGCGACGCCCCGGGGCCCTGCGCGGCATCCGCGGCGGGCGGCTCGGCCTCGGGCGGCGCCTTGCTGCGCGCGCTGACGAAGCCCGCCAGGAAGATGCCGAGCTCGTAAAGCAGGCAAAGCGGCACCGCGAGCATGAACTGCGAGAGCACATCGGGTGGCGTGAGCACCGCCGCGACGACGAAGGCTCCGACGATCACGTAACGCCGCGCATCGCGAAGCTGCTGCGTGGTGACCATGCCGAGCTTGACCAGCAGCATCTCGACCACCGGCACCTCGAAGGTGACCCCGAAACCGAAAAAGATCGCGAGCGTGAAATCCCAGTACTTCTGCAGGTCCTGGAGCGTATCGGCGCCGGTCTGCGAGGAGAAGGCAATGAAGAACTTGTAGGCCGCCGGCAGCACGAAGAGATAGGCGAAGGCGATGCCCACCACCAGGAAGAACACGCTCGACACGATCAGGGGCATCGCGAAGCGCTTCTCGTGCTCGTACAGACCCGGTGCGACGAAGGCCCAGGCCTGATACAGGACCCACGGCAGGGCCAGCAGCAGCGCCGTGAGGAAGGAGACCTTCGTCAGCGTCATGAAGGCGCCCGCCTGATCGGTGAAGATCGGCTTGGTGCCCGGCGGCAGCGCCTCGTAGAGCGGCTGCGACAGAAAGCGCATGATGTCGCCGCTGAAGTAGAAGCACACCACGAAGAGCACCAGCACGACCAGCAGCGCCTTGATCATGCGATCGCGCAGCTCGACCAGATGCGAGACGAAACTCTCCTCCTGGTCGACGGCGTCGGCCCGGGGCTTGCGCAACTTGGCGAAGATGGTCAAGACCGGCTTTCCTCAGCGGCGCTTCGGCGGCAGCTTGCGCCCGAGCGCACGCGCGCGCTCGACGCGGCGATCCTTGTAGCGCTCACGCGTACGGCGATGCCGGTAGATGGCATCCCAGTCGGTGGCAGGCGGCTTGACCTCGCCGGCGCCACTGGCGAGCTGGTCGAGGCTGCCCTGGGCATCGGCCATCACCGACTGCACGGAGCTCTGCAGGTTGGTGGCCGCGTCGGTGACCTCGGTCTTGAGACGGCGCAGCTCGTCGAGCTCCATCTGGCGGTTGATGTCGGACTTGACGTCGCTGACGTAGCGTTGCAACTTGCCCATCCAGGCCCCGGCCTGGCGCGCCACGCGCGGTAGCCGCTCCGGCCCGAGCACCACGAGGGCGACGACGGCGACGATCACCATTTCGGAGAAGCCGAAGTCGAACATGATGGGGTGACGGCGACGGGGTCGGGGAAGGGCTGGCGGCGACAGTCGGGGGCCGGACGCGCAAGCGCGCGGTCAGCCGCTCAGCGGGCCGTCGGCGCGCCTTGCAGCACCCGACAGCAGCCCGACCTGCCCGATTGACAGCCTCAGACCTTGGTCTTGGCGTCGACGTCGATGGTCTTGGCGGTGGCCGAGGGCGCATCCGGCGCAACCGAAGCCTTCTCGGTGCCTTCCTTGACGCCTTCCTTGAAGCCACGAACCGCGCCGCCGAGGTCGGAGCCGATGTTGCGCAGTTTCTTGGTGCCGAAGACCAGCATGATGATGACCAGCACGATCAGCCAGTGCCAGATGCTCAAGCTACCCATGAGTGACTCCTGTTGCCTGCTGCGTGCGGTGCCGCGCGAAGGGGTTTCGACGCGAAAACTCAGGGCTGCCGGTTCATGCCCGAACCGAGCGGCTCCGGTCCGCCGAGCACGTGGATATGGAGATGATACACCTCCTGCCGACCCACCCGGCCATTGTTGACGATGACCCTGAAGCCGTCGTCGGCACCCTGATCGCGGGCGAGCTGGCCGGCCATGCCGAGCATGCGCCCGAGCAGCGCCTGATGCCGCAGATCGGCATCGTAGAGGTTCTCGAGGTGCATCTTCGGGATGATCAGGAAGTGCACCGGCGCCCGCGGATGGATGTCGTGAAAGGCAAGGATCTCGTCGTCCTCGTGGACCTTGCGCGCGGGAATCTCGCCGCGGGCGATGCGGCAGAACAGGCAGTCGGGCTTGTGCATCTCGGTCTCGGTCGGTCAGCGCGGTCAGCGATCGCCGGCTTCCGCCGGGCGGGCCGCACCGCGGGCGGCTTTTTCCTGCAGCCCCGACAGGCCCTCGCGGCGGGCGAGTTCGGCCGTGACGTCTTCGGGGCGCAGGCCGTGGTGGGCGAGCAGCACCAGACAGTGGAACCAGAGGTCGGCGGTCTCGGCGACGATGCGCTCGGACACCCCGTCCTTGGAGGCCATCACGGTCTCGGTGGCTTCCTCGCCGATCTTCTTCAGGATGGCATCGGGGGCACGAGCCAGCAGCCGGGCCACATAGGACTGGCCGGGATCGGCGCCGCGACGGCTTTCGATGACATCGGCCACCCGCGCGAGCACGCTGTCGGGATTCATCGGTAGATCAGCTCGGGGTCGCGCAGCACGGGATCGACCACGGTCCAGCGGCCGTCGTCGAGACGGCGAAAAAAGCATGAGGCGCGCCCGGTATGGCAGGCGATGCCGCCTTCCTGGGCCACGGTGAGCTGGACGACATCGCCATCACAGTCGAGGCGCAGTTCGCGCACCCGCTGGACATGCCCCGACTCCTCGCCCTTGCGCCAGAGGCGGGCGCGCGAGCGCGAGAAGTAGACCGCGCGCCCGGTGAGGGCGGTTTCACGCAGCGCCTCGCGGTTCATCCAGGCCACCATCAGGATGCGGCCGCTGCCTTCTTCCTGGGCGATGGCCGGCACGAGCCCGTCGGCATCCCAGCGAACCTCGTCGAGCCAGTTGCCATGCAGCAGCCCGGGGCCGGACTCGGGCCGGGAAGGCGCGCTCACGAGAGCCTCACCGCAATGCCCTGCGCCGCCATGTGCGCCTTGGCCTCGCGCACGGTGTGCTCGCCGAAGTGGAAGATGCTGGCGGCGAGCACCGCATCGGCACGGCCCACCGTGACGCCGTCGGCCAGGTGCTGCAGGCGCCCCACGCCACCGGAGGCGATCACCGGAATCGCGACCGCGTCGGCCACCGCCCGGGTGAGGCGCAGGTCGAAGCCCTCACGGGTGCCGTCGCGGTCCATGCTCGTGAGCAGGATCTCGCCCGCGCCCAGGCGCTCGACCTCCCGGGCCCAGTCGGTGACCTCGAGGCCGGTGCCGCGGCGCCCGCCATGCGTGAACACCTCCCAGCGGTCGGGCGCGACCGCCTTGGCGTCGATGGCCACGACGATGCACTGCGAGCCGTAACGCGCGCAGGCTTCGGCCACCAGACGCGGCGATGCAACGGCGGCAGAGTTCATCGAGATCTTGTCGGCGCCGGCGTTGAGCAGTCGTCGGACGTCGTCGACCGAGCGCACACCACCGCCCACGGTCAGCGGGATGAAGACCTGCTCGGCGACCGACTCGATGACATGCAGGATGATGTCGCGGTCATCGGAGGAGGCGGTGATGTCGAGGAAGGTGAGCTCGTCGGCCCCCTGCTCGTCATAGCGGCGCGCGATCTCGACCGGATCGCCGGCATCGCGCAGCTCGACGAAATTGACGCCCTTGACCACCCGTCCGGCGGTGACGTCGAGGCAGGGAATGATGCGCTTGGTCAGCATGGCCGGACGCCGGAGGGCGGCGCGGCGCGGCGCGGTGACAGGGCACCGGGGAGGCGGACCTGCGTGCTCGGCACCGCTCAGGTCTCGCCGTTGAGTTCGTCGGCACGCGCCTGGGCGGCGCGGAAGTCGAGATGGCCTTCGTAGAGCGCACGGCCGAGGATCGCGCCCTCGATGCCCTCGTGCTCGACCGCGCAGAGCTGGTCGACGTCGGCGAGGCCGGCCACACCGCCCGACGCGAAGACCGGCACGCGAAGCTCGCGCGCGAGCCGTACGGTGGCCTCGATGTTGACCCCGGAGAGCATGCCGTCACGGCCGATGTCGGTGTAGATGAAGGCCTCGACGCCGTAGCCCTCGAATTTGCGGGCGAGATCGAGCACGTCGTGACCGGTGAGCTTGCTCCAGCCGTCGGTGGCGACCTTGCCGTCGCGGGCATCGAGACCGACGATGACCTGCCCCGGGAAGGCGGTGCAGGCATCCTGCAGGAAGCCCGGGTTCTTGACCGCGGCCGTGCCGATGATCACGTAGCTCAGCCCGCCGTCGAGGCAGCGCTCGATCGTGTCGAGATCGCGCAGACCGCCGCCGAGCTGCACCGGGATGCGGCCGCCGACCGCCCCGAGGATGGCCTTGATGGCCGCCTGGTTGCGCGGTTTTCC
>Ga0315901_10006543_pt1 | contig 13929 bp, 25 predicted proteins | sample LakEriMetagenome_10_FD_203761 | JGI IMG/M metagenome (GOLD analysis project Ga0315901, IMG submission 203761) | Freshwater fungal communities from buoy surface, Lake Erie, Ohio, United States - Buoy 2 MA116 | ecosystem: Environmental > Aquatic > Freshwater > Lake | place: USA: Lake Erie, Ohio... | reverse complement strand
TCTCCTGTTTGTATATTGTTTCAGGGAGTGTTAGTTTCGCTTCAATCAATTCTTCTTCCGTAATGTATGGTGTATCAAATGAGGTTGCGAAGAATGTTTTATATTGTGGGTATTCATCACTCATTCCTCTCATCGCGAGTGTGTGAAACCAGTTCCTTCCCTTCGGTGTTGAAATGAATAATACCTTCTTACCTTGAACCAATACTGTTGGTCTCAATACTGTATTCCATACTTCGTCCTTGATGTATGCTGCTTCATCTATCACCAAGTAGTTTAATGTATAACCACGGAGTGTGTCTTCCCTTTCTCCCGATCTAAAATAGATTACTGATCCGTTGATGAATGTTATTGTGAGTTCTGATTTGTTGATTGATTTTGTAAGTCCCGTTCCTGCGATTGTGTTTGTAAGTTCCGTGAATACTTTTTTCGCTTGTGAATATACAGGACTGACCCACATACATATTGAACCATTATCTTCAAGTCCCCATTTGAGAAGTAGGTTCATAGCAGTAAAAGATTTACCTGCTTGTCTCCCGAAACAACCTATTATGTATTTCAGTTGTGGGGATAAACACGCGTCAATAATTTCTTTCTGTTTCTTTGTTGGACTGAAACCTTGAACTGTTATTTGTTTATTCATCCTTACCTTTTAACATACACACCACCACATAATCCACCGTGTGTAATCTCATATTGGTATTTGTATTTATCAATCCACTCTTGGAACGCTAATCTCTCGTGTTGGTCGTATTCTGCTTCGTGTCCGTGCCAGTCATCAAAACGAATAAACAATTCATTCCATTCCATCTTTGATACAAACTCTAATGATGATACTGTTGGTTCGTAAATATCCACATCAATATTGACTAATGATACTTTACCAATACCATAATCCTTTGGATCAGTTAGATCGTGAATGTCCGATAGAATAAGTGTGATATTACTTTCTGTTGATAGTTTTTGTTTTGCTTCTTCTATTGATTTGGGGAAATGTGTTAGGTGTTGAAACTCCTGTCTTCCAAGAGCAAATGCTCCTTCCCTCCAATCACTCGTGAATGGTAAAGGTTTTGATGTCTTCTCCAATCCCATAAAATGATCTATGGTATAGATTGTTTTGTTCTTTAAGTTCTGTGCCAGATAGATTGCACTTTGGCAGGTGCAAGTTCCAAACTCAACCACATCACCTATAAGATTATATTTGTTATTCATTTCTATCATAGTGGATAGATCACATCTTAAATTATTCATTAGGTTCTCCGAAGTTGAGTTTAATTGATGTTCCTGTTATATGAACTTTGTCTGGTTCATTCAGACCTTGTAGTTTCGCAATATCATTCAACGAGTTCCTCGCGTTCGTGAGGTCCCCTGATATAACCGCTTGTTCGTAGATGTCCCAATACTTCTGTGTGTGTTTAAGTATTAGTTTATCTTTTTCCAATTCAAACTTCTTTTTCAGTAATCCCCATATTCTTATCCAGTATTCGTTTGATTGTGATTTAGACATCCCGTTTGTGTCCTTACAATATTTCACGAACTCATTATAGGATAAATGGTTTTCCAATATCTCTCTCATAGAGTTATTGATAAATTGTTTCTTCTCACTTTCGGTCATCTTCTTCTGATATGATCCCTTTGGTCTTCCTGGTTTCTTTGGAGGAAGGGGATACATAGGTAGATCTTCGTTAGATAGTATTAGATCCGTCATCTTCTTTTACTTTAATTTCTGTTGGTTTATTTTGTTCTTCTTCGTATCGGAGTTTCGCTTCCTCGTAAATCTTTCTCTTCAACATCTCAAATTCCCAATACTTTCCTTTCATCTTTTCGTTTCTCGCTTTGATCCTTTTGTTGTGGGCTTTTCTTCCACCTCTTACTCTTGCTCGTGGCATATTACTTCTGTCTTTTTGCTGATTGTTTATGATAGGTTGATTTGGAATTGTGTTTGTTATATGACTTCACACTCTTACCTGTTTTTCTCCTACCGAATGTTGTTTTTCTATTGGAAGAAATTGATTTTTTCATTTGTTTTTATTTCATCAAGGGTTTTTATGTAAAAAAAAATTACAACTCCTTTCTGTATATTCTATAAATAAATATGGGGAAATTGTAAATTGTATTACAACTCCCCCATTTTATTATGCAAGAACCAATCCGTCTTTCTAAATGATATGAACTTTTATACCTTCGTCAAGGTCAAATATTTCACAATTTATTTCTTGTTCTGGTATAAAAAACTTCACTTTATTCTCGTTTAATTGGTAAGAATATGTTATTTTAAGTTCTGTGAATATGTCTTCTATCAGTTGATCTCTTGTTTCGTAGTCGTAATCTAATTGAAAGTTTCTCATCGTATTATGTTAAAGTTTATTCCGTTTATTATATTATCCTTTGTGTAGTATTGTAGATCTTGTTGTAATCTGTTTTCCTCTTTTAGTTTCGTCCATCTGTTGTGTGATTTTTTCTTCCAATAGTTTATAAGATTTTGTAGATCGTATTTGTCTCCATTTTGTCTTATTAGATTGGTGGAAGAATTTATGAAATCAGGAACATTTGTAAAACCGAAGGTGGATGTGTAATATCTTTTTTGTTGAAGGGTTATGGACTTTTCTTTCATTACCTGTGTGAATTTATTGTATTGGTCTTCGTTATATGTTTTCAGGTGTTGTTTGATTATTTGTATAATCTTTGTTAGTTCCCTTCCTTTTGGGTTTGATGGTCTTGGATCTACTATCATTCCTCCCCATTCCTCAATTCCATAATGTTCTCTAATATCTGTTCTGATCTTATGGTATAAATTGTCTGTGGGAGATAATGTGTTCTTTGATTGTGTGAGACCTTTGAACTTTATGTAAGGTTCAAGTCCGTCATACATAGATGACGACTTTGAATTTCCATATAAAGATGTTGTTTCAAATACACAGATGTTCGTGTTGTATTTGTTGTTGTATAGTTCTCTTATTTCGTTTGATGATCCTATTAAACATATTAGTTTTCCACCCAAGTAGTTATATCCGAATGGTTGAACTGGAACTATTGTTTGTCCGTTATAGAAATGTTGATTGACGATTGATAATGGTAAGTTCTGACCGAACATATCATTCCTCGGTTTGATTGAACTAACAGGTGAAGAAATCCTCGTAAATCCAAGATATTTTCCTGTGTGGTTCTCTTTCACTCCAATCGTGATCTGTCTTCCTATCTGACTTTCTATTGTGAAGGTTGCGATCTGTTGTGTGATGTTCGTGAATAATGAACCATCAATTATCTCTATTGAAATATCCATATCAAGTGGATCAACATTTGTTTCCGAGAATAATAACTCATCACAATTCGTGTGTTCCCTTTGATTTAATTTATCCAACTTTTTCTGTAAATAATAATCCGTGATTTCGTTTATGGATGAATAGAACTCAATAAGTTCATTACTCATCTCCATAATTTTATCTTCACCAATTTTTACTCCGTCTGTCCCTGTTTTAATCGTTCCCATTTTCTTTTTAAGTTTCTTCCAATATTCACAAAACATTTTCCACAACCTGGTCTTCTCTTGTCTTTGAATTCCCTGTTATAAAATCCATAAACATAATCCACTTCTTGTCTTGTAAGATTATGTCTGTCTATCATACCGATTATTCTTTCCCATTCTTCTTTCGTGGAAAGACCGAAGGTAAGTTGAATTTCTTTTTCTTTATCACATTCCTCACAAGATCTTTCCTTCTCTGTAAAGACCAACTCTTCGTTCAATTTCTCTGATGTTTGCGTCTCTTGTTTCTCTTCCGTATTCATAGTTCCATCTTTTATTGTTCTTTATTTTTGTGATATGTCCCCTTGATACTCCAAACATATCCGCGATTTCTCTGTGATATAATGTTGAGTTGTGTATCAAGTATTTTATCATCTCAACATCATTTACATCCAATTTTACTTTTCCCATTCTTCTTTCCATTTTTGTTTGATCCAAAATTTCATTTGTTTAATTGTCTCTCTTATTGAATATTTTGGGATCCGTGTTTTTTTATGTATCAGATCTATCTTTCTGGTTTTCATATAAAGTTGGAATAAACCTATATCATACCATTTATCAGGATGGTCTTTCATCTCTTTTTCCAAGATCTCATTTACCCAATCCATAGTAGGTTTTTCCATATATGGTTCATCTTCTAATTCTATGTTCTCAAAAACTTCTGTATTGAACTTTCTGTAAGTTCTATTGAATTTTGAATTGTTTGAATAGAATTGATTTGAAAGTGTCCTCGTGAGATAATACATTCTCTCTTTTTTTGTTGGTATATTATTCCACTTATCACTACCACTCAAATCTATAAGAACATCGTGTAATAGATCCAAATACCTTTCGTCCCCACCTGTTATTGTCCTTGCGAGTTCTCGGTATTCTCTGTATTTTCTTTCGTCCATAGATGATCCCAACTCTTTCTTTGTAGAGTGGTGTATAGATAGTTCGGTGGGATCTTATATTCTTTGGAGATCTGCCACACAGTTTTTCTACCTTCACGAATGGATGTTATAATCTCTTTCCTCTTCTCATCATCCAAATCGTATCTGTTGAGTTTATTACCATAAATAGTTCGTTTGAGAGAATTTTGTTTTGGTGTGATACACTGCAAGTTCTCAATATTATTGTTGAAAACATTATTGTCTTTATGATCTATGAAAAACTCACAATCACATCCGTTAAACGCTGACCAAACCAATCTCGCTACCTTCCTTGTGTAAGGTTTGTTTCTGTAAGATAATGATACTCGTTGGTAGCCTCTAATATCACTACTCAACTGTTTCATTATTGTTCCCCTTTTTTTGTTCCTGATCCTACCAAGGTTTGACGCTTCGTAGGTTGGATACATAGGAATAATCTTCCAAATTTCCTGTTCCATTAGTCCTCCTTGAATTTTTCTTCCAAATATTTATCACCCTGTTCTACGAGTTCTAATGTCTTTTCGTTATACCCGTCAAGACAGAATACGGACAATACCCTCGCAACCCTAACAACTTCTATTAGTGTCGGTTTAGCACCCAACATTCTCCAATAGTCAAGTGAGTTCTTTAATTGAGATTGTCTGACGATGATTTGTTGTTTTAATTTTTCATCCATAGTTTTTGATTTTTATTTTGTTTTATTTAATTCTACCTGTTGAAAATTGAATTGTGTGTCTCTGAATTGATTAGTTAGTGAGTAAGGATTGTCGGGATCATTTCTTTCAGGTCTTCCCCAAACTCCTAATCCCTTTCCGTTTCTGAATTCAAATACACCTGCGAGATCCAATAGTGTTTCCGAAAATGTGATCCTTATTATTGTGTCCTCATATTGTTCTGATAAGTCAAAAAATATATCCACAGGAACCTCGTTCTTCGTTCTATAACAAACTTTTACATATAAACCAGTATTCTCCACTATTTCTATTGGGTATTCGGTATTGATGTGTTCTTTCATTTTTTGAACGATTGATAGTCCATCAAATTTGACTGATGTAATTTCCACTTCTGTAAAAATCCAATTACCCATTTTGTTTCATTTTTAGTTTATTGATTTTAGTTTTCGCGTCTTCAAAGGAGATCGCGGTATATCCCGTTTTTCCCCAACTCTCATTATCAGGGGAACTCTCAAATGGTTCTACCTTGATTATATCCGTGTTCTTACCTTTATGTCGTTTGATACGGAACGCTTCATAACAACATACTCTATTACTGTCTTGATCGGATACTTCTGTGATCGCGTATTCGTCATCTCTCCATAATACCTTATGGTTATATCCGTTTTTCCTATAAAATTCTTTTAGTGGTTTCATATATTTAATTATAATACATTCTCAACAATAGTCAATACCTACGACACATTATTTTTTTCTGATCCTATCAAGTAGGTAGTAAGTATCATACATCTCTCTCCTGTGTTTCCTATACACATCCAAATCGTATATCATTTCTGAATACAGATCTTTTGTTGTTTTATCAGATGTATTATCTGTTAAAATGTCGTCTATGTCCCAACCTTGTAATGTTTGTCCCGATACTAATAATGTTTCCATAAACAATAAATAGTCAAACTCTACCAAAAAGTCAATCTCTACATAAAAAAATATTTTGTCTGTGGGTATTGACTTATGTAGAAGTTGTCTTATCTTTGTAATATAACAAAACAAAAACATCAAAAAATGGAAACACAAATTATCAATTCAAGTAAAGTGAATGTAGTAGGAACCTGTTATGTTAGGGAAACTATGGAAAAAGTAATTACCCGTATGGAGTTAGTAGATTTAACAAGAGGTGGTTGGGAAAAATGGGATACTTGGACTTCGGAACAAGTTAAACAATACTACGAAAGTTTTTGGAACGACTTGAATACAAAAAGTTATTATATTGTAAAAGTAGATTTGGTATTACCAGTATAACTCCTTACCTTCGTAAAAATTAAAAATCTATGGAACTAAAACTTTATGTGGAGGGACAATCATTATTACAAATTGTCGCTGACCTACAATCTTTGGAAGAGACAGTAGAAAAAATAAAAGATCAACTGACTTATGAGGAAGATTACGACCGTCTAACTTTTTTAATCGGTTGTATAAAAGAAAATTTGGTGGAGGATGATAAATAACTTACCTTCGTTAAAACAAAACACACTATGACTACGATTACCATTTGTGAATATCCACAGACATTCACATTCAAGACAAGAAAGACATTACCTCCTTTTGAATATGGTTGTGAGGTTAGAACAAAGATCGCACAGGACGCGATGAGGAGACACAAGGTCTCCTCTCCATCTCACGGATATTGTGAGTATGTTGTGGAAGAGGTCTGCACCGCGGAGTTTCTCCCCAACCAAGAGTATTGGTATTTAGGATCATAATTTCATACAATCATCAACAAACTCGGGAACAGGAGTTCTGAACGACAACAGATATGAATATCAAAAAGTTTTACTTGAAAGAGTATCCAACCGATGAGTGTGGATCTCGTATAAACCCCAAAGCAACCTTTGATGGTTTAGCACACACTCTGAACGAAAACAAGTGTGTATATGAATACTTGGGGGTTGGTGATAGTTTGGTGAGAGAAAGATGTTTTGAAAAACTATCCATATTGTGTTTCGTGGATTATGATGTGATTTATAGGAAGTGGAGGGATGCACCTTTGAAATGGAATTGATTGTTGGTGTTTTGTGGTTATACAAGGTGGGAGAGATCCCACCTTTTTCTTTTATACCATCGCGGACATCAATTCTCCATCAGAAGATTTCTTATCAATCCTTGTGATGTATAGATGTTCCAAGGTTTGTAATAACTTTTCAAAGTCGTCTTGGTATTCCTCATCAGTCAATTTGTAGATGTCTCTTTCTCTGACCTTCATTTTTAATTCAATCGTGGATAGGAATATATGTGCGATCGTCCCACCATATTCTCTTTTTAACTTTCTATACGATTGGATCAAGAAATAATCATACTCGGTTGGTGAGATAAACATATTGATAAGTTCCTTTTGGATACTTTCAATCGGGAATTTATAAGTAGGATTATCCCTAACTATATTATTCAATAATGGATATGGAGATTGGTGTGTAATCATATAAAAAAGGGGGAGGTCAAAATGGATAATAATGGAAACATAACATCTGTTGAAACAGACAAAACACCTCCCCCAGTATCTTTATTCAATTCCAAACTCGGATACTTCATTCTCCGAATTCAACTTATATTTAATTTTTTTTCCTACAACATCTGTAATCTGATTAGTCGTTTCAACTAATAAAAGATCTTCTATCCCTTCAAGTTCAATATTATAAAAATATTTTTGCTTCTCTGTTTTGTTGAATTGTTTTTCAACTTTAATCAACTCACAACTAATAATTTTCTTTGAATATGATTTCATACTAATAAATATCAACAATTATTAAAAAAATCAACTCCTCCTTCTTTTACGAAAAATTATTAGAGCAATAATATAACCTATAAGAATTTGAATTGCTAATAAATCCATTTGCTAATTTAGAACTGTATTACCGAAGGTTATTTACTTACGGGTTGATAAGTGAGTGCTTATCCCGTAATTCTCATTACAGAATAACACACTCATAGTCATTACTTACTTGACTGGGAGGTTATAGTATCAAGGAAAACTATAACTTGGAAGCAACTTTAAGATTGATCCTTCAACCTATCTACTAAACATCTTCTTCCTTTGTGCTGATGCTGACCTCTTATGTAGATTATCCCCTTGTAAGTCGTTAGTGTGAAACCCAAGTGTTATGTCTCCCCATAAATTTCACATCAAATAAATATGAAGAAAAATTAAAAAGTCAAATTAAACCCAATTCCTGTGGTGTAAATTGTTTTGATTTCTCTTTCATCCTTGTTCTCGTATTCAAATTGTATTTCTTACAGAATTGTTCGTGTATCGTTAGATCAGATTTGATTTCATATCCTATTTCGTGTAAGAAGTCATACATTTCAACCCAATCTTTCCTACCGATGGATGTTAGGAATAAACCACCTTCTCTTTGGAATTTTTTGATTTTCTTATTGGAAGGTTTTGGTTGGCAGTTCAAACCCCTATTCACACAGATTTTACAACGGTTATATCTACCGTCCTTCATCGCAGTATTCTTGTGGAACTGTGTTTCAAGATCCTTAGCTTTCAAACAGGAACAACAGGTTTTCGTTTTTACGACCTTTTTTTCTAATGGGGTATTCATACTACTTTGGAAAGATAATGGAAATTTAGTGGGTTTCTTTTACTAATAAACCTATTTCCAACCCTTCGCTATGTTCTGAATATATCTTTGTTGATATTGTGAGTAGCAGAAACCTGCACGAACTCCTCTATCTTTCTTTTTTTCTCTTACAACCATATCGGACATACAACGACCCATAAATGATCCAAGATCCTCTTTCGGGTTTGGTGAATATTCAAATTTCTTTCTACCGAATTCTTCACTCATACTAACCACTCCCCCTTGTTGTCCGTCATTTTTTCTTGTTGAATAACACGCTTGTTTGGAATATTCCTCTGTATAACCCGCGGACTTATGTTTTTCCATACAATCCGTAGTTGGTAGAGTTGCGTATTGCATACTCTCCTTTGTCGCGTAATTGAAACCCTCTGATACTTCTGTTTCAAGTTCGTCATTCACATCAGTAATATCTTCCGTAGTCATATTCTCTTTGTCCCATTTGGATTTACATACCGCGTATCTTTGGTCTGTTTCGGGGAAACTTTCTTTCTCCTCACTCATACAACGGCTTATGAACTCTTGTTCTGTTTCTGATGATGTCGGTTTTACTGGCATAGGTTATAGATTTGCTTTCAATTTTTTATTCTCTTCGTGTAATTCATTTATCTTCTTCTCCAAGTCCTGAATTTTGAGGTTCAAGTCGTGTATCTCTTTTTTCAGATCCTCCACGATGCTGCGGTATAAATTCACAGACAACTCCAAATTCCTCAATACGATATTATCTGTCTCCGCGTTGGTCTTCCTTCGTCCAACGAAAAAAGAAACAACACCTGTAAGTATATTTGAGATTATTAGTATTAGTTCGTTATTCATTCTTTAACAATTTACACACGCGTCATATTCTGGTCCTTGATAATAAGGTAAGTTTCTATACCAATCATTAGTTCTCGGTGGTCTTCTCATACCTGGTGCGAAGTGAATACCCGCGAAATAAACCTGATTGGTTGATGGCATGCCATCCTTGTCCGTATATGAATAGAACCAAGGATAATCGGAAGGATACGCTTGGACGCGATCCAATAATCTCTGTCCGTAGAACTCGTATCTACCCATCTCTATCTCTCTCAAATACTGCATTCCCTTTATATCTATTGAAGTTCCTTGTTCTGTGTTGCCCACCACTATTGCCTTATTCTGTCGCCTTGCGAAAATTTCGGGCATTGCCTCATAGTAAGCACGATGGATCAAATACGGAGCGATATAGTCATTCAACATAATACTATCGGGTTGAGACATCGTCCCACCTGATAATTGAACTGACTTCACAAGGTTCATATAGTAATCGTAGCCTCTGGTTCCAATAAGTGTCTGCAAACCGAGTTCCTGAGCCATATAGATACAGGAAGTGAGCAGCGCCATATCTATATTCTGATTTAGCGTGCTGAACGCTTTTAATTTCGTTTCTGTTATGAGAAGAACTGTCGCCATTTTCTATTAAATTCCTTTTTCCACATCTACCACAGATTGTGTGTCTGTCGGTAAAATTTGGTTCTGTTCCACACCTAAATTGATGGGTTGTTTATCACGAAGGAATAATACCTTCTCTAATGTTTTCATAATCTCTTCTTGGATCGGAATAATTCTTGTTTGAAGGAACAAGTTATACGCGTCCAACATTTCTGTTCTTCCTCCGAGTTGTCCTTCTGTCTTTATTCCGAGCAGCATTGGGCTGCTTATACCCCATACGGTAAGTATCGTCTGATCTATTTGTGGTTGCATACTTGAATACCACGCGTCCGACGCGTTGTTCGGAATTGGTGATATAATCGGTGCAGTTTCAGGGTTCTCTGAAAAGAACAAGAAAATTTTGCCGCTATTATTCGTAGAGGTGTATTTGGCTTCTAATTGTCTCATCAAAATATCTCTTTCTTCCTCTGATGGCACCCCATTAGTGAAGGAAACCGACATAGACGGCATCATAGAATTCTGTGTGTTATTGAGATGGAAGTTTCTGATTTCAATATCAAGTTGTGCAGTTGGAACACCCGCAACCCAATCACAAGGCGGATAATAGTTCATGCCTGGTGAGTATCGTTTAATATACATCAACTGCGAGGCATCTTCACTATCCGTCATATTGAATGAAGGTAATTCAACAGGTTTCCATTTTTGAGGATTTACTTGTGTTCCTCTCCAATCAACAGAATAAAAATAGGTTCCAACATTTCCGAACATATCTTCCTTACCTGCACGGATCTTTGAGAAATCTGTATGGTAGAATTCTGCAATCCCACCATCGTTGGATTTCACAATATTCAGGCAGTAGCCCCCAAATAAAATTCTATCTACAACCAATTTACAGAAGACATCATAAACACTTTCGGATCTATTCGCCATCGTTATTCTTCCTTCATCACCTTCTTTAACTAAAAGATTTTTACCTTTTACACCATACATCGTCGCGTTAGCACACGCACGAGTGATAGGAGAATATTGATAAATTGTTAGTAAATGATTAGGCCAAAGGTTGTCCTCACCAAAAAATACCCAAGGTTTATTTTTGATGACCTCTTGGTATTGTGGCACATTTGCAGCCTGAAAGTCGTGAATGTGGAAATTATAATTTGAACTCATTACTAATAAATATCAGTTTTTTTACTTTTATCCATATCAATACTTATTATTGAGATAGTTAAACATCGTTGCCATTTCAGGATCAGTCAGTTTATAATCAAAGAAGAATGCCTCTGAAATCTTAAAGTCTGGTCCTCCATTTCCTCCAATTTGGAATATAGGATTTACAGCAGTGATAATATCAACCCCATTCTGATTTTCACTATCAACCAAAGTTCCATTCACCCAAAACTCACAATGCGCGGTATTTGTAGATTGATATACTCTTGTTGCTCCAAAATACCAAACACCAGGTGTGTATATGAACTGTGGTTCAGGACTGAAAGAAGAACCATTCGTAAAGAATGAATATGTCCTAATTGTATTACTTGGGAAAACAGTAAAGTCATCAATAGAAAACCAACGATAAGCTTGGGTATTACCTGAATAATCCGTTGTATTGTCCGATTGAGAAATTATTGCTTGTGTAAATGTATCAGCAGAGAATGCAAAGAATTGTGTATATGCAGATATTGATGTATTATAATCACCTGATAAACTGAATACACCAAATCCTGTTCTTGTAGCACCCGATACTCCGTCATATCCTGTTGGATCGTATCCTTGTGATTGTCCTGTTTTACCAGAGAAATCAGGATTACCTGTTCTATTCTTTACACCGATTACATTACCACTTGATAGTGATACATAATTCGGATCAGTATAATCAATCCACCAAAGTGCGTTAAGAGTATTAGGATCTACTGCCATAGGTGGAGTAGAACTCGGCGTAGGAGTTAAAGTAGGAGTTGAACTCGGAGTTTGTGATGGTGTCTGCGTCATCGTTGGGGTGATGGACGGAGTTATACTTGGTGTTGGCGTGTTTGATGGAGTTAAAGATGGAGTAATCGGAATTAAACATTCTTGTTCCTCTTCACTCACATAAATTACTTGTGCGAAATCTTCATCATTAGAAATATAAGGTTCAAAGAAACATTCTTGGGTATTATCATCACCGATGATTACCCACGCTCTACCACTTTCCAATTTGTTATAGGCAAGGTTTATATCAGTTGATCCTGATGTAATATTCTCATAGATAGAATAGTAGTATTGCCCGATATACTCAAAATTGACTTGTGGTGGAACAACAGATAAGTTGGTTGAACTACTTTCAACAAACCTAAACTTATCATAACGAATATTACTTGTGATTACCTGTGGGTAAAAACTAATCCTATCCTTTGACGCTATATGTTGGAACGAAAAAAGGTAATAAGGATTTGGTAGTGTCTTATTCATAGACACAGTTGCGATTAAATTATTCGTCTGATTTTTCCTTATTATCAACATCTTCGCTAATTATGTAATGTGCGTCAAGTTTATCATCTATGAGTATAAAAAGAACCTCCATTAGAAAGTCCCTCCACAAATACCCAAACCATCTGGTAATTGGATTATATTATCTTTCTGTTGTTGTGTTAAACAATTATCTAATTGTTCTGTATCTATTTTTACAACATATCCCCAAAAATCAGTATATCCCGATGTTTGTGGATTTACATTACACAACGCGGTCGCATAACCCCAAGTGGTAGTTTCACCACTCGGAAAACCCATACAATCGTTTATTTGTGTGATTAGATCTAATGCTTGTTGTGCCTGATCCTCGTTATATTTTATCCAACCTTTCATATTAGAATGTTAAACCCCATTTAGTTTTAAGATAGTCATTTAAGTTATTCTTCTCCGTTGAAGTCAATTCACGACGGAATAAATAGAACTCACCCATTTCACCATTCTTCGGTCCAATAGTTCCACTTTCATTTAATAACCACGAAGTAGAACTTGGAATTGTTCCGATGTGCAAACTGGTTGTTGTTGTAATTCCACTACCATTTATTTCATAATATCCTACACCAGTTGTTGCACTCGCAGATTGGTATTGTAAATAAGTTTGACCTGTGAATGTTGTAGTATTCGGATTTGTTATTGTTGTAGATAAACTTGAACCAGAGAAGTTTCTGATTACAATATCGGACGCAGTATCCATCCAGTATGGAGAATACGAGTTTGCACCCCAAGTAAATCTTGATGGTTGTAATTGTGGTGTTCCATCACCCGCTTTTCTACCAATAACATAAACTATTGTATTTGAGAAACCAGAGAAATTTCCATCACTCTGCAACCAATCATTAGATATTGACGCTGCAGAAATTGTAAGTCCTGTAAATACTGTTGATACTTTAACTTGTGGTTGATCGGACGCGTTCGTCTGTGTATATGCGGTCAAGGTTGTATCTGTTCCCTTGTTCTGTATTTTTGATATGAAACTATTTGCACCCGATGTTCTGATAGTCATACTTGAAGCATCACTGAAATCAACCCAAATATCAGGTGATAAAGATGATGGATTAAATGGTGGTGGGGTTGAACTTGGCGTAGGTGTGAAAGTCGCACTCGGTGTGATACTTGGTGTGGGTGTTTGCGTAGAAGACGCGGTTGGCGTAGGCGTAGGAACAGGAGAAGCCCATTCATCATACCTCCACTTGTCTTTTAAGTATAGTTCAACTTGTTCTCTTTCAGCTGGTGTAAGTTCCGTATTAAACCACATTACCTCACACAATTCA
>Ga0315901_10006542_pt1 | contig 13930 bp, 25 predicted proteins | sample LakEriMetagenome_10_FD_203761 | JGI IMG/M metagenome (GOLD analysis project Ga0315901, IMG submission 203761) | Freshwater fungal communities from buoy surface, Lake Erie, Ohio, United States - Buoy 2 MA116 | ecosystem: Environmental > Aquatic > Freshwater > Lake | place: USA: Lake Erie, Ohio... | reverse complement strand
AACATTAGACTACTCAGATGTTAAAACTGGAGATTACACTCTTGAATTAATTGACATCTCTGGTAAAGAATATAAAAGATTAATAACTATAAAACATTAATAACATGTCAGAAGAACAAGCAGGTGGTGGCACCTCTATAAAAAACATTTTAATTGGCTTAGTAAGCACAGTTACACTAGGTGTAGGTGGTTGGTTCACAACCAAGTTAACAGGTGGTGATGAGAAAGAAGCTCCAGCAGCTGCACCAGCTCCAGTGATTAACATTACCAACTCTAACCAACAAGCACAATCTGCTGCTGGTGGTGGTAAGACAGTTGTCATCAAGGAAAAAGAAGTGGCAGCTAAACCAGCTCCAGCTAAGAAGAAAGAAGGTGATGAATTTAAAGAAGAAGCACCAAAGTGGTAATATGGCAAACGCACAGAAAAAACCAAAGGCTCAGAGATCTAGAAGATCTGGTATAAAGAAAGCTGAGCTAATTAAATCAAATCAAGAAGTAATAAAAAACGCATGGACTTATTTAAATCAAAACCAGCTGAAGAAGTAAAGCAACCAGCAGCTACAGGATTTCGTGAACTTCTAGCAAACATGATGGCAAGAAGATGGTACATCACTGCACTAGTGCTTGGATCATTCATGCTTATCATTGGTAGTATATTTGTGGCAGTTAATTACAATGCCACTATGCCTGCTGAGTGGAAGGAACTATTGTTCTTAATGTTAGGTGCCTTCATTGGTTCTTATGGAAAGATTATAGACTACTGGTTCAGTGACACAGATAAAGACAAGATGTTAGTTCAGAAGATGGACGAGGAGGATGGTACAACCCTCTCTCATACAAATGATATGAAAGAGAGTAACAAACCTTATGCTCCTCTAATGCCTGATGCTTTTGTTAAAGCTGCAGAGCGTGCTTCTGATTTAGCAATTGTAGAAAACAAACAAGAGTTTGAGTTAGCTAAAGACCAACAAGAGCATGAGCAAGAGATGGAAAAGCTTGAGTTTTTACATCATGAGCACAAGCAATGTGAGCATGTATTTGCTGATGTAGATCATGATGGAGACTATGAATGTATCCACTGTGGTAAGATAAAAGATCTTTAACTTAATTTAATAACATGGATACTCATGACCAAAAGAAAAACAATCAAGAGACTGACATACATGAAAGACATGAGCCTAATGCTGGCCATGTTCTTTCTCCCATTTGGTTACGACTTTTTGTTCAAGACTATAATGAACGCTACAGGTTCTTTCTGGGTAGCAGATATTATTTTCTATTGTATCTCAGGGTCATTTTTTCTGTCTTATATTTTATTATTGAAGCATTTAAATAAGCATAAATGAAAAGATTACTACTGGTCTTTGTAACATTTTTATATATAAATTTGTTACAAGCTCAGCTTGCTAAGACGTCTACAGAGCAATACAAGGCTAGCTTTGAGAAGGCTATAGACATTTCAAGCTTCCTAGATTATGATGGACCACAAATCCCTATACAAATTCTTAAGTGTGGCATTAATGATGAAATGTATGAGCTCTATCCTGAGCTAAAGGAAAAGCGTGTGGGCTTAGGTGTAGCCAATATATCTATGGAATACCTAGAGAATCTAAACAGATTTAAGTTTACAGAAGACAAGACAGAGATCAAGAATAGAATGGTGAAGCAGTTCCAAGCTTCCCAAGCTGGCATCTCTGAGAACAAACTAGATGGACGTGGTAAAATCAATCTAGCCAAATACTTTGTAACTATTGAATGTTATGATTATAGTATATCAGAAGATGAAACTATTAGCCTTAAGGATGGTACAAAACAACTTATGGTTACGAGGATTGGTTTACAAGTTAGATTCACTGATGCTGAAACTGGTGTGGTGTTTTCAGGTTCTGGGCTTGGTGATGCAAAGACAACTAAAGAGACTGCAGGAATAACATCAGATGCTGCTTTAGATCCTGTTAAGTTTAATCAATCAACTATATCAATAGCAACTAAGAAGGCTCTAGACATAGCTTGTGCCAGAATCCTAGACAGGATGGTGAAGAAAGGAATCTTTACTAAGTAATGAAACAGTTTATTTTTATTCTAATATTGGTACTCATAGTACCAATATATGCGTATTCTCAAACCATCATCCAGACATTTACAGATCCTTGTACAAAGGTGACTACCACTTTCATTATACCTATTACAGGTAGTACAACGTTGGTATTTTACAACAAATCTAAAACATTTACATCTGCTGATGTACGCTCTGGAGCATTCCAAGCATGGATTAATCAGGTGTATGAAGAATACAGGAAGCTTAGTCCATGCTCTGTAGCACAGGCAACACAAACTTCCACACAAATAACAGCTTCTGCTGTAGGGTCAGCTGTTAGTTCTGCTGTTAGCTCAGCTGCTGGTTCTGCTGCTTCTTCTGCAGCAGGTGCGGCTGCATCTAGTGCAGCTAGCTCAGCCAGTTCTAGTTCAGCCAGTAGCTCTTCCTCTAGCTCAGAGAGTTCAAGTTCCTCAGAATCAAGCAGTTCTGAAAGCTCATCAGGGGAATCCAAATCAGAATCTAAATCTGAAAGTAAGGGGGGAGGGGGTAAGGGAGGTGGTAAATCTGGAGGTAGATCTCAAGCTAAGATGAACCCCATACTGTTCAACTCTGATCTTACAGGAGGACAAACATTAGATGGTTCTGTCAACCTTGTGGTTACATCAGGTATATCTCAAAGCTCTATGGCAGGAGATGCAAGCTGGGGACTCACAGGAATGGTATGGAGCAATCTAAAACAGTTTGCTCTTAGTGGTAGATATACTAAGATGCACTTTGATGGAGGTAAACTACAGAGTATATCTAACTATGGTGGCACTATAGCTTATGCCTTTGGTAGTGTGTTTGGATTTGCAACATACGCTAAAATCTTCCCTCTAGGAAAGTGGGGAGTTACAGGTGTCAACGCTACAGTTAGTGTAGCTTCTGCAGACTATGGTGACAATGATAAACAATATACAACTACACACTCTCTATTACTCTTTTACACTAAGCCTTTTCAAATCAATAGAAGGCTTACACTGTCTCCTGATTTGTACATATCTGGTAGCCCTGTAACATATGGCACCAAAGACAAGCAGTTTATAGTTAGCAATGACATGATGTTCTTAACAGGATGCAGCATGGACTACGCAATCACAAAGAGATTTAAGTTTAACACAGGTCTAAGAACTAGTCTTAGCACTAATCCAGACATGCCTATGTTAGTTTTTGCTGTGATAGGAAGTAAGGTGAATCTCTAACTAAAAAAGTTAAAACACTTATAACTATTTTGGTTATTGTAAATTATTGATACTCATTGTTAATAGTAAAAAGTAACATATCTTTGAAAATTATTTAATTGCACTAGTATGCCCACATTTATTAAAGCTGGTTTTTGGGATCAGAGATGCGAACCTTGTAATGGTTACAAGGGGTGGCTTAATTTAGATAGCCTGATCAAAAACGTAGCTGGTACATCAGGTACCACTGGGTCTTCAGGAACTAGTGGTGTCTCAGGCACATCTGGTACATCTGGATTAACTGGTGCATCTGGAGACAGATATCAAACCACATCTTCTACATCATTTACATTAGGAACAGGTGGAACAATCACTGTAGGTACAGGATTGGCATACACCACTGCTCAAGATATATTGATAGCCTATGATGTTAATAATCATCAGGTTTCAATGATAACATCTTACAACCCTGCTACAGGGGTTTTGGTGTTTGGTGCTCCTTCTACAGTGGAAGGATCTGGTACTTACAGTTCTTGGGGTGTAAACCTTAATGGTGCTGCTGGTGGTAATGGTTCTAATGGTACATCTGGTACATCAGGACTAACTGGTTCTTCTGGTACCTCTGGCACTAGAGGAACTTCAGGCACGTCAGGGACTTCTGGAACTACAGGCACATCAGGAACTAGTGGAGTTTCTCCAACACTTCCTGTATCAGTGAACTATGGACTATTTGCTCAGACAGCAAACAGTACTCCTGTTACTAACACTGTTGTAGAAACTAGTCTTATTAATGGTGGTGTGGGTACGTTAAGTGTGCCTGCTAATGGATTTAGTGTAGGAGATAGCTTTGTAGCAATAATGGCTGGTATTTTAAATGTTACAAACAACCAAACAATAAGGATCAGAGTGAAGGCAGGTTCTGTAATCTTACTTGACAGTGGAGCACAGCCTATTACAAACATTACAAACAATGTGTTTTCTTTAAATGTAAACTTCACTATTAGACAACTAGGAACTGCTGGTGTAGCATCTATTGTTTCTTTAGGAACATTTCACTATGTTAAAACAGTGAATGGTGTTATAGAAGGTTTTTCATTTAACGTTGTGAACAACACAACATTCGATACAACAATTTCTAATACATTAGATATCACTGTTCAATGGGGTGCTGCTAGCACAGGAAACAGTATCTACAGTGATATTTTTACATTGAACAAAACTTACTAAAAATGGCAATACCATCTAGACAGATAGGCTGGAGCACAGAAGAAAATCTTTTGTGGCAGATATCCAAGCAATTGGAGTATCTAACTAAAGTTATATATAATATTGGTCAAACACCACCAGATCCAAACTGTATTAGTTTTGTAACTAACACTACAATAGGTGGACTTAGCTTTGGAATGACTGTTGAATCATCAGAAGATATAACATACACTGCTACATGGGGTGATGGTACAACAAGTAATGGTACAATCACTACTGGTATTGGTGTAGACATAGAGCATCTTTACACTGCTGAGAATACAGCACACACTGTACAATTATGTTTTAGTGATGCAACTAAAGTAACTTATTTATCTTTTTGGGGTACTGATTAATCTTAACTAACATGGCAACAGTAATAACATCAATAACAAGTTTACAAAACTTAACCAATCTGCAAACTTTTAATGCAGACTGGAACTCTTTACAGACAGTAAATCTATCTGGACTTACGCAATTAACTAATGTAGATGTAAGTGATACTGAACTAATTGATGGTAGTGGTAATCCATCTTTAACATCTATTAACTTATCAGGATGTACAGCTCTTGAGCAATTACGTCTTGATGATAGTGATTTCTCAGCTGGTATTCCTGATCTTTCAGGACTTAATAATTTACAAAACATTGACATGGATCAATGTGGTATAGCAGGGGCTCTAGATATATCAGCATCATCATTTAATGCTCTTACATCTATAGATTTTAGTGGTAATAGCATTACATCAATCACATTACCTGAAGCAAATCTTACTAATGTTGATCTTAATGGTAATGCTCTTACAGAAGAAGTTGTAAATGATGTGTTACAATGGTTAGATGGTAGTGGTGTAGAGAATGGATCTGTAAATTTAGCTGGTGGTACAAATGCTATTCCTACAGGTACAGGTCTTACAGCTAAAACAAATTTGCAAGGTAAAGGATGGACAGTTAATGTAAACCAAGGTGAACCAGGGTATATAGGCATTGCTGCTAGTACAGACTTTGATATTGTAGGAAATTTCACTATTGAGATGTTTGTTAATGTAACTAACTTTGATGGTTTCCCTCGTCCATATAGCTTTGGTGCATATCCTGCTCCTAACGCTATCTCTATTGAGGGTAGTGGAAGCTCATTATACTTCTGGGCAAATAACTCACCTCTACTTGCTTCAGGAGTTACGTTTACTTCAGGACAATGGACTCACATCTGTGTAATGGGAGTAGGATCTACAGCTTACATGTTTGTTAATGGTGCTCAGGTAAACACTGCTGCTTATAGTGGATCTATTTCAAGTGATGGTTTACCATTAACAATTGGTTATGGTAATGAGCCTAGTTCAGGATTCAATGGATTGATGAGTAACTTTAGATGGACTAATGCAGCGGTTTATTCTACATCAGGATTTACAGTTCCAACTTCCCAATTAACTAGTTCAGCAGATACAGTATTATTAACGTTCCAAGGAAATAATATAGAGGCACAGTTAACTGATAATAGTGGTAACAATCATAATGCTACAAACTCTGGAGCAACTTACTCTGCACTTAATCCATTCACTGGAGTACAAGGTTCATTACAAATGGGTAACGTTTAAATTATAACAACATGGCAATACCAAGTCAACAAATAGGATGGAGTCAAAGAGCTAAATTGCTTTGGCAAATATCAAAGCAATTAGAAAGATTAACACAAGTAGCAGGTAACGTTAACTTAACAACAACTACTACAACTACCACTGCAGCTCCATAAGAGTATAAATTAAACCAACAAACTACATATATGAAGGATCTTAAATTTATCTGTGCCCAGCCAGATGATGTCTACTACACATGGCAAGTACATCTATGGTTGGAAAGCTTGAAGAAGCTTGGACATTCAGACAAGGCAATTGTTTTAGTGTACACTCCTAGTTTTAGAGAATACAATGGTAAATGGGAGAAGATAATGGAGCTGTATCCAGAAGCAAAATTTGCTTTCTACAAGGATACAGGAAACGTTAGTGAGTATTTAGGAGTGTATATTCCTATTCTACGTCCCTATTGCTTAATGAGATATTTCCAGGACAATCCTGATATGATCACCAAAGCAGTGTTTTACTGTGACTGTGACGTAATCTTTACAGATAAATTTAACATTGATGAGTTTAAAGATGATGATATAAACTATCTATCTGACACAAACAGTTATATCAATGCTTCATACTTTGATAGTAAGATAAAAGATGTGCTTCCAGAGAAGCTTGAAGAATACAAGACTAGAGATATCCTTGCAGAGGTTACAAGCCTCATAGGAATCAACAGAGAAATAGCTGAGGCTAACAATGAACATTCAGGAGGAGCACAATACTTCCTTAAGAATATAGACTCAGAGTTTTGGAAGAAGGTGATGAATGATTGTATTATCATTCGCATGTATCTTCAGAACATAAACAAACAGTTCTTTAAAGATGAGAACAAAGGGTTTCAAAGCTGGTGTGCAGATATGTGGGCTGTGCTATGGAACATTTGGCTTAGAGAACAAGAAACTAAAAACATTCCTGAACTAGAATTCTGTTGGTCTTCAGATCCAATTGAGAAACTGGAGAGAACAACACTTCTACACAATGCAGGAATTACAGGACAACATAACATGGGATATCCTGCGTTCTACAAAGGGGCCTACCACACTGGTAAAGATCCTTTTGAAGACACACATTTATATGTAGTGCACACAGATGAGACGTCTAAGAAATATGCCACTCATTACTACGTAAAAGAACTATTGAATTTAAAACAAAAATATAACCTTAACTATTAACCATAAAAATTAAAAAATGGGAAGCATTAACAATCGTGATCTTAAAGCTTATGTCCGCTACGATGGTAGTGGCAGAGTAGTTCCAGGGAGCTTAATCCTTAGAAGAAACAAACCAAAAGTGGGTAACTGGCAACAAGTACAAGGGTACGAGTGCAACAGTGGTGGTACCTCTTATCAAGTTGTAGCAACTGCTTCAGGTGCTCTATCAAGTGTTATCACTTACAGATCTGGTGTTGACAACAGCACACAAACTGTAAATTTAGTTGGTACCAACTTATTAGTAGCTACTATATGTGCTGTAACTGGTTCTATATCTGCAGTAAATGCATCAGGAACTACAACAGTTATTACAGCAGGAGCTGGTTGTGAGTGTTCTAGTTTTGATCCTGAAGTAAGTTTTAGTAATACAACTACTACTACCACTACTACAGCAACACCTACAACAACAACTACAACAACTAGACCTGTTACTACAACTACCACTACAACTAATCCTGGATAATAAAATCAACATAAATGGCAAAATCATTATTCCCTGATGAGATGATGAAATCAGGAGAATTAAACTTGGAAACAATAGCTGGGAAGCTTACATATTTCCATGAGCAATTACACTTAACTCATTGGCAAACAAAGAGTTATGCTGAGCACCAAGCTTTAGGGGGACTGTATGATTATGTACATGATTTCAAAGATGGTGTTATTGAGAAGCTTATGGGATACACAGGCAAACGTCCTGCTCCATATAAGATAGAACCTCTTACAAATTGTACAGGGGATGAATGTGTGTCAAAACTTTTATCTTTTGCATCTTCATTAAAAAGCTATGCTGAAGCAAACAACTATCACGATATAGCAAATCTAGCAGATGCATTGAGTGGTGAAGCAGCAAAAACTAAATACTTATTAACCTTGTCTTAATGCAGATTAACAAGAAATTCTTCCCAGAGGTGATGCAAGATAACGAACTTGCTTATTTTGCTCACCTCGAGGGAATTATTGCATCAGTGGATGAGCTTTCTACATTAGAGATAACTAAAAATCCTCACTCCTACCATTTTAGATTGGCTGCCTCTGTACCTATGTACAATGAGATGTTGTTAGAAGAACTATTAAAATTCCATAATCTATTCCATATCAAACTGGACCTAAGCAAAAGCATCAAAAGCTCTGCTACCATTGTGTTTGAAATAAATTTGGACAGTAACTAAATTATACATATCTTTGTAGGTAAAACAAAAATTATATATATGTCAGAACAAATCAACGAAGTAGAAGTGGCTAATGAAGCCCCAAGTTATGACCCTAGTAAGAAATATACATGGTCAACAGAACATAACTTTACCATCTCTGGAGGAGAGTTTGGTCTAATTTTAAATGCTTTACGTGCTATTACAAATACACCAGAAGCACACGCTATCTTCTTAGCAGACAGAGCAGCAGGTGCTGTAGAATCTGTTCTTGCTAGAGGTGTAGAAGCAGGCATTGTTAAAGAAGTTGAAGAAACTCCTAAAAATACATTATAATGAAAAAGGCAGTTAAAAAGGCACAGAGTGGAATTGTCAGAAGTCTATTAGGTAAGTACATGGGGGCTTCTGCAGAAAACCAACTTAGTAAAAGTTTATTAAATGTTGCAAGAGAAAAGGCAGCAAAAGAAGCAGCTATTGTTGGTGGCACAAAACAAATAACTCGTAGAATGCCTGCTGCACAAAAAAATGCTATCTCTGCAGAAAGAAACGCACAACGTAAAGCTGCAGGGTTAGAACAAAGATATAGAGAAAACCCTCCTGAAAAACTTGGTCCTGGAAAAGATAGACCATCTTTCTCAGAAAGATTTTCAGGTGCTAGAGAAGACTTCTATAACACAGCTGGCTCAAAGTCAACAAAGATTGCCAGCAGTGCTAAGCAATCAAAAAAGGGTGTAATAGATAAACAACAAGGTTACTCACAGAATAAAAATGGTGGTAAGACTATGTTGAAGCGTGCTGATGGTTCATACTCTCAAAGAGGACTTTGGGATAATATCAGGGCTGCTAAAGGATCTGGAAAGAAGCCTACAGCTGCTATGTTGAAACAAGAAAAGAAAATAAAAGCTAAAACTAAAAAATAATGGCAAAGATTAAAAAAGCTGGTATGGGCAGTCTGTCAGGATTAAAAGCTTCTGACAAGCGTGTAGGTCCTGTGGATCCTAATGGTGCTTGGACTAAAGTTCAAGAGGCTACACTAGCAAATGCTAGAATGACTCCTAAGTTAAAGAAAGATAAAGAACTTGGTGCCACTAGTATGGGACGTTCTGAAAAGTCTTATGGTCTTGACAAGAAAACACCTGCGTATAAAGAAATGAATCCAGCAAGTTTCAGAAATGCAGCATTAAAGCGTGAGTCTGAATTAATAGAAAAACGCAGTGGTGAAATGGCTCCTAAGTTAAAATCTTCTAAAAAGAAATAACATGAAAATGATTAAGAAAGCTCAAGGTGGTGACAAGGTGGTTCCTAGTGAAATGAAACCAGGCAAGATGATTAAGAAAGCTGATAGAGATGCACGTGCTACTAAGATGGCTGATGCTCTAGATAAGCAAGCTGGTAAAGGTAAGTATGCTAAACCTGCCCCTAAACCTGTTAAGCCTAAGGCTAAAGCTGGTAAGATGGTTAAGAAATCTGCTAAAAAGAAATAATATGGCTACAGATAAAAAGTGGATGCAGAAAGCTTCTGCTTCTATTAAACGTAGAGGCACAGAAGGTAAATGCACCCCTATCACCAAACCTGGTTGTACAGGTAAGGCCAAAGCTCTTGCTAAAACATTCAAGAAAATAGCTGCAAAGCGTAAAGGTAAATAACATGCCTAGAATTCCTAAGACAAAAGTTTATAACCCACAGAAGGCTGAAGCCTATGTAGGTAAAGGAGTTCTTAGAAATGGAGATACACTTCCTGCTATCAAAGGTGCTATAACACCTGTTCCCAATGGCCCATTAATTAAGAAGAAAGGTCCTTTCAAAGGGTCTACACTTAAAAAAGGTGGTAAGGTGACAGTTATGGCTGGCGGAGAGAAGCACGTAGTATACAAGAAGACTAGTCCTACAGGTGTTGGTAAGGGTAAGAAGGGTAACATTATGGTTAACCACCCTACCAAAGACAAAGGTAAATGGGACACTATAGATCTTACAAAGATAGGTAGAGCAAAAACTGTTAAACAGGGTGTTGCTTCTACAAAGAAGTGGCATAAAGATAACCCTGATTATAAATACAAAGGTAAAAAGAAATAGCTATGGCTAGGATTAAGAAAGCTCAAGGTGGTAAAGAATTAGCAGCTGTAAAAAAGTATGATGCTATGAAAAGATCAGCATTGACTGAAGCAGCTAAAGCATCAGCTAAACAATCAGCTAGTGAAATAAGCAAGTCTCCAGCTAAAAAAGTTATGAAGTCTGGTGGTAGTTCACCTGCTTGGCAACGCAAGGAAGGAAAGAATCCTTCTGGTGGTCTCAATGCAAAAGGAAGAGCATCTTACAACAGAGCTAATCCAGGTAAGCCTGGTCTTAAAGCTCCACAACCTGAAGGTGGTCCTAGAAAGAAATCATTCTGTGCTAGAATGTCAGGTATGAAAAAGAAACTTACAAGCTCTAAGACAGCTAATGATCCTAACAGTAGGATTAATAAGTCTTTACGTAAATGGAAATGTTAATCTAAAATAAAAATAATTAAAATGAAAAAGATGAAAAAATACCAAGGTGGTGGAAAAGGATCAACTTCTGACAGTACTACTAATGGATCAATTTTTAAAAGTAGTGGTGCACCCATGGACCCTAGAGTTGCAGCTTTTTTAAAGAAAAGACAAGCTTCAGATACCACTAAGCCTTATACTAGAGAGGAAATGATGGAAACAATGAACAAAATTGCTCGTGGTGAACTCAAACCTCGTGTAGATAAACCTATGGCTGTTGGCGAAGGCACTAAGAAATATGCTACAGTTAACAAAGGCGATACTACTTACATGAGTAAAGGAGACTTTGAAAAGAAATATGTACAGAAGAAAAAAGATGGTGGTAAGTTAGTAAAGAAAGCTAAAGCTGGTGGAGCATTTGGTATGCTATCAGTAAAAGCTGGTATTGACAAAAACCCTAACCCTACACAAGCAGATAGAATTGCAGGTGCTAAGAAGCTAGCTAAGTCTGGTAAGAAGGTTGTTAAAAAAGTTGCTAAGAAATTAAAGTCTGGTGGCACTGTATCTAGTCAGTTAGGTTCTTACAAAGGTGTAATTGGTAAGAACACCAAAGGTAAAGCTACAAAAGCTGTAGGCCTAGTAAAAGCTAAGTATGGTAAATCTATGGGTAAATGTAAAAATGGTTGCTAATGAAATCAGGTAAACCTAAAAAAGCTCCAAAGGTGGCTCCTCCTAAACCAATCAATGGTAATTATATGAAGGAAGCTGACACAAAGCTTAGACTGAAAAGTAAAATGTGGCCTCTTAAACAAAAGAGGTTGTCAAAATAAAAGAAAAGCCCCCCAGAAATGGAGGGCTTTTTTTATTTAACTATAATTAGCAGTTTGTTATGATGTGTTTGATAGAATTGTTTTGACTCATAGTTGAGTGCTTTTATATCTTCAATCATTTTATATTCATCTAGCTGTGCAGCATGTAAATCTTCAATGATGTATATACCACCTTCTTTTAGATATGGATATAATGTTTTGAAGCTTGTAACTATATGTTCACCATAGTGAGACCCATCATCAACAATTATATCAAAGTCTCCTCCATAGGTCTTTACACATTCCTCTAGATGTGCAGGGTTATTTTGATCTCCAATGAATACAGATACATTTTCTTTTTCAAATTGTTTTGCATCTGGATTAATATCATATCCTATAAGCTCAATATCAGGAAAATATTCATTCCACATCTTAAGAGATGCTCCAGGGAATCTAGGATCTGCTACACCTATCTCTAACATTTTTATATGTTTCTTAGACAGCTCGTCCAATAGTTCATGATAGAACACAGTGTAATGATGGCCATAATCCATGGTTCCTTTATCTGTACCTATTCTATTTGCTATCTCAGTTAATCTGTCCATAGTAATCATTTAAAAAGTTAGGTTGTAAAACAATAGTTCCTTTTGTATCATCTAATACATTATCTGCCTGAGCTAAGATTACATCATTAGGTTGTATGCCCATGCCAGAGATGTGCAATGTACCCATGCCCCATCTATATATCATTGTTGTAGGCAAACCTTCGTATATCCTAGCATGGTGTGCAAATGTAATATCAGCATCTTCATCTCCTGATTTATCAGGCCATGTGATTCTATCTAAGTAACTCTTAGTGTAGATGTTTCCATTGTTTATGTTAGAACTCATGTTCTGGAACTTGTTGTCTACAAAGAAATAGTGGTCTTTACTTCTGTAGATTTCATATCCACTATTTAATATTATTCCCATTGTAGCATCACTGATTGCATTAGGGGCTAATAGATCATCATCATCTAATCTATAAATAAAGTCATTCTTACAGGCTTTAGCTCCCCACTTAAGCTTAGCAGCTATAGAAGGAAACCTTTCTTTAAGGTTGAATATACGTATAGCAGGATGATCGTAAACATAATCCACTTCAGGATTATCATTTACAACAACCATCTCAGCATCAGGTATAGGGTTTTGTCTAATGAAAGACTCCACAGCTTCTTCAAGCAAGTGGTGTCTTTTGTATGTGATTGTTAGTACGCTTATCATTTTGGTATTATTAGTCCTCTTTCAAAATAGGTGGGTAAAATTATCCAATCCTTACAATACATTGAATCCCACAGATGAGGATACTCTGGACCAAACCAGGTCTCAGGTGCCACAACAATCTTGTTAGGGTTTTTGCATAGATAGGCAGCCCACCAACTAAATGAGCTATTGGATAGTACAAAGTTTTGACACATTGATAAAATCCACAGCTGTTCCTCTGGTTTATATCCTTCTAAGAAGAACATGTTGGGCAGCTGTATATTTTCTTTACACCATTCAATATCATCACTAGCTATTAGAAACATCTCTGTATCAGGTATTTTCTCAATAGCTTTGTATATGTATTCTGGTGTGACCACTGGGTGGTAATTAGGAGAGTTTAGATAGTCACCTCTACGTACATTAATCACTGTAACAATCTTCTTATGTAGATGAGGTAGTTCATTAATAATCCTTTCTACAAAATCTTGTGGAGGACCAAACAAACGTTTAATCCCTTCACTATACTTCTCAAAGTAACTTTCACTTTGATAATAACCAAAATAGTATGTTGGTTTATCATCTGAAGGAACTTCTAAGTTATAGTTTCTATTGTCTTTGTAAGAGTCTATAAACTTTAACTCACGAAATATGTTTTGTGAATAGTCATTGCCATGATAGATTACATGAGGTCTGTAAATAACAACCTGCTTATTATAGTCAAGTCCTTTTGCAAGAGCGTGAGCTATCATAAACAAGTTGTTACCCAACCTGCCTCCTAATAGGGGCATTATATAATCTTTAGTTACCACACTTGAATGATATCAAATGGTGATACTAATATTGCACGTTCATCCTTATCATTGATGGGAACCAATGTAGCTTTGTTTAAAGCTGCTGGATCTACTAATACAATAT
>Ga0315901_10006541_pt1 | contig 13930 bp, 14 predicted proteins | sample LakEriMetagenome_10_FD_203761 | JGI IMG/M metagenome (GOLD analysis project Ga0315901, IMG submission 203761) | Freshwater fungal communities from buoy surface, Lake Erie, Ohio, United States - Buoy 2 MA116 | ecosystem: Environmental > Aquatic > Freshwater > Lake | place: USA: Lake Erie, Ohio... | reverse complement strand
AAGGCTGGCGTCATCTATTATCCTACCGACTTGATCTACGAGCAGAAAGGCAACCGCACTGAATGCAAGTTGACCGTGGTGTTTGCCAACATCGATGATCCAGCTGACCACATCAAGGTCGATAGCTTTGGCTACGGCATTGACGAGCAGGACAAGGGACCAGGCAAGGCCATGTCTTACGCAGTTAAATACGCCCTGCTTAAAGCGCTCGGCCTTGAGACAGGCGACGATCCGGATCTTGACCAAGACGTTACCTATAAAGATCCTGCTATCGAGGAGCTGACCGCGTTCTCGCTAGCAATCCCGCTTGCTACCAGCAGCGTAGAATTAGAAGCGTTGCTCGAAAGCTACCGCCCTGCAATCAACAAGGCGAACACGATCGATCCGGCCAAGGTGGCCATGGTGAAACAGGCTTACGCCAAGAAGAAAAAGGAGCTTACCCAGTGACAACCAAACGCAAACCCAAGGCAGAGAAGCCAATTGTCGAAGAAACAGGGGGCGCACCCAGCCCCTTCGATCCGCCCTTTGCAGTCAAGCGAGTGGTAATTGAGTTGCTCGAAGAGTGGCTGCCGCGTCATGCTACGCACCCTGCTAACCCCGAAACCGCAGCATATCTGGCTGCTCTCAAGGGGGCTACGCATGCTGGCTAGGGCTACCATCATCGGCAACCTTGGCCGTGACCCTGAGATTAAAGAGACCAGCACGGGCGGCAAGTTCGCCCGTTTCTCCCTGGCTGTTAACAAGGTGACCAAGGGTGAGAAGAGCACAGCATGGTTTGACGTTACCTGTTGGGACGACAAGAAGGTCGAGGTGCTGCAGAACTATGCACGTAAAGGCACGCGCCTTTATGTTGATGGCGAACTGACAACCAGAACCTACACCGACAAGAATGGTGTCGAAAAGCTGGCAGTTGAGATTGTGATCGGTCGATTTGATGGTCGCTTACTGCTCGTATCCTCACGCGACGACAGCGCTGCTACCCCGCAGCAAAGCGGTGGCGGAGCATCTAAACCATGGGATGATCTCGATGACGACATACCAGGCTTTGACTGAGGCGGATCTCAGAAGGCTAGGTAAAACCCTGCGCGAGCGGCGTGCTGAAAAAGGCTTGGCGCTCGACGTAGTGGCAGCAAGAGCCGGGGTCTCTCGGCTCACACTGCTGCACCTGGAGAGAGGCGTCAGCAATTCTCGCTTGGATACCCTGCAACGGGTGGCCGAAGTGCTGGATGGCAGGATAGCTTTTGAACCATTCCCCTCACCGGAGGATTTAGGCGATGTATCCGGATGAAGATGAGAAGGAGCGCAGGATCGCCTATCGCCTGCGCATCCTCCCCCAGCAGCTGGTGCGTGCACGCCGCCGCTATTGGAGCCTTGTTGCCGAGGCAAAAGAACTGCGCATGCACGACTTACTCGAAGTCAGGGATGTGGATCCCCGAGAGATTGAGAGGGCTGCGATTGTCGCGTGGTTAAAAGAAAACTGGGGGCCGGAGATACACGCGATTGCCAATATGATTGGAGAAAAAGCGCATCTGCAGGAGAAGCAACCATGACTGACGATTTAGTGGAACGGGCTGCACACGCGGCGAACATCAAAAGGACGAACATGACTGAAATCAGCAAGGAATGGTGCATCAACATGGCAAAGCAAGAGGAAGGCGACATAGGTGCAGGTAAGCTGGCTATTGACCCGACATCCGACAATTTCCACAAACTTGCATTAAGTGAAAGTTTCGAGCGCGTTGCGAAGGTGGCTGAAGAACGCCAAGAGTTTAATGAACAGATGGCATTAAACGACCGCGAGGCACAGGCAAACACCATTGAAGAACTGCGAGCCGCAAATGAAAGATGGGTTATCGCCTTCAAACAAGCAGCCGCAGAAGAACGCGCAAAGATTGTCGCTTACGCCCGTGGTCATGGTGGAAATGCTTGGTCGCGAGACGTTTTGTATTTTGCCGAAAAGGTCGAAGCAGGGGAGCATTTGAAATGACTGACGATTTAGTGCAGCGACTGCGGAGAACATACCGCAAGGAATACGCGCCGACGAGATCAATGTGTGGCGACAATTCAAACAAACCGTTTCCGTTCCCTATTTTGGCGACCGAGGTTCCGGTTAATCCCGATGGCCACGAAGCAGCCGACCGCATCGAAACCCTTACCGCCGAGGTTGAGCGGTTGCGGGACGAGAAAGATGATGCGATTAGCACTTTAGATGCTTGGTTCGACCGCCGAAAACTGGGACACGAAGCAGTCGATCAAGCTGTCTTAGACGCTGCTAAGGGCTACCTAAGAGTTTCACGTAACGGCGGCATGGACCACGAACAAAGTGACCTAATTGAAGGTGTGATCGCAGACATGGCACGGCTTGGTATGTTTGCTGACCTGTTTGCCCGTGCAGCACTGGAGAAGCAACCATGACCACACACCATCCCGAGTGCGAAGACGCGACCGGCGCATATGCTGGTAGTTGCACCTGCGCTGCTATCAAGCGGAGGGAAGCCTTGGACAATCTATTCGCCAGTGATGCCGACCTTATAGACGTAGAGACTGAGGCGACACAGGAAGGCGGCTGGAAAGAGGCAGGCCAACCGTGGCTGTGGACTTACGATCCGCATTTGAAGGAGAAGAAACCATGACAATGCCAGAAGACTGGGTTCTGTTCGAAGCTGCGAAACGGAGTGGCATGAAACAATGTCCTGACTGGATCAAGCGATGCTACGACCACCACGCGGTTCTCGCCTTCCGCGCTCTCTGCAACATGATCCAGAAATACGAGAAACCACCAGTGGATCGTAAAGTGCTTTGTGCGCAGGAGGCTATGACGGAGTTTTTTCCGCCCCATGCTGATCCAGAAGGGGTAGCACTCCGCGCTATAGAACTTTGGGAAGAAGGCTTTGGGAAATGACCATAAAAAAGGCAGCGCCACCTAAGTAGCGCCGCCCCTGCCTGCCAATCTGCCTGGTCAAATATCAATCAGGTGCATCTCTTGCTTTACTGGCAATGAGGCCGCCACCTACTATCAAGGCTATCGCTTCACCAACCTGGGTAATCTGGATGCCCAACTTAGGCGCACCGGCAATAGCCACAATGGTTCCCAAGCCCACATAGCTGCTTGGTTCCTTGGCTCGGTTCTTAATCCAGCGAAGTGCCTTCTTCATAGTCACATCTCCTTCACGCTTCATTCGTGGTGGTATCGACCTTAAGATCGATCAGGTTTGGCTTGCCTATAACCGGCTCTCCGGTAGGCCAGCGCGAGGCGGTAAGCCGTGTTTTAGCAATCTTGACCACGTTCACAGCGTTGGATTGATTGCCGCCCAGGACATAATAGTGGTTGCGATCTTCGCCCACATAAAAGCCGACGTGCCCACCACCAGGGCGATGAAACACAAGCACAGCACCGGGAGCAAGACGATCCCTACGCAAGAGGGAGCCCCAGCTCTCCCATTCCTTCGCTCGGTAATATGTCTTGGGAAATGCAATGCCGTTGGTCTGCATGCAATAGGCTACAAAGACGCCGCACCATGGCGTCTCGTCGTCAGCCCACCATGCACCTAGCTTCTTGAGCCAGCCTAAGATCCGGCTATCATGCTTTGGCCCAGGCACCTCACGAATACCGAATAGCTTCTTGGCAGTAGCAAACCAACGGGGATCCGTAGCGCGTATCTCAATAGCCATAGCTACCTACCTTTCAAATCGATCAGCCTTACGATCTAGCTTCTCTTCTATCCGTTGAAGATGCTGCATGATTTGCTCGAAGCGATTGTCGTCAGACTTCTGCCTGGTCTCCACAATGGTCAGGCGCTGCAGCAATCTTGTCCAGACGCCCAGTCCCATAGCCAACAATCCACCAACCCCTATCCAGGCCGAAGCAAACTCAGGCATCTCGTTAGCCACCCGGGTTCCGCCAGCGGTCGCCCTGCCAGATAACCCAGTAAGGTCTACCTCCCGCAAGCGACAAAGGATCCCAGCTTGTACCATCGGCCAGGACAGTCATGCCAGTCGTCCTCGATGCTGGCTGCGCAGTGAGGCCAATAGATATAAACCCTCGCGAACCAATCATCTGCATGCCACTATAGCCAGCCTGAGAGTTACCAGATGGCAAGGTCGGGAATGTAATGCCATTGAACTTGGCGGCATTGGTTACGCTGTCCACATAGACTGCGTTGTTAGGATGGCCTGCGCCAAATAGATCGCCAGTCAGATTAACAGAGCCGCTGCTTGGCAGATAATACATAATGGCACTCGATGGGGCTACGCCCTCAAACTGGTTGCCAGAACCGCTGAGTGAGCAGCTGGTCAAGCCAGACATGTTCACGAAGCGAGCCGTGTGGCTCATGTATATTAGGTTGCCAAACAGGGACACAGATGCGCCATTGACGCCCGGATCAATTGCATATGCACCCGCCCGAGTAGCCACGGTTTCGTAGTAGGTGCCAAAGGATGCAAAGTCTAAGAAGCCAGTGCAGACGGTTGAGTATCCTTCAACAGAACCGCCAAAGACTTTTACATTGCGCGCAGGATATGCGGTCTGACCAGTAAAGAAGTTAGTGGTCTTGCGGCTAATTGGCGAGTGAATATCGACATTGTAAGGCGCAGCACCATCCGTGCGATAACCATTGGTGCAACGGTTAAACTCAACCGCATATGTTTTGACGTAATAAGTTGATGCGCCGAAACGAATGCAATCAGCCCATGTTGAGAAGCTACAATAGGCCATCGTGATATTGTCGGTCAGCTTAATCGCAGCAGCAGTAGTGCCAGATAGCGTATCGGTAGTATCGTTATACGTGCCACCAGTATTCCAAAACACGATGTTCTCAATGGTGGGGTTAAATCCGCAGGTCAGGAAGTTGCCGCTGGTGCCGGTGAAGCGCAGCACGACAGCGCCTGTGCCAGTAGCAATGGTCGGTGCATAGCCCTGGCCGACAATGTGCAGCCAGTTAGGGACAGTCAGACCTGCCGTGCAGAGATAAGTGCCAGGAGGAAATACAACCTGCTTGGCTCCGCTGTTAAACGCAGCCTGGATAGCTACAGTATCATCAGCAACGCCATCACCAACAGCGCCCAAACTCCGTACGTTAACGGGGGCTCCATCGATCATTGAGTAAGGTACTTTAGTCATAGCTAATCCTGTCCGTTACTTAGCAACCCAGCCAGTGTTACCCGTCCCGCTTTGCTTTACGTAGAAGCTAGTCGAAGCACCGCCATCTGTGCGCCTGGCAATTGAGCCAATAGGCGCAGTGATCTTTGCCTCGGGCGTGCCAGTCACAACAAAGTCGCCTGACGTTCCAACTCCACCAGCAACACGGTAGAATGTATCCGTTCCGCTATAAGCAATCAGCGGGACAGTGGTGTTGTTATCGACCGTGCCAATGAACAGGCCAGAAGAAGCGCCGCTGCCAGAGGATGCAATTGAATTAAGTTTTGTAGCCCTGGTATCACGGAAGCGAATATGGCCAATCCTGCATGACTGGGCATTGGTTGTGATCGAAACAAGGAAAGCATAGCCAGCACCCAAAGGCTGGCCAACATCGAACAGATCGAGCGTGTCGATCATCAGGTCAGCCAGGACATTAGCCGTGCCAGACAAGCCACGGTTCCAGAAAGCAGCGCCACCGGTGCGCGCCTTATAGTTTCCAATGGTTATCAGGCCATCGCGGTTCTCAAAGCCTACGCCCAGCCCCTGAATTGAGAGCTTGTTGATCTCAATAACGGGTGCGGCAGTGTTGTACGCCATAATTATAAATGGCGTTGTAGCATCCGTGCGGTTACCGCGAATGTCCATCTGGTCAACATTGAGGCGAGCACCATAATATAGCTCTGCGGTAGCCGAGGTTGCCGTAATGCCAGTGACCAGCATTTTGTTGACGTTAAGAGTGATGGCATATTGCGTATGCCAGGGCACACTAGCGCGGGGCACAATCTCGTTCACCCAGTCGCTAATAGAAACGATCATGCCATCTGCATGCGTAGACGTAGTGCCTGCAGTGAAGTCATTGCCAGCGCCCTTGGTGCGCAGATAATCAATCTGGCCACGGTTGTAGATAGCGCCAGTCCAGCTGTCAGGCTCAACATCAAAGCAGTTGCCATCGGTTGCATCGGCAGTGCCGCCAAACAAAGCAGCGCCGCCTCCGGTGTTGTCGAGATCCGCAGAGGCAATGTGCAGGTTATCAAAGGACTGCCAGACAAGGTTCTTTCGACCAGCTGCGCGCGCTACAATGCGACCAACATAGCCATCACAAGAACCTCGGCTGTTGTCCGTGCCGCCAAAGTAGACGTTATCGCCGCGTGCATTACGGCTATCGATCGCTTCGACAAAAAAGTTGCTTGAGTTGTAGAAGAACACGCCGTGCATGTGTTCGTTGGTAGGCGTGCCTCGATTGGCTACGTTTGCATCGACCTTGAGCTCACCAAAGACGCGGAAGTTAGTCGAACTGGTAAAGGTAACAATGCGCGTCCAGCTTTGCAGGCCAGCCTTGCCTTGGATAGTAGCGCCCTGGTCAAAGATCAGTGTCGTGTTGGAAGGCACCTGGATGCAGTAGCTATAACGTGTTGTGCCGCCGTCATCGAAGGCAGAGGCAGGGTCATAGTTTACAACATAGGTTGCTGCCGGAAAGCGAACGGGCAGGCCAGAGGCAATAGCACGACGGATTGCAGGGCCAGCGTCATTCGCAAGGCTTTCGCCAGCAGCCAGATATTGCTGCGGGGTAACAGCAATGCTGCGCAATACAGCCTGCACTGTCGTGGAGACAGCTCCCGATCCCGTAGAGATATGGCCAATTGATGCTGAACCAGTAGGGCTTTCGAACAGATTATAAGGAAGCGCACGGGCAAAACGCGCAAGGATTTCTGTTCCCGCTGGAGGCGCAACAACAAACGTAAGCGTTAAGCCTGCAATGTTATAATCATTAACAGGTGTCTGCGTTACACCATTAACCGTTATGATTAGATTGTTGATCGAGCTTGGATCTTCTGACAGCGTAAAAGCAGTCGTACTGCCATTGCCAGTAAATGTATTTACGACAACAGAACCATAAGCAACAACGCTAGAAAATCCAACGGCATCAATGGCAGAAGGCTGGCCGCTTTCATCCCAGTAGAATAGTTTGTTCTTGCGTTGGTCAATGCTTGGAATGGCAGACAAAGTATTCGGCGTATCGTTTTCTGATAGACGCGGAACGCGCTGCTCAATCTTGGTATCAACGTCCTGGAGCATGACCGTCATCTTATCGAGCGTTGTGTTAAGCGCATCGATGTTGAACGGACCAGAAAGCGGGAAGTCAGATACGCGCTCAATCGGCAGGTTGCGGACAATGGTAATGATGTTGCCCAGGATAGCGCCAGGAGAACCTAGCGTAATAGTGCCGCCGCCAGTTACGCCTGCGCCAGATACGTTATACTGGCTAGCATTGGCAGGGCTGCTGGCAAAGGTAAGCAGAGTGCTGCCGTTGTAGACCTTGAGATCGCTGTTGGCAAAGAACTCGAAGGGAACCGTGAACACCGTTTGATTGGTGGTTGCGGTATATTGCACCCGAGCAGAATTATCGTTGATCAAAATTGCCATGCTTATCTCCAATTGCGTCTTTGCCTTGGGCCTGTTCAGTCACAATGGACTAGCCAACCAATTCGACAGTTTCTTCCTCACTCATATCCATATCAACACCATCACCAACGGCTGTATCAACCATGCCAGCGTCTGCTGCCCAGTTACTCCATTCCTTTAGCGTTTCTTCCCACCAAACAATGCCAGAGAAGGGCACGGCACGCCGGATCATTGCTGCCTGCTGCCGCGCTTCGAGTTCAGGATTAATAAAAGCCTCTACCGAGCCAGCAAGCACGCTCGTCGCTGGACCAGTAAAGACCCCGATCTCATCGGATACAGTGTTTTCACCTAAGTCCCTAAGCCCCATCGCTGAACGTGGGCCATAGCCAGTAAGATCTTCTGTCCGCCTATACACGTCGCCAAGCCAGCCAAGCACTGAACTATTCTCTATCGTGTTCAGAGCAAACTCGTCCCAGCCCATCTTATCAAAGTTGTCGCCAGCTTTAAGCCAGGTTGCAACCATGCCCCCAACCATTAGTGCCCCAAGGGTCACGGCAACATTTCGATCACGACCAGATAGCATGGAGTGCGTAATCTTGGCAGATGAAGCCATAGTAAAGCTCATCAACTGGAATGGGAGTGACAAAAGCGCCTGCTCTTTGCGCTCACCTCCAATACGAAACACGCCATCCATAATAGCTGCACGCTGCAGCGGCCCAGGGGTTACAACTGCAGAGCGGATGTTGCCAGACAAAGCACCGAGGAACAATTCTCGGGCGCGCTCCCCGTCACTACCTGTCCAGTTTTCTATGTTCGCCAGGTAAAGCCCACTGCCTTCCGTCTTTTCAATTGGCATGTCGGCAATCATCTGCGCGCCACGCAGATCGATGCCCCAGCTGGCTAGATGTTGTGCCTGCTTGAGTTCTTTCTTGCTAAATGTGCCCATTGTGCGCCCCGCGCGCACCGCGTTAGCGACAGTGTTTGCCTCATCCAGCAAGGTATGAGTGGTCATGATGGACGTAAATTCCTTCCACACAACGGTGAAGGGGTTCATCATGTTCAACTTAAAGAAAGGTGACTGCGCAGCAGCAAGGCCACGCTCAAGCATGGTCTGATTGGTCACGGTTAGCGCGCTGTCATTGTCAATCATCTGCGCCATCCAGCGAGCATTGACCAATTCTAATGCTTCGCCAGCTTGCTTGGCATAAGCGCCTCGTTGCATCTTGCTTGCTTCACCACGCCAGGCAGTATGAAGAGCTTTGAACAACGGAGAGAAGCCCTCTGTTGCTACGGTACGGGCAATGTCCATTGTCTGCGAGTAAATGCCTCGGCCCATCAATGTCAGGTTACCATAGTTTTTAAGGGCGCGAGCAACTCGGTTATCCCAACTCATAGGATCTTTGGTATGAAAGCGGCCAAGCACGCGATCACGTAGATCCTCTTGCTCTTCTATGATTTTGCGAATTGTCTTAGCGTCATAGCCTTGGTCTTGCAGCGTAGCCTTGAGGCTGTCCAGCTGGTCGTCAAGCATGCGGCTGCCATACTTTCCAACCATCTCGATAGAAGCACCCATGCGCCTGGAGTAGATGCCCATGACCACTTCAACATCGTGAACAAGAAAGTCCGTTAGCTCTTTATTCGTTAGAGGGATCTCGCGGCCAAGAAGGTTGCGAGGACCACCAGTGCCAGGAACAAACTCCTCACCATTGTTGCCAAGGATTTTTTGCGTAGTAACTTTGGCACGCTCAAAAGCCTCTGCAGTGCCGCCATAGCTTTCACCAACCAGCTTGACAAACTCGTCGTAGCGAGCTCGCACCACGGTCAAATCATAGATGCGTGGGAAATAATACTTCTCACCAGCTGGGCGAATAGCCTCAGCATTAAAGCTATCCAGCCGATCTTGAGCATCCTTTAGTCCAGCAGTGCGTTCTTTAATTCCTGCGCTAATCTCGTCGTGCAAGCGGCTACCAGGCTGCAGCTTTTCTAACCGACGTGCATCGCGTTCATTGGCTTTGACGCGCCAATCAACTTCGCGCTGCAAATTTTTTTGGCCTTCAAACATGCCAAGCTCTCGTGCTTTAATTTCAAACTGTTCGAGTATTTTGCGTCCTTCGCGCGACGCTCCCTGAACAATTTCCATGTCTTCGTCAGACAATGGCTTACCGTGCATCTCAAACGGCTGGTCATCATAAATACCACGACCAACATATTCTCGAAACTCTTGAGGAGTTAATTTACCAGTGCGCTTAGCCTGCCCGACAACTGGCAAACCTAATCTAAATACTTCGCGTGCATTGCTTGCAACGCCACCAGCTTCCTTGCCAGTAACATAGCGAACATAGGCTTTCTGCCACTGCACGCTTATGACGTAATTAGTAACCAACCAACGCTGAGCTCTCTGGAATACAGAACCACCCGGCGTGGTTGGGCGGCCTGCACGATTGGCAATCGTTAAGGTGCTATGGTCACCTGCCATACCCTGAGCAAGCTCATGCGTTTCACGTTGACGAGGTGCAAGGCGCATCAAGGTACCCGAAGGGGTGGGCAATAGCATTAGCTTTTCGAGTGCGCTATCCGTTGGCGACAAGGGCAATCGCCCAGCCTGCACTTCATCATAGGCCAGCCGGTTGATGCGGTTCTCGTAAACAGCTTTGCTTTCACTTGGCAGGCGCTTGGTTGTCTTGTGATTAAGTTCGTGCAAAACAACAAAGTTCAACCACTCTTGCGGGGATTTGAACGCATCCTCGGCAAGTGGCTCTATCCCTTCATAGCGCGGGCTCGTCCAGGGTTTTGCCTCAAATTCAGACAAGATGGCGCTGCTATCGATGAAGATTGTATCTTCGGGTGCAGCTGCCGCCTTCGGTTCGGGAGCACCCTCTCTTGCAGGAACGCCCTCTGGTTCCAGCATGCGCGGCTGGCCAGTCATGGGATCAACTTCCCCCGCACCCACTCGCGGCAAGGGGCTTTCAGTTACCTGTTCAACTCCATTGATAGTCGTAGTTGTCCGAAAAGTTCCAGGCGCTTCACCAGCTGCTTGAGAAACTGCCGTGTCAGGCACAATGTCGGTAACAGCCTCATCTGCTGCACGCGCAACTGCCATACGCTGCGCCTCTGCTTCGAGCGCCTCTTTCGGCCTGAAGAAAGCACGAATGTAATTGCCGTTCTGGTCATACTTGCCAGTGTTGCCTTCGACAATCCGCACGCCCTGGCCGTTATAATCGAACACGTCTTTGACTTCGAGACCATCAACAGCAGCCTGCGCACGGGCAAAGCGATCCCCTGCAGCCTCAGCCTTCTCTCGAACGCTAGGTTCAAGGTCGACCGTGCCACGATGATTGCGAGTGAAGTGGCCAATGCCGCCAGAGATTGCACCGGCAACCAGATAGCCCAGGCCAATGTTGATAGCGGTCTCGGTGTTGGTGCTAGTAGCATCCAGTTCATTGCGCACCAGCTCCTGCGCAGCGTTGATCGAACCGATCGATGCGCCGCCCCTTAGAGCACCCTGCACAAAGCCAAGTCCTTTGAGACCAGGCACAGGGATCAGGTTGACCGGATCAAAAATGCCAGTAACCAGGCCAACCATAAGATTGGTGCCAAAGCCAAGCTGGCTCTGTCGCTGGCGGATAGCAAGGTTCTCGTTAATGTTATCGGTGATCTGATCCGCTTCTGCCTGGTTCATCGCAAAGGTATAGGCATCAGCATAACGCTCATAGCCCTTGGGAATGTTATCCAGAGGGTCATAGTTCGGATCAATGACTGAGTTCCGACGAGCCATGATCTTGTCGATCTCGTCTTTGATCTGACCGTAAACGCCAAGCGCATAGCCATCGCGCAGCATGCCCATCAGGCTCTGATCGGGTGCCTCTTCGACAGGAGCATTTTGATCCAGTAGCTGAAAGCGTACCGGGCCTCTCGAAACATCAACTTCCATCTTAGTTCCTTAGATCTTCGGGCCGCTAATGGTCCGCGTGCGCTCACGAACACGCTGGAAGTTTGCGGCACTCTCAGCACGCTTTGCACGGGCGGCCGCTACCGGATCTTGTCCAGGCGTTGCATTGCGGGGAGCCGCTGGCTTAGGCTTCATTGAAGACCAGCTATTAAGTTCCTTGCCAAGATCGATCTGGAACGTGTCCATCAGCTGACTAGGATTGTGCGGGTTAAACAAGCGCACTTCATAGCGTCCAATAGATCCCAAATTATTATCGAGAGGCACAAGGCGGATCGTGCCATTCTGACCTACGCTATGATTACGCATAGTTCCATCAGGCCCTTTAACGGGAGGTGCTAGCTTCTTGCCATTGGTTGTTGCGTTGCCAAAGAAATCAGCAAGCTGCTTTTGATTATAAGCACGCAGCAATGAGGACGGGCCAACGCCATCAAAAAATACATTCGATTTCTGATAGACGTTTTTGTTCTGCTGAAGCGCGCGCTGAAGGGCTTTTTCAGGATCGCGGTTCTGAACATCAAGGTTTGCTGCATAGCTATCATCAATGCGACGAGCCAATGCAGGAGGAATTGCCGCGCCTTTAGGGATGCCATAGACTTCGCGGATCTGGTCATCACGTTCCTGACGATAAGTGCCTTCACGACCACGGCCTACAATGCGAGTAAACTCACCCACGGCTTCGTCGCGAGTAAAGCCATTGCCTGAACGCAGCTGCTCAATGCGTGCGGCCACAACGCTATCAGGCTGGCCGGATGCAATAAGATCGTCGGCGGTGGTCAACAGTGCCTTGCTGCGCGCATCCAGCCCATCGACAAGAATGTCACCTACAGTAGCACCGCCAACATTTGCTCCTTTAATATTGCGATATAGCTGCACCGCAGAGCGCCAGTTATCGGAACGCACCGTGTTGGTCATGTAGTTGACCAGGCTATCCGGTACATATTGGTTGGTCTGGATAAAGCGCAAAGCAGCAGCCTGCTGCACTGGCTCACCCATCTTGCCAAGATCTACCGACTGGTTGAACGACGCTTCGAACGCACCCTTTTGCTGAGCATTCCAGTTGCCGCCCATGCCGTTCGATAGCGCACCCGTAATGCTATTAATAAGCTCCTGGTTGTTTGCCGCATCGCGTGCCGCGCGCTCCGCCTCAGCCGCTTCCGCCCGAGCAATAGCCTGCTCTTCACGCAAAGCCTGCTCTCGATTGGTAACGACAGCAAGAAGCGAACGCTTGACCGAAGGATCAAGGCGATCAACATCTTCGAACGTAAGGCCACGGACATTCGGATTGTCCTTGGTTGTCGTGACTTTGCGGCGATTACCCAGTGCAATATGCCAATGGTCTCCAGTTGCATGAGGGCTGCGCTTGTCGCCAACTTCTTCGATAGCTTCGACAACTTCGTAGCCAGCTTGACGCCAACGGCCCACATACTCCTGGAAGGTCATGCCCTTGATCGGGGCAACGTCAATTGCGCGTCCACCATTCTTGACGCTGTGATAGCTCTCGGGGTTCTTAATGCTAAGAGGATGGCTCTCTGCACGCGCACCGCTAGTCTGCACGGCACTAGGAACAATTTCCTTAAGCGATGCAGTTAGGGTTTCGGGAGTTACCCGCTCTTCACCAGAGCCTTCAACAGTTACGCCGCCAAGTTGACGCGGGTCAGGCGCGCCACGCAGCCAGTTGGCCAGCACCTCTGTGTCGGTTGCATCGAGGCCGCCAATGGTCGGAATAAACTCAGAGGCGGCCTGCATCGAGACCGCATAACTCTCAGCACTATCGACCAGGTTATCAACCCGCATCAGCAGGGCGTCAGCCTCTTCGCCGCCAATCTGGCCAAGCTCTTCCATCCGCTGAACCATCTGGTCTAGCGGCGCACCATATTTCTCATAAGCCTGCGCAGCATCGAGGCCCTCTTCACGATAGCGCGCATAGCCATTAAGCAGGACTTCAATCTGATCCTTAGAGCCAGCAATAGCCTGGGCGCGCTGCGTGCGGCCCCATTCATCGCGGAATGATCGAGTGCGCTCTAGCGCCTCACGAAAGACAACATCCTCGACAGCAGGCTTGAGTTCCGGATCTACTGTCTTGAGCATGCCTTCAAGTCGGCCCTGCACCACAGCATCAAACTGGTCTGGATCAAATGCCTTTCCATCCTTGCCAGTGCGTCGGTCATTAATCTCCGTGTTCAGGAAATTCTGAAAATCATAAGAGACCTGATTGACGTAGCGTGCCTGGGCAACCTTATCGAACGCCTGGTTAAACAAGACGCCGCCGCCCTGGGGCCGCTCGATCTTGACCGGATTGCCTTGCGCATCACGCTTAATCTCAGCTGCACCAGCCGCCTTCTGGCCTTCCTCTACAGCACGACGCTGCAGCATAGGCTCGGCAGTCTCCATGATCGTCCGACCAATTGAACGAATGGCTGCACCAGGATCGCTAACCTGGG
>Ga0315901_10006540_pt1 | contig 13931 bp, 24 predicted proteins | sample LakEriMetagenome_10_FD_203761 | JGI IMG/M metagenome (GOLD analysis project Ga0315901, IMG submission 203761) | Freshwater fungal communities from buoy surface, Lake Erie, Ohio, United States - Buoy 2 MA116 | ecosystem: Environmental > Aquatic > Freshwater > Lake | place: USA: Lake Erie, Ohio... | reverse complement strand
TTCGCCGATGAAAATTTACGGGAGCGATACACAGGTGAGCTGCCTCGCAAGATTCGCCACTGATAGAACCCAACGCCCGTTTTCACAATCTCAAATTGCACGCTCATCGTGTCCTCCGAATCTGAAACGTATTGTCGCCGACTTGCTTCGCTCGAAACCGCAAACTGTGCTTAAAATTCCGCTGCACTCGCCGCACGTCCCGCAGCTCCACGTCACTCACTTTGCAGACGCAATCGACGCCCATCCGGCGAATCATTCCGACGATTCGCAGGTACTGTTCCTGTCGGTGGATAACACACCGACAACGGCAGAGTGTTTTGAGCACGGATGACTTGCCGCCCTCGACCACCACACGGAAACGATACCCGCGGCCCAGTTGTTTCGCCGCTTCATTCGCCCTCGCCACTGCGTGTTCCAAACTCACCCGATCCGCACACGCAAACGGCTTTGACGTGCCAACCCGCCAGTCTGGACTATCGGCAATGCGTACAATCTCCCGACGGCTGACCGTGATTCCGTCCGGCCCGATCTTCGTCCTCAACGCGGTCCCGTCGTCGGTGCATTCGTTGAAGAACGCAATGACCCTGCGGAGTGGTGTGAACTGCTCACGCGGGATCTTCAGCAGGACGGATGACCCCACGGCCAAACGGTGAAGGTTGTGCTGTTCAATTGTTGGGTGTAATCTCACTTTGCCACCTCACTCAGCAAAGCCCGCACGCTGTCAACCCAGTCAGCCACTGGTTCGAGCATGGAATACACGTGCCGGTCTGCAATCACCCTGTGGAATTCATACGTGCCCGCGGCAATGTCGGCCTGCAGGACCTCAAACGCATGGTCACCAGACAACGTGATTCCCAGCACCTCACGAAGTATGCCGTCGATCCGTTTCTGCTGATGCGTCAACGCGCTGTTCTCGTACATACGCTGCACGTCGCCCGTCAGGATCTCGTGGCAATCGTGGAGTAGTGCCCACAGTCGCACGCTCAACGGCTGCGCAAGCGATCTGTAATACACACCCAACGAATGCTGCAGCACACTGCAGCCGACCGCCTGCCCGCCAAATCTGTTGATCCGGTGAAGGCATTCCGCGACTCGCTGCGGATCGTTGCGGATTGCGTCCGCCAGTTGTTCGGGTGTTTGAATAAGACTCACTCCTCGATCTCCTCGTGCAAATGATTCCACAAATTGAACGCATCGCGAAACACCGGCGCCGCGTCCTCGCGCGTCGCCATCCACGTGTATGCTGTGTCGTGTAGGTGGTTGTAGTCTGTGCCTACTTGAATCGACGAAACCGCAAATTGGCCCATGTGCACCTGCCGCAGGCTGCAACCGCCATGCAGCGGAATACTTGCGTATGGCTCCAGCCACGTGTTCAGCTGCTGATGCATGGATGGAAACAGCCGGTGCATCGGATATACGTAGGCGTACACACACCACCGATGCGGCCCGTCACCGCCTGACGGCTCGACCCTGTGCCGTCGCACCACAATGCAGTAGTTCAGCCCTCGGATAGTCCACTCCTCGGCATGTTTTAGCCGCTCGTTGAAGTCGTCGTATGTCATGCGCCCCCCTCTGTATCATCGCTAAAAAAATCCACGAACGCCCCGACAATCACACTCAAGATCAACACCGCAAAATTCAGCAACACGCACAGCGTCAGTGCCATGGCCAGCCCTTCAGCCAATCCGCTGATCAGCGCGACAAGAAACCAGAACGCCGCCACAAATGCGTCACTCATGGTACCTGCCCTTCCGCTCGCGGATCGACGACACATTCTTCCCGGCTGATTTCGGCGTCAACTTTTGCACACTCGTTGAGTGCCTGCCACAACTGCCGCCGCAGCCAATGGTATCGCCTGTAGGCTGATTCGCGTTCTGCCAAACACGCCTTGAACGCCTGCATATTCAATGCGTTCTGGCGTGCCGCACACTCCAGCTTTTCACGCAACTCCGCGTTTTCGGCTTCCAGTTGTGCGATTCTCTGCTCACTCATGGCACCTGCCCCTCCGCGTCGTCCTCAATCAGTCGCATCCTCACGCCTCGCACGTCCCCCTCGATCTTCGCGATTCGCGTCAGCACGTCGCACAACGCCGCGTTGATTCTGTCAATCTCCGACTGCAGATCCACAGGCGGTTCCGGTGTCGGTGTCGGTGTCGGCTGCTCAAGGTCGCCGTCGATGTAGATTTTGATTGTTGCCATCACTGCACCCCCGCCGCATTTGCCACGATCGCCGCCAGCCCTTCCTGCCGCGTCGTGTATCGCTGATCAATCCACGCCACCACCTCGGGCGGGAGCTTGACCACGCACGTGATCGCACTCGTGGAATGTTTGCGGGGTCTGCCCATTGGCTTTTTCTCGGTTGTCTTTGACTTCTTCATCGGTCGTCCTTTCGTTTCTTTGCGAACTGCTCCACCTGTTCCGCGGCCTCACGAATCCGCGTCAACTCCTGCACCAAATGCCGCGCCGCCTGTCGGCCACGCACGGACAGCCACGTTGCCGCCGTAAGCCGTCCCAATTCCTCCACCAGATCCTTGACGATGTCGTCAGTCATTGTTCCCCTCGCTGAAATTGCGCTGAAATACCGCTGACAAATCGCTGACATATCGCTGACAAACCCCCGCCAGCCAGTCCGGCGGGGATGTCGTTTTGTTTCAGTCAGGCAATTTCCAGTGGTCGCAAGTTTGGATTTCCCAGCCACCTCGCCAGAATTGTGATCTCGATACACTTGCCGTTGAACACCTGAATCGCTTTTGCCTTCTTCTCAGTGACTGAGATCACGGTCATTCTTACGGTTCCGCTCTTCAGTGTCTGTCCCACCTTGATATCGCTGAATTTCAACATCGTTCGTCCCCTCGTTTGTCGTTTGTTCGTCACTTGCCACACGTCGAACTATACTTTCATTTTCGGAAAGTGCAACACCATTCCTCCAAGATTTTCAGAAAATAAAAAACCCCGCGGCAGAACGCCTGCCGGGTGTTTGGGGTGGGTGTCAGCCAGCCAGACCTTTGTGAACGTCGCTGGCCAGCGTGTCGAATGATCCAGCACCAACAATCGCGTCGAAGGCCGTCTTCGCGTCAAACCCGGCATCCACCAGAGTCTTGATAACCAGCGAAATCACAGCGTTCTTCGATGCTGCGTCCGTGCCAACATTGATTCCCAGAGAGCGGAGGAAGCTAACTGCTGCATTCAAAACTTCAGTGTTCATCATCATTCTCCCGGTTAGTGTTTCGTTTCGCGGCCCTCACCGCGATGGATGTAGAATACACTATCGGCACCGCATGTCAACGGTGTTCAGCGGAATCTCGAAAGATTTTCTGAAACTCACTGAGTTGGCTGCGGTTGATTGCACTTCCACGTTGACGGATGCCTGCGTTTCACTGGCTTCCGCTGCGGTCTGCCGACGCGCCGGAACTCAGGGCGGAATCCGGAATCCTCAGTCTCTCCGGTTGCGGGTGTCGGCAGCAGCTCGCTGAGATACTGCCTCAGAGGCTCATTCCAGCCCGTTGCCACGTGATTCAGGACACTGGCCATTCTTGCCCGTTGTCGCAGCTCTGGCAACGTCACAGGGGCCAGCAGGCGGCAGAAAAACGGCTCCGGTCGAATCGGGCGGGATCTGTGGACGTTGCCATACAACACCTCCCAAAGGAGGGTGTTGTTCCGCAGGTTGAACCGCTCGAACAGATCCGCCAACTTCGATTTCTCGGCATGGTGTGGCAGGTGTGTGGCGTAGTCGTGGTTCGTGTGTCCGGACTCCCGCAAGATTCGCATCGTGTTCGATTTGCGTTTCTGCCACGAATTCGACTGGTCTTCCCGCCACCCGTACGCGCGAGGCTGCTGCAGTTCGTCGAGGGAAACTGGCTTGACCAGATACACGTCGTCCATCATCCAGACGAATTCGCTTTGAATCTCGGGGTGGGTGGCTATGACGTGCATCTTGCTCAGCATGTCGCGAAATCCCCGGTTCGCTGTGGGCGCAATCCTGGGGCAATCAATGACGTGGCCACGCCACCAGGGCGGACGGTCGCCGACGATCGTGCACAGGGCCTTGCCCTCGTAGTGTTGCTCGACACTGCGAATACTCCAGCGGATCTCGTCCCCACTTGCTCCGGCGTGCCAGTACGGCCAGACAAACTGCAGAAGGTCCACACGCCGCTTGACGGTGCCACAACCACCGCAGGTACGTGGGCGCGGAACATACACGCCCTGCGATTGCTGCAGCGTGTAGAGTCGGCTATTGTCCGATAGGTAGTCTGGTTCAGTCCGCAGCAGGCAGCCGCTGCAGATTGCTTCCGGCAGCATCTGCGAAACCATCACTGCCGGATTGCTGCACTCAATGCCGTCAGGGTGTCGAGTCTGCCACCGGCAACGGGTCATGAGTACGGCCTCACGCGAATCACTGCAGGAAAGTCACCCCTGTGGAATTCGTAACTCGTGTTATTCCCCGGCCCGATACCGTAAGACTCCCAGCCTTCGCCGTCAGGGTTTCGCCGTTCCAAATTGCCCAACGCCTTCTCCCAGTCCAGATGAAACCAGTTCAGGCAAAACAACGGCGCGTTAAACACTGGCGTTTTGTAAAACACCTGCAGCAGGGACACGATTGCCAGCGGTTCTCCCGGTTGCGGTGGGCCGTTAATGCCGCCATTCCATCCAACAAACTCCACAACCAAACGCGCCTGATATGTGTACGGTCCCGGCGGTTGTCCGTATCGGATAAAATTCATGCGAGTGAGTGGGACCGTTGAGCAGTTATATCCCGGCGTGTTAGCCAGATGCTTCGGGTAGAACCACCCTCGACGAGGACCGTATCCGCCGGCGTTCGCTGGTGGCCCAGAAGGGCCATCCAAGGTCATCCACGAGCAAATAGCTCGAATGGCTGACGGCTCGCCCCACGGGTAAATCTGTTCTGCACCAGGCCAAATGTCATATGGTGTCTGCAGCATTTCCACGCAACCGAAATTTCCGAACAGCGTCGGCTGTTGCTGCTGCATGTCGTCGATATAAACCCGGTACGTAAACGAGGACACCAACGCCTCACAGGCCAAGCACGGGAAATTGCCCGGCTCCCCAGTGCTGTTTGGGTATTCGCTCTGGCTCGGCCACATTTCCGAGATAGACGCCAATGACGGGCCACTCGGAAAACTGCTGACGGAATCCTCCTGACAATTGCACCCGCAGCCCACCAGCATCTCACGGCCCTCCTGTGCCTGCAGACGCCTCTGGTTCTACGCTCGCCAGCAGACTTGACGCCCCCTGCGAATTCGGCCCGCAGTCGGCCTTGTACGGCGTCCATTCACCGCACATGAATTCGATGCCAATAAGGGTGTCAGCGTCTATGGAGATGTTTTCAAAACGATTGACGACCGTGACAGTTTCGTCAGTCACCTCTAAGTCGCCGTTTGCCTTACGGTCGATCAGGTGTGCGGTGGCTGTTGAAGGATCTTCGAACATATCATGGGCTGCCAGCAGGTCAGCGTCAAGAATTGCCCAACGGCGTTCCTGTCCCTGCTGTCGTGTTCTGCCGGCCTCACCGCCACCGTACATCTGCGCGTAGTGCCGGACCGTTGACTGAATCTGTGCCAACAGTTTCGGCCCGATCAGATATCCCGGCGCGTCAGCCATTGCTTAACTTTCGTAGTGGATTGCACGCACCTTGCAGGATGCCGTGTTTGCCTTCAGGTACAACGTTGCTCCCGGCTCCATTCGGAACGGACCTGCAGTCTCACCAGCTCGCAACCGGCCACCGTACACACCAGCAGCGAATCCCCACTGCACGTAATTGGTGGTATCGAGATTCTGCAGCAACACGAATCCATTCGTGCTGATGTCGGTAAACGTGATGCTCTCCTCAGTCGTACCAATCGTGTGCTTGCGGTCGTCCTGTCCCGTGCCGCTCTGATCGTACTGTTTCCGCAGCGCGGGGAAGGTGTGACTGTCCGCCGTGTTAGTTGCGTGTCGCCGCTCCATTGCCAGCGTAATCGTAATTTCGTTCGCCATGTGTTCGCCTCAGGTCAGCGGAAGTAGGTTGAAGTCATAGGCCGGATAAAGATTGAATGCCCCGAACACGGCATTCACCGGGGAAGGATTCGCGAGCACAGCCCCGGAACCATTCAGGCACACCGGAGATGTCGGCAGTGTACCGTCTGTGTTCGTGATAATCTTCCGATCGGTGCCAGACTTGTAGCTGAATCCGGCGTCCAGTGGTTGCGCCGCCCAACCATCTTTGTTCAGCTTCATCGTCATCGTCATCTGACGAAAACGGGTGCTGTTGCGGAACTCCCACGGTCCCAGTCGCGGGGCTGACAGTTTGGCCTTCCCGATCGGCACCGCAAATCCATCGACAACAAAGGCCAGACTGTTTACCGCGTCTTCGCTGGTGATGATCCAGTCAGGGACCGCAGCCACGTTTTTTACGATGGAAATCACGCGCCGTGTTCGCTCACGAAACAGCCCCTCGAACGGGTCACCTGCGCTGTTTAAGACGGCTTTGTTGTCGCGGTCGAATATCGCCACCTCTTCGAAGTTTTCGCCGTCCCAACTGATCTGTGCAGGCTGCACCAGCGGATTCTCTGACAGCTCAAAACTGCTGTCATAATTTGCGGTCACGGTCCAGTTGTTGCGGTCCTTGCCTCCAGCCCTGGCCACCGTCAGCGACCGGCACCACGCCTGCGGATCTTCGTAATGCACGCTGCCGATTCGTGGCAGATTGTTGTTGCTGCCGACCGTGTAGGGGCCTTCGCTCGCAGTTGTTGACAGCCCGTACTGCCGCGTATATTTGCGCACGCCCAAATCATTCGTCGCCGTCTCACCGTCAGGCAGCGGACCGTTAAAAATCACAGCCATTCACGCACCCTCCGCCACAGCAAATTCTGGCTTGTTCTGTTTGATTGCTGCCACCAGATCCTTCGTCTGTTTTTCGGTTGCTGCCACAACGGGATCTTTCCGCCCCATGCTTCGAAGGATTGTGCTGAATGCCTCACCACTGCCACGCATTGCAGCACCAGCAAATCGCGGCTCCTGACTGACCGCCGCCGGAGCTGTCTGCTGATCCAGTTGTTTCATCTCGTCTTGCACCTGCTTTGCCGCCAGTGCCGCCTCCATGACGTTCAGCATTCCGGACTTTTCCAGTTCGTTGATTCGCTCCAGTCGTTCGTCCAGCTTTTGCTTCGGCGTTTTGATGCTGTCTTTGATCGCATCCACCTCAGCCTGCAGTGCCGCTTTGCTCTGCTCTGCCGCTGCTGTGATGTCGGCCTGTCTCTTCGCCTCTTCCTCTTGTTGCGCCAACAACTTCTCCCGCTCGGCCTGCATCTGCCGCAGTGCCTCAATCTGTGCGTTACTCGCCCCAGCCTGCAGCATGCGCTGAAACTCGATTTCCTGCGCGGTCGTCTCGCCTCGCAGGATACTTAATTCCTTCTGCAGTTCTTTGGTCTTTTCGCCCACGCCGGTAAACGCATCAATTGCCGCTTGCTTGTACGACTGGAACTGCTCCGGCGTCATGTCGGTGCGCCCGAGTTTCCGCAACGTGTTGAAGTCGTCGGTCAACTGTGCAATCTTGCGGCGCAGGGCTTCAGCCTGCCCCTGTGCAGACTGCGTGTTCATCTGTTCGATTGACTTGACGAATGCCCCGACGTTTTCGCCTTTGACGTCCAGCACACTCTTCTGTGGTTGTGCCTGTGCTTTCTTCACTCGCTCTGTTTGATCGGCTGCATCTTTCAGCAGTCGCGCGGCCTCTTCGGTCTCCCGATTCTGTTCAGCAAAGCTTAACCCTAATAACGCAGCCGCTCCAGCAGCCAGCCCGAGACCAATGGACAATTCCAGCCAACCCTTCGGACCGCTCAGGGCCTTCGCAAATGCCTGCGCTTTTGCGTACGCCTGCACGGCCTTTGTGACTGCCTGCATGGCGAGAACCACGCCACCAATCACCGCAGCAGCTATCCCGAGCACCCCGAAGAAATCACGATACTCCGTTACCAGCTTTGCCGTCAAGTTAAACAGCGGCGTCAGTATGTCCGCCACGAATGAACCAATCACCATTGCCAGCCCTGTAAACGACGTCAGAAGGTTGTCGATCGAATCGCCTAGTTCTGCTGCTGATGCTGCCATGTCGTCGGTAATCATGGCACCGAATTCCACGCCCTTCTGCTGCATGTATTCAATGCCCTTTCCGCCCATTTGCAGCAACGGCAACAGGTCGCCAGCCCCCTTCCCAAATATCTCCATTGCAGCAGCGGCCTGCTGTGATGGATCTGAGATTCCGGCTATCGCGTCGGCCACCATCTTGAACTGCTGCTCAGGATTCGCCGCCAGAATTTGCGTGGTTGACAGCCCGAGTGCCTGCAGTTTCTCCGCCGCCTGTGCCGATCCGCTGCGGACCTCGCCCATCAGCTTCGCCATTTTCATCAGTCCGCCTTGCACGGACTCAATGCTGGTGTCTGACAGCTTGGCAGCGTAAGACAGCGTTGATAACGCTTCCACGCTTACGCCCGTCCGCTTAGCCATGTCGTCAAAGGCTGATCCGACTCGCACGAACTGCGCCACGGATGCAGTAGCAAACGCCACTGATGCCGCTGCAAACGCGGTCATGTAGCCCTGTGCCTCCTGCAATCCGGACTGCACGCCCTTAGAGTTGGCGGTGAGATTGACGACCAAATCACCCAGGCTTGCCATCGTTCCCGCCTATCATTTGCAAAGCTTTGTAGTCTGGACCGTCGTCGCCTGCCGGAAGATAATCCGCCAGTGCGTGCACCGTGTCCGAAAACCATTCCGACGTCGCATGCTCCGCACTCATTTGACAGGCCATTAGATTCGCCGTGCTGATTGCATTCCGCAGGTCTGCCCGACGTTCTCCCCACGGTGCAGCCACATACATTGCCAGTTGCGTCTGCCACTGAAACGGCGTGTGTTCTTCTCTGACATTCCACCAGTCATGCCGTCCGAGACTTCGGGCAAACTCCGCCGCAAACTTTGCCTCGAAGTCTCGTTTCAGTTTTTTGTCAGTGACTCCTGATCGACTGGTTTACTCAGCTTTGTCATTGCCTGCATGATGGCATTCAGCAGCCCTGGTGTCACCTGGTCTTCAGCATCCAGTTTCACCCTTGCTGCCAGTTGTTCCGGCGTTTCTTCCGGCTCCTCTTTATATGCTCGGATGCCGTGCTCATCCACAAGACAATAGGCAAGACTCAGCCACGTCTTCGCGTCCGCGTCAGCCAGTGCCGCCACTCGGTTGATTTGCCGGAAAGTCAATTCCTGCACATACAACCCAGTATCACCAACAGCCAACGATTGCCGTTTTTTCAACCGCTCGAATATGCTCATAACTCTGCCTCCTCCAAGGCTTGTTTTGCTCTCTGATACTCGCCCCACTTCGGCCCCGGCTTGTAGCTCAGATCGGCGTTATATCCAAGGATCACGCCAGCCCGGTACAAATCACGGTCCCCCTTGTTATTGATGCCCAGCGCGTTCATCTCATACTCAACACGCAAGACGTCAATTTCCTGTTGCGTCAAATTCAACGCCGCAGCGCATTCATCGTCTGCCGGTGCCGCTTGTCCTGTCCTGCACAACTGCAGGGCAATCGGTCCCTCAAAGACAGTGCCTGCCGGATACACAGCAACGCTGACGGAGTGCCCGGAACTGTTCTTTCCGGGCACCCATTGAACCAGCGGCTGCAGTTCTGGAGTGACCTTTGAGATATCACAGAACTGCTGCAGATGCAAACGCGCCTTCATCAGGTCACGGCCCCAGTAGTCTCAATTGTAAATGACCCCCGCAGCATGTCGCCGGGACTTGCGGTGCGGTCAAATCCCATGCCCAACCCGGAGTAAATCTCGTTCGTCGGTGTGGCGTCGGCGTACGTTATTTTGAAGTTGTTCGTGCCCGCTGCTCGAACCTTCGCAATGAATGCAATGTGCACCGTGTCATCAGGATCGTACAGGCACTCGCCGCTGATGGTGGCATTGTCAACATAGCCTGTGTTGTTCTTCGTTTTTGCTGCGCCGCCGTCAAGCGTGGTTGTGTCCACGGTTTCGGCTTTTTCACCCGCGATGTTCAGGCTGCTGATCTGCGGGAATGCTGTATATACGCTGGTGATTTCCATCAGAAGCGCGGTGCCTTTGCTCGGGACTTTGTTCGGCATGTCTCAACCCTTTCCGGTTGCTTGTACTAAACGACGTGCGGCAGCACTTGCACGCGCCTTTGCTGCCTTCTTCTCGATCTTTTTCGCTCGTGCTTCCAAGTATCTGCGGCCTGCTCTGACCATGACGGCTTGCATTTCCGAGATGCTTTTTTTTGCGGCCTTCGCCGCCAGCCCCTCCTGCAGTGCCGGCATTTGTCCTGTCGGTCGTCCTGTGCCTGTCCGCTCAGCTTCTCGCCTGCGTTGCCGCAAACTCAGCGGCTTCCCCGAATCAATCGTAACGCCCTGATTTCCGTATCGCATACGCTCGCCAGTGCCTGCAATGAACCAGTGCACATTCGCCGGACCGATACCGACTCCGCCGCGTGATGTTCGCTTGCGTCGGAACGGCACCTTCCGCGCATCCTTCCCGACGTTGAATCCGACCTTTGCCCGCGTGACGTTCTGCCGGTAAATCGTGACACGATTTCCCACAGCGTTGCCCGCCTCTTTCACTCGCGGGTCAAGGTCTTTTTTCATCTGCTTACCGATTACATTCAGGCCGGCTTTCAGCACAACGCGGGCCAGTTGTCGCCCCAGTTTTGTGTGCAGAAACTCCAACTCCGGCACCAGTATGTCAACGCCCTCAATCGTGATGCTGGCCTTCATGGCTTCACCTCGACACGGCATAGAATACTGGCAACGAATGAACGATCCTGATGGAACATATCCCGCTCCATCAGCGGGGCTTGTGAATTGCTGACATCCCAAATGCGGACGCGCCAATCTGTGGTGGCGTAGTTCAGCAGCCGCAATTCAATCTGCCTCCGCAGCAGCTTCAATTGCTCCACTTCATCCTGTGTTTTCGTGTCCAGCTTCTTGCGTATCCAGACCCGAATCTGGTGGCTGCTGTTGTCCTGCAGATCCAGTGTTTCAACCAACTGCTCTTCGGTTTCTTGAATCACGTCCACACGCAACTGGCGAAGGTCTTGCAGATCTTCAGTCAGCTCATCAACCACCGTTGCCCGAACCTCGAGCGCGTAATCCGTGCCGCTGTTGATGCGGTCGCGGATTGCTTCGCAGGCTTCGGTTGATGGTGACAGCGTGGGCATGAATCAGACTTGCTTCGTATGTATTCTCGTCATCGTCGGTGTGATTCGCCTGAAGCACTTTTCGCTGGTTGTGGGTGTGACCTCAAACCGCTTGCCGTCGCACGTGATGCGGTCGCCTGCCTCTGGTGTGTCGTATGGCAGGGCAGAAGTCAGGCCGATGAAATCCACCGGCCTGACCTCCACAATCAACCCGTTCCCTGTGTCCATGTACTGCGGTGCCAGGCTGCTGCGCCGCAGTGTGACGGTGGCTGAAGATGCCCCACGAATATACACGCAAGACTCTCCGGCAAACGCCAGCAGCGTCTCTGTCATACTCGTGGCAGCATCTTCGAAACCCGTCGTCATTGCAGACCTCAGCGTGCGTCAGGAACAAGTGCAGCCTGTGCAGCACCAAGCTTCGTCAGGCCGGTCACAATCCAGAACCCGCTCTTCGTGTAGACGCACGTGTAGAGTGCTTCGGCTGTCAGGGCCAGCTCGTTCGTCGCGCCAACGGTGACCTCGTTGACCTTGTCAACAGCCACTGCGGAAATCAATTCGCAGGCAGTCGTGCCGATCAGAATCCGCAGCACCTGCCCGACAAAACCAGCAGGCAGACTGATCTGCTTATCGGCGTTGTCGCTCGTGACCGTGACGTAAGACGCACCGGCTGGAATCAGTCCGGTTGTCGCTCCGCCAGTTGTCGCGGTGACAGCCACCGGCCTCTGGGGATACGGAGCATTCAGCAACACTCGCCCGGTATTGTCGCCAGATCCGGCAGCCTGTGTTGCGATACCCATGTAAATTCCAGTGCCGATCTGGTTAGCGGCCCCGCTGCTTGCGTCGCCGCTGTCTGGTGTTCCGGCAGAATCCCAGAACACAGGCAAGCCAATCACCCAAGCAGCGGTGGTCTTCGGCACGTCGTAAATGCCTTCGGTTGCCAAACTGCCTTTTTCGCTCGCGGCCAGATCGGTCGGCGTGATGCCAACAATACCGGCCTGCACGACGACGTCTCCGCCAACCACCGCAGCGGCTGGCGTGTAGTCTACAGCGTCATCGTCGCTGTAGAGAAATGCGGGACTCTGTGCCATCTGTATATGCTCCTGAATGGATTCAATTTGAAAAGACCCGGCAGCCACTGCTGCCGGGATTCACTCACTCGCCGCCTGTATCAGGCAGCACCCTTGCTCTTGACGCCTGCCAGGTATTCGGACTGTGAGCAGCCGAAGTCGTGATACCCGCGGAACTGAATGCCCAGCGTGTTGAAATCGGCGTCAGCAGATTCAACAGTCGGACTTCGCTGTCCATTCAGGAACGATGTTACAACCGGCTTCAGCGTGTCGCCGAACAGGTACCACGCCGTGGAGCTATAACCGCCACCATACACCGAATCAGACAGTTCAGATGCAACCACCACGCGGTACTTGCCCGCGTGAATGTTTGCGTCCGCCGCCTTGACGGCAGCCAGATTGCGGGCCACATACAGGGCCTCAGCAACGGCTTCCAGCTCCGGCGGAACCAGCAGCTTCGTGGCACGTCCGCCCAGCGTCATGCGGCTGGATTCCTCAGCACCAGTCACCAGCGGGGACTTCCGCTGACGGAAAGCCTTCACGCCAAGACTCAGGCCAACGCCATCGGTTCCGAGATTGGTCGTGCCGCCTTCGATGTAGTTCGTGCGGGCACTCGTCCAAAACGTTGTGTGGTTAGCGAGGAACGTCGTCCACACCAGACGATTCAGGCGACGGGCTGCGCCACGTCCGAGACGCACACGCAGATCATCAAACGCCCCGAGGTCATCGTTGATAATGTCCCGACGTGTCAGCGAAAACATCTTCGCGTAGGTGTCAGCAGAGCGATTGTAACTCTCTTCGCTGATCTTGCCGTGCTTCATCACGCCGCCCGGCCCCAGTTCCTCATACTCCATTTCGTCGTTGAGACGATATGACGTGTGAGTCTTGAAGTCCGAAACGCTCTTCACGTCTGAGATTTCTTCCCAGTTGTTGTCCTCTTCTTCGAACCCGGCCAACAATTCCTTGTTCGCCAGATTGCTGAAGATCCCCGGAAGGCTGACTGTGCTGAAAGCGGCCTGCAGATTCTGACCGCTCGCGTACTGCAGGGCCTCGCGCAGGTTGCCGTCATGCAATCGGCTGCCAACATGAATCGGCATTCCGTTTGCGGCAGCGGCCTGAATGATCACCTGCTGAAGACCAACACGCCCACGGTACTGACTGTGTGCGGCCTGCAGTTCGGCGTCCGTGAAATGCTTGTCAGCCTTGTGCCCGCGTGCGACTGACAACGCGGCCTGCAGGATGCGTGTCTGGTCCCCGCTGCCTTGTGCCGCGCTGAATGAAGTCGGTCGCGTGCGGTTCTGCGAAGTCTGCCGTTTCAACGCTTCCAGTTCGGTCTTCTCAACACTCCAGCCCTGCTCAATCGCAGTTGCTGCGATGTCGTGGAACCCACCAGCAGCGGCGTTGATCGCAGACGCTCGACGGTGTTCAGCAGCCAGATTCTGGCGGAACCCAGCCATCAGATCCACCTGTGCTGCAGCGGCTGCAGTGGTTGGTGCCACGGCTGCCATCGGCTCCGGCTTTTTGTCCGGCATGTTGTCGGCAGCAGCCACCTTCATCTTTGCGGCGTAAGCGTCCTGCAACGCGGCCTGCTGTTCCGGATTCATGGTGCTGGAATCCAGCCCCAAACTTTTCACCCAATCTTCAAACGACATAACCAGCCCTTTCG